>ERZ809224.41-NODE-41-length-162173-cov-13.424592_pt1 | contig 162173 bp, 159 predicted proteins | sample MGYA00520513_ERZ809224 | MGnify/ENA primary metagenome ERZ809224 (study PRJEB31576, sample SAMEA3212658) | Homo sapiens | biome: human-gut; feature: human gut; material: fecal | place: Sweden | collected 2012 ... | reverse complement strand
CCATCAGCGGTACAAGGTGCTGACGGCAGAAGGCGCGACGGAGATCGACTGTGTGGTTGTCCACATTGAAAACCCTCAGGACGAAAAGGCGCTCAATATTGCGCTGAACAAGGCCGTCGGCGAATGGGAGCCGAAGGCGCTGGCTGACCTGCTCTCCGACCTCCAGCTGTCCGGATACGATGTGGGTGCGACCGGCTTTGACGCTGCCGAGGTGGACGAGCTGTTCAGCAAGGTTCACGACAAGGATGTGAAGGACGATGACACGGAGCTGGACGCGGAAACCATCGCACCCTTTGTGAAGTCCGGCGACCTCTGGACGCTGGGCAGGCATCGGATGCTCTGCGGCGACGCGACCAGCGAGGATGACCTGAACCGCCTCATGGGCGATGTGAAGGCAAACCTCGTGGTAACAGACCCGCCGTACAATGTGGCGTATGAGTCGGCTGACGGCAAGTCCATTCAGAACGACAGCATGGCGGACGGCGCGTTCTATGAGTTCCTGCTCGCCGCGTTCCGCAACTGGCTGCCGCATCTGGCGGAGGGCGCGTCCGCCTATATCTTCCACGCCGATACGGAGGGGCTGAACTTCCGCCGTGCGTTCAAGGAAGCCGGCTTCCACATCAGCGGCGTGTGCATCTGGGTGAAAAACTCGCTCGTCCTTGGACGCTCGCCGTACCAGTGGCAGCATGAGCCGGTGCTTTTTGGCTGGCTTCCCAACGGCAAGCATAAGTGGTTCGCAGATCGGAAGCAGACGACGATCTGGAACTACGACAAGCCCAAGCACAGCAAGGAACACCCGACCATGAAGCCCATTCCGCTGCTGGCCTATCCCATCAAGAACAGCTCCGCGCCCAATGCTGTGGTGCTGGATACCTTCGGCGGCAGCGGCAGCACGCTCATCGCCTGTGAGGAAACCGACCGCATTTGCCGCACCATGGAGCTGGACGAGAAGTATGCGTCCGTAATCGTCCAGCGGTATGTTGATCTGGTGGGTTCTTCCGCCAATGTGTCTGTCCTCCGTGACGGTCAGACACTTTCCTTTGACGAGGTCACGGCCAATGAAACCTGATGAAAGGAGGCGCCGCTTATGGCGACAAGAGGCCGAAAGCCAAAGCCTACAGCGCTCAAAGCGCTGGAAGGCAATCCGGGCAAGCGTCCGCTCAACGAGCATGAGCCGGTGCCGCCCAAGGGTGCGATCCGATGTCCCGCATGGCTCGAAGCCGAAGCTAAAAAGGAATGGAAGCGCCTTGCCCCCTCCCTTGAAGCGATGGGCGTCCTGACAGCTGTGGACATTACAGCCTTTGCCGGTTACTGCCAGGCATATGCCCGGTGGAAGGAAGCCGAGGAGTTCATCTCCAAGCACGGCTCCATCTTTCAGACCCCCAGCGGCTATGTCCAGCAGGTACCGCAGGTCAGCATCGCCCAGCAGAATCTGAAGATCATGCAATCCTTCTGCTCCGAGTTCGGCCTGACCCCGGCGACGCGAAGCCGCATCATTGCGGGCAGTGGCGGTGACGGCGAAGCGGATGACCCCATGGAAAACCTGCTGAAGGGCGGGTGGTGAGATGGCGTTTGATGCAAAGAAAGCCGAGCGCGTCATCCGCTTCATCGAATGCCTGAAGCATACCAAGGGTGAGTTCCACGGCAAGCCGTTCACGCTGCTTCCCTGGCAGAAGAAAATCGTATCGGACGTGTTCGGCACGATGCGGGATGACTTTCCCGATCAGCGGCAGTACAGCACGGCCTATATTGAGATACCCAAGAAGAACGGAAAATCCGAGCTGGGTGCGGCCATTGCGCTGAACATGCTCTGCAATGACGATGAGTGGAAGGCAGAGGTTTACTCCTGCGCATCCGACCGTCAGCAGGCAGCCATCGTGTTCGATGTAGCTGTGGACATGGTCAGGCAGTCGCTCGCTCTTTCCAAACGCATCAAGATCATTCCGTCCATGAAGCGCATGGTGTATCAGCCTACCGGGAGCATCTATCAGGTGCTGTCCAGCGAGGTCGCCACCAAGCATGGCCTGAATGTTTCGGCTTGCATCTTTGATGAGCTGCATACACAGCCCACACGCGCACTGTACGATGTCATGACGCAGGGCTCCGGCGACGCCCGAAAGCAGCCACTGTGGTTCTTCCTCACAACCGCGGGTACTGACAGAAATTCCATCTGCTGGGAGGTGCATCAGAAGGCGCTGGACATCCTGGAGGGCAGAAAGGCCGACCCGCGCTTCTACCCGGTGCTGTTCGGTCTGCCCGATGACGCGGACTGGCAGGATGAACGCAACTGGTACAGGGCAAACCCCTCCCTTGACCAGACGATCTCCATCGAGAAGGTGCGCGATGCGTACCGCAAGGCCCTTGAAACCCCGGCAGATGAGAACATGTTCCGCCAGCTGCGTCTCAATCAGTGGGTGAAGCAGTCCGTACGCTGGATGCCCATGGACAAGTGGGATGCCTGCGCGGGAATGGTCGATCCGTATGCGCTGGAAGGCCGTGCCTGCTACGCCGGACTTGACCTTTCCTCCACCAGCGACCTCACAACGCTGGTGCTGGTGTTCCCGCCTGCCGATGAGGATGGCGTATACACCGTGCTGCCGTTCTTCTGGCTGCCAGAGGAAACCCTGCCGCTGCGCATGCGGCGCGACCATGTCATGTACGACGTGTGGGAAAGGCAGAAGCACCTCATCACCACCGAGGGCAATGTGGTTCATTACGGCTTCATTGAGCAGTTCATCTGCCGGCTGGCGGAACGCTACAACATCCGCGAGATTGCCTATGACCGCTGGAATGCCAGCATGATGGTGCAGACCCTGCAGGATGACGGCTTTACCATGGTGCCCTTCGGCCAGGGGTTCAAGGACATGTCCCCGCCGACCAAGGAGCTAATGCGGCTGGTGCTGGAGCAGAAGATCGCCCACGGCGGCCATCCCATCCTGCGCTGGAACATGGACAACGCCTATGTTCGCACCGACCCCGCCGGAAACATCAAGCTGGACAAAGAAAAATCCACCGAGAAGGTGGACGGTGCGGTGGCACTGGTGATGGGGCTTGACCGGGCGATGAAGAATCTAAACGGCGGCAGCATCTACGACGTGCGCGATATGCTGACGCTGGACTGGTGAGGTGAACGACATGCCGAGAACGCCCAGACGGCCCTGCCGGTTTCCCGGATGCCCCAACCTCTGCGAAAGCGGCGTGTATTGCCGGGAACACCGGCAGTACAGCACCGACCGGGTGCGCGGCGGCGCGGATGCCCGAGGATACAACGCCGAGTGGCGCAGAGCCAGAAAAGCCTTCCTGCAGAAGCATCCGCTGTGCGCGGAGTGCAGGAAAAATGGCAAGCTGACTCCCGCAACGGTGGTCGACCATATCATCCCACATCGAGGCGATAGGAAGCTGTTCTGGGATGAAAACAACTGGCAATCCCTTTGCAAAGATTGTCATGACCGAAAGACAGGCAGTGGCCTGTGATTTCCATGGAGGTAGCCTATGAAAAACCCCTTTGTCGGCCTGTTCCATTCCCGGGACAAGCCCCGCAACGCCATCTCCGCCGCGCCGACCTTCTTCTTCGGTTCCAGCAACGCAGGCAAATCGGTCAACCCCAAGAACGCCGTGCAAATGTCCACGGTCTACGCCTGTGTGCGCGTGATCGCGGAAACCATCGCGTCCCTGCCGCTGGCTGTCTACGAGGAGACCGAAACCGGCAGTCAGAGGGCGACAGATCATCCGCTGTACCGAATCCTTCACGATGAGCCGAACCCCGAGATGACCTCCTTCGTCCTGCGCGAGGTCATGCTCAGCCATCTGCTGCTGTGGGGCAATTCCTACTGCCAGATCATCCGCACGGGCAAGAACCACATTGCCGGCCTGTACCCGCTGCTCCCGGACCGCATGGAGGTGGACCGGGATAGCAAGACAGGCGCGCTTGTCTATACCTACACGACCACGGAGGGCAATGCGGTCACGCTGAAGCCCTCGGATGTGCTGCACATTCCGGGTCTGGGCTTTGACGGCATCATGGGTTACAGTCCCATCGCGCTGGAAAAGAACGCCATCGGTCTGGGCATCGCCGCCGAGGAATACGGCAGCACCTTCTTCAAAAATGGCGCACGCCCCAGCGGTGTGCTGACGCACCCGAACACGGTACGTGATCCCAAGCGTCTGCGCGACAACTGGAACGCGACCTACGGCGGCTCTTCCAACGGCGGCAAGGTTGCCATTCTGGAAGAGAATATGTCCTTCACGCCGATCAGCCTCCCCAACAATGAAGCGCAATTCCTCGAAACCCGGCGTTTCCAGGTTGAAGAGATCTGCCGCATCTACCGTGTTCCGCCCCATCTGGTGGGCAATCTCGACCGGGCTACTTTCAGCAATATCGAGAACCAGAGCATCGACTTCGCCGTGCATACCATCCGCCCCTGGCTGGTGCGCATCGAGCAGGCCATGAACCGCGCCCTCTTCGCAGACAGCGAGAAGGCCGGGAACCCCGGTGGCAGGCGTTTCTATGTTCAGTTCAATCTGGACGGCCTGATGCGCGGCGATTACAAGAGCCGTATGGAGGGCTACGCCATCGCCCGGCAGAACGGCTGGATGTCCGCCAATGACATCCGTGCGCTGGAAAACCTCAACCCCATCTCCGAGGAAGAGGGCGGTTCGACCTATCTGGTCAACGGCAACATGATCCCCATCAACCTCTGCGGCGTCACGCAGCTGATTGCCGCCGCTGCCGCAGCGGAAGCCGCGCAAAACGCGCCCGACAAGCAGGAGGACAGCTCTGAGGACAGCCCTCCGAAAGAAAATCAGAAGAAGTCGCCCCAGCGGCGCAGAAAACCAAAGAAGGAGGAACAGGCGGATGAACCAACCAAAGCTGACACTGGGCAGCCTGTTTGACGGCATCGGCGGCTTCTGCCTTGCGGGGCAGATGGCGGGCATCAAGCCCATATGGGCGTCCGAGATCGAGCCGTTTCCCATCCGTGTGACGGAGAAACGCTTCCCGGAAGTCCGCCAGCTGGGCGACATTCATGCCCTTCACGGCGAGGATGTTCCGCCGGTGGACATCATCACCTTCGGCAGCCCATGCCAGAACCTTTCCATCGCCGGCAAACGTACCGGTCTGGACGGTGAGCAGTCCTCGCTGTTTTATGAAGCCGTCCGAATCATCAAAGAAATGAGGCGAAGTACCCATGGACAATATCCCCGTTGGGCAGTGTGGGAAAACGTGCCCGGCGCACTGTCCTCGAATGATGGGCACGACTTCCGCGCCGTCCTGCAAAGCCTTGCCGAAATCGCAGACGAGCCGGCAGATGTTCCTATGCCGGCGAACGGAAAATGGCTCGGAGCGGGAGAAATCGTGGGAGATCATTACTCTCTCGCCTGGCGCATCCTCGACGCCTCGAAGGGCTGGGGAGTCGCACAAAGACGGCGGCGTATATTTGCTGTCCTCGATCTTGCAGGAGCATGTGCCGGACAGGTACTCTTTGAGTCCGAAGGCCTGTCAGGGTATTCTCCGCTGGGCGGAGAAGCGCGGCAAGGAGTTGCCCGAGGTGCTGCGGAGGGCACTGGAAAGACAGGCACTTCTGAGGGAGGGGCAATAGCCCCGACTAGGGCGAGCGTTCCGCAGGATAAGCCGCCCGTACCTGCGCCCCGCCTTCAGGCGAGGGGGCAGGCGATATGCCTGAATGATCAGGGCGGAAGCCGCATGGATGTCACCCATGAGATGACCTGCACGCTGCGGGCGAAGGCCAATCATCCGCCTTGCGTCATGGGCGCGTCCGGCTTCTGCACGGAACACAGCGCCGACAGCCGAAGCATCGGTTACCGCGAAGAAGAAAGCCCGACGCTGCGCGCCGGTGTCACGCCCGGCGTGGCCATCGAGTTCAACCCCACCGACAGCCGCATCCGGGTGAAGGAGGACGGCATCTGCCAGACGCTCTGTTCCCGGATGGGGACGGGCGGCAACAACGTGCCGCTGGTCTTTGGCATGTCAGCCGACCAGAGCCACGCCATGCTGTCTGACAATCCCCACAGCGGCATCTATGAGGCCCGGACCAGCCGAACCCTCGACTGCAGCGGCGGTTCGCCTTCCTGCAATCAGGGCGGGATGATGGTGGTCGCACCCGTGCAGGATGCACCGTACTGCATCCAGGGCAGCGTGATTGGACGCAGGGACGAGAACGGACCGCAGGGGGACGGCGTGAACCGGGATGTGTCCTTCACGCTCAACACCATCGACCGCCATGCCGTCTGCGCCATGAATGTGGGCTTTTTCGCGTCGGTCGAGGAAATGACGCCCGCACTTCTGGCGCGGGACTACAAGGACCCGCCCATCATCTCACCCACGGCAGAATACCTCGTGCGCAGGCTCGCCCCGGATGAGTGCTGCCGCCTGCAGGGCTACCCGGACGGCTGGTGCGCAGGGCTGGACAGCGAAGCACCCTCCGAAGCGGAAGTGTCCCGCTGGCGGGAAATCTTCGCCGTGTGGGACGGCATTCAGGGCAAGTCTCGACCGAGAACCGACAATCAGATCATCAAATGGCTGCGGCACCCGAATACGGACGCGGCGGAGTACAAGGCATACGGAAACAGCGTGGCTGTGCCGTGTGTCTTTTTTGTGCTCGCCGGCATTGCCTGGGCAGCCGGAAAGGAGCAATCGGAATGAACAAGTTTTGGAACTGGGTCAGGAATGAGGACACCGGCCAGCGATCCCTGTACCTCGAGGGCGTGATCGCCCAGGAGAGCTGGTTCGGCGATGAAATCACCCCTGCGGCCTTCAAGAGCGAGCTGAACGCCGGGAATCAGCCGATCACCGTCCATATCAACAGCGTCGGCGGAGACTGTGTGGCCGCCAGCCAGATCTACACCATGCTCATGGACTATCCGGCGGATGTAACGGTGCAGATCGACGGTCTTGCCGCATCCGCGGCGTCGGTCGTAGCCATGGCAGGAACGAAGGTCTGCATGAGTCCCACCGCGCTCATGATGGTGCACAATCCCTGGACGAATGCCAGCGGTGACGCGAAGGACATGCAGAAAGCCATCGCTCTCCTGGACGAGGTCAAGGAGAGCATCATCAACGCCTACGAGATCAAGACCGGCATGGATCGGCAGAGCCTTTCCGACCTCATGGATACGGAAACCTGGATGAACGCCTACCGCGCAAAGGAGCTGGGCTTCTGCGATGAAGTCCTGTTCGATGGTGACGAGCCGCCCGAAAAGGTGGCTTTTTCCTTTTCCAGCCGTGCTGCCGAGGTGCAGCTCATGAACCGCGTGAAGGCTTCGTTCCCGGAGGAACAGCCTGTGCCGTCTGCCCCTCCCGCGCCGCCTGAGCCGCCCACACCAACCGATCCGCCCACGCCCCCGGAACTGCCCCGTGTGAAGGTGCTGGATGCCGACACCCGGCTGGAACACCTGCGATATTGAAAAGGAGGAACCCCTATGAATCAGATTCTTGCCCTGCGCGAAAAGCGCGCATCCCTGTGGGACGCCGCGAAGAAGTACCGCGATGCCCACATTGGCTCCGACGGCACCATGACTGCCGAGGATGCCGCCACCTATGACCGCATGGTCGATGACGTTGACCGTATGAAGAAGGAAATCGACCGGCTGGAGCGGCAGGAGGCCATCGAGAATGAGATGAACAGGCCTGTCAGCCAGCCCATCGTGAACCGTCCCGATGACGGTCAGCCCAAGGAAAAGGAGAAGCGCGGCACCGCCACCGATGCGTACAAGACCGCCTTCTGGAACATGGTGCGCGCCAAGGCCATGTCCTACGAGATCCACAACGCGCTGAAGATCGGCGAGGATGACCACGGCGGCTATCTCGCGCCCGACGAATTCGAGCGCACCCTGGTCGAGGCGCTGGAGGAGCAGAACATCTTCCGCCAGTTCGCCCACGTCATCACCACCTCCAGCGGCGACCGCAAGATCCCCGTGGTGGCCTCCAAGGGTACCGCCAGCTGGATCGATGAGGAAGCCGCCTTCCCGGAGAGCGACGATACCTTCGGCATGCTGTCCATCGGCGCGTTCAAGCTGGCCACCACCATCAAGGTCAGCGACGAGCTGCTGCACGACAGCGTGTTTGACGTGGCTTCCTACATTGCCAAGGAGTTCGCCCGCCGCATCGGTGCAGCGGAGGAGGAAGCCTTCTTCACCGGCAACGGCACCGGACGTCCCACCGGCATCCTGAACGCGACCGGCGGCGCGGAGACCGGCGTTACCAGCGCAGGCGCGAACATCAGCTTTGATGATGTGATCGACCTGTACTACTCCCTGCGCTCCCCGTATCGCCGCAACGCCGTGTTCATGATGAACGACAGCACCGTCCGCGCCCTGCGCAAGCTGAAGAACGGCTCAGGCGACTATCTGTGGCAGCCCTCCGTGACCGCGGGTACGCCCGACACCATCCTGAACCGCCCAGTCTACACCTCTTCCTACATGCCGACCGTCGCTGCCGGCGCGAAGAGCATCCTGTTTGGCGATATGTCCTACTACTGGATCGCCGACCGCGAAGGCCGTACCTTCCAGCGGCTCAACGAGCTGTACGCGCCCACCGGTCAGGTCGGCTTCCTGTCCTTCGAGCGTGTGGACGGCAAGCTGATCCTGCCGGAAGCCGCGAAGGTGCTGCAGATGAAGTCCTGATGATCCCGGGAGGACGGCGCAATTCTGTTCCGTCCTCCTGTCCTGTTGGAGGTGAAATGTATGAGCAATACCCGGAACTATATGGCGCACGGCGGTGACGAGCTGGTCATCGGCGGCAAGCTGACCTTCCTGCCCGGCGCGACCGTGGAGGGTGCGGACGGCCTGTTCGATCTTCCCACCGGGACACAGCTTCCCGCTGTTTCTGACAGCGAAGCCACAACCGTTGCCGCCCTGCGGGAGGATTACAACCGCCTGCTGGCCACCCTGCGCGCCGCCGGTCTGATGGCAGATGCGTGAGGTGATGCCTGATGATCGTCACCGTTGACGAGGTGAAGACCCACCTGCGCATTGAGGATGACGATGAGGACATGTACCTGGAATCCCTGATCGCACAGGCGCAAGCCGTGGCGGAGGACTTCTGCCGTGTGACGTTCGATGACCGCTCTCCCGCGCCTGAGCCTGTGCGGCTGGCGGTACTTCTCTTCGTCAGCCATTACTACGAGAACCGCGACAACCCTGACCGGGCTGTGTACGGCACCATGCGGATCGCATTCGAGAACCTGCTCTACCCCTATCGCGACCCAGACAAGATGTTTTGACGGAGGTGCGTTTCCTTGCGAGGATACAAAAACTTTGACGGCACGCCGCACCCAGGCAATCTCCGGCACAGGGTCGAGATCGGGTACACCGAGAACACGGTCAACGAAAACGGCTACCCGGATGAACGCGATGTGGTGCTGTGCCGGGTCTGGGCGTCCGCCACGGACGCAGGCAACCAGCACTACCGCAGCGCGGATGTCATGAACACCGAAGCTGTGGTCAACTTCACCATCCGTTACCGGGGCGATGTGAAGCCCGGCATGTGGGTGAAGTTCCGGGGTGACAAGTGGATCATTTCCACGCTGGGCGAGTATTCGTTTCAGAAGACTTACCTCGGCCTGAAAGCATCCATCGCCAAGGGGGTGAGCGGGTGAAGCAAGTGCAGGAGGCCCTCAAGGATATCGGCATTCCTGTTATGGCGGGTGTTTGGCGGGCGACCTCGTCCCAGCAGAATCCGCCCCCTCAGTACGCGGTGTATTCCAGCACCACCACCGAGGATGCGCATCAGGATGACCATGTGCAGTCGTTCCGCACCTATGTCTACCTGAACCTCTGGAGCGACAGCGACCCGACCGAAACAGCCGCAGCCATCCGAAGCGCCATGTACAACTACGGCTTTTCCATGGTCGAGGAATCCGACAAGGGCTACAATCAGCCCTCGTATGACACTGCCACCCGGCAGTACACAGTACAGTGGACGTGGTGCTGGTATGAGGAGGTGCATGCGGATGCCCCTTGAGACGGAGGGCTTCGACGCCTTCATGAACGACATTGGCCGGATGGCACAGGCCATGGATGCCAACGACACCGGCGCAGCCGCCGCCCGGACGATTCTCCAGCAGGCCGCCCAGCCCATCCACACCCAGATGAAGAAGAACGCTTCCTCCGACCCCGCCATCATCACGGGAGATCTGCACCGCTCCATCCGCATCGGCAAGGTGCGGAAGCGTCAGTCCGGCGGGCAGACCATCACCATTGGCGTGCATCACTCGGAGGCCGACGCATTCTATGCCAATCCAGTCGAGTACGGGCACGGCGGCCCCGCGCCGGCTCCCGCGCATCCCTTCGTCCGTCCCGCCTTTGATACGCGGCAGGATGAAGCCTACAACATCATCCGGGACGGTCTGCGGGATGCCATTGACAGCCTGTAAGACCCTCACGAAAACATCACGACCTACAAAGGAGGTTATCCACCATGGCAGGAACCCCTGTTGCTTCTCCCCAGATTGCTTCGACCATCGGTCTGAAAAACGTGGTCATCGCGCCGCTGACGGCCGATACCGAGGAAGGCCACGCCTACGGTGAGCTTCAGCTGCTCGCCGGCGCCATCGAAGCATCCATTACCCCCGAAAACGCTGACCCGGATGTGCAGTATGCCGATGATGTGGAATTCGACACCCTGTATCCCGACCCGGATCTGAGCTTCAAGACCAAAATGGCGGACATTCCGCTGTCCATCCAGGAAATGATCTTCGGCAACCAGATCGATGACAACGGCGTGCTGATCCGCACGGCTTCGGACAAACCCGGCTATTTCGCTGTGGGCTTCAAGTCCGAGAAGGCGGACAGCGCGTACCGCTACGTATGGCTGTACAAGGTTCGCGCCAAGCCCGTGACCGAAAACTATGCCACCCGCGAGGGCAGCACGGTGACCCGGCAGACCGGCGAGGTGGAATGGAAGGCCATCAAGCGCACCCACGACGGACGCTATCAGGCGGTGGCGGACGAGGGTCAGAACGGCTTCACCCCGGACAAGGGCAAGGCCTTCCTAGAATCCGTGTACGAGCCGTCCTTCGCCGAGTCCTGATGCATGGAGGTGAGCGGGGATGTCGCTGGAAGCCCTCAAGCGAAATGGCCACAACCTGGAGCTGGGCAGCTTTGAACTGAGCGGCGAGTACGGCATCCCCGCGCTCCGACCGGTTCAGCTGGACAGGCGCCTTACGTGGATTCGCTTCAATCACGCGCTGCGTGAACCAAACCGGGAACGCTGCGGCGTTCACTTCTTCATCGACGATTACCTCTTTCAGAGAGCATGGCACGACCCACCGCGCTATGCTCTTTTTCTTCGCTCATTTCCGGCGGTCATGACCCCGGATTTTTCCATGTTCGCCGACTATCCCAAAGCTGTGCAGGTCTACAACCACTGGCGCAAGCACCAGCTAGGCGCGTACTGGCAGCGGGTCGGCATGACGGTCATCCCTTCCATCGGATGGATCGACAGGGACAGCTACAGCTGGTGCTTTGACGGCGAGCCTGTGGGCGGTACGGTGGCGGTATCCTCCGTAGGAACGCAGAAGAGCAAGGATGCCCGCCGCCTGTTTCTGGACGGCTACAACGAGATGATGGCAAGGCTGACGCCCAGCAAGATCATTTTCTTTGGCGATGTGCCCAGGGAATGCGAAGGGAACATCGAGCATCATGCGCCCTACTACGAGACCTTCACGCGGGGTCTGACGTTCCATGCGAGGTGACGGCGGATGGGCTCCAGAGGAAGCTCCGGGAATCACTTCGGCGCGAGGGGCTTCGGGCGCGACCCGATGTTCAGCCGTTTTCAGGCCTTTGCTACCCAGCAGGACGCCATCCGCTACCACCTCGCCAACAACTTCGACTGGGACAAGTGGAATGCCCTGCTCTCCGACGAACAGCACGGCATTGTGTCGTATACCAGCTACTGGTACAGCCGGATCAACACCGCGCTCCGCGAGGGACAGACGCCAGACGGAAACATCCGGCAGATGATTGACGGCGCGACCTCCGGCCTGAACAAATGGGCTGCGGCGGGCGACGTCATCACCTACCGAGGCGCAAACCTGCACTGGACGGCGAACCTGCTGGGCGGCACGGAAGCCGACCTGTCAAACCCCGCGTTCCTGCGCAGCCGCATCGGCAGAACGGTGGTGGACAAGGGGTTCATGTCCTCCGGCACCCATCAGAACAGCGCATGGTCGTCGGACGTGAATTACAAGATCTATGTCAACAAGGGCGTCAGCGGCATGTATGTGGACGCCATTTCCGCCAACAGCGGCGAGTATGAGTTTCTGTTCAACCGAGACACCCGTTTCAAGGTGCACGGCATCAAAACCAACGCTTCCGGCAGAATCACCGAGCTGGTACTGGAAGCCGTTCCGACAAAGAAAAAGCGTTAAGGAGGAGATTCCGATATGAAAGAAATTGCGCAGGCGATTCTGTCCGCCGAGCTGAAAGACCCGGCATGCTGGTTTGAGGACGAGCATTACGCCGCCCTTCAGCACCATGTTTTCCGGGGCGGCATCTGGGATGCGGACTTCCGCGACAAAATCAGCCGTATCCGCGAAAAGCCCGTCCGCACCCTGTCCGCCGATGAGATCAATACCTACCTGACCTTCATCTTCTGCACCGACCGGACGCAGGAGGGCTGCGTGGAAGCACACATTGCAAACGGTGTTCTGCCTGCCCTGATGACACGAATCGTGGAATTGGAGGAATGCAAATGATTACCTGTACGCTGGGTGACAGGAAGTACACCGTGGACTTCATCTCCGGGCGCGCACTGCGCGAGATGGAGCCCGCCGCCAAGATGTACAGCCGCATCGTGGCAATCTCCAACGCCGCGCTGAAGGGCGAGACACCCGCGGATGCCGGGGAGCTTTCCATCCCGGACGCGATGGACGTGATGATCCGGTGGTTCTGCATCCTGTTCGGCAATCAGTTCACGCCGGACGATGTGCTGGATCACTATCCCGTTGACCGGCTGATGCACGACATTGCGCTGGCCCTGATGGCGGTACAGACGCAGACCACCGCCATTCTGGACGAGTTCCCTACGAAGGCAGCGGAGACGGAGCAGATCAGCCCGGTCTGACGCTGCCGGATTTCATTTATTCCACCTACAACTCTCTGCTGGAGAGCGGCTGGCGCATGCATGAAATCGACGGTATGGACATGCTGGGTTTCCTGCACATCAGGGCTTGGAACGCGAAACGGGAGAAGAAAAAGAAAGAACCCCGCCGAGCGTATATCGACGAGGTTTGGGGAAATTTGAAGCCATGAGATGAGCGTGCGAATCCGCATCCTGCCTAGGGTCAGATGGCCCAGATAGGAACAATGAAGCTCTCACTGTCGATGGCCGTCAGCCCGTTCTTCATGCAGAGGATGGCTCCTTTTCCACGGGGAACGGAGCCTTTGTCCAGCAGCTTGAACGGACGGGTCAGCTGCGTTCCGGGATTCGCGGTCTTCTTGATCTCCATCGGGTGAAGCTGACCATCGGCCTCGAGAACAATATCGATTTCCTTGGCGTCATTGTCCCTGTAGTAATACAGATGCGGTTCTTCACCTGCGTTGAAATAGGTCTTGACAATCTCAGCCACCGTGAAGTTTTCAAGGATCGCGCCGTTGATGGCACCTGCCTCCAGCGTTTCGGGACTCGACCACTTCGTCAGATACGCAACAAGGCCTGTATCATAGAAATACAGCTTGGGCTTGCTCACAGTGCGCTTCAGAAGATTGTTGGAGTACGGGTGCAGATAGAAAATGATGTCCGATTTTTCCAGAAGTCCGAGCCACTCCTGCACCTTCTCCGACCGCATGCCGTCCATATCATTGCCAATATCGGCATAGTTCACCATCTGTCCTGTACGGCAGGCAACGGCAGTGATGAACCGCAGGAACTCCACCGCCTCGATGGTACCGTCCAGTTCGCGGATATCACGCTGAATGTAGGTCTGCAGATAGCTGGAGTAAAACAGGTTGCGGTTGGTGATGCGTCCGCTGACGATCGCTGGCATGGAACCCTTGAAGATTCTTTCAAACATCTCAGGCGTGTCCGCGGCATTCCTGCAGGAGACCCTTCTCTGGAGCTCATTCAGATCGAGCGTAAAGGGCTTGTTTTCATCCTGCCCATATATTTCGCCCTGGGACATGGTGGACATGTGCAGGATGCAGGCCCTTCCTGCCAGGGATTCTCCCGCCAGCTTCATGAGCTTGAATGCCTGTGAGCCGGTCAGCCAGAAATCACCGTATCGCTGATCACAGTCAGCATGGATCTTGATATAGGGAAACAGCTGCGGCGCGTATTGTACCTCATCGATGAGGATGGGCGGCTTATGCATCTGGAAAAACATCTCGGGATCGCTCTGCGCAAGCGCACGCTCGTTCAAATCGTCGAGCGTCACATAAGTGCGGTTTGTCCCTTCCATCAGTTTCTGAAGCATGGTCGTCTTGCCCACCTGCCGCGGGCCGGTCACGATGATCGCCTGATACTCATGGCAGGCTTCCATGATGACCTTCTCCAAAGAACGCTTCATATACCCCATATCGTCACATCCTTTCGGGCGTTTTACGTTCTTCTTGTATTATAGCCGATTTACGCTCGAAGTCAACGTCTGTTCGGTTATTTTCCAAAGATTCTGTAAAACAGCCGATGTTTTGGCGAACATTCCTCAGTAGAAAGGAGGCAAGCTGATGGCTGAAACGCTCCGGGATCTTGTCGTATCCCTGTCCCTGAACACCGATAACTTCACCCGAAACATCCGCTCCGTCCAGCGGCAGATCCAGGAGGCGCAGTCCGAGTTTCAGCTGGCCGCCTCGGGCATTCGGAACTTCGAGCAGACCACCGAAGGCTTGACCGCAAAGTTCACCTCGCTGGAACGAACGCTCTCTCTGCAGGCCGACGCGGTCGGTCAGTACGAAAAGGCATTGACTGCTGCCCGGGACAGGCTGCAGGAATGCTATGACCGGCAGAATGACTATGCCCAGCGTTTGCAGGAAGCCCGGCAGAAGCAGGCGGATCTGTCAGAGCAGGTACAGCGTGCCCAGGCTGCATACGACGGCTACAAGAGTTCTCTGGGAGAAACCGACTCCGCTACCATCGCTGCCAAACAGAATCTGGACGCGCTGAAGGATGAGTACCGGCAGGCCTCGGACGAGGTCAAAAAGCTGGAGGGCCAGAACGAAGCCCTCAAAAAGTCCACCCAGAATGCGGCAGATGCGGTGTCCGCCGCCAAGGTCAAACTGAATCAGGCCAACGCCGCCATGCGCACCACACAGGCAGCCATTGCCCAGACCAATCAGGAGCTGGCGCTGGCGCAGACCCAGTGGAATGCAGCCGGTACTGCCATCGACACGGCAAAGGCTGCGCTGACCACCATCGGCAAGCAGATGCAGCAGGCTGAGAGCCGGTTCAGGCTGGCCACCGCCGGGATCAAGGATATGGACACCAGCGTGGAGGGCCTGTCTGCGAAGATGACCCTTCTGCAGGAGAAGATCGCCCTGCAGGAACAGGCCGTCGCGCAGTATGAAGCCGCGCTGGAGGCGGCCAAACAGCAGCTTGAAGCGGCCCGGCAGGCCAACGACCCCGAGAAGGTTCGTCAGGCAACCAATGCGGTCATTGATGCCCAGACCAGCCTGAACAACGCCCGGGCCGCACTGGCACAGCTTCGCGCCCAGCTGGTTCAGACGAATCAGCAGCTTCAGACGGCACGCTCCGCATGGACGCAGGCCGGGAAAAGTCTGACGGACTTCGGCAACAGATGCACCAAGGCCGGACAGGCCATGACCCGTATGGGCAAGACCCTGTCCATGTATGTGACTACACCCATCCTCACGCTGGGCACGGCAGCGGTCAAGGCTTCGCTGGACTTCGAGTCCTCCTTTGCCGGAGTGCGCAAAACAGTGGATGCTACCGAGGCGGAGTTTGCTTCGCTGGCAGCTTCATCCAAGAAGATGTCCACCGAGATCGCTTCGTCCACCAGCGAGATCAACGCGGTCATGGCTACCGGCGGTCAGCTGGGCATTGCCAATGAACACCTGACGGAATTCACTCGTGTCATGATCGACCTGGGCAACAGCTGCGAGGACCTGAGCGCGGATGAAGCCGCGACCTCCATCGCCAAGTTCGCCAACGTCATGGGCACGAACCAGAGCCTGTTCCAGAACATCGGCTCGACCATCGTCGATCTGGGCAACAACTTCGCCACGACGGAGAAGCCCATCATGGAGATGGCGCAGCGTCTCGCTGGTGCGGGCAAGCAGGTCGGTCTGACGGAAGCACAGGTGCTGGGCTTTGCTACGGCCCTGTCCTCCGTGGGCATTGAGGCACAGATGGGCGGCTCGGCGTTTTCCAAGGCGCTCATCAAGATGGAGGTTGCTTCCGCTACAGGCGGTCAGGCACTGGAGGACTTCGGTGCTGTCTGCGGTATGACCGGCGCACAGTTCAAGGCACTGTTTGACAGTGACCCCGCTGCTGCGTTTCAGGCCTTTATCGTAGGTCTCTCCCAAATGGACGACGCGGGCGAAAGCGCCATCGCCGTGCTGGACGAGATCGGCATCAAGGAGGTACGCCTGCGCGATACGCTGCTGCGTGCCACCAATGCCACCGATCTGTTCAGCCGGGCGCAGGCGACCGCGAACCGCGCATGGGCGGAGAACACCGCCCTGACCACAGAAGCTAACAAGCGCTACGCCACGACGGAGAGTAAGCTCATCAACCTCAAGAACAAGGCAGTCCTCTTTGGACAGCAGCTGGGCGATGATCTCAATCCCACGATCCAGAGCCTCATCGATGGCGCTGGCGATCTGCTGGACCGCTTCATGAATCTGGACGAAGCACAGAGGATGCAGATCATCCGCTTCGCGGCCATCGCAGCCGCAGCCGGTCCGGTGATGCTGATCCTCGGCAAGCTGACCAAGGGTGTCGGTACGCTTTCGACAGGCATCGGCAAGTTTGCCACCGCAGTCGGCAAGGCTGGCGGCGGCCTCAAGGGCTTCATGACTGTCCTGAGCAGTTCCCCGGCTGTGTGGCTGGCGGTGGCTGCGGCTACGATTACAGCAACCGTGGCCATTGCGGACTATGTTTCCGGTGCCAGGCAGGCCCGCGAGGCCCTCAAGGGTATGCAGGAAACAGCCGAGAAATGGAAATCCACCGCGGCTGAGACCTTCTATGGTCAAAGCGAGGGGCTGTCCTTCTTCGGCATGAGCAAGTCGGACTTCACCCGGGACAGGCAGACTGCGCAGGACTGGCTGAACGGTCTGATCGCCGTCTGGACGGACGGCAAGAAGGAATCCAATGAAATCGTGTCCGAGTGGACGGATTCCTTTAAGGCCCTGACGGATTCCACACGCACAGAGCTGATGCAGCTCAAGGAAACCGCCGATGAGGCGGGCTATACCTCTGTCTCCAGCGGGCTGTCCGATGACATCGCCACGCTGGACGCGATGGATGCGGAAATCGCCCGCCTGCTCAAGAAGCGCCAGAACGGATATTTTTCTGAAAAGGATAAAATCCGGCTTCAGGAGCTTATTGACACGCGGGAAGCCATTGAGGTGAAGTATCACCTCTCCCCGGCGGACGCGGATGGCTTCGACACGATTCGACAGAAACTGGATACGGAGGTTGCCCGAGCGCAGGCCCGCGGCAAGCCGGATGCCGATGTGACGGTCTATGAAAACGCCGTCGTTGCAGCCGCACAGGGTTTGGCTTCCATGAACAGCGAGATTGACGCGCAGTACGACAAGGAGTACGCGCTCATCCAGCTGATTGAGGACAGCGCGGAACGGCAGACTGCGATGGATGCGCTCAATGCCAGGTACAACGAGAACCGGCGTGCTGCCGCTCAGGAATACGCTGCTTTGCTGGCAGACATCGTGATGCCTGTCTGGGAACAGGCGGACATTCAGCAGGCAGCCGCCGATGTGGACACGCTCACGCAGAAGCTGCGCGAATACAGCACAGCCAACGAAACGGAAAAGCCTGCGCTGCTCGAGGACCTGAACGCCATCACTGCCGCCATGGATGAGGGCGCGATGACGGAGTACATCGCCATTCTGACGCAAATCCAGTCCCTGCTGGACAGCGGCATGTCCGAAGCTGAAGTGCAGGCGATGTTCCCGGAGATTGACTTCTCCACAGCGCTGGAGCAGATTGCGTCCATACAGGCCTTCCTGAATAACCGCGAGGTTGAGCTGCCCGGGCTGACCGCCATGTTTGGCGATGCACTGCCGGAGGAAGTCCTGACCATCGCCACCGATCTGGATATGACCGGTGCGCAGGCACGCTGGGCAGAGTTTGCCGCGAATCCCGGTGCCATTACGACGGACGCGGTGATTGCGGCATACACCGAAGCGGAAAATGTCGAAAAGCTGCAGCCGCAGGTGGATGCCTTCATTGCGAAGTACACCGAAATCCCGGAGGGTGCGGACAAGTCTGCGCTGACCCCGGAGGGCCTGATCGCCTACGTCAGCACCTACGCAGAGGTGACCAATGGCGCGGACGTTTCTGGGCTTACGCCGGAGAACGTCACCGCCATGGTCAGTGCCTACAAGGAGCTGGCTGATGGTGCGGATGTGTCCACGCTGACGCCCGACGAGATTACGGCCTATGTCATGCGATACCTGGAAAAGGAAGGCGTGGACACCTCCGGGCTGACCCCTGCGGCGGTTACTGCCTTTGTCATGGCTTATGAGGAGGTCACGGGCGGCGCGCTGACTACGTCGCTCACCCCGGATGACATCACTGCCATGGTGGCGAAGTACCTCGAAGCGGAAAATATCGATATTTCCGCGTTGTCACCGGATCAGATCGAGGCCATTGTGACAGCCTACGCTGAAGCGACAGGCGTGGACAAGAGTACGCTGCTGCAGGACTTCACCGCCTACATCACCAGATATGACGATACCAACGCCGTCAAGCCCAGGCTGAACATGACCGTAGGCATCTACGGCTACGACCTGATGGCCTACCGGAAATTCATCAGGGACAACCCTGTGGAAGTACAGGGCATTGTGAAGCTCGGGGAGGTCTATGAGAATCCTTCGGATGCCCTGCTCGATCCGCAGACGAAGTTCTGGCAGGATGGGCAGGAAATCCCCGTGGAAGCCGTGCCCACTGAGCTGCTGACAGCGGACAAGGTGGCTGTACTCGATGCGGACGGAACGCTGCATGTGCTGATTGCGCCGAAGATCACGGGCACACAGGAAGCCATTGACGCCATTTCACCGCTCGTCGATGAGGTTGACCAGTTCGGAACAACTACCCTCGGCATGATGGTGGGCATGGTCCCCCAGACCACCATGGACCTGATTGGCTCGGCGGTATCGCGCATCAATTCCTATACGAAGTCGCTGGATTACAGCGGCTGGGAGCGCTTTTGGGCCAGCATCCGCGGTGAAAGCGTGAATCAGGGTGTGCTGAATCAAAGCATGCTCAACGATTTCAGCCCGGAGCGTGTCGCGGAGCTGTCCACCTATGTTGGTGAGGTTGTCTCCGCTGTTCTGCAGGGCAAGCAGGTTTCTGAGGAGGATGTAAAGAACCTGCAGGAAATCCTGACCTTCCTGCAGGGCCTTGACACGACGGATACCGGCACACACATCCTTGAGGGTGTTGCCGAAGGCATGACGGCTGCCGGATGGGACAGCGACGCGGAGACGGTGGCTTCCAATCTGGAGGATGCGCTGAACACCGCACTGCAGATTCACTCTCCCTCGGAGCGCGTGAAGCCCGTTGGTGAGAACGTCTCTGCCGGTGTTGGTCAGGGTATGAGCGGCTATGACTTCACGAGCGATATGGAGGCGGTAGCCGCTGCGATTGATACCGCCATGACCAGCGCTTTGCCGCAGGATGCGCTTTCGTCCTTCGGCACCAGTGCCGCGCAGGGCCTTTCGGATGCCATGACCAGCTTCAGCATGAGCAGCACGGGAAGCACCGTAGCCGCCAGCGTGCGCACAGCGGTGAACACCAGTCTGATCGGCAGCACGCTGCGGTCTGCGGGTCTCAATGCCATGGCTGGTTTGCGGGCGGGTATTCTGGCCGGGCAGTCCGGCGTCATCTCCGCGATGCGCTCTGCTGCCCGTTCTGCCGTGAATGCCGCCAAAAGTGAACTGAAGATTCATTCACCCTCCCAAGTCTTTGAGGACGAGGTCGGCGTGATGACCATGCGCGGTCTGGGCAAGGGCGTCCTGAAGGAGAGCAAGGAGCAGGCGAAGATCATCCGCAACGCCAGCCGCTTCCTGACCGGCGAAGCCAGAGAAGGCACGATTGTTGCCGGGAACACCACGAACACGCACACCTATCATCAGGACTCCAGCGTCAACTTCACCGGCAGTACCTTCTACATCCGCGACGAAAAGGATGTACAGGCACTGGCCATTGAGATCGCTGCGCTCGCCCGCCGCCGTCAGCACGGTCGCGGACTAAGAATGGCGTAACCGCTTGACTTTTCTGCCGTTTGGAGTGATCTATACGCTACCCTGACGGAAAGGAGGCCATGAATAACCTGCATATGCGCCCCGAAGTGCTGAAGCGTATCCGGGAACAGTACCCCGTCGGATGCACCGTGGAGATCATTGAGATATGCGACCCGTACCGTGACATACCCGCTGGGCTGCGCGGCACGGTGACCCATGTCGATGATACCGGTACGGTGTTTGCCGATTGGGAGAACGGGTCTACGCTGGGCGCGGTATTCGGCGAGGACAGGATTCGGCGGGTAGACTGATTCCACCCCGGATCACATGCGTGTGTTTCCCATTGAACAAGCCCTATGACGGTTGCACATGAAGCGCAGACTGTCATAGGGCTTTGCGGTTGCGTGAGAATCAGTTCATGCCATACCTGTTTTGGAGCATCAGCGAGTATTCCTTATACAGGCGATAAGCGGAATCCTCCTGACGATCATGGATCAGCGCAACACAGGGTTCAACCAGTTCCGCATACACCTGATCCCATATCGCATCGCGGTTTTCAAGGGCATTGATCGCCGAAACGATGCCGGGGGCCATGCGGTAGTATGCCGCGATTTCTTCCTTTCCGTGGGGCCGGTTGGCAAGATAGGTATCGCGGAAGGCGCGAAGCGTCTCAAGCTCCCCGCAGTCATCCGGAAGGCCACGGGATTCAACGCAGGCCGTGGTGAGATAGCAGCCGCCGTTGCTTTTCCTGGTGTCGGTCCCCTTCTTATCCTGCTTGAAATACTTGTCCGCCCTCAGGCCGTGCTCGCTCATGTAGCTGCGGATCGCCTTCTCGGAGCGGTACTCGTATATCTCATCCGGATCATGCGCACCGGCTCCGTCCAGATCAGCCGCTGCCTTGCGATAGTCAAAGTCCTTGTTTTTCTTCACAGCTTACACTTCCTTCCTGTAATCGGCTGCTATGAGGGGAACTCAGATAAACCGGCTCATCACCCGCAGATAATCCTTCCGGGCATTGAAAATGGCAAGGATACTGACTGCCTTCTCCGGCTCATCGACGATATAGAAGATGAGGTATCCCTTGTGCGTGATATAGCGGTAATCCATGCTACGCAGCACATGATCCTTCGGGAGCGCACCGGCTTGCGGAAAGTCAGTCAGTCGATTGCAGCTGGCACGGAGCTCGTTCACGAAGTTCCGGGCGACCTCTTTATCCTTGGCCTGATCGGCGATGTAAAAGGCGATCTCCCGAAGATCCTGCTTTGCGGTTTCGGTCAGCCTGACGCGATAGCTCATAGCTCCAGTCCATCCAGTTCACTCAGAATATCGTCACAGGCTGCATCCAGATCCTGCACACGGCCCAGTTTCACATCATCCGCCGCCTGGGCGAGATGAGCGTAGACAGCCAGCTTCGCTTCCATTTCCGCAATGTAATTCTGCTGGCTGACGAAGCTCTCATGGCTCATCACCACGGTGTCCTCCTTGCCGTTCACCGTGATGGCAACGGGGTTCTGCCGGGCCAGCGAGGAAATCTGTGAATAGTTGCTCCGCAGATCTCTTGAAGGTCTGATGGAAATCCCTGCGTTCATATGCTTCATCCTCCTTGTAGTCACATTATATCCTATTTTGACCACGGTGTCAACTTTGATGCGAGGTGATCTCCATGACCGACTGGTTTGAATGGAACGGAAAGAAATGCACGGACTTCGGCATTCACGTTTCCGAGCATCCGCCCATCACGCTCCCCGCAGAGCGCAGCACGTTCACTAATGTCCCCGGACGCTCCGGCAGCCTGACGGTGCTGGAGGACGAGGATGTGTACGATGACCTGCTGCTGACCTGCACCTGTTTTATTGCGAATACCGACCGCCTGCCGGAGATTGCCGCATGGCTTCGCGGCAGCGGAACAGTCACCTTCGCCAACCGGCAGGGTGGCTTTTATCATGCCCGGGTGGTCAATCAGATACCTTTTGAAAAGATTCTGCGCGGGCACCCACACCGCAGTCTCGCCGTGACCTTCCGCTGTCAGCCGTTCTTCCATCTGAAGGCAGACGACATCACGGTTACGGCTTCAGGCACCTTCATTGCCAACCCCGGCTGTGTCGCATCCGAGCCGGTGGTCAAGGTGACACTTGCCGGGGATGCCGAGATTACCATTGGCGGGTATCTGTTCTCGCTAACCAGCGTGACGGGTACCGTGACCGTCGATACGCCCAGGCTGGAGTGCTATCAGGACTGCACCAGTAAGAATGCCTGCATGGCTGGGGATTATCCGAAGATTCCTGCTGTCGGCGCGTATGTCAACTGGGTCGGTGATGTCAGCAGGATTGTCATTTCGCCCAACTGGCGGACGCTCTAAGCGGTGGACTGACATTCCTCAGTGTGTTATAATGATGTCGATCCATCGGGATTGTGGAGGATAACGCATTACAGTGAGGCAAAATATATGTGAATCATTACTCTGCCAAACAATATCGTTGTCCTTCATTCAATCAAATGGAAATGACTGATGACGATTGTCAGGGAGCAGCCGCAGATGAACAAAAAGCGATTCTCAGTGCGATTGATTCGGATGACAGCAGCGGTGGCATTGGCGATGCTCGTTCTGTACTTGATCAACACCCTTACATACGCCCCCTTTATCTGGGCTTTCAGAGGGCTAACCAATCTGTCTGCCACACAGGGAATGTCGGGCAATGGGAAGAAACCATATCGAAGATCAAGCTGATCGGCCAGGAAACCATTCCCATTCCGGGATATCCGGATGTTGATGCCTGTTTGTTTTCCAAACGCAACGCCGAAGAGGGGCAGCCTCTCGTGATCTACATTCATGGCGGCGGATGGTGTACCGGAAACGCCGAATCAGTAGAATGGTATGCAAAGCTGCTGGCATCCAATAGTTATGTTGTTGCGAATCTAGACTATGCTCTGGCCCCGGAATACCAATACCCTGCATCGACAATCCAGCTTGCCGAAGCGGTAAATTATCTGTATGCGTGTGCCGACCAATACGGCTATAATAGGGATTGCATCTTCATCGGAGGGAATTCTGCAGGAGCCCACCTGGCCAGTCAGCTGGGCGGGATTTTCACAGATCCGGATTACGCATTCGGAATCGGTATTGAAACACTCGTGCCTGCAGACAGTATTCACGGCCTGATACTCTACAATGGCGTCTATGACTTTGATACCGTCGGAGAGTGCAATTTCCCGTTTGCCGAGAAGCTGGCCTGGTGTTATACCGGGGTGAAGAACTATACTGAATTTGACAGGATTGATGAACTGTCTACTATCAAGCATATCACGCCTGGTTATCCGTCGGTGTTTATTACGGCTGGGGATGCCGATCCTCTTGAGTCACAAACACTGGAATTCATACAGGTGCTCGATGACAACAAGATCAAGGTTCATTCGCTATTATGGTCCGGGATGCAAACCAATCTGTGGCATGATTATATCTATGAGCAGAATACAAAGGAAGCAATTCATGCGTATGAAGAAACAGTGAGCTTTATCGAGGAAAACCGTTAGTCAATCCGATGTTGCTCAGCCCATAATCATAGCGTCCTCCTTCGGGCAGGGCGCTTTTATTATACCCCGAAGGAGGTGATTGCCCATGATCTGCGTATTTCCATCGGATGCGACGGACTTCGCCAGCAACGGTCTGTGCGTCCTCACGCCCACAGCCTGCTCCGTCACCGAAACCCTCAACGGTGAGTGGGAGCTGTCCATGACCCACCCGCTGGACGAGCGCGACAAATGGACGTATCTGCAGGTCGGCAGCATCATCCGCGCACCCGTACCCGCCGCCATGACACCTCGCGTATCGCTGGTCAAACAGACCGCCGGCTGGTCGGTGTACACCATCACCACCAAATCGGGCAAGCTGAACCTCCGCTCCGGCCCCGGCACGAACTACAAGCGGCTGGGTCAGTACGCCAAGGGCAAAGAGGTCGTGCTCATCGCCAAAACCAACGACAGCTGGTATGAGGTGACCGCCCCGGACGGCAAGCGCGGCTACATGTCCACGGACTACCTGACCTTCGCCCGGACGGAGGGCTCGTCCACCACGGCAACCGGGCAGGTGGTGGAGCCGCGGCAGGTGCGCGACCAACCCTTCCGCATTTATCGCGTCGTGCCCACGCTCACCCAGGTCGAGGTCTATGCCCGGCACATCTTCTACGACCTCATGGACAACATGATCCTCAGCTACAAGCCGGAGGGACCCGTGGGCGGCACGACTGCCGCACATGCCGTCCTCGACAGGTGCGAATCGGCGCATGATTTCACCATGTACACCGACCTCACCGGCACGGCGGAGGGGCTTGCCTTTGAGCATGTCAACCCCGTGGAAGCCATGCTGGGTGATGAGGGTATCGTCGGCAAGTACCATGCCGAGCTGGCCCGGGACTGGTACGATGTGTACCTCGTCAAGCGCGTAGGCCGTGACACGGATGTGGAGATCCGTCAGGGCAAGAACCTGCTGGGCATCAGCTATGATCTGGATGAATCCGGCGTGGTCACGCGCATCGTGCCCACCGGCGAGGACAAGGACGGGCATGTGCTGTATCTCCCGGAGAAGCACATTGACAGCCCGAACATCGGGGCCTATCCCCATGTGAAATGGGGACACCTCGCTGTCAGCGATGCCAGGGAGGATGATGACACCAGTAAAAACGACGTCTACAAGAAGCTGCGGGAAGCGGCGCAGACCGAGCTGGACAACGGCTGCGACCTGCCCACCGTCACGCTGGATGTGGATTTTCTGAGCGTGGACGATACCGAGGAATACCGCGACTTCGGCATCCTGCACAGCATCTATCTCGGTGATGCGGTGCGCGTGGTTGTGCCCAGACTGAACCTGACCGTTGCCCTGCGCATGACGCAGTACACCTACGACTGCCTGCTGAGAAAGTACACCGCCTGCACCTTCGGCACGGCGCTGGATGGCGTGGAGGGCAGCATGATTTCTGCCAACCAGCTGGCGGCAGGCTCCATCGGCGGCATCAAGCTGGCCATGGGCTCCATCGGCACCGGGCACCTGCAGGACGGCTCTGTCGGCTCCCTGCAGGTCAGGACGGCGGCGATTGGCTCGGCACACATTCAGCAGGCTGCCATCGGCGAAGCGCATATCCAGAATGCCGCCATTAAGACTGCAAAAATAGAAGACCTCGCAGTCACCCGGGGCAAGATTGCCGAAGCCGCCATCGGTGCGGCTCAGATCGAGGATGCCAGCATCACCCGGGCGAAGATCGGCGAGGCGGCTATCGGCTCCGCGCAGATTGAAACCGGTGTGATTAACGCTGCCCACATCGGTGTGGGTGAAATCCAGGAAGCCCATATCCATGACGGCGCGATCACCCATGCCAAGATCACAGATGGCGCGATCAAGAATGCCCACATCGAGAACGGTGCCATTGACAGTGCGAAGATCACGGATGCTGCCATTCAGAACGCGCACATTGCCGGGGCGGCGATTGACACCGCCAACATCCGGGACGGCGCGATTGCCAACGCAAAAATTGCGGATGCCGCTGTGACCCGCGCCAAGATCGCTGACCTGGCTGTCGGCTCAGCGCAGATCGATGACCTTGCCGTCACCACTGCGAAGATCGCACAGGCGGCGATCACCAATGCCCAGATCGCCAACGCTGCCATCGACACTGCCAAGATTGCCCTCGGCGCGATTACCGCTGCGCTCATTGAGAAAGGTGCGGTGGGTACGATGCAGATTGCGGACGGCTCCATCACGGACGCCAAAATCGTCGAGCTGACTGCCAACAAGATCACCGCAGGACAGCTGTCCGTGGAGCGGCTCATCATCCGGGGCAGTGAGCAGAGCATCATCTACGCCATCAACAACATGGGCGATCTGGTTTCCACGCAGGTGGACACCATTGACGGCTATGTGCTGACCGAGCGTACCATCACTGCCGACAAGATTGTGGCGCACAGCATCACGGCAGCGGAAATTGCCGCAAAGACCATCACCGCCAACGAGATTCTGTCCGGGACGATCACCGGCAATGAGATCGCGGGCGAAACCATCACCGGCGAAAACATCCGGGCCGGGACAATCACAACTTCCCACGTTTCCTCTGACTTTGGCGAAACCCTTGACCTGTCCAGCAATACGGGCATCAACCAGCGCGTCCAGAAGGTGTACACCGACATGGACGCGCTTTTGGGTTTCAGGCTGGAGATTGTTTCGTCCTCGGATATTCTGTCGGATTCTATTCAGTCAACTGTGCTGTCCGCAAGAGTCTGGCACGGCAGCCAGAATGTGACCGATACGCTGGACGCATCCCGTTTCCGGTGGAAGCGGGTTTCTTCCGACCCAACTGCTGACGAACTCTGGAACGCTGCCCATACGGGCATGAAGGCCGTCACGCTGACCGTGCGGGATGTCCTGTACAGCGCCACCTATTCCTGTGAACTCACCGACAAGGAGGACTGACCATGGCGATTATCGCAACCGGCTCCAAAACCATCATCGACCTGTCTGACGGCAAAAGCCTGTCGGCCTACCTCGGCTCCAATCAGCCCCGTACACAGATCCACGACGTGAACGCCAACACCTATCAGCCCAACTGGACGACCACGGCGGGCAAGCTGGTCATCACCCCGGTGGTGTACGCCAATCAAACCGCCATCGCGCTGACCAATGCCGCGCTGTCCATCACCTGGAAGCGCAGGGAGGGCTCCGGCTCCGAGGCCAACCTTGCCAGCGGTGAAACTGTGTCCGGCAATGTGCTGACGGTCAGCCAGAACAAGCTGGCCTCGGTTGCCAGCGGTCTGCTGACCTACATTGCCTATGTGACCTACACTGACCCGGATACCGGCCTGCCCATCAACGCCACGGCGGACATCACCTTCGCGCTGGTTTCCACCGGCGAGAACGCGAAGTCGGCGTGGATCAGCGGCGAGCAGGTGTTCAAGTACGACAAGGACGGCAATGTTTCTCCCGCCCAGATCACGCTGACGGCGAATCTGCAAAACGTGACCATGGGCAAGTGGCAGTACAAGAACAGCAGCGGCACCTGGACGGATTATCCGACCACCAGCGACAATGCCAGCATCACCGCCGCAACCCTTGTCGTGAAGCCCACCCACGCCATTTTCGCAGGTTCGACCGCCTCGCTGCGCGTCACGACCTCAGACAGCAGCATCGGCGACACGACCAGCATCTACAAGGTGCAGGACGGTGCCACCGGCGCGACGGGCGGCACGGGCGCGGCAGGCAAGAATGCCTCCGTGGTGTTCCTGACCAATGAGAACATCACCTTCGCGGGCAATTCCTCCGGCGTGGTCACCGCCGTCACCAAGACCTGCAATGTGGTGGCCTACACCGGCACCACCAAGGTCACGCCGACCCTTGGCACCATCTCCGGCGCACCCACCGGCATGACCGTGACCGCTGGCGCTGCTTCAAGCAACGAAATTCCGCTGACCATCGCCATTGCCGCCAATTCCAACCTCGGCGGCCCGGGCCAGCTGGAAGGCACCATCAGCATCCCGGTGACCGCACCGGTGTCCACCACGCTGCAGCTCCGCTGGAGCAAGGTCAACACGGGCGCAGCGGGCTCTGCTGCCTATGTGCTGACGGTCTACGCGCCCGGCGGCACCGTGTTCACCAACGGTACGGCGAACGGCTCTTCCAGCATGACGCTGAACGCGCAGTTCTTCCAGGGCTCCACGGACTGCACCACCAGCAGCAGTGCCCTGTTCCTGTGGCAAAAGTACGCTTCCGGCAGCTGGACGACCTTCAAGGTAGAAGCATCCGGGAATTCAGGCAATACCTGCACAGTGAACGCCTCCGATGTGGTAGGCACGGCTACCTTCCGGTGCCGGGCGCGGTACGGTTCGTCCTCGACCGCGTATTTCTACGACACCATTACCATCATCGACAAGACGGACAACTATCAGGCGGACATCGACAGCACTGCCGGGGATGTGTTCAAGAACACGGTCGGCTCCACCTGTCTCATCTGCCGCCTGTGGCAGAACGGCAAGGAGTTCGATCCGCTCAAGAGCACGACTTATTCCACCGCCGCGCCCTCCAGCCCTGCTGCCGGTGATTTCTACTACCAGATCACCACGTCCGCGCCGACCACCAAGCTGATGCGCTACAGCGGTTCGGCATGGGAGGATGTCACCGCCAACGCCAGCTACAAGCACGCCAAAACCTATACCTGGTACCGGCGCGACAAGGACGGCAATCCCATGGACAGCGGCGCGGCCTTCGCCACCGGCAAGGTCATCTATGTGGACGGCGATGACGTGGACAGCAAGACCGTGTTCGTCTGTGAGGTCGAATAAGGAAAGGAGGGAGCAGCATGATCGCAGGCGCACAGTACACCATCGTTGACCTGTCCGACCCCATTCAGCAGGGCACTGCTCCCGCAAATCCCGTCACAGGGATGCTGTGGCTGGATACCTCTGCTTCTCCTCCCATGCTGCGCCGCTGGAACGGAACAGCATGGGAGGATGTGGGCGATTCAGGGGCGGGAGCAGAAGCGCTGGAGGAAATCAACAAGCTGAAGGCCCGGAACGAGATTGTTGTCGGCACACAGACAGCCGCCACCGCTTCCTGGACAGGAACCGTCTCTTTTGACTCTCTGACGGACGGGACCCAGATCACCTACTGGCTGCCGCAGACCAGCGGTGCGAACGCAACCCTGGACCTGACACTGAAGGACGGCAGTACGACCGGCGCGATTCCGCTGTACTACGGCGGTACGACAAGGATGTCCTCCCACTACCCTGCAGGAAGCGTGCTGCACCTGACCTACCGGGAAAATGTCAAGATTGGCTCCACGACCATTGCAAAGGGCTGGTGGGCGGATGCCAACTACGACAGCAACACCTATGACCGCATTCGCATGAGCAACTCGGTGCTGGCCAAATCCGCGATTACCACGTCCCGGATCATCGTCAGTGATGAAAGTGGGTATTTCCATCTGGCCGCGTCCAAGCCCTTCCTGATCTCCAAGCCCATCCTCTGGGCGGCCTCGTCCTTTTCGGCAGGCACCTACGGCTCGAACAATTACCTGTCGTATCCCAACTGCTCGCTGCGCAACAACCTGCCCGGATTCACGGGCACCACCCAGAAAACCTGCTACATTGTGGGGCGGCTGAACGGCGAGATGTTCACGCCCACCACTACGCTGTTCACAACAGACGTGCCTGATGAGGTGGACGGTCTGGTCTACATCGCGCTGGGCATCATGGTATCCGCCTACGGCATCTACCTCTACCCGGAGCATCCCATGTTCAGCTTTGTGGGCGATTCCTTCAAGAATCTGAATCAGGTAGCCTTCGAGGCCCCGGCAGAACTGGAGACCAAGCTGGCCGAGGTGCATGCGCAGATCAGTACCACTGCCGACAGCATCCGGCAGGAGGTACAGGCCACCTACGCCCCGGCGACGGATATGGCGGCGATCCGCCAGCAGATGACCACCCTGTCCGAGCAGACGGAGGCCAACTTCACCTGGACAGTGAGCCGGTACGGCACGCTGGCCAGCGAGGTGCAGGACGCGAAGGAGGCCACCGAGGAGCAGATGCGGCTCATCCAGACCTACATGACCTTCGGCGAGAACGGCCTGATCATCGGCAAGAGCGGCAACCCGTTCACCTTCCGCGTGGTCAATGACCGGCTGGCCTTCTACATGAACAACACCGAGGTGGCGTACCTGTCCAACAACAAGCTGTACGTAACGCAGGCGGAGATTCTGACCCGTCTGCAGGTGGGCAAGTTCGCCTTTGAGCCGCAGACCAACGGCAACCTCTCCCTGATCTACACCGGCTAAGGAGGGCTTATGGCAACAGCAACCTATACGGCGTCGCTGATCACGAGAAAGACATCATCCTCCAGCAACGCCAAGACCGGCTACGCCTGTCAGGAGTATTACACCAACACCTACAACTATGTGGGCATCATCTGCTTCTCGGGCATGGCGCTGACCAACAAGGTGATTACGGGCATCTCCATCACCGCCGTGTCCCAGCAGGCAGGCTATGGTGCGGGGCATACCAAGACGGTCTATGTCCGCAAGTCGAATTACCAGAACACCAGCGCCGGTGCGACGGGTGCTGGGTATGCGGGTGACGCGCTGGGCACCTTCACCGGCTCCTTCTACAGCAACACCACGACCGTCGCGCTCTCGGGTACGCTGCTGACGAATCTGGCAGCCTACTTCGCGGCGGGCAACAACACCATCTGCATCTACAACCCCAGCCCTGTGGAGAGCAGTCATGGCTATTCCAACAACTATCTCCAGTGGTCGAGCGTCACCCTGACCGTGACCTACACCGAGGGGGTCAGCGTACCGACCGTTTCATCGTCCTCCGTCAATCTGGGTTCAGCGGTGACGATCAGCACGAACCGCCTGACTGCCAGCGCCACGCACACGCTGACCTACGCCTTTGGCAATGCCTCGGGCACGATTGCGACCAATGTGGGCGCGTCGGTGTCGTGGACGCCGGGGCTGGCGCTGGCGGCGCAGATTCCCAACGCCACCTCGGGCCTGTGCACGGTCACCTGCAAGACTTTCGTGGGCGGCACGGAGACAGGTTCCTCCTCGGTCACGTTGACGCTCAATGTCCCGTCGTCCGTTGTACCGAGCATCACCAATGTATCCACCGCCGAAGCCACCAGCGGCATTGCCTCCCAGTTCGGTGGGTATGTCCGTACCCGCTCCAAGCTGACGGTAGGCATCTCAGCCTCCGGTGCGCAGGGCAGCACCATCTCCGCCTACCGCACCACGCTGGATAACGTGACCTACACGGCATCGTCCTTCACCAGCAATACCCTGAACACGGCGGGGACGCTGACGATGTCCGTCACGGTGACGGATTCCCGCGGACGCACGGCAACCACGACCAGGAGCATCACGGTGCTGGATTATTCGCCGCCCTCGCTGACCAAGTTCAAGGCCGAACGCTGCAATGCGGACGGATCAGCGGCGCAGATGGACGGTACCAAGGTGCGCGTGTCGCTGGCGGGCTCCGTGTCCTCCGTGGGCAGCAAGAACACGGTCTCCTGCGCGGTATATTACAAGCTCACCACATCGACGTCATGGGTGCAGGCCAAGACGGTTTCCGCTTCCAACTATGCGGTCAGTGCTACTAACCTCCTGCTCAGCGCGACCTTCGACGCGCTCAAGAGCTATGACCTGAAGGTGCGTCTTTCGGACTATTTCTACTATGTGGAGCAGTCCGTGAGTGTGGGCACCAAGCAGGTGCTGATGGACTTCTACAAGGACGGCAACGGCGTGGCCTTCGGCAAGGTGGCGGAAAGCTCCGGCAAGGTGGAGTTTGGCTGGCCCTTGGTACTCTCGACGCCTTTGGGTGTGGATCAGGGCGGTACCGGTGCGACCACCGCACCCAACGCCTGCGCTAAGCTGGGCGCAGTGAAAAAGAGCGGCGATACCATGACGGGCAACCTGTCTATTTCCGGGTATCTGTACCCTTCGCTGTACCTGCTGCCCACCTACAACAACACCACCAACCGCACCGTGTTCGAGGGCAGCTATGTGGGCGCGTCCTCCTTTGCGTCATGGCAGGACAGCAGCGGCAACAACCGCCGCATGCTGGAGGTGCGCAACGCTGCCTATGAAGCAGGCAAGGATAACGCGCTGGTGCTGCGTGATGTGGTGGACGGTTCCTACTACACCTACCGCGTCTTTCATGCGGGCATGGCCACGCCCGTCCCCATCGCCAACGGCGGCACAGGAGCAAACAGCGCCGCAAACGCCCGGGCAAACATCGGCGCAAACAATGCGTCCAACTTGACCACCGGCACGGTGCCTGCCGCCCGTCTGCCCTTCAAGGTGGCGTATGGCTCCACCTCCATCAGCGGCAGCAGCTCCGTGACGATCAACTACTCTTCGGCGGGCTTCACATCGGTGCCCAAGGTGCTGGTGACCTATTCTACCACCAGCTCCAACTGGAGCGGAGACAACGGCGCGATCAAGGTACACAGCAAAACGACCACGCAGGCCAGCATCGTGGTCGGCGGCAGCTTCAATACCAGCCGCAACGTGGACTGGCTGGCCATCGGTACATGACGGAGGTGATTTCATGAAGGAAATGTTCGAGCAGGTCATTGCGATGAAGAACTATGACCTGAAAAGTCTGCTGGCCAACATCGACCAGTATCACATCGAGGGCAGGCTGACCGACGAGGAGCGGCTCGACCTGACCATGCAGGCCCGGAAAGGCGCGGAGCCCGAGTACGACTATGCCGGGGAGATCAACGCCCTGTGGGCTGCCGTCCGGGAGCTGCAGCAGATGGTCAAGCCGCCCGCGGAGGAGGACGAAGCGTGGCCGGAGTTCGTTCAGCCCACGCATGCGGGCACGGCCTATCAGGTGGGCGACAAGGTGACCTTCCAGGGTGAGCGGTACATCTGCGTGCTGGCCCACTGCGTATGGAGCCCGGCGGACTATCCCGCCGGGTGGGAGAAACAGGCATAAGCGACTGTCAGAAACGGCGGTCGTTTTTCTATGCAGCAAAACAAAAGGAGGACTTTACCATGAGAGACTTTTCCATTGATCTGGTCTGGGCGAAGATCCAGATGGCCATCACCGCCATCGGCGGGTGGCTGGGCTACTTTGTGGGAGGTGTGGACGGCCTGATGACCACGCTCATCATCTTCATGGTGATCGACTACATCACCGGCCTGATGTGCGCCGTTGCGGACAAGAAGCTGTCCAGCGCGGTGGGCTTCAAGGGCATCTGCAAGAAGGTGCTGATTATCCTGCTGGTCGGCGTGGCGCATATCATCGACCTGCATGTGGTGGGCACCGGCAGCGCGCTGCGCTCCGCCGTGGTGTGCTTCTACCTGTCCAACGAGGGCGTGAGCCTGCTGGAGAACACCGCGCACCTGGGCCTGCCCATCCCCGAGAAGCTGAAGGACATCCTGTCCCAGCTGCACGGGCGCGAAGATGTGAAGGAGGATGAGAACCATGAGTGAGCGCGTGAACACGCCCTTTACTGCCGAGCATTTTGTGGCCTACTGTCTGCGGATGGTAGGCCATCCCTATTGGTACGGCACCTGCGGCTACAAGGCCACGAGCAGCCTCTTGTCCCGCAAGGCGAAGCAGTACCCGTCCCACTACGGCTCTGGGCGCACAAACCGCTACAAACAGGACATCGCCAATCGTGAGGTGGTCTGCGACTGCATCGGCGGCGCGAAGGGCTATGCCTGGACCAGCGGCGGTCAGGCCATGCTGGACGCCATCGGCACGGACAAGTCTGTCCCCAGCACCTACGGCGCACACGGCTGCCCGGACAAGGGCGCGAACTCCATGTTCAGCTACGCCAAGAGCAAGGGCTGTGCCTGGGGCACGATGGCCACGTTGCCCGAGGTGCCCGGGCTGGCGCTGACCAAGGACGGGCATGTCGGCTACTACATCGGCAACGGCTGGGCGGTTGAATGGCAGGGCTTTGCCTACGGCTGTGTCAAAACGCAGGTCAGCAAGCGTCCGTGGACACATTGGTACGCGCTGCCGTTCATCGACTACGGCGATGCCATTCACAGCGCCCCCGTGCACACGCCCGATACGCCCGCGACCGAGTATACGCTCGGCTCCCGTTCGCTGGAGAAGGGCGCGAAGGGCACGGACGTCAAGACCATGCAGGAGTTGCTCCTGCAGCTGGGCTTCTCCCTGCCCAAGTACGGCGCGGACGGCAGTTTTGGCACGGAAACGCTCTCTGCCCTGAAGGCTTTCCAGAGCAGGGCGGGCATCAAGGCGGACGGCATCTACGGCACGGAGACCCATGCCGCACTGATGGCTGCGACCGCCGACCGGGACGAGGCGCTGAAGCCCTCCGAGCCGGAGGATGGCGAGGAAACGCCCGGAACCACCGGCAGGAAGGTCACGATCTCCTGCGTCAGCGGCACGGTCAACATCCGCACCGGTAACGGTACGCAGTACAGCCGCATCACCGCCGCCAAGAAAGGCGACACCTTTGCGTGGGTGGCGACCGCCGGGAACGGCTGGCACGCGGTCGTGGTCAACGGCTACGTGGGCTGGGTATCCGGGAAGTACTCCGTTATTGCATAAACAAAAAGTGACGGCTCCTTCGCTTCATTGCATTGGAGCCGTCACGGATCAAGGTTGTTCTCTGCGAACAGAGGCGAGTTGAAGAATTCAGGAAGACTGATTTCCATACCCTGGCACATCTCATGGATGATACGCAGCTTCACAGAATCGTATGAACAGTTGATAACATTGCCAATGGTGGACTTGGGTACGCCGCTTTTCATGAACAGTTGATACTGGGTCATGTTTTTCTCGGTCAGCAGTTCTGACAGCCGCTGACTGATCGCCTGATTGAGCTTCATTCCATCACCATCCCTGTCGCTGTACTATTATTGTAGTATTGAGCGACCAAGGAATAGTCCCTGTAGCTGTACTATTCGTCGTTTTTGTGGTAAGATAGGGCTAGGCGGGGTGATGAAAAATGAAGGTCACGTTTTGCGGTCACAGGGATGTGATAAACCGGGAGGCTGTTGAGGAATGGCTTCGCTCAGTATGTGTTGACCTGATCATCAACGGCGCAGACGAATTCTACCTCGGCGGATACGGAAGCTTCGACCACATGTGCGCTGCCGTGCTCCGGGAGCTGAAGAGCGCAAATCCTCACATCAGGCTTGTTCTGGTGCTTCCGTATCTGAATAGCAGTATGCTGACAGTCGGCTATGATGAAACCGTATATCCTCCGCTGGAATCTGTGCCCCGGCGCTTTGCTATTTCCCGGCGAAACGAGTGGATGGTGATGGAGAGTGATACGGTTGTGGCCTATGTGACCCACAACTGGGGAGGAGCAGCAAAAATGCTGGAGTTCGCCCATCGGAAGAAGAAGCGTATTCTGCGTTACGAAGCACCGTAAAATGAGTCTCAGTCATATAGCAAATCATGGATGATGCCACATGCTTTCCCACGGCTTGGATGATACCCAGGTCGTGGGCTTTTTTTCGTTTTTTGGGAGAGAGAAAAGGCAGCGGAGCAGTGCCCCGCCGCCTGTGTCGCTCAGCCCGCCTCCGCCATGTCGCGCAGTGGATCATGGATTTCCTTTTCGCGCTCCGGCATCTTCTGAAACCGCGCGGGATCCGCATTTGGCTCTATAGCCTCGAAAATCCCGTGTACTTCGCTCGAAAACTCGTAATAATTCACGTTTTGCGGTGCTTTGGTCATCTTCAGAATGCCGCGCTGTGTGAAGTTGTCCAGATAGTACCCGATGGTGCTGTATTTCAGCCCTGTCAACGTCGTTGCATTCCGGATCGTGAACTTCTCGTCCGGAAAAGCCTCCATCAGCTTCAGCAGAAACTCCCGCTGTTTGTCCGGCATGTGACAGCATTTCGGTCCATGGCTGAGGGTCGTGGCAATTCGGTAAACGCCGTCATCAAATTCAAGAAAACCGTAATTGATTGCAACCCGGAGAATCCCAAACCCGACATCCTTGTTCGCTACCGGATTTCGGGCTATCCATTCCGAAAAGGTGAATTCCCGCTTTCCGTTGTCAAGCATGTCCAGCAGTCCGGCGGCGGATTGACGATCTCTTGAGTAGGGTGAATTCAGCATGGATTGAATCGCGATACGAACTTCATCCTGTGCCTGAGGCAGCGTTTCCTCATTTGTCCCCTTTGGCACATTGGAGGATGGATCCGATATGGGTATGCGATAGACCCGAAGTTCGGTGCGTTTTCCCGCAAGCTCACCGATCACCAGGCCGAGCCTCTGCATGAGTGCGATGTCTTCCTTGACGATCCCTTTCGTACTTCCTGTAAGCTGTTCCCAGTCCGTTCGCAAAAATGCATGTGTGCCATGCCTGACCAAATCGGTCAGCTTTTCCGTGATTCTGTTCACTCGCTTCGACTGCGTCCGACCCATGCGATGCGCCCGTGTTTCCTGAAGAAACCGCAGGTATTCATCGGGAGATGAAAACTCTCTCGGCGGGCTTTCATTCGGCTGTGATTCGCAATCATCGCCGCTGTCCGGATCGGGCTCCGCCTGCTCATCCTTCGCTTTTTCATCCGTTTCGCTCTCCGCCGGCTGATAGGGCGGTTCGTTTCCGGGAACTGCCTCCGCTGAGAGCGGCTCCTCCTTTGCGGGAGAGTCTTCCGCTCTGGTCAGAGGCTTCGCTGCCATCTGTCGTTCCATGAGCAGCGCTTCCTCTTGCCGACGTCTGTCCTGCTCTGCCTTTGCGTCAATCGACCTCGCCAGAAGATCCAGAAAATACTCAATGAAGTAGGTCAGGTCACCGCCGTTCTCGCTGCGAATGATGTCCTGCATGCTTTTGAAATATCGGTAGCTTTCCCGGGCAATCATCCCGGAAATGGAAATGTCCCGCAGGAAGTCATAGCCGCAGCGGAGCAGCACCGCATAGGAGATCATCCGCGCCAGCCTTTCATTGCCTTCCGGGAAGGGGCGTGTCACCAGAATGTATGCCTGACCGACAGCCGCCTTGATCAGCGGATGAACCTCTGCGTTGGCCAGGAAATCGTAATACTCCCGCATTCGGATAAGGTCTCCGATACGCTTTTCCACCTGAGACCAAGAAAGTGTAATGTGCGGCTTGTCGCTTCCGATACCTTTTGAAATTGTGATACCTTTTCCGTCGTGCTGTTCGTCAATGCCTGCACCGATGATGACCGGATAAGAGCCGCCCCAACCGTATTCGTTTTTCAAGAAGTCGGCGTAGTGCCGCTGATAAGCACATCATCAAAAGAAGCAACACCGTTTTTGTCTGTTACGGCATACTCATCGACCTCAATACCGGCAAGCGAAGTTCCGTAAAGGTGGAAAGTTACACCCTCGACCAGATTATCCTCCGAAGATTTGATAACCTGAAGCTTACCTCTTTTAAGAACATTATTGAAGTTGACCTTTGCCACCTGACCGGCAACAACAGTAACTCTGTGAACCTCCTGCGGTACATATTTGTCGATAGACTGCTCTGTGACCGTGTAAACACCGGGCATAAGGTTATCCAGTTGGAATTTACCGCCGTTTGCGGTTGTTACTGTCTGATTGACACCGTTACCGCTGACAGTAAACTGAATACCGTCAACCTTTCCGTCCTCACTTGTCTTTACAATCTGACAAGAGCCGTAGCTTACCTTCATTTTGACAAAGCCGCTGACCGGGTCGCTGACCTCCTGAGCATAAGTAACCACGTCCTGAATACCGTTGCCGTTCTGGTGGATACCGTCAGACCATAAAGCGGGATTTTACAACCTCCGCCGGATAATCGTCACCGGCTACACGGATCGTCTTTCTGGCAGAACAGACGGTATCCACGATCAGCTCCGCGATCTCGTCAAGCTGCTCACGGTCGATATGACTGTCCTGGATCAGATACTCATACCCGATATTCTCAAAAATGACCTCTCTGTATGCTTCTCTGGCTCCCCTCCCATCCATTCCCATCCTTACCCCTGCGGGGACAGAGGGATTTGATTGGATAGGATTTGATATCTCTGTACTTGATAAATCTTTTTTTGATATCTGGTTACTTGATATATCTATATTTAATTGTGCGGGATTTTCCTGTTCAGGTTTTCCCAAGACAGGGTTATCCAAGACTGGATTTGCCTGAACTGGATTTTCCCGTTCAGGTTTTTCCAGTTTAGGTTCGGGTGGTCTGGGCTGCTCCAAGATGGTGTACTCAATGGCTCCAAGCTGCCCGTTTGCGTTGCGGACACGCTCCCGGACCACATACCCGTGATCCTCCAGCTCCCGCACCCCGGCACAAATGCTGTCCACGCCATCCTTGCAGATACGGGCAAGGCCTTTTGTAGTGTAGTCCCATTCCTCCGGCAGCGAGAGCATAAGGGAGAGCAGCCCCTTCGCCTTTAGGGAAAGGTCTGTGTTCCGCAGATGGTGGTTTGACATGACCGTGTAATCACGGGTCTTTTCTATGCGGAAAACTGCCATGCCTGATACCTCCTTCCTCATGGTTTGAAAAGTGTTGATTTTCGGTGTTTTGTCCATCTGCATCCCTCTGATATCCTCCGTATGGGAAAACATCCATACCCCGTTCGGTTCGTGGCACATAGGGGAAGGAACAGCGGATTTTCCACCCTTTTTGATACAGTTTTCAGCAGACAGCAGAAAGTGGGCATGAAAAAACGCCGTAGGTTTTCATGCCTACGGCGCTCAGGGCGATATTTACAGTTCCAGACTTTCCAGCCATTCATCAAAGGATTTCTTAGATACCCGAATAGCGTTTCCTATACGGACAATCCTGAATTGTTCTTCCTTGACGAGCTGGTACGCGGTCGTGCGGCCGATGTTGAGTATGGCTGCGATTTGCTCCACGGTATATGTCCGAGGCTCCGGCAGCGGCTTTTTCTCTTTGCTATCCATAGTAACCTCCATGTTCTATGCCTTGTTAAATTGAACAAAAGGGTGTAGAATGTCAGTAGTTATCGGCACTTCATGGAATGTCTCTTGCTAAGAGTTTGCTAATAGGACCACCCGACGGACCCATAAAAGTGCGTCAGAATGAGCGTTTTGCACCATAAAGTTCGTTTACTACAAGTCATTCTGCGTAAGGGAAGGTATTGGAAGTTACACCCGAACCGTGTATCATGTGGCAAGCCATACTCCTAAGCGAAAGGCCGCGCGTTCGAATCGCGCCGGGGACGCCAAAAGTCCGATTTTACAGGATCGGGCTTTTTGTTTTATGATTGGAGTTGAGCGGATGAATTATGTGCGGCACAGGGGGCTCAATAGCTTCTAACGGTAAATTCTCAGCAATATATCCTGACAAATAACGTGGCCATCCGGGGTATCGGCAGGTGACCCCCGAGCGGCTAAATTACGTCATATCTTTTGCGAAATCTTTATATTACTCATTTTACCGGGAGCCGTTGCCTCTGTCAACGATTCCGCTTGTGTTGCAAAGCGGCCACCCAATGCAGTCTCTTTGAAACAAAAAGGCCGAAGGCTTTTAGACCTTCGGCTGGGTTATAGAATATTGGCGGGGGATCAGGCAGATCGTTTCAAACGGCTGCAAAGGATGGTCAGCCAGTAGGAGGTCAGGGCTCCCAGGCAGATCAGCAGCGGGAAAACCAGCAGGGCCGGAAGCCCCAGTATCCGCTGGCCGGAGGTGAAGGCCGATACCGGCAGGATCATTACCGCCGTGGCCGCAACAATGCCCATAACGCAGTGGGAAACAATGGCGTACCAGCGCTTGTAGGCCCAGCTTACCGCTTTGGAAAGCAGCAGTACGCAAAGCAGGCCGCTGACGGCCATGGGCAGCAGCACCAGCATATCCAGCCGGGCGATCCCCTCAGACATGGGCTTATACAGACCGAAGAACAGCAGCAGGGAAGAGGAACTCAACCCCGGTACAATGAAACTCAGACCCCACAGAGCGCCGCAAAGGAGATATCCGGGGATGCCCGGGGCAATGGTCACGTTGACCTGGGTCTTAAGCAGGGTCAGGGCACCCAGCATCAGCAGAAAAGACAGAACCAGTCCCCAATAGGCCCCCCTGGGACGTCCCTGCTCACCGGCTTCATGCCAGAGATCGGGCAGAGTGCCCAAAATAAAGCCTGCAAAGGCACAGACTACCAGGGTGGTGTTCTTATCCATCAGGCGGGCCGTCAGGCCGGAAAGTCCCACAAAACCAATGCCTGCGCCTACGGCAAAGAACAGCAGCATGCGCCAGTATTTCCGGATACCGTCTCTGGGCGCGGAGAAGGTTTCGATCAACGGGTGATACATGCCGAAGGCGGCGCACAAAGCTCCGCCGCTGACTCCCGGCAAAATGGCGCCAAAGCCCACCAGAATTCCCTCCAGTATCCACAAAATGCATGTCAGGATAGCAGAATGTTTTCGATCGGTTTTTGCAGGCTGCATACTTTCCCCCATAAAACGAATATACAAATAAGAATAGCATGGCGGGCGGCAAAGGGCAAGGGGGAAAAAGGGCGAATGCCCGCCGGTACAGGCAGATCGCAGATTTCTGCAGAGCGGCGCAGGATGGGGCTCCTCCTTGGCTGCGGGCCCTGGCGGATCATAGAGTAAAAAGCTGCGCATCGCAGCCCTGTTCCCGGAGGAGACGGATAAGATCTTCTGTTTTCAGCCACAGGGTAGCGGTATTATCGTTGGGATGAACGCCAATAAGCCCCGGGGGATCCAGAAAGCTTTGATCCAGAAAGAGCTTCATGCGCTTCTGCGCATCGTTGAGCAGTCCCAAAGGTGTAACGGCGCCGGGGATAAGGCCCAGCAGCTCCATCAGGTCTTCTTCAGAGGCGAAGCTAAGGGGACGTATGCCCTGCGCCTGACGGAAGGCTTTTAAATCTACCCGTTTATTTCCTTTAACGGTGATCATATAGTAATTCCGCTTTTTTTCGTCCCGGACAAAAAGGTTTTTTGCTTCTGCCTCCGGGTGGGGCAGGGAAAGCTGCGCTGCTTCGGCCATGTTAAAAACGGCCTTGTGTTCCGTGCGTTCATAGGCAATGTTTCGGCTGCAAAGCAGGGCACAGATCTGGTCTTGATCCATGGCAAACTTCCTCCTGTTATAAAAAAAGCACCGGATCTACGGTGCTTTGATGCTAAACGGTCAATGGATACGGTGTTGTTTATCTTTCTGCGGCAAAGGGCAGCAGAGCCATGACGCGGGCACGCTTGATTGCCACGGCCAAATCACGCTGGTGCTTGGCGCACACGCCGGACATGCGGCGGGGCAGGATCTTCCCGGCTTCGGAGATGAAGCCCTGAAGCTTTTTGGTGTCCTTATAATCGATGCTGGTAGCCTTTTCAACGCAGAACTTGCAAACCTTGCGTCTGCTTCTTCTGGGACGGGGACGCATTTTGCGCTCTTCCATGGTGCAAGCCTCCTGTTAATTTTAATTTAAAATGGAATGTCGTCAGAGGATATATCATTGAAGCCGGCCATATCCTGACTGCTCCCATGGCTTTGCTGGGGACGGGGCGCGCTGTAGTTGGCGCTTCCATCCTCCTGGCCCTTGGGGGAGAGGAATTCTACTTCGTCGGCAGATACATCCAAAGAAAGACGGGTCGTGCCATCCTTCGCTTCGTAGGTCCGGGCCTGAAGCTCGCCGATGACCGCTACCTTGCGGCCCTTGGTAAGATACCGGGCACACAAATCGCCCAGCTGCCGCCAGGCGTTGATGCGGAAAAAATCGGTCTGCTTTTCACCGCCCTGGGACGCAAACCTGCGGTTAACGGCGATGGTAAAGCTGCATACCGTTACCCCATTGGGGGTGGAACGGGTTTCGGGATCATGGGTCAGATTGCCGATCAAAACTATCTTATTCATGCTTGACTCCTTAAAAACTCTCTCGTGCGGTTCGTCACGGCCAAATGGCCAAGGCCCTTATGCGACTTTGCTGGTAACCATGTAGCGCAGGATGCGCTCATCGTTGCGGAAGTTACGCTCCAATTCCGCGGGCAGAGTGGGGGCGGCATTAAAGTCCACCAGCACATAATATCCCTCGGTCTTGTAGTCGATGGCGTAAGCTAAACGGCGCTTGCCCCATTCGTCCTGCTTCACGATCTCACCGCCATTGGCAGTGATGATGCCTGCAAACTTCTCGATGACGGCCTTGTTGGTCTCTTCGTCCAGTTCCGGCGTGATCAGGTACAAAACTTCATACTGATTCATTCTTTCACCTCCTTGTGGTCTGTTGGCTTTCCTTCTTCAAGAAAGCAAGAAGGACCGTTAGCCTTACATTTATAGCATATCTCAGGCATTTTTGCAAGGCTTTTTTTGACTTTTTCCCGGTGCGGGGTTATTTTTCCAAAGCCAGAATGGCCTGCACCAGCTTGTCCAGCCAGTCGCCTTCAAAAAGCTCCATAAGCCCGGCGTCGGCAGCGGCGGTAAGCTTCTGATTCAGAGGGATCCGAGCCGTATTGGGAATGCCGTACTTTTCTGCGATCTGCTCCAGATGGCTCTGGCCAAAGAGAAAATGCTGCTTGCCGCAGTCCGGACAGACAAAATAGGACATATTCTCTACCAGCCCCAGAACAGGTACTTTCATAAGCTCGGCCATTTTTACGGCTTTTTCCACAATCATACCCACCAGTTCCTGAGGGCTGGTGACCACCACGATGCCGTCTACGGGGATGGATTGCAAAACCGTCAGGGGGACATCTCCGGTGCCCGGGGGCATGTCGATATACATTACATCCACATCCTTCCAGATGACGTCCGTCCAAAACTGCTTTACCGCACCGGCAATGACGGGGCCCCGCCATACCACCGGAGAGGTCTCATCCTCCAGCAGAAGATTCAGGCTCATGATCTGAATGCCTGTGGGGGTGGAAACGGAAAAAATGGCGTCCTCGGTGCCCTGGGCCTTGGAATGTACGCCAAAGGCCTGGGGGATGGAGGGACCGGTAACGTCTGCATCCAGAATGGCGGCTTTATAGCCGGCCCGCTGGGTAATGGTGGCCAGCAGAGAGGTGACCATGGATTTGCCCACGCCGCCCTTGCCGCTCATAACGGCAATGACCTTCTTAACGGAGGAAGCGGGGTGGAGCTTTTCATGCTGGGGCATACGGCTGGGGCAGTTCAGCTTGCAGCTGCCGCAGTCCTGAGGCGTACAGTTTTGGCTCATATCAATTCCTTCTTTTTATTTATAAAGTAATGCAGGTGTGTACAAACGGATGCGTCAGAGGATATCTTCGCTCAGAACATCTTCCAGCGCCTGCCCGATCTTTTCATGCAGGCACAGGGTAGCCTCCCCGTCCCGGCCGGTGCGCGAGAGGTTGATGAGCACCAGCTCCCGGCCGGTAAAGTAATCCACCAACCCGGCTGCAGGATATACCACCAAAGAGGTGCCGCCTACCATAAGGGTATCCGCCCGGGATATGTGGGTCACGGCGCTGACCAGAGTCTTTTCGTCCAGCCCTTCTCCATACAGGACCACATCGGGCTTGATGATGCCGCCGCAGCTGCACCGTGGGACACCGCTGCTTTCCCGGATGTGATCCATGGAATAGCTTTTATGGCAGTTCATGCAGTAGTTCCGGTGAACACTGCCATGAAGCTCCAATACGTTTTTGCTCCCTGCTGCCTGATGGAGCCCGTCAATGTTCTGGGTGATGACAGCAGTGAGCTTCCCCATCTGTTCCAATCGGGCCAGGGCATAGTGGGCTTTGTTTGGTTTGGCATTGGGGTAAAGCAGGTACTTGCGATAGTAATCAAAAAAGATCTCCGGCTTTGCCATGAAAAAATCATGACTCAGCAGTACTTCCGGGGGATAGCCATAGGCCTGCTGGGCCTTGTAGATGCCGTCCTCGCTGCGGAAATCGGGGATACCGCTTTCCGTAGACAGCCCCGCTCCGCCCAGAAAGGCCATACGGCGGGTGTCTTTCAGGATCTGCCTTAATCTTGGATCCATGCTGTTCCTCCCGGCTGCTGTTTGTATTCACTATAGCACGTTTTCCCGTTCAATGCAACGGCTCCTTGCCATAGGAGGGAGGGGTATTTGCAGCCATTCTTCGGACAGCCGGATACGAGTACCGGGAAAGAAAAAGGCAATGGGCGGAAGCAGGGCGGGGAAAAAGGTTGCTCTTGCTTTTTGGAACTGTTATAGTATATGCATAGATACAAAAAAGCAAGGAGCCCATTATGATACTCTGGATATCAGGTCCCTATGGGGTAGGCAAATCCACTTTGGCAGAGGTGCTGGCCGGGCAGCTGCCGAGCGCCATGATTTTTGATGCGGAAGCTGTAGGCAATGCCGTCCGGGGCAATTATCCGGGGGAGCCCATGGGAGTGATTTTTGAGGATTATCCTCTGTGGCGGGTGTTTTGCCGGCAGCTGCTGGAGGATCTGTATGGGCGCTGGGAAACCGTTCTGGTGCCTATGACGCTGGTGCGGAGCCAGTCTTACCGGGATATACTTCTGCCCATGAAGGAAAAAGGACTGGACGCGCGGCTGGTGATACTGGAAGCGGAAGCGGCCACACTTCATGACCGGATTCTTGCCCGGGGGGAAGAAGAAGACTGCTGGTGCATGGAAAGCATTCCCCTGGCCAGAGCGGGCTCTGCCGCATTGCCCGCAGATATTCGCCTGACGACCGATGGCTGCCAGCCCCAACTGCTGGCGGAGCAGGTGCTGCATTCCCTTGGCTGGGCTCCCACGGCAGACATATAGCAAAGAAGTCAGCCGTTCTGGGGAAAATGAACCCTGTGCAGACAGGGAACGCCCCTTGCAGGTTCAAATAAATCCAATTATACTGTATATATGGAAATGCGGGAACCCCTCTGGAACCGGCGACCCCTGGTTTATGGGGCTATAGGCGCTCTGCTGGGAGGGCTTCTTTCCTTACGCCTAACGGGGCTGTGGCTGCTGCTGCCCGGGGCCTTGGCTCTATGCCTGGCGGGGTGGCTGTTATATCGGTGGCAGAGCCTGTTTCTGCTGCCCCTGTGCCTGGGTCTGGCGCTGCTGCGTGGACTGTTCCTGCCGCAGGGAATACTTCCGGCAGGAGAAGCGCTCCTTTCCGGCACGGTATGGAGTCTGCCCGGCTCCGGAGAGGACGAACAGACCGTGCTTCTTCGACAGCTGGAGATAAACGGCGTTTCCGGATCGGGGGCATTGGAATTGAGCCTGCCGAAAGAACAGGCGATAAATTATGGAGACCGTCTGACGATGCAGGTTCGGCTCAGACCCGAAAGCGATGTCCATGCAGATCTGCGGGGACAGGCGGAGGCGCTTTCCGATCCGGAGATCACCCGGGGCGGAGCGCCGTTACTATATGGTTGGGCACTGAAACTTCGGTCGGCGTTGGAAAAGCGTATAGAGCTGCTGTTCGGTCCTTATGCGCCGGAAGCCAAGGGGATGCTTTTAGGGGAAAAGAAGGATATGGGCTACGGCTCCTACCGGGCGTTTCTGCAAAGCGGACTGCTGCATCTGCTGACGGTATCCGGGCTGCATGTAGGCATTGTCTGCGGAGGAATACTGACGCTTTTTCGGGGCAGGCGGCGGTGGCTGCGGGCGCTGCTTTCCGGCAGCGTGCTGCTGCTGTACAGTGCATTGACAGGATTTTCCCCTTCTACCCTGCGGGCGTCAGTGATGGTATTCACTCTGTTTTTGCTGCGCACAGGCAGCTGGGAGGAGGATAACTTTTCGGCGCTGGCGCTGGCTTTCAGCCTGCTGGTCGTGCTGGATCCAAGATATCTGGAATCCCTGGGATTTTGCCTGTCCTTCGGATCGGTTTTCGGGCTGCTGATGCTTACCCAGCCTCTGGAAGAACTTCTTCCGGCCCGAACTGTTTGGGGGGAGGTGCTGCGAACAGCCTTTGCCGGAGCGCTGGCGGCTATGCTGGGGACAATGCCGCTGCTGGCCAGGACTACCGGACAGGTGCAGTGGATCGGTATTCTGCTTTCGCCCCTGGTTTTGCCAATAGCGGCGTTGTTCCTGGTGCCCGGGTGGCTGGCGCTGGGGCTGGATGCGCTCTGGCATCCGCTGGGGAAGCTGGCTTCTCTGCTGCCTAAAGGTGTATTGGCTTATATTTTAAAAGTTACGGAACTGGGGATCGCGGCACCCCTGTATCCTCCGGCTCCGGGGCCTGTTGCCTGTCTGCTCTGGTTCCTGGGGTTGTTTGGTTTGTCTCCCTATTTTCTGCCCAACCGCAGCCGTCCCCCCTGGGTGGGGTATGGGCTGCTGGGGGCTTCCATGCTCCTGTGGCTGCTGGGGGTATAGAGCAACGGCCGAATATTTGGGGATGCGACTCCCTTATTGAAAAGCAAAAGGAACGGGCAGCAGGCAGACCTGCTCATCGTGACGCTCATTGCACAAAAAAGCCGGATCCTGCAAGGATCCGGCTTTTGCATCAGAGATTAAAAATACCTTTCAACCATATCAGGGGCATTGCTGCATGAATTGCCATTTGTCAGGCAGGTATCAGAAGCGGTTTCCAATACAGGCCGGTAGAGCGTATGTTTCCCTGAAAACGTATGAAAAGAGGGACTGCAACCGTTTTGCGGCATGCGTATTTGCGGCATTATGCCGGGGGGATCCCATGCGGTTTTCTGCTGCTTCAGCTTTTGCAGTGTATCCGCTGAAATGGGCGGCATGCCGACCGGCAGAAAACCTATCGTGCGGCAGATTCAATACATTTGGAGCGGCCGCTGCAAGTCAGATGCCTATTCCTCCATGGCGGCCGCTGCGGCGGAAAGGGTTTCTTCTTTGAGCGTAGGGGAAGGGATCTCCTCATCCGGGCAGAAATAAGCGAATATGCCGGCAAAGAGCCCCTGGGCAGCCGTTTGGCGAAAAGCCGGGTCAGACAGACGGGCATCGTCTTCCGGGTGACTCATATACCCCATTTCAATAGTGAAAGTCGGCCGGGTACACCAGTTGAATCCCGTTTGATCCCTGCGGGCAACAATGCCGTCTTTGGCAGCCATTTCCATGCCGGTAGCTTCGCAGTAGTGGTGTATCACACTGGCGGCCATAGCCAGATTGGTATCGTACCAGTCCGTTCGCTCTTCGGCAGGCAGAAGGATATAGGCGCCTGTCTTTTTTGCATTGTCAGATCGGTTGCAGTGCAGGCGAATGCCCATATCCACGTTGTGCGCATTGAAAAACTCTGCTCGCTCCTTATTGGAGATGTTCACATCGTGAGTAGTGCGGGTCATATACACGGTAGCGCCTGCCTGCTCCAGCAGATCCCGAAGCATCAGGCCCACAGCCAGATTCACCTGGTATTCCAGCACCCTGGACTTTACGCCCCGGGCGCCACCCGCTACCCGCTGCTTGGTTTGAGAGGAACCGGGAGCTACGGGTTCGGGCTTGGGATCATAAATCCGCTGGTGCCCCGGGTCAATGCCAATGACGATCCCTGCCATGGGCAGGGGGGTAGGTGTAGGTGCGGGGGTATCGGTGGGAACCGCCGTGGGCGTGGGGGTATTGGTAGGGATCGCTGTCGGGGCGGGAGAGGGCACCGGTGTGGGGACCTGTGAAATGGAAATTCCAGCCTCTTCAACCTGCAGATTGGTGTTCTCTTGTGCACAGCCGGCCAGCAGAACTACAAGCAGCAGAAAAAGGAGCCAAGGGCATTTGCCCCATGGCCCTTTTATATTCGGGAATGAAAGTTTCATGGCTTATGCCTGGGGCCAGAGCTCTGCGGCCAAAGCTTCCACCTGGGCCCGGCTTTCTTTGTTCAGGGCGGAAAGAATCCGCACTACGGTGGGCAGCACCGTCAGGTTTTTGGAGCCGGCCAGCATATTCCCCATGACCTTGGCGGCGGTGGGTGCCCAGGAACCGTTTTCCATAAAGGCCACGGTGCGGTTCTGATACCCCCGTTCCGTCAGATGGCGGATAAATTCTCCCATATAGGGGAACACGTCTCCGTTATAGGTGGTGGTAGCCAACACCAGTTTGCCATAGCGGAAAGCATCTTCTACGGCTTCTGCCATGTCGCAGCGGGCCAGATCTGTAAGCACGACTTTGGGGCAACCGCGCTCTTCCAGTTTTTGGGCAAGAAGCTCTGCGGCGGCTCTGGTATGCCCATAAACGGAGGTGTATGCAATAACTACACCCTCGCTCTCCACCTGATAGCTGGACCAGATGTTGTACAGATTCAGATAAAAGCCCAGATCTTTTGTAAGGATGGGCCCGTGAAGGGGACAGATGCGGCGTATATCCAGTTTAGCGGCTTTTTTTAGCAGGGTCTGTACAGGCTGGCTATATTTGCCCACAATGCCGATATAATACCGGCGTGCTTCGCAGGCCCAGTCTTCCTCCGCATCCAGAGCACCGAATTTACCGAAGGCGTCGGCAGAAAACAGTGTGCCGGAAAGCTCCTCAAAGCTCAGCATCACCTCCGGCCAATGGACCATGGGAGCGGCGATAAAGCGTAGGCTGCGGCGGCCCAGGGGCAGTACGGTACCTTCGCTGACCACCAGACGGCGCTCCGGGTACTCCGTGCCAAAGAAATTGCCCATCATTACAAAGGCCTTCTGGGAAGCCACGATCACTGCGTTGGGATAGGTATCCATGAACAGAGCGATATTGGCGGAATGATCCGGTTCCATATGGTGCACGATCAGATAGTCAGGCATCCGGCCGTTCAGAACCTCGTGGAGAGTATCCAGCCATTCCCGGCCGAAGTGAGCGTCTACCGTATCCAGTACGGCGATCTTTTCATCCAGAATGACATAGGAGTTATACGCCATGCCCCGGGGAACGGTATACTGGCCTTCGAACAGATCGATCTCCCGGTCATTTACGCCCACATACCGGATATCCTTTCCCAGAACATCCTGTACCAACTGCATTCTTCCTTCCAGAAACATTTCTTTTTTATCACCCTGCATGTGCATATCCTCCGGTGTTTGTTTGCCCCCAGTATACAATAAATCCCCCCGTTTTGCCAAGGGGGAAAGAGGAACGCCGTATTGCCTGCCCGCGGCAGGTATGGCGGCTTTATTATAGTAATGCAAAGACTTGCCTGTGACAGCCTCTTATCTGCCTGCGTACATCTCTTCGTAATACTTCTGATAGCTGCCGTCGGTAACGTTGTGCAGCCACTGCTGATTATCCAGATACCACTGGATGGTTTTTTCTATGCCTGCTTCAAAGGTGGTCTCCGGATACCAGCCCAGTTCTTTTCCGATCTTCCGGGGGTCGATGCCGTAACGGCGGTCATGGCCTTTTCTGTCTTCCACATGCTGAATGAGCGCATCGGTAACGGCAGCATCCACATGATCGTGGATATAGCGGATAATGCTGCGGACGATGCATACGTTGGTGCGTTCGTTGTGGCCGCCTACATTGTATACTTCTCCGGGGCGACCTTGGCGGGCAACCATGTCGATAGCCTTGCAGTGATCCTCCACATACAGCCAGTCCCGCACCTGCATCCCGTCTCCGTATACGGGCAGAGGCTTGTGGTGGAGACAGTTGTGTATCATCAGGGGAATAAGCTTTTCCGGGAACTGGAAGGGCCCATAGTTGTTGGAACAGCGGGTGATGTTCACCGGCAGCTTAAAGGAATCGCTGTAGGCCTTGACAAACAGGTCGGCACCGGTCTTGCTGGCAGAGTAGGGACTGTGAGGATCCAGGGGCGTAGTTTCGGAAAAGAAGCCCTCGGCCCCCAAAGAGCCGTATACCTCATCTGTGGAAACCTGCAGGTATTTGACGCCATCCCGGTATACATCGTTTCCTGCAGACCAGTACCGGCGGGCCAGATCCAGCAGGTTCAGTGTGCCCAGAATATTGGTTCTGGCAAACAGACCCGGGTCATGGAGGGAGCGGTCCACATGGCTTTCGGCAGCAAAATGGATCACATAATCGATCTCGTTTTCAGCAAAGAGCGGTTCCAGTGCTTTCTGATCCGTTACGTCCGCCTGAATAAAAACGTGGCGTGGATCTCCTTCTACGGCTTTCAGATTTTCAAGATTCCCGGCATAGGTCAGGGCATCCACGTTAAGAATGCGGATATCCGGGTATTTGTTGAGCATGTACAGAACAAAGTTGCTGCCGATGAACCCGGCGCCACCGGTGACCAGATAGGTTTTCATTACAGTTCCTCCCTGGAAATAGAAAGCAGATACTGCCCATATTCCGTCATTTTCAGTTCTTCACCTAAGGTTTGCAGCTGCGCACGGCTAATGAAGCCGCGGCGCCAGGCAATTTCTTCCAGACAGGAGATGTAAAATCCCTGGCGGGACTGCACCGCCTCTACATATTCTGCAGCCTTAAGCATGCCCTGCGGCGTGCCGGTATCCAGCCAGGCCATGCCCCGTCCCATAAGTTCCACATGCAGCTGCCCCATCCGCAGATATTCATTATTAACGGAAGTGATTTCCAGCTCGCCCCGGGAAGAGGGACGAATGCGCTTTGCGATATCTACCACCTGATTATCGTAAAAATACAGTCCGGGCACGGCATAATTGCTTTTGGGTATGGAAGGTTTTTCTTCCAGGGAGAGTACGTTGCGGTCTTTGTCAAATTCCACTACGCCAAAGGTGCGTGGATCTTTTACCGGATAGCCAAAAATGGTGGCTCCGGATTTTCTGTCGCGTGCGTTCCACAAAATACGGCTCATGTTTTGCCCGTAGAACATATTGTCGCCCAGGATCAGGCAAACGCTGTCTGTGCCGATAAAAGATTCACCGATGATAAAGGCCTCAGCCAGACCGCGGGGAGCCTGCTGTACCTGATAGGACAAACAAACGCCCAAACGGGAGCCATCCCCCAGCAGTTTTTCATAAACAGGAGTATCCTCCGGCGTGGAAATGATCAAAATATCCCGCAGTCCGGCCAGCAGCAAAATGGAAAGCGGATAATAGATAAGGGGCTTATCATAGATAGGCAGCAGCTGTTTGGAGACAGCCTTTGTCATCGGGTACAAGCGGGTGCCCTTTCCGCCGGCTAAAACAATTCCTTTCATAAAGCGCTCCTTTCAGTTCAGTATACACTGGCACACACGATCCACTTCTTCGGGAGAAAGACCGGCATAGAGGGGAAGGGTCAGCACGGCTTCTGCCGCATGGGCGGCCTCTGGTGTGGCGGAGGGATCAAAGCCCGGGCGGCCCCGGTAGCAGTCAAAGCTGTTGGTCAGGGGGTAGAAATACTTGCGGGCATAGATACCCTGCTGCTGCAGCCGTTCCCATACCTGATCCCGGGTATAACGGAAGTTTTCAAACAGTACGGGGAAATAGGCATAGTTGGGCGTTACATCCGGCTGTTCCGGGTTTAGACGCAGCCCCGGTATGCCGGATAGGTTTTGCCGATACCGCAGGACGGCCTGCTTCCGTTTTTCTATTTCTTCCGTTATGTGGCGAAGATTACATAACCCCATGGCGGCGCAGAACTCATTCATCTTGGCATTGCCTCCCACAAACGGCACGGTCTCCGGTCCATGGATGCCGAAATTTTTCAGATCATTGAGCACCTGCTCCAGATTGCCGTCCCCATAGCATACGGCTCCGCCTTCAATGGTATGGAACACCTTGGTAGCGTGGAAGCTGAACATGGAGGCATCTCCCAGCGTTCCGACGCCGGCGCCCTTATACCGCACACCAAAGGCATGGGCGGCATCATAGATGACTTTCAACCCGCGGGTACGGGCGATGGCTTCTATCGCTTCCGCATGGCAGATGTTGCCGTATACATGCACGGGAAGAATGGCAGATGTATCTGGGGTGATCAAAGTCTCCAGTCTGGCGGGAGCCAGGGTAAAGTCATGCGGGTCTATGTCGCAGAACACAGGAGTAAAGCCGCAGCGAACGATAGCATGGGTGGTGGAAGCAAAGGTAAAAGGCGTGGTAATGATCCGGGAGCCTTTGGGCAGATGCATGGCTTCCAGTATGTTTTCCAGGGCCAGATGGCCGTTGGTAAACAAAGTGATGTGAGATACACCCAGATACTCCCGCAGGGCGGCTTCCAGGGCTTTATGCTTATCCCCCATGTTTGTGAGCCAGCGGCTGTCCCACAAATCCAGGATCTCCCGGCAGTATTCTTCAAAGTCCGGCATGGACGAGCGGGTCACATTGATCTTATCCATTCAGTTCCACCAGCTTTCTATGGTTTTCGGGTCTGTAAAGTCATATCGATATTCTGCCATTTTTTAGGGGCAGACAGAAGCTGGAAGCTTTCGGCCTGTTCATACAAGCACTGCCTGTATATGCTCCCCGGCATGATCCATGAAGAAACAGGTCTCTTCCGGTGTTTGAAAGCGCAGGAAAACGATCCCCAAAGCTTTGGAGGCATTGTCAAAAAAGTCCACCCTGTCTCCCGGCTGTTTATAAAAGCATTTGCGGAACACATGATCCTTCGCTTTCTTATCAAAGTAAAACTCTTTCAAAATTCCGCTGCCCGTGCTGTGCAGATTATAAGTTGCAAAGCAGTCGGGAGAGGGGGAGGCATTTATGCAGATGGGCTGGCCCATGGCCATCTGTACGGAAAGCGCAGCCGTGTGCACCCCAAAGATGCACTCCAACAGATCCGGGATCATGTTTCCGCCGCAGCGGGGGCCTATGTCCAAAGGAAATACCCGGTTTTGCTTGTCTGCTACCAGTTCCACATTCATGCAGCAATTCTGAATATGCAGGCAGGAAACCAAATTTTGCAGCGTTTCTTTTACCCGGCTTTCCACAGCAGAAGTTAATGCAGGCGGATAGCTTTTTCCCGCTGGCACCAGAGGATTGGCTCTGGGATCCCGGTGGCAGTTCAACAGGCCCCAGAGAACGATTTTTCCGTCGGCTACCAGAATATCCCCGCCGATCAGATAGGGATGCGCCTTTTCGATGTATTCCTCCACAAGGATACGGCCGCTGCGGGAAAAGGACAGTGCATTTTCCAAGGCGGGCTTTGCGTGTTCGGCTTCGAAAAGAACGGATACTCCCTTGCTGCCGGAAGAGTCCACGGGCTTGACCAGCACAGGGAAGGGAAAATACCCCCGGGTAAGATCCTCCTGCACTTCTTCCACGGATCCATATCCTCTGGCCAGCGGTGTATGGAATCCGTTTTCCCGGAGGAAGGCGCGGAACTTGTCCTTATTGCACAGGATTTCCACCGAATTCAAAGGGTTGCCGGGCAGTCCCATTTCCTGAGCCACAAAGGCGGCAGTGGGGGCGGCAGGGTCAGAAGCATACGCCAGCACACCTTGCGCCTGCTCCTGGCGGGCCACTTCCAGCACGGCCTGCCGGTCGGTGGTGCTGACCGGATAAAACTTGTGAGCGGCATACTGACCGGGGTTGTCCGGCAGGTAATCGCAGAGAATGGTATAGTATCCCAGCTGTTTTGCCTTTTCTATGGCAATGACCTGCTGGGGGGAGCCACCCAGCAGCAAAAGCTTTTTCATGGCGCAGGCCTCCTTTTTATTTGCGTCCTTTTCCCGTCATGGACTTTATGGCAGCGAGCAGATATTCATAACTTTCCAACCTGCACAGCTTGGAGCCCAGCACATACAGGAGAACTCCCAAAGGCACCTGAATAAGCAGGGTGGGCCAACTGCCCAGACCCAGAAGTTCTACCGCATAAACGGCACCTCCCATACCCAGGGAAAGAAGCAGGGCGGGCAGGATATCCCGGATCTGCTGAGGATAAGCATAGCCCAGAAGTTTTTTGTTGGGCCAGGCATTTATAAGCTGGCTGAACAAACTGTTTACCAGCAGGCTGCAAGCCATAGCCATGACCCCCAGACGCATGGTGAGCAGCAACAGGCACAAACCTAAAAGCTTTTTAAAAACATCCAGCTTTAAAAAGGTATCGCTGCGGCCCATGGCTTTGACTGCATTCAGATTGGCTGTATGCAGGGGATAAAACATATAGGTGATGCAGAAAATCCGCAAAAAAGGCACTGCGGGCAGCCATTTATCCGTCAGGATAATGGAAACCAGAGAGGAGGCGCAGGCGGCCAGCCCCATCATCATGGGCATGATGATATAAGTGCCCGTACGGATGGCTCGGCGGGTCATGTCTCGCACCCGGTCCTTTTCATCCTGCTGCTCCGAAAGCACTGGCAGCAGCACGCTGTCGATAGAGGTATTGATATTGGAAACGATCAGGTTGGGAAACTGCTCTCCCTGATTATAATAGGCCAGATCCGCATCCGTATACCGGAGCCCGATGATCAGCTGCCAGCCCTTGGTGTAGGCGGTATCCAGCAGGGAAGAGACCAGCAGCTTCCAGCCATAGGAAATGAGCCCCTTGAGCCGGTCCCAGGAAAAGGCCCATATGGGCCGCCACTCTACGGTGAACCACAGCACCACGCAGTTTACCAGCAGGTTTACCAGCCGCTGCCCTACCAGCGCCCAAAGTTCATAACCGCTGCAGGCCATGGCGATACCCGTTACGGCTCCGGCGGCAGAGCCGCACAGAGTGGCAAAAAAGAAGCGTTTAAACTGCAGGGTCTTGGACACATACGCCTGCTGCACATTGGTGAGGCCGGAAAGGATCACCGTAAGACCCAATACCCGTATGACCGCTGTCAGGGCTTCGTTTTTATATCCCCGGGCGATGACGGGAGCCAGGAAAAACAGTCCTCCATATAGAAGCAGGCAGAACACCATGTTGAAATAGAATACGGAGGAATAGTCCAGCTGATCCGTTTCTTTTTTCTGGATAAGGGCGTTGGCCATGCCGCTGTCTACAAAAACCTGCAGCAGGGAGGTGATCACCGTGATCAGCGCAAGCTGCCCATAAGCGTCCGGGGAAAGGAGCCGGGCCAGAATGATGGATACGATAAGAGCCATGCCCTGAGCGCCGCATCTTTCTGCGAAACGCCAGAGGAGGTTGGAGGTTACTTTCTTTTTATAATTGTCCATGTTTTTTCTTCATTTTATCATATAAATTCATCAATCCCGGAAAAAACTGATCCAAGCGGAATTTAAGCCGTGCCTTGGGAGACATGGCGGCATATACGGCCTTGAAGCGAGGCTGGTGCAAGGCCCGGTAATTTCGCTGAAAGTACAGAATGTCAAAGTCCAGTTTATCCACTGCAGCAGATACGGCAGCGTGATATTTTTCGCCTGTTGCTTCATCAAACAGTGCCAGATGCTTTTTCAGCTTTTGCTCATGGCGAACATACGCTTCCGGTGCCCGGTACATACGTTCCGACCAGGAGCCTTCCGTATTCCGGCGGTAGGCGGACAACTCTCCGGATATTCCATAGGTATCCCCACAGGTGGACAGGTATATCTGCACCATATAGTCCAAAGAATATGTCTGCACATAGGAGGGCATACAGCGAAAGAATTCTGTGCGGGCGAAGATGGTATTGGTGGCACAGAATCCGCCGCCGCCGGCAATAACGTCCTCGGCAGAGAAGTAACGGGGAAGATCCTCCGGCCCGAAAAAAGACAGCCGGTTTCCCGCGCGATCTACCGCCGCTGCACCGCTGAAGCACCAGGCACAGAGCGGATGCGCCTCCATAAAGTCAAATTGCTGCTGAAGCTTATCGGGCGAAAGCCAGTAATCATCCCCTTCGCAGAGCGCAATATACTTTCCGTGTGCCCGCGGATACTGAAAGCTGGAGCCGATGCTGACATTTTTAGAGTATTGGTTTTCCGTCTGAAATAATGGCAGCACTATCTGCGGAAAGCGTTTTGCATAAGTGCGGATGATCTCTGCGGTGCCATCCGTAGAAGCATCGTCGTGTACCAGGATCTCGAAGGGGAAATCGGTTTTCTGCATCAGAAAGCTCTCCAGAGCCTGGGCGATATATCGTTCATGATTAAAGGCGTTGCAGACTATGCTGACGCCGATCTGTGTGTTTTCCATGCGGATCTTTCTGTATTACCCCCAAATTGTTCGGTACGGGAATGTTTCATTATAATTCAGGATCAGAATATCATAAACGAATGAAGCTGTATAGTAGGCAATGTAATATAGCCCTACCCAGTTCGAGACGGAGAACCGCGGCGCATCCTTGGGTTCGCGGATAAGCAGCGGCACGAACAGCGGCATGAGATTGACGGTATACATGGTGATGCGGGAACCCCATGTGGAGCCGTACCCCAGAATGGAAAGCGGCAGATACATTAAAATAACGTATTTGAGCTGGGAAAGCTCTTTATGCGTACACAGAGTATTTGTTTTAAAAACAAGAGCGGGTCCCACCATCAGAACATATAAAGCGGCAGTACCAATACCCGGCTGTATGTTCTTCAGATAATCGGCATACCAGCTGAAAACAGAGAATTTGCCTGCGATTCGAACGGCAAAAGGCATGAGCAAGGATAAAAACACCATAAGACCGAGGTAAATAAACAACCGGCGTTTTTGAACTTGCAGGGAAGTTTCCGGGGAAAGAGCCTTCCGCTCTCTTCCAAAAAGAAAGATCACCGGACCAAAGACTAAGGTGACAATGGCGGAATAGTGGAACAGGACGGCCAGCAGATTGCAGGCAGCATAGAAAATGTATTTCTTTTCTGTAAAATACACAAGTGCCAGCATAACAAAGCTGACGGCAAGGCTTTGTCGGATTACATTTAAGGATTGATGATAGCAGATCAGATAGTAAAGCAGGACGGCAATGGTCATGTCCATCTTGCTGCGCAGCTTGGAAAAACAATAAAACGCCGCAAACAAAGTAATAAACTGAATGACGAAGAAGCAGACTGCATAGCTCGAAGTGATCAGCTGCACCCCCTTCACCAGTAAAACAAAGCCATATTCCAGCCGTACATCCGCCAATCCAGACAGAGAGCGGAAAGAAATCAGCTGGAAAATCTTGCAGTAATTGAAATAGTCCGTTCCGATTCCGCTGCGCAGTCCGCCTAAGATCGAAAGAGGAAGGGCAATAACGGCGACCCAGAGAAGCTCTTTCCATTTTCTGTTCAGGGTTTGCCGGTTGTATAGAAAGCTGAGCAGCAACGTAAGTGCTAAAGTGCCTCCATAAATCCCCATGGACTTAATGTCAGCCTGCATGTATCATTCTCCTTCTGACTTTGCTGCATTGGATAACAATGCGCTTTATCTGGTCTCAACAAATTCTTTCCAGTGCCGGAAGACCGGTTCCGGGCGGAAGGCTTCCGCTGTTTTCTGTGCATTTTGCCCCAGGCAGGATCGCAGGGACGCATCTTCAAGCAGGCGTATAATGGCGTTGGCCATTGCCTCATCATCGCCAACAGGCACAAGAATGCCGTTTTCCATAGGATGAATGACTTCTCGCGGCCCGCCGCAGGGGCAATCCGTGCTGATGCAGGGAAGCCCCATGGCCATTGCTTCCAAAAGGCCGTTGGGCATCCCTTCATAGTCAGAAGAAAGCAAAAAGCCTTTAGCGGCACTTAGCGCTTCGGGAATATTTTCGCTGCTGCCCATAAGCCTAATGGAATTTTCTGCCCCATAGCTTTGGATCAATGCCTGTAAAGTATCCTTCAATTCGCCTTCTCCAAAGATGCATAGCTTTTCCTGAGGATAGGCTTTAAGCACGCGCGCAAAAGCCCGCAGCATGACCGGGTAGTTCTTGGGCGGCACAAGGCGCCCCGTGGCTACAAAGTAGTTTTTCTCCGAGCACTGCCGTGTTTCATAGAAGCGGGGGTCTATCTGGTTCATAAGAATGGCAGAACGGGCCTGCACTTTTAACGGGAACCAGCTTTGCGCCTCGCGGGTCTGGAACACTGTTCCTGCTGCCCTGGGGAAAAGAAGCTTTGCCCCCAGCCGGTATACGAATCCCGCATATTCTCTGTCCGGATCGCTGCAGACAGACAGTATTGTTTTTATTCCCAGTCCTTCTGCGGCCAGAACGGCTCTGAAATTGGGCTCTGCCATAGCAGCTATGAGCACCGCAGGCTGGACTGTTTTCAGCGCCCGTCGGAGACGTCGGATCGTATGCACATTGCGTACCAATCGGTTTCCGCTCGGCTTTTCATTAAACAGAGAAATGCGGTGTACACCGGCGCTCAGGGGATATTCGCCTTCGTTTGGGTAAGTGGTGATCACCGTGCAGTCGTAACCGCCTGCCTGAAAAGCGGCGGCAAGGTTCGCAATGACTCTTTCCGCTCCGCCGTGGCTGAGGACATTGATATAAAAAGCAATTTTCTTCATTAGTTTTTTTCCCCTTTCAGCGCCTGCCGGTAACAGAGCAGCAGCGTTTTTTTGTAGGAATCCATGTCGTTTATTACAAGAGCCTGCCGTTTGCATGCATCAGACATCCGCAACTGCTTCTGCGGAGAGTCAAGAAGTGTAGAAATGCAGGCAGCCAGCTCCTGTTCATTGCGGCGCAAAAAACCGGTTTCGCCTTCTGTAATCAATGCGTTAAGCCCATCGGTGGGGGTGCATACCAAAGGCACACCCAGAGCCATTGCTTCCAGCGCACTCATGGGAAGTCCTTCCCAACGGGAGGTCATAAGCATACATTTGGCGTCCTGCAGCATTTTCAGCGGCTTTTTCTGAAATCCGAGAAAAGAAACGCTGTTTTCCAGCGCCAGCCGGTGGCAAAGCTCTTTAAGCACAGGCATAAGCGGGCCGTCCCCGATAAACGCAAAAGTGGCTTCGGGATGTTTTGCAGCAACCAGGGAAAAAACCCGCAGAGCCTTTTCGGGATCCTTCTCAAAATCCAGCCGGCCAAGAAAAACAACATCGTACGAATAAGAAGCGGTGTCCGACTCCGCAGTTCGGTATAAGGCGGGCACATCCAGAATGTTGGGGAGCACCGAACTCTTTTTTCGGACAAAGCGAGAAAAGGCATAGTCGCACATTGCGCTTTGGGACACCCAGAAAATATGCTGCAGCCGAAAAGAGGCAAGCAAAAAAGCAATGGAGCGGAAAGACACCCTTCTGGAATCAAAGGCGTTATTATGAATGTGAGAAATAACGGGCAAGCCGGTGTGGGCGGTAAAGGCCGTCCATGCAGCCCGCATATCATGGGTGTGAAGAACATCCGGCTGCACTTCCCGAATGACGCGGCGCAGCTCCCGGCGGTTTAAAGCGGCCATGGGAGCAAACACAATGTTCTTTTGGGCAAGCGTCTGCCGGATAGGTCCCTCCGGGCTGCAGTAAACCGACTGGATGCCTTCTGTGGAATCCAGTATGCCGATGATCTGACAGGCTACGTTTTCCGCGCCGGAAAACCTGTTGGTATTGAGCACGTGGAGTATTTTCATGGGAACTATCCTTCGCGGCCGTTTATCATCTGTGTGTACAGCTGCAGCATGGAAGCATTGATCTTCTGCACGTCATACGCAAGAGCCGCCTGTGCGTTATGCCTGCTCATAGAGGCTGTATCTGCGGACAGTAGCTGATACAGCGCACCTATAAAACTTTCCTGACAGTGAGGATCAAAGAAAGCGCCGCCGTTAGAGTCTATAAGATCTGTATTTCCGCGTATCCGGCTGCACAGGCAGGGAAGACCGGCGGCCATCGCTTCGATCACGGCTACAGGAAGACCTTCCCGGTAAGACGGATGCACAAACAGGTCTGCTGTTTTATACAGAGCCGCAGTATCCGTTCTATAGCCCAGAAAACGAACCTGCGTCTCTATTCCCAGGGATACAGCCAGAGTCTGAAGCGCTTCTTTGCAAGGGCCTGTCCCGGCAAGTGCATAAAAGATATCTCTTCTGCCTGTTTCAGCCAGCGCGCGGATCACCAGCGACTGGTTTTTATTTTCATTCAGCTCGCCCACCGAAAGCAGCAGGACGGCTTTTTCCGGAATGGCCAGCTCGTTCCGCAGCTGCAGCCGGTTTGGCGACGCATTCAAAAAATGCGCAGTGTCGATGCCGACCCCCGGCACATAAAATGTGTGCTTGGCATGCAGGTGCCTTTCGGCCAGCGTCAGATCTTCGTGATTGATAGTGATCAGGGCATCCGTCCAAAAGGAGCAGATCCATTCCACCGGATAATACAGCAGCCAGTTTTGCAGCGGTGCTCCTTTATAAAAATGAAGCCCGTGGGCGGTATACAAAACCAGTGGCCCTTTCTTCCGCAGGCTGGCGCAGGCAAGGCGGGTACAAGCGGCCGCAATGGGTGTATGGCAATGAATGATATCGTATTGGTTTTTCAGCGCAAGCCGTTTCAGCTGGCGGACCGTATGCAGATTACCGGCAGAGAGGGGAGAGCGGGTACAGGATAAGGCATATATCCGGCAGCCCCACTGTGCAAAGCATTCGGGGATAGCTTCCTCCTCATAATTTGCGGCAAGATCTACCTGATGCCCCTGCTCTAAAAGCTCACGAATAAAAGCCTTAAAAAAGCTCATGGTGCATCCTACGGTAGTTACATACAGGATACGCATAGTTAGCTCCTTATTGCGCCAGCTCCCCGGGTCGAAGGATGATCACACTGTCATACATCATCATGATCACACCTTCTTCATACTGACCCAGAGCGGGAGGATTGGCTATGCCCTTGAGATTGTTTTCGATACATCGGATAAAATCTACTCCGGCCCCATAAGCATGGAGATACGCCCCGCCGAAACGGGGGTTCACTTCGGAAAGATAATAACGTCCCTCCCGGCAGAAAAAGTCCATGTCTACCGGGCCGTTAAAGTCCAGCACTTCCACGATTTGCTCGATAAAGGCAAACAGAGCCGGATCCTTGAAGGAAACGGTTTTGCTGGCCCCGCCGATGCGGGTCTCCAGCTTCTTTTTGGAAAAAGCAGCCACGGCCTTGTGGGAAACGGTATCGATGTATACATCCGCATCCAGATCCAGGCAGTCCATGAATTCCTGAATGATCAATCCGGGGTCGGCGGCCATGGCCTCTGCCAGCGCTTCCATGGAGAAGATCTTCCGGGCGCCTACGCTGCCGCTGCCTGTACGGGGTTTGACGAACACGGGGAAGGAGACTTCTCCCTTTTCCAGCGCACGGGTAAAAGAAGGCAGATCGCCCCAGGTCACGACCGTAGGGATGCCCTTCTTACAAAGATAGCGGAACATTTCAAACTTATCAAAGCACAGCCGGGCCGTGGGCAGATACGGGGCCAGCACCTCCACTCCCAGGGCGGCAAATTCCTCCCGGTGAGCGGCCAGCAGCGCGATTTCAGGGTCAATGAGGGTAGTCACCGCTTGGATGCGCTCCTTCCGGCATATATCCAGAATGGCAGGAATGTATCCCGGATCATCGATGCGGGGGACCAGATACCGTGCATCTGCCATATACAGGGCAGGCGCATAGGGATTCAGATCCGCCGCCACCAGCCATGAGCCGGGCTCCATGGATTTTCTGAAGTCTTTCAGCAGCTCGCACCGGCGCCCGGCGCTGCAAAACAGTATACGCATAGAGGATTTCTACCTTTCTTCCATTGATGGAACTTCCAGCAGGGCCTTAAAAGTTTCCATGGAGGGCTTGCTGCGGATCAGGCGTAAATGGCCGTCCGTTTCCGCATATACCTCCGGGTGCCGGCGGATGAACATGCTTTCAAAAGTCATGGTATAGGCCCCCACCCGTTTGTAGGTGATAATATCACCCGGTTCCAAAGCAGGCGCATCCACCAGACGCATGATTCGGTCATGATCCATGCAGGTGTAGCCGCAGACGATCTGCAGGGGCACGGAAGCGCGCTTTGGAGCGGAGACCTCGTAGGCATACCGTTCCTTTTTCCACAGCGGATCCAGATTCACCCTTCCGCCATCGGTGGTGACGATGCGCCCGTAGAGGTTCTCCTTTACATCCAGAACGGTGGTAACCAAATCTGCCGCCGAACCGATAAGCGCAGAACCCGGTTCTATGACCAGTTCCGTTTTTTTCGGATCCAGCGCTTTCTGCAAAGGTTCGGCCATGGCTTGTACATATTCTTTCGGAGCAGGCTTTCCCGGTACGCCGCCGAAGAATCCGCCGCCCATGTCCACATAGTCCGGGAGCAGACCAAATTCCCGGCAGATATCCACCGTCTTCCGGGCCATAAACCCATAGACGCGTGGACTGCGGGTAATACTGTTGCAGTGGAGATGCAGTCCGCCCAGCCGAAGGTTTTTATGGGTGGCCAGTCGGGAAAGGACCCAGGCAAGGTCTCCGTTTTCATAGGAAAAACCGAAGCGGTAGCCCTCTCCTTCAAGGCCCACGTCCTGTGAGCAGAGGGAGGGCAGATCCAGATTTACCCGCAGACCAACCGAAAAGAGGCGGTTCTGAGGCAGCAGATCCAGCCAGTCCAGTTCCCGGCGGGAATCCATATGTACGCGGGCCCCGGAGAGAACAGCATTGAGAAAACAGTCTTTTCCCTTAATGGGGCCGTTGAACACGATCTCCTCTGGGGCAAAACCGCACAGTCCGGCCAGTGCATATTCGTCATCTGAAACCACCTCCGCCATGGCGCCCCGCTCATGAAGAAACTGCAGCACAAAGGGGAGGCTGTTGGTTTTGACGGAATAAGCGATCCGGTGACGCCCCCAGCAGGCATTCAAAGCCCGGTCAAAGGCGTGGTAGTTTTCTTCCAGCAGGCCGGTATGGATAAGGAAGTATGGGGTTTCCACGGATCAGTTTTCCTCCTGTGCCGATGTTCCGGTAAAGGCGGCCATGGTATCGTTGCTGCCGGAGTTGATGCCCTCCCGGCGCAACACGTTGCATATGGTCATCCAGAAGATCTTTACGTCCAGCCGAAAGCAGACATGATCCACATACCATACGTCCCGCTCAAATTTCTGCTCCCAACTGATCTCGTTTCGACCGTTGACCTGGGCCCAGCCGGAGATCCCGGGCAGTACATCATGGCGGCGCATCTGCTCTTTTGTATACAGGGGCAGATACTTTACCAGCAGGGGCCGGGGGCCGATGAAGCTCATTTCTCCCCGGAGGATATTATACAGCTGGGGCAGCTCGTCAAAGCTGCAGGCTCGGATGACCCGGCCCATGCGAGTCATGCGTTCCATATCCGAAAGGGGCACACCATTGCGTTCCGTTTCCACCGACATGGTGCGCAGTTTGTAGATACGGAAGATCTTTCCTTTATATCCCGGCCGTTCCTGAACGAAAAAGGCGGGGCCATGACTTTCCAGCTTGATGCCTGCATAGCACAGGCTCACGATGAGCAGGGCCAGGGGCGAGAGCAACAGGGCCAGCAGCAGATCCAGCACCCGCTTCAGGCGCATATAAGGCCGGGCGTAAAGCTCTTTCTTCACCGGAAGCAGGCCCTCACGATCTCTATGACTTGATCCTGCTGTTCCGTGGTCATCTTGTTATCGGAAGGCAGACACAGTCCCCGGGCAAACAGGTCGGCGCCCACGTCGGTCATCTCGCCGGAGATATAGGCGTTAGACTGACCCCGGCCGTTGCCCCGGGCGGTGACAAAGGGATGCATCCGGTAAAGGGGCTGCAGGTGCATGGGCTTCCAAAGGGGGCGGCCTTCGGCATTATACCTGGCCAGGGTCTCCAGAATTTCCGTGGGGCAGGATCTGCCCGTCTGCGGGGTATACAGGGCCTGCGTATCCGAACGTACCTGGGGGCACATGGCCTCCTCCTGAAGGAGCAGGCAGCTGAGCCAGAAATTGGGCTGGGAATTTTGTCCGTCATAGGGGTTCATGGTTACGGGCAGATCCTTAAAGCCTTCTTTATAGCGCATATAAATAGCCCGTTTCTGGGCAATATGTTCTTCCAGATAGGGCAGCTGGCCGCGAACCACCCCGGCAATGACATTACTCATGCGGTAGTTGTAGCCCAGCTCCTCATGCTGATACCAGGGCGCATTTTCCCGGCTCTGGGTGGACCATTTCCGGGCCTTGTCCGCTTCGGCCCGGGTATGGGTCAGCAGCATCCCTCCGGCAGAACCGGTGATGATCTTGTTTCCGTTGAAGCTGATAACGCCGATATCTCCCAGCAGCCCGGTCTGGCGGCCCTTATAGCTGGCGCCCAGGGATTCCGCCGCATCTTCAATGACAATGGCTCCGTGGCGGTGTGCAATGGAAACGAGCTCGTCCAGTTTTCCGGGGGTGCCGTACAGGTTGGCCAGCACCACCGCCTTTACTCCGGGATAAATGGAAAAAGCCTGTTCCAACGCTTCCGGGTCCATGTTCCAGGTATCCCGTTCCGTATCGATAAATACCTGCCGGGCACCCTCATACACAACAGGATTGGTAGTGGCGGAAAAGGTCATGTCGCTGGAAAAAACCAGATCCCCCGGTTTGATACCGCCCAGTTTCATGGCCAGATGCAGAGCTGCCGTTCCGGAGGACAGGGCTACGGCATAGCCGCCCAGCTTCTGTGCGATCTGTTCCTCCACCCGGTCAATGTTTTCCCCTACGGTAGACATCCAGTTGGTGTCGAAGGCTTCTTTCATATAAATCAGCTCTTCTCCATGCATGGTGGGGGAGGAGAGGTACAATTTCTTTGCAAAAGGCTGCATATAATCCGGTGCAACAAACATAGTACAGCGTCCTTTACTGAATTTTGCTTAAAAGCGGGAAAGGTAAGTCTGCATTCTTCCTGGAACTGTGCGCTGTGTGTATAGTTTATAAATCAACAGTACATTTCTCCAATATTAATACAGTGTAGCATAATTCAACCATAATTAAAAGTAGGTAAAAACAAACATAAGAGAAAGTTCACACTTTTTCTGCCAATAAAACGAATAAAAGACGGGCGATGGCGCCTTTCAGAAAAAGCCCCGGAGGGATCCGGGGCATGTAAAACAAATATTATGTCTGAAGCCAGCGCAGCAGCAGTCCTTCCAGCGCAGGGATATCTTCTGCAATGGCGGCGGCACCGGCCTGCTCCAGTTCCTGCCTGGAGCCGAAGCCGTACAGCACCCCCACACAGGGCAGCCCCACCGCAGCGGCGCCTTCCACATCGTGGCTGCGATCCCCCACCATCACGGAAGAGGTTTTGCTTAGAGCAAAGTGTTCCAGTGCGTATTGGAGAACTTCGCTCTTTTTTGTGCGGGTTTCGTTGAGCAGACTCCCGGCCACGCCGTCGAAATAGGGCAGCAGTTCAAACCGTTCCAGGATCTTCAGGGAGCTGGGCTCCGGCTTGCTGGTAGCCACATACAGCCGGGCACCGGCTTCTTTCAATCGGGTCAGAAGGGAATGAATACCGGCGTAAGGTACATTTTCAAAAATGCCCTGCTTTTCGTAATAGGCCCGGTAGTGGGCAAGGGCCTCCAGCGCCTGCGCCCGGGTCAGATTCCATTTTTCCATGAAAGCTTCTACCAGAGGCGGGCCGATGAAACAATATAGCTCCTCCCGGGCGGACACAGGCAGCCCCATGGCCTTCTGGGCGGCCATACAGCCTCCGGTAATGCCCACCCGGTTATCCGTCAGGGTGCCGTCCAGGTCAAAAAGTATGGCTTTAGGCGGCATGGAGTCCTCCTTCTTCGATCATGATGGCCCGGGCATGCCGGCTGATGGCACCGGTATCCATGGTGCGCAGCGTCTCATAGGGGAGCACCTCCAGAATACGCATGCGGATATGGGTGGAACGGAAGAAGAACCGTTTGTGCACCTGTTCAGAGCCTTCTATGACGGCTACCACCACGGGCACCTTCCCCCACAGGGCGCATTTGAAAGCGCCGGGTTTGAAGTCGCCCAGCAGGCCGGTCTTGGAGCGGGTGCCTTCCGGATATACCCCGATGGCTTCCCCGGCAGACATCCGGCGGGCTACCTGCTGCATGAGCCGCACGGCCATGCGGCTGTCACCACGATCCAGCACGGGGCAGCCCATGGCGGCGATCAGGGGGCCGCCTACGGGAATGGAGATATTTTCTTTTTTGGTGATAAACACCAATCCTTTTTTGCGCAGCAGCGCCATGGTCGCCATGGGATCAAACATGCTCAGGTGATTGCATACCAGCAGAAACCCTCCCTTTTTGGGCAGCTTCTCCTCTCCTTCCAGTGTACAGCGCACCCGCCCCAGCGCCAGAAAGGCGCTGATGGAGCAAAGCATCAGCTTTTTGTAGAAAGCTATCCCTTCCTCCAGCTGCTCTTTCCGCCCGGCAAACAGGCTGGCAATACACAGCACCAGTGCATGGAGCAACAGAAAAACGCCCAGTGTTCCCAGAAAGATCAGGGGCAGCATCCAGAGCTTCGGCCCCGGTGCAAAGAGTCCAAAACAAACTACGGCTGCCAGTGCCAGCAGCAGGTACACATAAAAAAGCATGATCCCAACAATTCCTCGCATATGGAAATTACTCTTTACACAGTATAGCACAGAGGGCGCGCCTATGCCTATGTAAGGAGAAGCTCCCCGGCAGGAATTTCCATTCTTTTCACAATGGATTTGCAATCCGGTAAAGTTTCTTTTCTCCTTCGGGGTGGATTTTTCTTTAAATCCTGATACAATATACCTACATAAGGTTAGGTCTGTCCAAAATGGCAGAAGAAGGAAAACTATGCAGCAAGACAAAAACAAAAAGCAAAAGCAAGACAGCCCCGCTCCTCAGTCCAGGCGGCCGCTGTTGTTCTGGATCATATTGGCGCTGTCCATAGCGACACTGATCTATGTGACGCTGGCTCCCAGCCTTCTTTCCGGCAGTGCTTCGGAAACGGAGGTCAGCTACGATACCTTCCTGTCCCATCTGGAGAAGGGATATATAGAGAAGGTAGAGATCCGTTCCAACCAGGTGCGCTACACGCTCACGAAAGAGGGAGAAAACGCCCTGCAGGAGCAGGCGAAAGAAAAAGCGCAGCAGCAGGCGGAAGCATCGCCCTCCGCGTTGCCGGAGCAGGAGAGCCTGTTCGGCTTCCGGATACTGGGCCAGGGGGATGCCGGGAATGAAAACGGCACCGCATGGAAGCTTCCCACGGCAGCTTCTGCGAAAAAAGAATATTTTGCCTATCTGGTGGGGGATGAAAAACTGACGGATCGTCTGCAGGCGGCAGGCGTTACTTTCAGTGCTGTCAGTGAAGAACGGTCCATACTGTTTTATATGATCCTGCAATACGGGCTGCCGCTGTTGGTCTTCGGCCTGATCCTGGCTTTCCTCACACGCCGTCTGGGCAAGGTAGGCGCGGGGGGCGGGCTTATGGGCTTTGGCAAATCCAATGCCCGCTCTGTGGAAGGCAACGATATTACCACCACCTTTAAGGACGTGGCCGGGCAGGACGAAGCCAAGGAATCCCTGCAGGAGATCGTCAGCTACCTGCATGATCCAAGAAAATATGCAGAGGTCGGGGCCAAGATGCCCCGGGGCGCCCTGCTGTATGGCCCTCCGGGCACGGGAAAGACTTTGTTGGCCCGGGCGGTAGCCGGAGAGGCAGGCGTACCTTTCCTCTCCATCAGCGGTCCGGAGTTTGTGGAGCTGTTCGTGGGCATGGGCGCCAGCAAGGTGCGGGATCTGTTCAAGGAAGCCCGGGAGAAGGCCCCCTGCATCGTCTTTATCGACGAGATCGATGCCGTAGCCAAAAAGAGAGATGGTATGGGCAGTAACGACGAACGGGAGCAGACGCTGAACCAGCTGCTTTCGGAGATGGATGGCTTTGAGGAGAACAGCGGCGTGATCGTGCTGGCGGCCACCAACCGGCCGGATTCTCTGGATAAGGCATTGCTGCGCCCGGGCCGTTTTGACCGCCGGGTGCCCGTAGAACTTCCCGATCAGGGCGGGCGGGAGGCTATTCTGCGCATCCATGCTGCCAAAGTAAAGACACAGGGAGATATTGATCTGGCGGCTATCGCCCGGATCACGCCCGGCGCTTCCGGTGCGGATCTGGCCAACGTGGTCAACGAAGCGGCTCTTTGCGCCGTGCGCAACGGCCGCAGAGCGGTGATCCAGCGGGATCTGGAAGACAGCGTGGATACAGCTCTGGCCGGGAAACAGCGTAAAAGCATGGTCATCTCCCGAAAGGAAAAGCAAACCATCGCCTACCACGAGGTGGGACACGCTATCGTCACCGCCTGCCAGGAACATGCAGCCCCTGTTCACAAGATCACCATCATTCCCCGTACCAGCGGGGCGCTGGGCTTTACCCTGCAGGCGGATGAAGGAGAGCATTTCCTTATGGATAAGGAAGAAGCTTTTGCCAAGCTGGTTACTCTGGCAGGGGGACGGGCGGCAGAGCAGATCATGTGCCACAGCGTGACCACCGGGGCTTCCAATGATATTGAAGAAGCTACCAAGCTGGCCCGCGCCATGATCACCCGATACGGTATGAGCGATAAGCTGGGCTTTGTAGCCTTTGAGCAAATGATCAATCCCTATCTCTCTTCGGATACGGCGTTGACCTGTTCGCAGGATACCGCCGCCCGGATCGACAGGGAGGTCATCGAACTGGTGCAGCGGGCCTATGAAACGGCACTGAAGCTGTTGGAAGAGAACCGCAGCCGGTTGGAAGCCATTGCCGGAACCCTGATGGAAAAGGAGACCATCTCCGGGGAAGAGTTTGAAGCCCTCATGAAGCAAACGGACTCCGGCGCAGAGACTTCTGAAGAACCCAAAGAAACCTAAAGGAAAAACAAAGATCCGGTTCGCAAACAAAGTACGAACCGGATTTTTATGTGCGCGGGAATATGCAAGCTGCGTATTCTTTACACTGTGTATGTTCGCTCCATTTCCCGGGTGCCTGCGGCAAAGCCCGCTGGCTTTTGGACATATGCGGAGAAGCGTTTGCCTGCATCTTTCAGCATTTGGACGACTATTTGGCTGCAGCCGGGGTTGAAAATCTCCGGGGTGCTCGGGATCCGCTTTGAGAAAGATTTCCGGCTGTTGGAACGAGGAGAATAGAGCAGTTCCGTCGCATAAATGACGGTTACGTTCTCCGGTTATAATAGGGACGCAGCAATCGCCGGTGCGGCCGATGAGGATATGCAGACTAAGGCTTTTTACTCTTTCTTCCTATAAAAATGATCCAACTGCTCAAGAGTATAGATATATTCCGGCCATAAAATCAGCAGATCCGGCCCCAGGAGCCGTCCTCTTGGGCATTACAGGGCGTTTCCATCAGGGCGGAGAGAGCGGCTTCCAACGCAGTCACCAGCTGGGAAAGCGGCAGACTGGGAACGCCTTTTCCCTGAACCTGTTCCGGGATGTATGGCACGTGGATAAACCCGCCCCGTATCCTTGGGGTATGAAGGGCACCATGGTGCAGTACGGTGTACATAAGGTGGTTGCACACATAGGTGCCGGCACTGTTGGAAAGGGCGGCAGGTACCCCCGCTTTCCGAATATGTTGCGCCATGGATTTTACCGGCAGGTCGGAAAAGTAAGCCACCGGTCCAAAGGGGTCTATGGGGCGGTCCGTAGGCCGGTCGCCGTTGTTATCGGGGAGAGAAGCATCGTCCACGTTCAGCGCAACCCGCTCGGGAGTCACTTCCCGGCGGCCGCCTGCCTGCCCCACACACAGCACAGCATCCGGAGAAAGCGTATCCATGATCCGGCACACCAGTTCTCCGGAAGCCCGAAAGGATACGGGCACCTCCAGCTTGTGCAGCTCCATGCCGGCAGGTGCTTTTACCGCTTTTACCGCCTCCCAGGAGGGATTCAGAGTTTCTCCGCCAAAGGGGGCAAAGCCCGTCAGCAATACTTTCATGGCGGCGTCTCCTTACAGGAAGAACTTTCGCCGCAGTCCCTCCCGCATGGGTGGGCAAAGTGCGATGACCAGCAGAGTGATGCCCAGCAGGGTGCAGGCAGCCAGCGGATACAGAGACCACATGAGCCGGTCATGAAGACCGAAGGTCAGGTTCAGCAGGAATTCTACCAACACCATAAAGCCGCCCGTAACCAGAAGGGTCCCGGCGTAGATATACAGCCGACCCCGGCGCACATAACAAAGCAGCGTTACGGCGGCATCGGCAATAAGCATAAGCCCCCCGGTTACCGGCAGGGCAAAAGTTAAAAACCAGTGTCCATGGGTGGCAAAGTCGATATACAGCAAAAACAGTCCCAGCGCCGCAAAATCCGCAGATACAAATACTACGGGAATGGGCTTTTTGAACCAAAGGGGCAGCACGATCATTACGTACAGGAGCACCAGCGCCCCGGATACATAGCCAGACCAGACGATGCTGCCGTTGATCTTCCAGTCACACAGCAGGCACAAGATCAGGGGCAGCACAAAGCCCATGGTCAGCAAAAACAGTACACCGGCCCGGCTGGCGGTCTCCTGTCTGGCGGTATCTACCGGGTAAGGCTTTTCTCCCTGAGGGCGGGGAATGTCCGGGTGAAACACAATGGTGCCGCACAGTGGGCACTTTTCTTCGCTGTCGCTGAGCTCAGCCCCGCAGCGTACACAATACATAATGCCTTCTCCTCTCTTGATACGGTATTCAGGGTTGGTTGCTTTCCACTTTTATCCGAAGTCCCTGATTGTGCAGGACCCGGAAGAAGCGAAGCTCCAGCTCCGATTCCCGGATGTTGCGGATCATGTTGATGTAAACCGTGCCCTTATAACTGAGGATCCCCACATTATGGGGCGCCCGGGCCTGAGGGCCGATAATAAAGTCCATGCGCTGCACATAGGGTTCCATAGCTTTAGGCAGGGTGACCAGCCCAAGGTTGGAAAGGCACAGGCAGCTTTTTCGTTCCCCTACCGCATCAAAAACGGCCTTCATGGCGGCATTTTTAATGAACAGGGGCATAAGCTTCAGCAGCAGTGCCTGTTCGCTGCTTACGTTGGCGGCAATGCGGGTGCCCATGAGCTTGGCCGTGCAGTCCAGCCCCATGCGGTGATGCACGATGGTACACAGCTCCTCAAAGGTATATTCGCCCAGCTGGGGATCCACCTCCGGGGTCACATACAGGGCAAAGTTTCGCAGGGAAGTGCTGGGGAACAGCTTGCGCAGATTTACCGGGATCAGCACTTTTACCGGGCGCCGGTTCCGTACAAAATGCACCTTTTCCCGCTGCAGCTCCAGAATGGCGGCCATCATGGCGGCGCAAAGGAACTCCGTCACCGTTACCGAACAGGCTTTGGCGCGCTCCCGAAGGGCCTGTGCATCCAGCATCAGGGTCACCAGGTTCAAAGCACCGTCCGGTTCCGGCGTGCCGGACAGGTGATAGGCGGTGCGTTCCCGGCGACTGGCCCGGACGGCCCCGGAATACTTCAGGAAGCTGTCTTCCAGTTCTCCTGCGGAAGGTGCCTCCAGCCGGCAGAGCACGCCGTCTTCATTGGGAATATCCACCCCGTATTTTTGGGAAAGATATTCCGCCACCAGAGTTTTAACAAAGGTTAGAGCGCCGTTCCCGTCGGTAAGGGCATGGAATAGCTCCACTGCAATGCGGTTTTTGTATACGATCACCCGAAAGGCACATTCCCGTACCTCTTTGAAGGGCACATGCGCCAGGGGCCAGGGTTTTTCTTCACGGATCCTGGGGGCGCGGGAGAGCTCTTCCAGATAGTACCAGAAGATTCCCTTGCGCAGCCGTACCGCCATGGAGGGGAAGCGGCGCACGGTAACATCCAGCGCCGACTGCAGCACCTGCCGGTCTACCGGTTCCGCCAGTGTGGCGGACAGGCGGAAGAAATTGTTCCAGTTTTTCCGCCGGGCGGCAGGATAAATCTTGGCGGCGTTGTCCAGACGCATCCAGCGGAGCTTGCGCTCCTGGCAAAGATACCGGTTGAGGAACTCGCGAATGGCTTCAAAGTCATTCTGATTTTCGTTGAGCTGATAGAGCACATAGGCGTGCCAGCGCTCCGGGGCAATGTGCAGCCTGCTTTTGCAGCCGCAGGCCGTCAACTGCTCCTGAAGCCTCCGGGAATCATCCAGCAGGATCTCATCTCCGCCCGCAAACAGCAGGGAAGGGGGGAGTCCTGCCAGATCCCCGAAAAGAGGCGAGAGCAGCGGAGATTTTTTATCCGCTTCCCCGGCATAGCAGCGGGCATAAAAGTCCAGCACCTCCCGGGTCAGGGAAGGATCTTTATCCCGGTTGGCTTCGTAGGAAGCGCCGGAGCCGGTCAGGTCCGTCCAGGGAGAGATGGCAATAACGCCGCAGGGCTGCTCCATGCCCAGTTCCTTCAGCTTCAGGCACAGTGCGTAGCAAAGCCCGCCTCCGGCGCTTTCTCCGCACAGGAGAATGTGACGGGGGCCGTACCCTTTGGACAGCAGATAGCGGTAGGCCTCCAACGCATCGTCCACCGCTGCGGGAAAGGGGGATTCAGGAGCCAGACGGTAGGCGGCGCAGAATACCCGCACCCCCTCTTCATCGGCCAGCGTGGCGCCGAAGCCCTTGGCGTATTCCAGATCCCCGCAGGTATATCCACCTCCATGCAGGTATAAAATGACCCCCTGACGGCGTTCGTCCTTGGGAATGATCCAGGCACCTTCAAAAGAATCAAAAGTATGTGCACGCACCAGCACATCCCGCTTGTGCAGGGCTTCCATAAGCTCCCCCAGCTTATCCTGCCCCCGGCGGATGGTCTCCAGAGACAGATTGGCTACCAGAGGTTTGAAAAAATGCAGCTGCGCATAGACCAGTTTGGCCGGCAGACCCATAGGCGCTCCCTTCTTTTTATAAAGTCTTAACCTTTTTAGTATATCACATGGGGAACAAAAGTAAAGCACTCCTCTTGACGGAAAAGTGCATTGCCATGAGAAAAGGTAAATGCAGTCTGCCTATGATGCAGCTTCACGGTTCTCCATGCAGAGTATCCTTACAGGAACTGGCTGGGAATCTTGTAACGGGAATCCTTCTCCATTTTCTGTGATGCCTGCTGCGAGATCAGTCCTGAATGCATCCGTGTACCGTGTTCATAACTTATCATCCGCAGGCCAAAAAAGCAGGAAGCTAAAACCCCCGTTGGGAATACGGTCATGCCGCATTTCAACGGGGGTAAGCCGGGCGGCGTATTGCCGCCTTTATACATCGTACTTCTGCATATATGCCTGATAAGCGGACTGATACCCATCGTTGCCCGTCTTCGCCTTTTTTAAGGTTTCATGCAGGTTCAGGGTATGTTCGGCGTTGTCTATGACACAGCCGGCAATGTTGGAACAATGATCGCTGACGCGTTCCATATTGGTCAGCAGATCCGACCAGACGAACCCTACCTCTACAGAACACTTTCCTTTTTGCATCCGCAGAATATGATCCGTGCGGAGCTGCTCTTTCAGGCCGTCAATAACCTGTTCCAAAGGTTCCACCCTGGAAGCCGCCTCCATATCCGACCGGACAAATGCGGTTTGTGCCAGCGTTAAAACCTCATCCACAGCCTTTGCCATGACCTTGTATTCCTTCATGGCATCCTGCGTCAACGACAGCTTCTTATCCCGAAGCTCTTCCGCAGATCCCAGAATGTTCACCGCATGGTCGGAAATGCGCTCATAATCCCCGATCACCTTGAGCAGTGCGGTTGCTTCCTCGCTTTCTTCCTGACTGAGCTTTGAAGAACTGACCTTGATCAAATAGGTCCCCAGTATATCCTCATATGTATCGCATTTGCTTTCGGCCTGCCGTATTTCATCGGCTGCACCCGGCGTATACTTTTCAATGCTCAACAGTGATTTTCTTAAAGCATTTACAGCGCAATCTGCCATTTTCACCGCCACAGCTCTGCTTTGTGCCAGCGCCAGAGACGGCGTAGCCAGCAGACGCTCATCCAGTTCGTTGGCCTTTTCCTTTTCTTTGGAATCTGGTACAAGCCGGCATACAAGCTTTTCCAGCAGATCCCCAAAGGGAAGCAGCAGCAGCGTACACAGTACATTGAACACCGAATGGATAACGGCGATCCCCAACAGCGATGCCGATGCTTCCAGAATGGCAGGTGCAAAAACTGCTTTTATAATGCAATAAACCGTGAGCCAGACTGCCGTGCCGATCACATTGAAAGACAGATGCACCATGGCTGCGCGTTTTGCATTTTTGTTGGCGCCCACCGAAGAGATCAGCGCAGTAACACAGGTGCCGATGTTCTGCCCCATGATGATCGGCACAGCCGCCCCGTAAGATACGGCGCCTGTTGAAGTCAGCGCCTGCAGTATGCCTACGGAAGCCGAGCTTGACTGTATGATGGCCGTAACGATGGCGCCTACAAGAACGCCCAGCACCGGATTGGTGAACATAAGAAACATTTGCTCGAATTCCGGGATGTCTTTCAGCCCGGATACGGCGCCGGACATGGTTTCCATGCCGAACATCAAAGTTGCAAATCCCAGCAGGATCAGCCCCGTATCCTTCTTTTTATCCGCTTTGCAGAACATGTAAAAGATAATGCCTACAAGCGCCAGAATCGGCGTAAAGGAAGAAGGCTTCAAAAGCTGCACCCACATGTTTCCACTGTCGATCCCCGCAAGGCTCAGTATCCAGGCGGTAACCGTGGTGCCGATGTTGGCGCCCATAATGACATGGATGGACTGGCGCAGCGTCATAATGCCCGAATTTACAAAGCCCACCACCATGACTGTGGTGGCGGAAGAGCTTTGAATGATCGCAGTTACTCCCAGACCGGTCAAAAGACCTGCCGCTTTGCTGCCTGTCAGTTTTCCCAATACGATTTTAAGTTCTCTTCCGGCTCTGCGCTCCAGCGCCTGACCCATAAGACTCATTCCAAACAGGAACAGGCAAAGCCCGCCGATCATGGTTAAAAAATCGAAAATACTCATTTTCCTCACACTCCCGATTTTACAGTAGCAGGCAGACGTCAAATCGGGTATCATTCTATTGTAAAATCCAGGTAAAATCGTAAAACTGTTTGCTGCATTCAAATGCCCGACATTTTACGGAAAGCCATTTTCCGGCAGCCGGATTTTCTCTGTTTATGCCGCCTTTAGAGGATGTTACTTTACGTTGCTTGCCGCAACGAAGGAATTTCGATAGAATACCGGCAGCAAAAGAAAGGAGCCTTTCGGAATTGTTGAGTGAAAATATTAAAACCTTCAGAAAAGCAAAAGGACTTTCACAGGAGGAACTGGCCGTAAAACTGAACGTAGTGCGGCAAACCATATCCAAATGGGAACAGGGGCTGTCGGTTCCGGATTCCGCTATGCTGATCGCTCTGTCGCAAACACTGGAGACCCCCGTGAGCACACTGCTGGGAGAAACCGTAACGAAGCCGGAAGCGGATGACCTGAAAGCTATCTGTGAAAAACTGGAAGTCATAAATTTGCAGCTTGCACAGAGAAAGATCCGCAGAAGAAAACTGCTGCATTGGCTGTTTATCCTGCTGTGTGGTGCCACGACAGCGGTTTTTGTATTCCTGGCCATATCTGCCAGCCCCTATCTGGACTGGAATTACAATGATCCGGAGACTGCCGTTTTCGGGGCAGCCTTTCACGCCTTTGAGTGGGTGTTTGTCAGGGCGGCACCGGTGATCCTGATCGGCTCCGTCATAGGGATGCTCCTGACGCGAAAGGAGCGCTGAGCTCTTCTTTACAGTGCCCCTCTTGCCTGATCTGTCATTTGCGATCCTTAATGCAAAAAGACTCCCATGGGGAGCCTTTTTGTTATATTCGTATTTGCTCAAAGATCCGTCAGTCCCGGCGAATATTATAGGTGGTGTCAATACCGTCGTTATAGATGGGATCCTCCAGACTGGGCACCTGCTCGCTGTAGCCAAAGATCACTCCATCCGGCATATGCCGCTGCTTGCTGTAGTTCGCCACGTTGCCGTGGGAGTTCAGCTGTTCTCCCATGAAGATCATGCAGGCAGATACGCCTCCGTCCATATTGAATGCGTTCCGGCAGCCCATATCCTTGAACATCCGGGCAAATTCCGTCAAGGTCACGCCTACGCTGTATTCGCTCCTGCGGCCGTCTACTACAATGGCTACAAAATGACCGGGCTCTACCATGCCCACGCCGCAGCGGGGATTGGCCTTGCCCGCATGGGATTTTGCGATCTCTTCTTCGCTGATTTCCCCATCACGCAGCAGAATGGGTCCAAAGGCATAGGTGTTCTCATATCCCGCAGCCAAAAGCCCTTCGGCGGTATAGCTTCTGGCAGAAAACACATCCATCTCCGGCCTGTCACTGGCAAAGGCGGCGACAGAGCCTTTATTGGAAGCGGAATAGATCCGTCCGTCCCGCAGGATGGCGCCCTTTATATCCGCTTCCATGTGGAGCATATTGTCTCCGGTGACCAGCAGTACGGCCTTGTTCAGCCGGGCCATCTTCCAGGGCATCAAAGGCGTGCGTCCTGTTCTGCCTTCGTTGCCGAAAGCGGGGCGAAAGGCATTAGCGCCCTGCATATAAATATCTGCCACAAACCAGACCAGGGGGCGGCTGTCGGCATGTCGGGTGATCTCCACAGACAGGGTCTGGCTTTTGTAGCTCCAATGCCCGTTTTCCACATCCGCCGTGATCTCTTCTTCTGCTCCCTTCGGAAGGAACTTATCTGTCCATTTTCCCGGCTGCGCTGTTTCTTCCGGCACTTCTGGAAGGGGACTTTCCTCCGGGACGGCGGTGGGAGAAGGCTCCGGCGCAGATTCCGGTGCGGCACTGGGAGCGGCTGTTGAAACGACTGCGGCGGCCTGCCGGGCCGATTCCATTTCCCGGATGGATCTTGCCCCCAGCAGAGCGCAAAGCAGCCCGATACATACCGGAACCAGAACCAATAGCCACAGGGGCATATCCTCAAACTTGAACTGCTTCAATAAATACAGGGCGCTTCCGGCCAAAGCTCCCAGCACCACACCGCCCAAAAGCCAGAACATGGGACGGCTCCACAGGGACGATGATTTCTCCTCCGGTTCCGGTGCTTCTTTCTGCTCAGGAGTGGCAGCAGGTACAGGGGCGGGGGTCGCCGTAGGCTCCAGTGTGGGGGAGGGTGAAGGGGAAGCCGTAGGCACGGGGCTATGCAGGGGTGCATAGTCCACTGCAGAAAACAGACTGCTCCCCTTCGGTTCTCCCTGCAGGCAGGTAAAATCTCCTCGTTCCTCTACAGAAAAGTCGAAGGACGCCAAAGAGCGGTAACAGACATCATAGATATTTTGAGCCGTTTCCCGGGCGGATCTGTCTGCATACAGGCCTAAGGGGGCTTCCATATCTGCCGACAGTGTGCCGCTGCCCATGCCCTTTGCCAGCAGCAAACCCTGCCAGCCGCTTTTTGCTGCTGCGGCAGCTCCGTCTACAGCGGCTTTCCCCGTCAGAGCAGTCTGTGCCTCGCCCATGCTGCGGGTCTTGCGCTCCTCATCCTTATAGGAAACCAGCCGTTCTCCCTCCTCCTCAAAGGAAAGCAGAACCTGTGGAGAATAGGCAAGCAGAAGTTTTTCCACCAGCGTGCCGGGGTTGGTGCGCCAGTTTCCGCGCAGATATTCAACCTCCCGGTTCCGCCCGGTCTCCACTCCCAGGTACACGGGGTAATGCTTCATGCCCAGCGCCCACAGGGCCTCCAGTCCTTCTTCCTGCCGCTGACGGGAATAGGCACTTATATAAGTGATGGACAGAGGGATTCCGTCGTTCAGGCACAATGGTACCAGCCCGCCAAAATATAAAAGTTCATCCCCCGGGTATCCGCATAAGAGCATATAGGCAGGCGTTTCCATAGGCGGTTTCCACTGCTGCAAAGCATCAGGCAGCCGCCCGGGGCCGTAAAATTCCAATCCGCATACTGTCGCCTTTGCAGAAAAGGTCAGTTCCAGTCCCATTGCATTCTGAGGCGCAGACACATACACATTGACAAAAGCCGGGGTCAGAGTCTCACGGGAAAGAGTATTTCCCGCCTCGTCCAACCAGGCAAGGGCCACCTCTCCCGGCAGCCGCTGCCATTGGATATAGACTCCCTGCGGCGGCTCTTTCACCCGGGCCAGCAGCCGGTTTCCGGCTTTAAAATCCACATAGGTGCTGATACGGCCGTCCTGCAGCAGAGACAGATCCTTCTGCTGCTCCGGAACATCCAACTCTGCTTCCAGCCGGGAAGCCGAAGTTTCTTCTTCTCCTGCCGCTGCAACAGGCAGACAAAGCAGGAGCAGGCACAGAAGCAGAATAAGAAGCCGTTTCATTTGGCGCATGGGGGATACCCATCCTTTCTTGGGAAACTGGACGGCCGGAAAACCCGGTGCAAGTGCAGCCAGTATACCATGAATAAAAGGTTTTTGCAATAGCCGAAGAAGATCCTGCCGTATTTTTTACATCTTAATCGACTTTTCCCTACATAAACTGCTTTTCCATGTTCCGCACCCATGGTATACTACAGAATGATGAAATAGTTTTGGGAGGAAAGCGCTTGGAATACTGCCTGCTTTTGTTCGCTTTGCTTTTTATTATCTTCTTTCCCATGCTGGAAAGGAGAAGGCAGGCGGTCATACATACAAACAGGAAAAGGGCAAGAACCCGGAAGGAGAATACAGCTATGGAAATGCTTGCAAAGCAGTTTATCGGTAAGGAATGTCTTGTCTACACCGTCACGGATACCATGGGCAGTATACAGGGCACCGTTAAAGAAGTGACCGGCGGCGGACTTATTCTGGAATGCAGCGATGGCCTGCAGGCCGTCAATCTGGAATATGTGACCCGCATCCGGGAATATCCCCGAAACGCAAAGGGAAAGAAAAAAGCTTTTTTTGCATGACCCCGCATTTTTAGGAGAAGAAATATGTTTTTAGCCAAAGATTGGAAGGATTTTGCAATTCTGGATGCCGGCAACGGCAACAAACTGGAACGCTGGGGCGATGTGACCCTCCTGCGGCCGGACCCCCAGGCGGTGTGGCCCATGGAACCACATACTGCCGATGCCGTATATCTGCGGGCCGGTACCGGCGGCGGTCATTGGGAATACGCCCGGGAGCTGCCGGAAAGCTGGAAGATCCGCTATAAGGGGCTGACTTTTGTGGTGCGGCCTACGGGCTTCAAACACACGGGGCTGTTCCCCGAACAGGCGGTAAACTGGGACTTTATGGCCGGAGAGATCGGCCGGTATATGCAGACCCGCGGCAAAGCTCCCCGGGTGCTGAACCTGTTTGCTTATACGGGGGGCGCTACCTGCGCCTGCGCCAAAGCCGGGGCACAGGTAGTGCATGTGGACGCCGCCAAGGGTATGGTGCAATGGGCCAAAGACAATGCCGCCGCTTCCGGATTGGAAGAGGCGCCCATCCGCTATATCGTGGATGACTGCCTGAAGTTTGTCCGCCGGGAACAGCGCCGGGGCAATTTCTATGAGGGTATCCTTATGGATCCTCCCAGCTACGGCCGGGGCCCGGGCGGAGAAATGTGGAAGATAGAAACGGGACTGTATGAGCTGGTGCAGGAATGTGTAAAGATCCTCTCTCCGGATCCCTGCTTCTTTTTGATCAACAGCTACACCACAGGACTGGCCCCTTCGGTGCTCAAAAACGTCCTTACGGTGGCTCTGCCCGCGGGGATTGTCCAGGCAGAGGAGGTGGGCCTGCCTATTCGCCGGGAAGATCTGGTGCTGCCCTGCGGGGCCACCGGCCGCTGGATGCCGTGCTGTCATGTTTAAAAATTGACGGGGCTGCCTTTGCTTATGCCCATAAACCAGAAAAAGGAGCCGTTTTGAAGGTTTTATATGAAGACAATCACCTGCTGGTGGTGGAAAAACCGGTGAATATGCCCGTACAGGGGGATGCTTCCGGGGATATGGATCTGCTCACCGCCTGTAAGGCTTATATCAAGGAGAAGTATCATAAGCCCGGCGAAGTATATCTGGGGCTGGTGCATCGGCTGGACAGACCCGTGGGGGGCGTAATGGTTTTTGCCCGCACCAGCAAGGCAGCCGCCCGGCTGACAGAGCAATTTAAAAGCCGCCGGGCCAAAAAGCGCTATGCAGCCATAGTGGAAGGGACGGCGCCGGCTTTCGGAAAGCTTACCGACTGGCTGTATAAAGACGAAAAGACCAACACCGTTTCCGTAACGGCTCCGGGGGTGCCCGGTTCCAAGGAAGCGCGCTTGTCCTTCCGCACTCTGAACCGTGCGCCGGGGTTGTCTTTACTGGATGTATCCCTTATGAGCGGCCGACCCCATCAGATCCGGGTGCAGCTGTGTCACATGGGCTGCCCCATTCTGGGGGATCAGCGGTACAACCCTGCCGCCCGGCCCGGCTCCCAGATCCGCCTGTGGGCCTATGCCCTGACTTTGCAGCATCCCACGCTGGGAGAAAGCATGACTTTTTACTCCCTGCCTCCATGGAAAGAATTCCCCGCCACGGTAAAATACCTCCCGGCCTTCGAAGCGGGGGCAGTGCTCTATGAGGATGAAAATATTCTTGTAGCAGACAAGAACCCCGGCACCGAGGTGGAGAGCGATCTTTTATATCAGCTCAGCGCCGTAAGCGCCCCGCTGTACCCCGTTCACCGGTTGGACAGCAATACACAGGGACTGGTGGTTTTTGCCCGGAACGAACAAAGCCGCATTGCCCTGGAGGAAGCCTTTTTCCACCACGAAACGAAGAAGGTTTATGAAGCGGTGCTCTTTGGCATCCCGGCGGAAAAAAGCGGCCGGCTGATCCACTATGCCCTGAAGGAGGAAGGGGAACGGCCCATGCGCCTTGTAAAAGAAGGTACTCCCGGGGCCTTACGTATGGAGCTTGCCTATCAGGTAGAGGCCGTAAAGCCTCCGTTGTGCAAGGTGCGCATCCGGCTGTTTACCGGCCGCACGCACCAGATCCGTCTGCAGATGGCGGCATTGGGCTGCCCCGTGCTGGGGGACGACAAATACGGCAGTTTTGAAGCCAACCGCCGCTTTCGCCAACGGGCGCAGCTGCTTCTGGCCAGAGAGCTGACGGTATTGGGACAAACCTTCATCAGTCCCAGGGAACTCCCCTGGGAAGAATTGACCCAAAAGGAAGAATAGCTATGGCAGAAAATATATCTCCTTTCCTCACTCGCACGGCTCTTCTGCTGGGGCAGGAGGCAGTGCAGCGGCTGCAGGACAAAACCGTTGTGCAGGTAGGCCTGGGGGGTGTTGGCGGCAGTTGCGCCGAAGCCCTGTGCCGCAGCGGTCTGGGCGCCATGCACCTGATAGATGGGGATTATGTAGAACCCAGCAACCTGAACCGGCAGCTTTTTGCCGCCAAATCCACCCTGGGCCTGCCCAAGACCGAAGCGGCACGGAGACGGCTGGAGGACGTATCCGACTGCCGCATCAGCGTACATTTTGGACGGATCACCCCGGAGAATGTCGATTCACTGCTGCCTCCCTGCGATTATATCATCGATGCCATCGACGATATCCCCGGGAAGCTGGCTCTTATCGAGACCGCCCGCAGGCGGAACGTACCCATCCTGTGCTGCATGGGGGCGGGGAACCGTCTGGACGGAGGAGCCTTTTCCGTGGTGGATCTGTTTTCCACACAGGGCTGCCGCTTGGCTCGGCGTATGCGGCAGGAACTGCGTAAGCGGGGCATTACCCGGTTGGATGTAGTATTTTCTCCGGAGAAAGCTACCCGGCAGGAGGGGCAAACTACCATAGGCAGCCTGTGCCCCGTGACCAACGCCGCCGGGCTGACGGCGGCCAATTTCGTCCTGCTGCAGCTTTTACAAAGCTGAATGCAATAAAGAACCCGGAAACGGTAGAAAGGAGTTTTCCATGAACGTACAGGAACGGTATACTCTTTGGTGCACCAGTCCGCTGGTAGATGAAGAAAGCAAAAAAGAGCTGCTTGCTCTGGCAGGCGACCAAACGGAGATCGAGGACCGCTTTTATCAGGAACTGTCCTTCGGTACGGCGGGGCTCCGGGGCATTCTGGGCCCCGGCGACAACCGGATGAATGTATATAACGTACGCAAGGCTACGGAGGGGCTGGCCCGGTATCTGACCTCCCTGCCCGGAGCGGAGCAAAAGTCTGTAGCCATTGCCTATGATTCCCGCCGATGCTCTGATGTATTTGCCCGGGAAACCGCCTGCGTGCTGGCGGCTCATGGCATACAGGTACACCTGTTTTCCACCCTGCATGCCGTACCCCAGCTGAGTTTTACGGTGCGGTATCTGCACTGCACCGCCGGGGTGGTCATCACCGCCAGTCACAATCCTCCCAAATACAATGGTTACAAGGTCTACTGGGCCCATGGCGGCCAGGTGGATCCGGAACAGGCAGAGGCCATCACCGCCTGCATCCGTCAGGTACCGGACTTTGTTACCGCCTATATGCCTTATGAAGAGGCGCTGGCTTCGGGCCGCATTACCCTTATAGGCCGGGAGGTGGACGAAGCCTATTACAAAGCTACCATGAGCCTTTTGCAGGATCCGGAAGGCCTGAAGCAGGCCGGAAAAGATCTGGTGCTGGTATACACACCCCTGCATGGAGCAGGCTATGTGCCCGTCACCACCATATTGAGCCGCATGGGGCTGGAGCATGTGTATGTGGTACCGGAGCAGGCTCTGCCCGATGGAAACTTCCCTACGGTCAAGGCGCCCAATCCGGAGGATCCCAATGCTTTCACCCTGGGCATGGCACTGGCAGAGGAGAAGCATGCGGATCTGATCCTGGCCAGCGATCCGGATTCCGACCGGTTGGGCGTAGCCGTCCGCCGGCATGACGGGGGCTGGTCTGTGCTTACGGGAAACCAGATCGCCTCCATTCTGCTGTACAGCCTTCTCAGTGAGCGGCAGCGCTTGGGCACCTTGCCACGGAACGGTCTGGTGGTGCGCTCCATCGTTTCCACCCGTTTGTCCGATGCTATCTGTGCGCATTTCGGCGTAGCTTTGAAAGAGGTGCTCACAGGTTTCCGGTTCATCTCCCAGCAGATCGCCCAATGCGAAGAAACGGGGGAGCATACCTTCCTCTTTGGCTTTGAGGAAAGCTATGGGTATCTGGCCGGAGGCTTCAGCCGGGATAAGGACGCCATCTGCTCCGCCATGCTGGTGGCACAGGCAGCCATTCGTTACCGGCAGCGGGGCATGACCCTGTATGACGCCCTGCAGGAGCTGTATGCCAAGTTCGGCTTCTTTGGAGAAGGCGCCAAGTCTTATACGCTGGAGGGAAAGGTCGGTCTGGAGAAGATCGCCGCCGCCATGGAAGCTTTGCGCAAGGCGCCCCCCGCTGCTCTGGCCGGACAGAAGGTCGTCCAGGTGCTGGATTATGAAAACAGCGCCGTCACAAAATTGCCTCCCAGCAACGTGCTGCGGCTGACTTTAGAGGACGGAGACTATGCCATGGTACGGCCCAGCGGCACGGAGCCAAAGCTGAAGCTGTATACCGGCTCCAAGGCGCCCACGCAGGAGATACTGAAAGACAAGCTCTCTGCTCTGGAAGAAGCCATGGAGGCGCTGCTCTTTTCCCTGCTGCAATAGTAGTACTTCTGCCCCGGCACGGCTGTCCCTGCCGGGGCGTTTTCTGTGTATCGTCCGCTGCCATTCGATTTGTCTTCTCAAATTAAAGACGGAGCGGACATATTGAAGGGTACTGGCTGCCATGAAGCCGGGTCTATGAGTTCCCCGTTCATACTGATAAATACGAAATTTATGCCCGGTTTCCATACACGAGAATAACATTGTCACGCAGATGTTCCTGTCTTCTGCACAAGACAGGGCCTGTATCAACAGAGAAAAAATCCATTCAGCTCTCCCGCTTTTGCAGTCGGGGGAGCTTCTGTTTTTGAAAAAGTTTTTTTATCAGAGTGAAAATATAGATACGCTATGCACCTGTATTCAGGCTGCGTTTTTGTGTATGCAGAGCGTCTATGCGGCCTATGCAGTCGGTTCAAAAGGTGGATAACTTTCGTTCCTCCCCGCTTCAGGGCAGTGGAAATGTGGACAACTCGGTGGACAACGTGGATAGATATACGTTTATTCACAATTTGGACACGGAATGAATATGCGTATATTCTCCCCAGCGGGCGTTTTCAAAGGGTTTCCGGCGCAAGAATGTGCCTTCTGTCAGCTTATGCAGCTGGGCGGGTCGAAAGAAGGGGGATATAAATTTTGCGTTCCATTCCCGTGCAGTCGCCAATTTATCACTCTAACGTCCCGCCGCCTTCGATGGTACAATCAAAGCACCAAAAGGAGGAAGGCATATGGCTAAATACAAAGTTCTGCTCGTGGATGACAACACCCAGTTCACCGATATGATGAAAGGCTATCTGGGAGCCCAGGATCGCTTCAGTGAGGTGGATACTGCTGCCGACGGCCGGGAAGCCCTGGATAAACTGAAAGAAAAACGATATGACGTTATGACCCTGGATCTGATCATGCCCAATGTGGACGGGCTTTCCGTCCTGGAGGAGCTCAGCGTCATGAGCCCGGGGGAAGCTCCTGTTCCCGTGGTGATCTCCGCTCTGCGGAACGAAGCCATGGTCCGCCGCTGCTGCGCTTTGGGTGCCCGGTATTACATGGTCAAACCCGTAGAGCCGGAAACCCTGGGCAAGCGCCTTATGGAGATGCTGGATAACGAGCAGAGCAAGGGAGCCATCCTCCCCTATGCGCAAACGCCCAAATCCTTTGATGAAAAGGTCACGGCCATCTTCCTGGTAGCTGGCATTCCCGCCCATATCAAGGGCTATCACTATCTGCGGGAAGGGATCCGTCTGGTGTATAACGACCCGGATCTCATCAACCGCATCACAAAAGAGCTGTATCCGGGCATTGCCAAGCGGTTTGACACTTCTCCCAGCAAGGTGGAGCGGGCCATCCGTCATGCCATCGAAGTAGCCTGGACCCGAGGGAAAATAGAGAATCTGAACTCTCTATTCGGTTATAACATCTACGGTAAAAACGATAAGCCCACCAACGGGGAATTCATTGCCCTGGTGGCCGATAAACTGCTGATGGAGGAGCAGAGCCGCAAGGCCGTGTGATCCCTTTGGCTCCTCAGGGAGACGATCCCTTTTATATAGAGCCTCATACCTCTTTTTTCCAAGCTTGCGGGGGAAAGCCCCATCCTCCGCAGGATGCCCCAACCTCATAATCCGCTCAAGAGCCGCTTACGTTCCCCCTCGGGGGTGCCTGGCGGCTTTTGAGCGCCCGGTGTTACTCAAGGCAAAGCACATATTTGCAGGCGCTTTCTTCCGGATCAGCATAATACCTTGCTTCCGTCCGCTCCAGCCTGTAGCCGCATGCTTCAAAGACCTTCCGCATGGTCTGATTGGAAGCCCGGGTCTCTCCGCAAAAACGCTTCATGCCCAAAGCCGTCATCTCCCGGGCTGCATGCGTCAGCAGCCGGTGCGCCAGCCCCTGGCCCCGATAGTCCGGATGCACCCCCAGGTTCATGATCTTTATGTAGTCCTGTTCACCCTGCCAGTTATAGATAAACAGATTTCCTGCCAGCGCTCCGGTATCCGTGTCTACGGCTCCGTAATAGATGGCCCTTGGATCCGCCAGCAGCTCCCGCCAATCCTCCGGTTTCCAAAGGTCCGTGAGAAAGCATTTCCGATTGAAACGAATGATCGTCTCCGCCTGAGAGACGTCCCAAACCTGTATCTGTAGCTGCATTTTTTCATTCTCCTGTTTATCGAATCGGTTTATTATAGCATGTTCAAAGCCCGTTTACGGGCCGGACACAAAAACGCCCGAAGAATTTTCTCCTCCGGGCAATGGACGCAGTGCTATATCCGCAGTCCTTTGGGCAGATGGTTTTTAAGGATCCCTCCGGCCCCCTTGGCAAGGCCCAGGGGAAGCCCCTCATAGGAAGGGGCGCACCAGCCGGTGATGTCTGCTGGCAGCGTCTCCCCATGCAGGTATCGAAGTGCTTCTTCCAAAGACAGTTCCGGGCTATGGCGAAAGGGCCGCTCCGCCGCCAAAGCCAGCGCGTGGGCGGGGATAAAACGGCCCCGCTGGATCTCACCCAACAGCAGTCCCGCACGAAGGATGCGCATTCCTGTCAAAGCAAAAGGCAAAGGCGGCAAACGCAGCAACCGGCCGTCAGGCAGCAGACGCAGCGGGCCGTGCATGGGCTTCAGAAAGTCTTTGGCAAAGGTTTCATACAAAGGGCAGGAATCGCTCTTCTCCTGCCGCCAGAGCGTAGGAAGAAGCGGCCCCTGCCGCCGCAGCAATGCGGCAAACTGTCCCTCCCCCAGACTGTTGTGGGGATACAGTGTCCGGCATTGCTCCAGAGTGAAATCCGGACAGGCAGACAGAAACCATTCCATCGTCTCCTCGTTTTCTTCCGGAGAAAAGGAGCAGGTGGAGTATACCAGCATCCCCCCGGGTTTCAGGGTCTTTTGCGCGCTCATAAGGATGCTTCTTTGCCGCCGGGCACAGCTGCGCACATGCTCCGGAGACCACTCCGCCGCTGCCTGGGGATCCTTACGGAACATACCTTCTCCCGCGCAGGGGGCGTCTACCAGCACCCGGTCAAACACCGGGCCCGTGCTGCTGCACAGAGCCTCCGGCTCCATGGATGTGATCAGAGCGTTCTCTATGCCCATGCGCTCCAGATTTCCGCAAAGGATTTGTGCCCGGCCGGGCACGATCTCGTTGCTCACCAGCAATCCCTGCCCCTGGAGCGCCTGTCCCAGCTGTGCGGATTTTCCTCCGGGCGCCGCACACAGATCCAGCACAGCCATGCCCGGTTCTACATCCAGCAGGGAAGCGGGCATCTGTGCGGAAAGCTCCTGAATATAATAGGCTCCGGCGCAATGAAGCGGATCCTTTCCCGGAGCAGTTCCCTCCGGCAGCAGAAACTGTTCATTTCCCACGGGTATGAATTCCGGCCGCATGGTAAATAATGCCTCCGGAGACAGCTTCAGGCCGTTGACCCGTCCTCCACGGCGAGGGGGCTGGGCCATGGCGGTCATATAGGCTTCAAACTCCGCCTCCAGCTGGCGGCGCATACGGGTCAAAAAAGCTTCGGGAAGCTGGTTCACAGGGCGGCGACCTCCTTTTCCGTAAGAAATACGATATATTTTTCTTTCACCGGGATCCCCGTCAGATTCCGAAGTACGGAAGCATACAGCTCTACCTGATGCCGGTGCTTCTCCGCCGCAGCTGCGGCCGGTTGATCCCGCAGACGATCCGTCTTATAGTCCAGCAGTACCCAGCCGTCTTTCTCCCGGAAGCAGGCGTCTATAACGCCCTGCAGCAGCACCCGTTCCTCAGGGGCGGCCCCTTCCATGCCGGGCAGTGTATCCGCCCGGGCCGCCAGGGTAAAAGGCAGTTCCCGCCGGCAATCTGCACTGGCCTGCATACGGCGGAACAGAGGAGAAGAGAGGAACCATTCCATAGCCCGACGATCCCGGGCGGAAAGGCCTGTCATGGCCTGCTCCCAATCTCCCGGGCCGGGATGCAGGGAGATGTGCTGCAAAAGCGCATGGATCAGCGTGCCGTGAACCAGCGGATTGTCCTGCTCCTGCGCAAAGGGAGGCGGATCAAAGACGGGAGTTTCTTCCTCCCGGTGACTCAAAGCAGTAACGGAGGTCTTGTGGGGCAAGCCTGTAGCTTCCGCAAAGGGATACTGCCAGGCATACCGCTCCGCAAGCTTTTCCACCAGCTGCGGATCTCCCTGGGGCAGAAGAGGTGCCTGTGCTTTGGGGGGCGGCGCAAATTCTTCCTTGCCATGGATGCACAGCGGCACCCTGCCGCGCAAAGTCAACAGCAGCCAGCGTAAAGGAGTATCCCCCTCATACAGGGCCCAGGGCGTGCAGGGAGGCGTTTCCCTGACCCAGACTTCGGCATTTTTTCGGCTGCCCACCATATACAGCCGTCCTTTTGGACGGGTCATGGCCACATACAGCACCCGCATTTCTTCTTCGATCTGCCTTTGCCGGCCCAGCAGACGGATAGCTTTATACAGCAACGGCACCCGCTTGACTCTGTCCTTGTCTACAAAACTCAGGGCGGCTCCCCAATCTCCGTCCAAAAGGAGACTTTCCTGCTCGTCCCGGCGGTTGAACCGGCGGCCCAGATCACACAAAAATACCACCGGAAACTCCAACCCTTTGCTCTTATGGATGGAGAGTATCCGCACTGCATCAGCGGTGACGGACTGAGCGGCCCCCGCTTTATCGGAGTCCCGGGCCATATCCATATACTTCAAAAAGCCCCGCAAACCGAAAGCACCCGTGCCATCGTAGGCACGCGCCTTCTCCACCAACGCATCCAGATTGCTTTGCCGCTGCCTGCCCCCGGGCATGGCGCCCATCTCCCGGTAAAACCCCGTATCATCCAGCAGCCTGCTGACCAGTTCCTCCACCGGCAGCAACAGACTCATCTGCCGGTAGCGTTCCAGTCTTTCCAAAAAGGCAGCCGCCTGCCCCTGCGTCTCCCTTTGGGCTTCCAGCAGCAGGCAGTCCAAATATTCTCCCTGAGGGCACCGGGAACGCAAGCCGATGAGCGCTTCATCTGAAAAGCCTCCCATGGCGGAACGCAGCACACTGAGCAGAGGAATATCCTGCCGCCGGTTATCAATGATTCGCAGCAGGTTCAAAAACACCGCCACTTCTATGGATTCAAAGTATCCCCCCGTCAGCTGAGCATAGCAGGGTACACCACAAAGCGCCAATGTGCGGGCAAATACCCGGGCCTGGCCGGTGCTTCGCAGGAGGATGACAAAGTCGCTGTAGGCATAAGGCCGCTCATCCCCTCCCGGCAGGCAAAGGCGTTCCTCTTCCATAATGGAGCGGATCTTTTCGGCGCAGAAGCGCGCCTCTGCTTCGGGGGAATCCAGGGGTTCTCCCTGCGGATCGTCCTCTCCTTCTATCAAATGAAGCTCCGCAAGACCCTCCGGCTGGGAACGTCCGGGCTTCAGGGCGGCGGTCTCATCATAGAGGATATCCCCCATACCAGGCCCCATAAGCTTTTCAAAAACCGAATTTACAGCATCCAGCACTGCCTGACTGGAACGGAAGTTACAGTTCAGATCCACCCGCTGCCCTGCTGCTCCGGTAAAGGAGGAAAGCTTTTCCAAAAACAGTCCCGGCTCCGCCATACGGAAGCCGTAGATGCTCTGCTTTACATCTCCTACGAAAAACAGATTGTCCTCCCTGCATATCCGCTGAAGGATGGCTTCCTGGACCCGGTTGCTGTCCTGGTACTCGTCCACAATAATGTAATCAAAGCGCTCCCGATATTCCCGGGCGACACGTTCATCCGAAAGGATCCGGGCGCAGTAATGCTCCTGATCGTTAAAGTCGATCCTGTCCCGATCCTTTTTCTTTTGGGTATAGGCCCGGTCAAAGGCTTCCCAAAGGTCAAAAAGTGCCTGCAGCCCTTTGGCAGACTGGTTCTGTACAGCCTGTTCCTGTTCTCTGTCCCGGAAAAAAAGAAGGATCTGATCGTTTACACACTTTTTCAGCCGGTCCCGCAGTTCCACAATGCGGTTCTTTTCTTCCGCTTCTATAGTCTTTGGAAAACGTAGCACCCCAAAGGGGATCTGCTCCAGGGCATCGGTATAAGCATAAAAATCTGCCGCCGCCAAAGCCCGCTCCGTGCTCTCCAGCACGCCTTGCATATAAGCAATGACCTTGCCATATTGGCAGTCTATAAGGGGCAGATACTCCTGCAGATCTTTAGCTGCCAGGTGTAGCCGGCGTTTTCCCTCCTGCATGCACAGTTCTCCCGCCTTTTGCAGGGCTTCTCCACTGAAAAGGCTTTCCCGGGTCTGTGCCAGCCACCGTTCTCTGTCCGGCTGGGCACACAAAAAGCCGTGGAGTTTCAGCAGCCCTTCCAGCACCTTTTCCTCCCGGTCAAAGGCCCGCAGCAGGGTTTGATAGGTTTCCTCTTTTTCCCGGGCAAAAAGCAGCAGGGCCTCGGCAGCGGCCTGCTCCATGAGCACGGCGCTTTCCGTTTCATCCAGCGTTGTCACTCCCGGAGAAAGCTCCGCCATATGAAAATGCCGGTTCACCACTCTGGCGCAGAAAGCATGGATGGTGGATATCTGGGCACTGCGGCAAAGGAGCGCCTGCCGCCTGAGCCGCTTTTGCACTTCGCCTGCTGCTTCCCGTGCCAGCAGTAAAAGCCGATCTTCAATACGACCCTTCATTTCTCCGGCAGCAGCCCGGGTAAAGGTAAGGATAAGCATCCGGTCCATGGAAGCTCCCTGCTCCACCAGCCTGGCTACCCGCTCGGTAAGCACGGCGGTCTTTCCTGCTCCGGCGGCGGCAGATACGATCAGGTTTCCCCGGGCGTCTATCGCCCGCTGCTGTTCAGTTGTCCAGGCCATGATCCTCCTCCTTTCCGCCCCGGGCAGAGGGTTCCTCCGTCAGGGACAGGAGCTGAGACAGGGTCATCCTGCCCAGCGATTTATACCGGCAGCCCGGTATGGACAAATCAAAGCGGCATACTGACCGGTGAGGACAGTAAGCGCAGGATTCTTTATAGGGTGCGGCGGAAGCCTCTCCTTCCAGCATGGTATCGGCAGTGCGTCCAGCCTTTTTTACCGCACGGCTCAAAAGCCGTTTCAGCTCTTCCCGGCTGCACAGGGTTCCGTGGTAGCCTCCCTTATCGTCTGCCCGCAGTCCTTCGATAATGCCCGACTTTCCGGCCAGCCCCCGCTCTGTGGCCTGAAGGGTCTCTTCCTCCTCACAGGTCACGCCCCGCAGCACATGAGAGCGTTCCTCTCCCTCCTTTCGGGCAGGGAGGTACAGGGGCATATAATACATCCCCGCAGGCGCTCCCTTTTCCCCGGCGGCGGCCAGATACAAAGGCAGCTGCAGCGTCAGCCCTGCTTCCATGGCAGCAGGATCGAATTTCTTATCCCCCATTTTATAATCCACAATGCGGAACAACCCCTCCTGCGGGCTTACATCCAATCGGTCGATACGGCCGTACAGGGGCAGAGAGCCGCCTTCTTTCAAGGGGATCTTCATGGCCGGGCAGGGCTGGCCGGGGCCGAAGGTAAACTCTCCCTCTTCAGGGGTAAAGGTACCGGCCTGCACCTGCCGCAGCAGGGAGAGCACGCAGCGCTTGAGCATGTCTATGCGCAGGAACAGACCGGCCCGGAGCCGATCGTCCCGCAGAAAGATTCCGTCGTTATGCATGGCGATGAGTTCCGGCAGGATCTCGCTTACCACAGCCATGGCTTCCTCCTCCCCCAGGGTGTGGAGCGCCAATCCTTTCTCCCGGCACCGCTGCAGAAAACGCTGAAGGGCCTCATGGAAAAACGTGCCTGCATCGGCGGCCTGCTCCCCGCTCTCCCGGCGCTCTTTGGCTAAAAGACCATAGCGCATATAGTGGGCAAAGGGACATTTGTTGAACAGTTCCAATCGGCTGGCGCTCAAAAGCGGTCTGGTTCCATACATTTCCCGGGCCATGGCCCGGCCCAGACGCAGGGAAGGTGGCCGCCCTGCCATGCTTTCCATCAAACCGGGCAAAGCTTCCTTGTACGGGGACTTTTGAGAAAAGTATCCATACAGCGTCCCCAAGTCCGCAGAAACTACTCCGTCCTGCACAAACAGTCGCAGCGTCTCCGTCAGCCGGTCAAACCCGCCTTCTTCATACAGAGGCGTTTCCTTCAGTGAAAGCACTTCTTCCCGGGCACACCGAGGGAAAAGCTCTTTCAATTCTTTTATCAGCGGCGAAGGGGCTATCTCTTGCCCGCCCGCCGTATAGGCATAAGAAAAATACAGTTCTTCCCGGGCCTTGCACAGAGCAGTATACAGTTCCAGCCGGTCAAATTCAGTCAGATGCTCCGTGTTTTGCCAAAGCTCCAGTCCTCCGTCACGCAGGAGTTCCAGCTCCCCATCGTCAATGAGCCCGTCATCGGGATGATCCTGGGGTAGCAGTCCTTCGCTGCATCCAAGCACGAACAGTATGCGGATATAGGGGCTGCGGGTACGGGCAAAATCCCCCAGCAGCACCTGATCCGCCGTTCCCGGCAGAACCCCCAGGGTGTAGCCGGCGGCCCCTTCTTCCACCAGAGAGACGAATTCTTTCAGGGGCAGGGGATCCTCCCCCAGGATGGTGTACAACTGGGTCAGCAGTTCGCATAAAACGTTCCATACCTGGCTGTGCAGCAGAGCCTGCTGGGGATCTCCCTGCGCCAGAAGTTCCTCCGCCCTCTGCTGCAGCTGCGCTCGCAGAGACAGCTTTTCCAGGTAGTCGTAGACACCCTGTACCCGCTCCCTGGCGGAAGCGGCGCCGCTTTGCTCCTGTTTCAAGGCCAGCAGTGGTTCTGCCAGCAGCTGCCGGGCTTGTTCGGCTTCTTCGGGCACCTCTCCAAAAGAAAAGGGCTTTCCCAAAGCGCTGCCGTACAGGCCGTAGCGCAGAACATAGTTTTCAAAGATCTCGCCCTGCTCCCGGCTTACCCCGGCATAGCCTGTTTTCATCAGGGTCAGCGCCTGCTCCATATCTCCGCTCTGGCAAAAGCGCAGAGCCGATACCAGCAGGGCCATGGCCCCGTGACCGCTTACGGGTCTGCCCGCATCGTAAAACACAGGGATCCCCCGGCGGCGGAAAGCCCGCAGTACCGGGGCAATGTATCCTTCTTTATCCGTGACCAGCACAGCCATATCCCGGTAACGATATCCGTTTCGGGTCATAGACAGTATCCTGTCTCCCAGCAGGGATGCTTCCAGCTCTCTGTCGGCGCAGGCACACAGATGCACCTCCTGCGCCTCCTGCGAAAAAGGCCGGGGCACATCCGCAAACAGCTGCGCTTCCATATGTGCTAAAGAGGCAGGCCCTTCTTCCCGCCGGGGCAGGGACACGGTCTTAAATGGCACCGAAGCCCGGCAGGTCATGTCCATGAGCTTTTCTTTTGTACGCTGGTCTGGGGCAAAAAGAGTATTTTCCGGATCCCAGGGATCCGCTCGCAGGGCCACAGTCATGGACAGGCACACCCCCAGCAGCCCTTCCAGAAAGTCGAACAACTGCCGGCTGGGCAGATCGATCCCGTCCACATAGATATGGCTTCTGCACAGAGCCGAAGCGGAAAAACATTCTCCCGCCCGGGTCCACAGATCTCCTTCTGTCAAATACCTGTCCTGCAGATAGGCCTGCACTTCTTCATACAGCAGGGAAAAATCCATCAGTTTTCCCCGCAGCAGACTGTCTTCAGGAAGTTTTTCTGCTGCAGCTTTCAATTGCTCCGGCCTTACACCGCTCTGCTTAAAACGGGTGATAAGTTCGTCTATCTTCCGGGCAAACCCTTTTCCCGCCGCAATGGGTGCAAAAAGAGTCAGCTCCTGCTGCCGGCGCAAAGCTGCCTTGCGCACAACCATCAACCGGCCCTGTGCGGAAAGATAGGGCAAAAAGACCCCCTGCTCACTGAGTACCCGCTGGGAGAATCTGGTCAGACTCAGCACCTGCCCCCCTACCAGACCGCCGCACAGGGTGCATAACGCCTTTTCCGCCTCATAGGTGGATTGCTCCGCTGTCAGCAGCACAGCAGGTTCCCCCTTTTGCATATGGGCAGCCATACATTCATACAGCCGTCGGCTTTTGCCGCTGCCGGCTCGGCCCAGAACCACTGTCAGAGAAGATGCAGGCATTCTGTTTCCTTTCCCGCCAAAAGAGCGCCGTCAAAATAAAAGAGGGCGTTGCCCCCGTTTCAGAACTTTTCCGTATGCAGGGGGGTATAGACCATGCGTCCCCGTTCGTTGGTGCTTTCATACAGCACGATGGAACGCACCACAAACGGTGTATTGGGGGTCTTCAAACCGGAGATATCCCCATGCTCCACCGCCCGGCCCAGCGTGATATGGGGCACCAGCCGCCCGCGGCCGCCGTTGAAGCCCTGCTCCCACAGGGCGCTTTCCAACATCTGGTGGATCCGATGCAGCTCGCTGAGCTCTCCGTCCACACCCAGATAGCTGGTCCGGGCCCCGCCGTGACTAAAGGAGCCATACGCCCCCAGCTTCAGCGGGAAGGGGCGGGCATCCCGAACGGCCTCGTGCATGGCATACGCCAGTTCAGCCAGTTTGCTGCTTTTCCCGACAAAGCGCAGGGTGATATGATGATTCCCTCTGGGTACAAAATTACCGGAAGAAGCATTCTCCCGCAGAGCTTCTTCAAAGGCCCACACGCTTTTCTGCACGTCTTTGGGCAGTGGAATGGCAATAAACAATCTCATACAGCCTCCAAAAATCATTGCGGATGTTTTGATACATTTCTACATATACAGTGTACCGCAAAAGCGCGCCGTTGTACAGAGTGCCCGGGGCTTGTTATATGGGGCATTTTTTGCTATACTTCAAGTGAATATGGAAACGAAATTCAACAAAAAAGTACAGAAACACCGGCGTCGGTGGTTCAGAGAGGACTGGCAGGAAAAATTGCCCGTAAGGCAGGTGTTCCTGTTCGCCGCCCTGCTGCTGCTGGTGCTGCTGATTTTGTGGATCAACGAGCCTTCCCTGTCTGCGCTGCACAATGCGGATCTGGATCTGGTTCGGGCCAAAGGAAGCTTGCATATAGGGGTGGATGAAAACCTTTTCGGGCTGAACGTTCAGGGTCTGGGATTGGAGGATGAGCTGGCCGCCGCTTTAAGTCGGTTCCTTTTTGAAGATACGGAAAGCTGCCAGACCGTAGGGGTCACCCGACAGACCGCTCAGTGGAAAATGGCTGATGGGCTTATCGATCTGGCGGCGGTGAGCATGTCCGGTTTTTCCTCCCGGGAATACACTGCTACCACCGTGCCCTTTTATACTGACGCTGTGGTGCTGGTGGGCTACGGCACCCAGCCCCTGAGCGAAAAGCGCGTCGCCGCGTTGAAGGATACCGATGCTTACAAAGTGCTCACCCGCTACCAGCAGGATGAGGAGCCTACCCTTTCCATTCTTCCCTACGCCGCCTACTACGATATGCTGGTGGCTCTGCGGGCAGGAACGGTGGATTACTGCGCCATGCCCCGGACAGCGGCTCTGACTTTTATGGATGAGGATATGCGCCTGTGCACCGGGAACATCGGCACCGTGCAGTATCATCTTGTTGCCCCTGCCTCCGAAAAAGCCTTGCTCAGCCTGCTGGACGCGTTGCTGGTGCAGTGGGCCCAAGATGGCACCCTGCGGGCCTGGTATGAAAAGTATGACCTGCTTTATGAGCAGGGGTAAAAGCCGAAGTATGAAACTGCTCATAGCCAGTGGCATTATTATCGGGTACGACCATGATCCTTTTGTTGTCCATCATGGTTTAAGCGCATAAGACAGGGGATCTTTTTCACCAACTGACTGCCAGACTGGCAGAAAGAGCTGCTGATCGAAGGCATCATGAGCAACCTCACGGGATTTTCTGAAACAGTGATATCTGTTGGTTTTTGATGCCGCTAACGGATCGGTTCATTAGCGAAAAAATGATCTGCATGAATCAAATAGCGATCCATTCATCAGAAAGCAAATTGCTTGCGGATCTGAGACAAAAACAGCTGAACAGACAGCGAGGGTCAGGGGCGAAAATCAAGGAGTATTTTGTCGGTGAGCGGTTCAAAAGGTAATAGTTTTTATCTCTGCCTAAAACAAGGCACAAGCTGCTGTGCGTGCGGGAACGGATGATGATCGGCAGCTCCAGCTTTTCGCCATTCTTCACATAAAAAAGCAGAGTGTCCATTACAGGATACTCAGATCCTATAAGGACACTCTGCATGGCAAATAACCCTAACTTTAATAGAATTTCAAGGGGGTGCATTTTCGGCGCAAAAGGGGTGCAGTAGTTTTCGGAAATGCGCCCCCTCTGTGGAAAAAATTCTCATGACTGATCTATTACTTCAAAAACGTGGCCAGAAGCATCCAGGTTTGTTATCAGAAAATTCGTGACTGCCCCACGAAACTCCGCTTCTGCGCCCTTATTTTTCCAAAATGCCCGGTTTGCGTCCTCGATTTTCGGCTGCATCTGCTCGATCTGGTTATCGTCCAACGGAAAACGGACATCATCAAAATCGTCATTCATAATTTTGAGAAGCAAATCGTGATACTTATGTGCACCGATTGTTTGTAAAGCGGCTATGATTTCAAAAAGATGTTCTGAAGCAAGGACCTCCTGCAAATCGTCCATGGCGGATATCCAAAACTCCACGCTAAGGGCGAGCAGCCTTTCACTCTGAGACATAGATTGCTGTAGTTCAAAGAGCTTTTCCCAGTGGAAAGACGGCAGTTGCTCCAAGACGTTACCTTTCTCCATGTAAAACTCGTTGTATGATTCCGTGCGCCACCCTCCGGCTCGCTTTATTACAACGCTATATTCGGATAGCCCATTATCATATATCACAGCGTTTCGCGAAGACAGAATATCATCCTCAATATAATAAACGCCTGCTTTGGGAACGTTTGCATCCAGTGATTTTCCGTTGCGTATTGTTCCGATGTACTGACCGTTAATGTACATTCGATACGGCAAAAGAGCTCCCGCAAATGTGGATTTCCGACGAATATGGAATCGCACCTCACGCATGAAATCGCACTCCTGTATGTGGATTCAATTATTTACATTGCTTAAAAAAGTCCACCGTAATTCTATCAAAATTACGGTGGACTTTTGGTGCGAATGGCGGGATTTGAACCCGCAACCTTTCGGCGTCAGATTTTAAGTCTGATGTGTATGCCGTTCCACCACATTCGCTCAAGCTATGATTTATTGTAGCATCCGGGACGCATTTGTCAAGAGCGGAAGGTTTTTTACTGTACCGGCCAGCCTGCTACATACATACCCAGATACCCGATCAGTCCTATGAAGCAAAGCAGCAGAAGCAGCCAATCCAACCACCGGCGCCGGGTCAGGGTCACAAAGGCCAGCACCCCGGGAAAGCATAAAAACAGCTGCCGTGGGAGAGAGGGGAGACTGGTGGCGCTCACGGACATAAGTACATAGGCAATATAATACCCCACATAAGAAGCGGGTAAGCGCCGCTGCCCCTGCAGCATGCATATAAGACTCAGGACCAGAGCCGCCGCCCCGGGGATCCACTGAGCCAGCAGGACGGGATAGTCATAGTGCAGATAGGCGGTGATCAGGTTGTCCCACAGGCTTCCGCCTGCCTGGCAGAACAATGCGTATTTCTGTCCGTAGGCTTCATACAGGCAGCGGGTGAAGGCAAAGGGATCTCCGGCCACATAGTAATTGATGCCCATGTATACCATAAAAGCAGCGGGGATCAGCAGGATCCACAGTCCAGGGCACCAGCGTCTGCAGGCAGTCTTCCAGACGGGATCTCCTTCCCGGGCAGGGGGAGCAGCCTGAGAGAAGAATTCAATGAACACCGGCGCCAGCAGAGCCAATCCTTCCATGCGGGTAAGGGTAGCTAAAGCACCAAACAGAGAAGCCAGGGCTATGTGTTTTTTCCGGGCGCAATATACACACAGAATGGAAAAGAGCATAAAGGTGCTGTCGGGCAGCACACAGCTGAGCAGGAACGTGGGCGGCAGCAGGCAGAAGTAACGCACTGCACGGCGTGCCGAACGCCTGTCCCGGTCATGGAGCACGAGTTCATACAGAAACAGACCGGAAAGTACGGCGTTTATGTTGGCCAGGAAAAAGCCTGCCCGGATGGAACTGGTGTATACCGGATTGAGCAGGTGAATGACAAAGGAATACAGCGGTTCAAAGGCCAGATTCAGATATAGACCGTCTGTTTCGGCAAAATAGCCTTTGTTGACAATGGAAATGTATCTGGGGGAATCCGGGTGATCAGCCCAGATGCGCTGCACATCAAAAAAAGTGCCCGTAAAACCGTTTAGCTGCAGATGGAGCAGATAGACCAAAATAAACAGCATGGCTCGGGCCGCTATCAGGATCACCAGCAGCCGCAGCAGCTCCCGCCCCCCGGCGCTGTGCGTGCGGAAGGGAAGGGTATTCTCCTCACTTCGGTTGTGCTGTTCCAACTGAGCGGCACAGGCGGGAATAAAACGGATGTACAGGGCGCAGAAAAGCCCCAGAACCAAAGTTCCGTACAGAACGGATTCCAGGTAAACCGGAGGCTCCAAAACCAGCCAAAGGCCGTAAAGTATGCACAATACGGCCAATGGCACCAGAGTAATCACGGTTTTCAGGGAGTTCAGGGGTTTCATATCAGCGCAACGCTTTTGGTTTTCCCAGGATTTCGGCGTAAAGCAATCCATTGACCACCTGGTTGGGTCCAAAGTCCAGCCGGATAGAGGGCTGAGCAGGGGTGGCGGAAGAAGATTCCATTTCTTCCGTGGGTCGGGGCCGGGTGTCCACAGTTTCGCAGTCCTTGCCGGGGCCGGCCATACTGTTTTCTTCGTGCGCATGGCCGCCGTAAAAAGAGGGTTCTACCACATGCACACTGTGGGTATGACCTGTCTTGGAAGCGTTGACAGCGGCTTTGCCTAAAGAAGGCGCTACACGGGAACTGACCGTAGGCTGTATGGGCGTTCGGGGAGCCGGAGACTGCACCTTTTGTTCCGCTGCGGAAGCGGCCGGTTTTTGGGGGGCCGGCCGGTTTTTCCTGGCGGCGGATTTGGACAGGCTTATGACCGCGGCCGCAATAAAGAAGAGCAGCAGAATGCCATCCATGGGGCGTTACTTACTCTCCTTGGGAGAGGCGGCCTGGGAGATGGCGCTGCGCATTTCCGTATCGGAGACTACATTCTTCATATTATAATAATCCATGACTCCCAGCTTACCGTCCCGGAAGGCCTGGGAAATGGCCAGAGGCACCTGGGCCTCCGCTTCGATGACCTTGGCCCGCATGGCGGCTACCTGGGCTTCGTTTTCTTTTTCCTGGGCTACGGCCATGGCCCGGCGCTCTTCAGCCTTGGCTTCGGCGATGCGCTTATCGGCTTCGGCCTGATCGATCTGCAGCTGGGCGCCTACGTTCCGGCCCACGTCCACATCGGCAATGTCGATGGAGAGGATCTCAAACGCGGTTCCTGCATCCAGACCCTTGCTCAAAACCGTACGGGAGATGGAATCGGGGTTCTCCAGCACTTCCTTATGGCTTTGGGAGGAACCTACGGTAGTGACGATACCTTCGCCGATACGGGCGATGATGGTCTCTTCTCCGGCACCGCCAACCAGGCGATCGATGTTGGCCCGCACGGTGACCCGGGCCTTGGCCCGCAGCTCGATGCCGTCCATGGCCACAGCGGCGATGACGGGCGTTTCGATGACCTTGGGGTTGACGCTCATCTGCACTGCTTCCAGCACATTTCGCCCAGCCAGATCGATGGTGCAGGCTTTTTCAAAATCCAGGGGGATCCCGGCGCCGCGGGCGGCGATAAGGGCGTTGACTACTCTGTCTACGTTGCCGCCAGCCATGTAGTGGGCTTCCAGTTTGCCAATGGGCAGATCCATGCCGGCCTTGGTTGCCTTGATAAGGGGATTGACGATGCGGGAGGGAGATACTTTCCGCAGGCGCATACCTACCAGCGTGGAAATGTTCACCTTTACGCCGGAAGCGCTGGCGGAAATCAGCAGGCCAATGGGAACAAAGCTGAACAGCAGCGCCAGAAACAGTATGATCAGAACAACGATAATGAGGGCAAAGGGCATTTTGTTTTAACCTCCAGATAAAATTAAGTGGGTCCCATGAGTTCTTTTAGCAGCAGAAGAGGCTTACAGGCCTCCGTAAAACAGGTGGATTATCAGATAGATGGCAGCGATAAACAGAGGAACGCCTATCAGAATGCCTATCCACTGGCGGTTACGCTGGTGCTTTTCTTCTTCAGTAAGAGGGCGCTGTTCCTGCTCGGGGGGATATTCTACCCCGCATTTGGGGCATACATCCGTAGTATACAGAACACCGCATTTTTTACAGTATTTCATTAACGACCTTTCTTTTATGCCTGTTCCTGCACAAGAATACGCAGGGGACTTTCTTGCACCACCCGGATGGGTGTGCCCGCGGGAATGAATTCTCCGGCGGTTTCCACATTGAGGCGCCGGTCTTCAATCTCAGCCAACCCGGTGGGCCGCAGCGCTGTCAGGGCCACGCCGGTCTTATCCACCAGGGAGGTGTCGGTGGGGAGCTGTTTTTCGATGCTCTGGTGATTCACAATGGGAGAGCGGGAAAGCAGCCCTCGCTGGAAGGAATGCAGGCAAAGCAGGATCATCAGCGTCAGCAGCAGCAGCATAATGGCGGTAACGATCATGGCGGCTGCCAGGGAATTGGCCATGAACTGCATGACGATCACCGCCAGAAAGGCCAGAATGCCCAAGGCGCCGCAGACCCCGAAGCCGGGAATGAACATTTCCACGATCAGCAGCACCAGACCGAAAACGAAGCATACGATGCAGGGCACGGCCAGGCCGCCCAGAAGGCTCAGAAAGTTCATGGGATACCTCCTCTTCTAAGAATTTGTTTCTATGATTATATTATACAGAAAATCGGACGGATTGCAAGGTATACGGAAGTAAATCCCATATGCGGCGCCGGTATTGGAGAAAAAGATTTGAAGGCATTTTTCTTGCGTCGCGGCAGGCAAAATGCTATATTGATACAATACAAATGAAGGAGACAACCATGATCGCTTTTTTGCGGAAGCTGTTTATAAAAGATCCCCGGGATCGCCGGGCCGTAGGAAGCCTGTGCGGCATCGTGGGGGTGTGCTTCAACGTGCTTTTATGCGCTATGAAACTGCTTGCAGGCGGGATTGCCGGTTCGCTGGCCATTATGGCGGACGGGTTCAACAACCTCAGCGATGCACTTTCTTCTCTGGTTTCGCTGGCAGGCTTCCGCATTGCGGGAAAGCATGCAGACAAGGAGCATCCTTTCGGCCATGGGCGGGCAGAATATGTGAGCGCTTTGATCGTAGCCTTTCTGATACTGCTTATGGGTGCGGAACTGGGAAAAAGCTCTCTGGAAGGAATCTTCCGGGGTGGGGAAGCGCCTTCCTTTTCACCCCTGACTTTTTGGGCGCTGCTGCTCTCCATGCTGGTCAAGCTGTATATGGGCCTGTACAACCGCAAATACGGGAAAGAGATCCAATCTTCGGCACTGTTGGCTACGGCGCAGGACAACTTTTTTGATGTGCTGACCACCGCCGTGGTGCTGGTCAGCACGGGCGTCTACGTGCTCTTTAAGGTCAATATAGATGCCTGGTGCGGGCTGATCGTTTCACTGGTGATCCTTTGGGGCGGGGTCAGAGCCGTCAGCGATACCTGTGCACTGCTTTTGGGAAAACCTGCGGATAAAGAACTGACCGAAAAAATCGTTGCCACGGTCATGGGCTTTCCCGGTGTGCAGGGCGTGCATGATCTGGTGATCCACGACTATGGCCCGGGGCGGTTCATGCTTACTCTCCATGCGGAAATGGACGGGGAGCTGCGGCTGAAAGAAGCGCATACCCTCATAGACCGGGTGGAGGAGACTCTGGAAGAAACCTACGGCTGCATTGCCACCATTCATCTGGATCCGGTTTCGGAGAAAAGCCCCGAAGCCCAGGAAGCTCTCTCCCGGGTCCACGCGCTGCTGCTGTGTCTGGATGAGCGCTGCGGCGTGCATGATTTTCATCTGACGCACCGGGGCAAAACCTTGATGCTGACCTTTGATGCCGTCGTCCCTTTTTCGCTGCCTCTTTCCGATGAAGAAGTGCGGCAGCGGTTGACGGAAGGGTTAAGGATCCTGGACAGCCGCTATGAACCGCGGGTACACATTGACCGCATGGAGGACTGAGTAAGTGAAGAAGATTCTTTGTTTCGGAGATATATGTCCCGATTTGCTGATTCCCTATGGGGCCGCTCATATTGCAGGCAGCCGGCCTTCGGATACCCGGGTGCGCTTTTCCCATGGGGGAAGTGCGGCCAATACCGCCTCCGGACTGGGGAGGCTGGGCATTCCTGTACTTTTCGCAGGCTCTGCAGGGGAAGACGGCTTTGGACGAGCCCTGCGCCGGGGGTTGGAAGAGGACGGAGTGGACACCAGGTGCCTGAAGCTGTACCCGGAACTGATGACCATGGAGGTGCTCATTGTAGTGGATGCACAAGGGGAGCGGACGCCCTTTGCGTTCCCTCAGACGGGGGCCAGCCAGCACCACATTCTGCCGGAACAGGTGCCGGAAGCCATTTTGGAAGAAATGGGCTGGTTTCATGCTTCCGGCATCACCTTGCGGGAGGATCCGGCGGCAGAGACTCAGCTGGCCCTGATGGAAGCCTGCAAAAGGAGGGGCATTCCGGTGAGTCTGGATATTAATGCCCGGATGGAGAGTCAGAAGGATCCCTTCTTTGCGGAGAACATCCGGCGGGCTCTGGGCTGCTGTACGGTGCTTTTCGGCTCGGAACAGGAGGAGCTTTGCCCCCTGGCGGGGGAGGAGGATCCCGTAAAGGCGGCGCAAATGTTACTGGAACAGGTGCCGATGGTAGTGGCGCGCAGGGGGGCTTTGGGCGCTGATGTATACACCAATCAGGGCGTATATTCCAATCCGGCTTTCCCCGTGCCGGTAGCAGACTGCGTGGGTGCCGGGGATGCTTATAACGCCGGGTTCCTTTCCGCTCTTTGGGAAGGCCTGTCTCCTGAGGCAGCCAATCGCCGGGGCACCTGCTGCGGCTCTTTCTGCGTCAGCCGGCAGGGAGCCCGCTCCTGCCCCAAACGGGAAGAACTGCCTGCGGGACTATAAATATGCTGTATAAAGGAAAAAACTGGAGGCTTCCGGATGGACGGGAAGCGGTGCTGCGTTCCGGGGAAGGCCGGGACGGGATCGCCATGCTGACCCTGTGGAAGCAGGTCTGTACGGAAACCGAGTTTTTGATTCGGTATCCCAGTGAAATAACTGTAACACCGGAGGAAGAAGCCCGAATTCTGGAAGAGGCCCTGCGTTCGCCCGAGAAATATTTTCTGATGTGTTATGTGGAGGGCAAAGCGGCAGGCAGCTGTCAGCTTAACCGGGGAGAACGGCTCAAGACCCGTCACCGGGGGACGGTGGGGCTCTCGCTGCTTCGGGAATACTGGGGGCTGGGTCTGGCGACCGTTATGATGGAAGAGATGGCCGCCCTGGGGAGAAAATGGGGGCTTATGCAGCTGGAACTTTCCTATATGGAAGGAAATGACAGGGCCCGCCGCCTGTATGAACGGATGGGCTATGCGCCCGTGGGGGAGATGCCGGGGGCGTTTCAACTGCTTGACGGTTCCCTGAAAAAAGAGATATATATGCGGCTGCCTCTGTAAAACGGAGCAGATGCAGGATCGAACCCGGTGCGCTGCTAAAAACAGGAAAAGCTCCCGGCGGGGAGCTGAAAGAAACGGATTTAACCAGGCAGATGCAGCAAATAGTACAGGATCCCTGCTATTACGCTGCTGCCTATGCCATAGACCAGTACGGGCCCGGCGATCTGGAACATCTTGCAGGCGGTGCCCAGGATCATTCCTTCCGCTTTGAATTCCATGGCCGGAGAGACGATGGAGTTGGCAAAGCCGGTAATGGGCACCACGGTGCCTGCTCCGGCAAAAGAGGCGATCCTGTCAAAAACGCCCAGGGCGGTCAGAAGACCGGTAAGGAAAATCAGCGTCAGGGAAACGATGGTACCGGCAGCTTCCGGATCCTTTGTAAGATACAGCAGTGACAGATCTTTGATCAGCTGTCCTAGGCAGCAGATCAGCCCGCCGGATATAAAAGCCTGCAGACACATGCGCAGGGTGGGAGAACGGGGAATATGTTTCTGCACCCGAGCCTGATATTCCTGGGGCGTTATCATGGAACCCAGCATTTTTCCCGTTCCTCCTTCGGCGTGGTTTCTGCCCGGCGGATCTCTTTGTCTCCCGGCGCATCCCGCCGGACGGAGGGCACCAGTATGGGGTAAAATTTTGTTCGGGGCTTCATGCATATACCTCCTCTGCTTCTGCGGCAGGCATACAGACGAATACCGAATTTTTAGGCGGGGGATCCTTTTTGAACAGGGGCACCAGTATGGCCAGACAAACGGTCAGAAGCAGAAGCCCCAGCAGCAGATAGTAATAGGTAGATCGCGGCATTGCTCTTTCCTTCTTTTCCATGGAAAGAGTGTGCCCGGAACCCAAAGCCGTTATGCACATAAATAAAAAAGACCGAATTTTTCCCGGAATTTGTGCATTTTTCCCTTGACAATCCACGCCTGTTTTGCTACTATAGTCAAGTGCCATTGGGTGAAGTGCGGCACTAGCCCCGCCAAGCGGAGCCCGAGACAGCAAGATTGATTATACTTTAATTCGGAGGAATCGCCATGAAGACCTATATGGCAAAGGGCGAAACCGTTGAGCACCGCTGGTACGTTGTGGATGCAACAGATATGGTCCTCGGCCGTCTGAGCTCCCAGGTAGCCGCTATCCTCAGAGGTAAGAACAAGCCCATTTACACCCCCCATGTGGACACCGGTGATCATGTGATCATCATCAATGCCGACAAGGTTCGTCTCACCGGCAAAAAGCTGGAGGACAAGACCTATAAGTACCACACCGGTTATCCCGGCGGGCTGAAGGAGATCACCTATGGGGATCTGCTTGCCAAGAAGCCCTGCTTCGCCGTGTATGAGTCCATCCGCCGCATGATGCCCAAGGGACCCCTGGGCCGGCAGATGCTCAAGAAGCTCCGCGTGTATGCTGGCCCCGATCATAAGCATGAGGCTCAGCAGCCCGAAGTTCTGGTGCTCAAATAAGGAAGGAGAACGACTATGGCAAAAACCGCTTTCATCGCCACTGGCAGGCGCAAGAAGTCCGTTGCCCGGGTTCGTTTGATTCCCGGCGGCACCGGCAATATTGTTATCAACAAGCGTGATCTGGACGATTATTTTGGCCTTGAGACCCTGAAGATGATCGTTCGTGCTCCCTTGAACCTCACCGATACTCTGGGCAAGTTTGACGTCAGCGTCAACGTCTACGGCGGCGGCACCACCGGTCAGGCCGGTGCTATCCGTCACGGCATCTCCCGGGCTCTGTGCGTAGCCGATCCTGAGCTGCGGGGCGCCCTGAAGAAGGCCGGGTTCATGACCCGTGACCCCAGAATGAAAGAGCGCAAAAAATACGGTCTCCACGCAGCCCGTCGTGCGCCCCAGTTCTCCAAGAGATAAGTTCTCCTTTTCTCTTGCAGAGCGGATCGGGAGCCTTGGTTCCCGATTCTATCCACTCAATCAAAGCTCTGGGAAATGCTCGCCCGGAGCTTTTTGTATGCCTGGCATTTATGGAAAAACATTCCGATAAAGCTGTTATTTGCAAAAACACGGGAAATTAAAGCAATGTTTCCAATGTGGATGGGAACAGGATTTTCTGCTTTTCCCGTGCTTTCTTGGAGCCATGCGCGGCCATAGTGCACGTAGAAAAGCGTGTTTGGAAAGATTGTTCCCTTCCCGGGGATGTGCTATACTGAAATTGAATTTTATCCGGAAGGTGGCTATGCCACACAATGAAGAAACAGTTTCCGGCTGCATGTTTTATACCTGCCTCTTATTAAGGTGATTCATGGGATTGAAACGCAAACACATGACCCGTTGGGAATGGCCGCCGGTACGGAAGGCCGCCCTGCGGATGGAATACGTAGAAAGCTCAGTTTTTACTGGGGCTATGGGACTGCTGACCTTTGTAGAACCTGTGGCCCCGGTGAGAGTGCCGGGCCTGACTATTGCGGATAGAGGATATGAGTGGCTTCAGGCTGCGCCGAGTCATGGCCGCTGGTGGCTGACAGCTATGTGGGATGGAAACGGAAGGTATTTTCAGAGTTATTTTGATATGACGCTGGACGTGGATTTTTCCGATCCAAGTGATCCGGTCTTTACGGATCTGCTGCTGGATGTGGTATTTCCCCTGGAAGGGGAACCGGTGCTGCTGGATGAGCCGGAACTGGAAAGGGCCCTGACTGCCGGGAATATTTCTCTTTCGGCCTATATGCAGGCTCAGGATACCGCCAGAGGGCTGATCCGCTGGTATGGAGAGCACCGGAAGGAGTATCTGCCGCTGTTGGAAACAGCTCGAAGCCGGCTGAAGACGCTGCCGCCCCGGCTGCTGCCGGAACAGTTGTAAGCACCGGCCGGTTTGGATTTTCGCTTATCAGTAAAACAGCCGTCCCTCAATCAGAGACGGCTGTTCTGCTGCAGTAGAAAGTTCTTAATAGAAAGTGGCTACAGGCTCCTGGGGTTCCTGAGTCGGGGTGATGGAATCTACTTTGAATACCGGACCCTTTTTGCCGTAAACGGCGGAAAAGCGCACTTCGATCGTGGCGCGGATCCGATACCACTGGGCATGCTTGAGTTCTCCGACCTTATCATAACGGAAGGCAAAGGCCGCAAACTGCACATCATTGGCACAGCACATGATCATCTGCCTGCCGGCTACAAAGGTATCCTTGGGCATGCGGCCCCGGGTAGCCACCAACAGATTCATTTCTACGGTTTTGCCGTGGTATTTCTTGAAATCTTCGATCAGATCCTGATAAAACAGGGCGTAATCCTTGTCTTCTACCACGATCACCGGGGCATTTATGTCAAAGGGCAGGGGATCGATGATCTCATCATATTCAGTGCGCCCATCTTCATAACTGTAGGCTATATCGCATTGACGGGATACTGCCCGGACGATTTTGTGCAGAGCCATCTTGTCTGTCTGCTCTGTGACCCGGTTAAAAAGCACCAGTTCCGCTGTCCGCAGCTTGTTGAATACCAGCTGGCGCATATTGGTGTTGTAGGAGAGAAAGGTGGTGCTGTCCAGAAACAGAGTTTCTCCGGCAATCGCCCAGTTTTCAGGCAGAGCTTCAAAAAGGCTGTCCAGCATCCACATGCCGTTGTATTCCACCATGATCCGGGTGGGCTTGTATTTCTTTTGCAGCCGAAGAAGCAGCTCTTCACTGAGCGCATCCTCCTCGTCTATGGATTCTGTAAAGACGCGGGTATTACCGGGCAGTTTGGAGAGATCCAGCTCCTCTTCTCCCTCTTCGCATTGAAGCACCAGTATGGTCTGGCCTTTGTTAAACTCCTTGTCCATGAGCAGGCTCTGGATAAAAGTAGTCTTGCCTCCATCCAGAAAGCCGGTGAACAGAAAAACAGGAATGTCCATATATTCCACCTTTTGGCCGGTTATACGTTAAACAGCGCCTGGAGGTTGTCTTCTTTGAGTTGAGAACCAATGACACAAATGCGCCCCGTAACTCCGGGAGCTCCCCGGCGGATGTCCGGTTCTCCGGGTACATAGTCAAAGTACAGCCATTGGCCGTCTGCCGCATCTACAAGACCTTTGCTCCGGAGAACGGTGCCGTATTCCCCGCTTTCCAGCTGTGCAAGGATGTGCCGCAGCTCTTCTTCGGTAAATTTTCTGGGGGTCTCCGCACCCCAGCTTACGAATACTTCATCGGCATCATGGCCGTGATGGTGGTGATGATGATGGCAGGCACAATCCGGGTCATCGCACTCCTCTTCCTCATGGTCATGATGATGGTGGCAGGCGCAGTCGGGATCGCTGCATTCCTCTTCTTCGTGATCGTGATGGTGGCAGCAGTGATCGTGCTCCTCGTGGGTCTCGGCCTCCTGCTCCAGTTCCCGGAGGGCCGCTTCCAGCGTACTCCTTTTTTCCATGGCAGCCAGAATGGTCTTTCCGTCCAGTTCTTCCCAGGGGGTAGTAATGAGGGTAGCCTCCGGATTCTTTTCGCGCAGGAGGACTATGGCGGCAGAAAGCTTGGCGGGGTCCATACCGGCCGTACGGCTGAGAATGATGGAATTGGCGTTTTCTACCTGATTGTTAAAGAATTCGCCAAAGTTCTTCATGTATATCTTTGCTTTTTTTGCATCCACTACGGTGGTGAAGCTGTTGAGAACCAGATCCCGGGAATCTACTTTCTCTACGGCTTTGATCACATCGCTGAGTTTGCCTACGCCGCTGGGCTCGATCAGGATCCGATCCGGAGCATAGGTTTCCAGCACCTTCTTCAGGGCCTTGCCGAAATCCCCTACCAGAGAGCAGCAGATGCAGCCGGAATTCATTTCCGTGACTTCTATGCCCGCATCCTGCATAAAGGCGCCGTCTACGCCGATCTCGCCGAATTCATTTTCAATAAGCACCAGCTTTTCGCCGGCAAAGGCTTCTTTTATAAGCTTGCGGATAAGAGTGGTTTTGCCCGCTCCCAGAAAGCCGGAGAATATGTCTATTTTCGTCATGTTCCTGTCCCTTCTTTTTTGTATATTACAGTACCTTATAGTATACCCCGTTTGTCAAGAGGGACGCAATGCGATCTGCCGGTTGTCACAGAAATTTCTCAACAGCCTTTCCTATTTTTTGCGGTTGTGGTATACTTACAAACAGAACATAACAGGAGGTATACATATGAAGGTCGCTTCCAGTTCCTTCCTGCTGGAAAGAAAACCGGTGATGCAGGAGCTGCTTTCCTCCCTGCTGGAGGAATATGCCTATGCCAGCATTCTGGGGCAGGACAGTTATTCCAAAAACTACAGGGTCTCCGGCCAGGGATCGTTGGTGACGCAGGATGAACTGCTTACCAAACGGGGCTTTGTTATCCGGGTCATGGACGAGAAGGGCTATGGAGAATATGCCTGCACGGATGTGTCCTGGGAGACGCTGCCTGCTATCCGCAAGGCCATCAAAGAAGGGCTGACGGAGCTTTCCAATCTGCCGGAAGGGGTATCCTTTATGGAAAAGGGCGTGCCGCAGGATGAACCGGCATTGTTCGGCACCGCAGCAGAGTATGAGATCCACCCGGCGCAGCTGGGAGACGAAGCCATTCTGGTCCGGCTCACCGCCCTGCGGGAAAAGGGGAAGGCCGTGGATCCCAGGATCATGGATTTCTCCGCATTTGCAGCCTATCAGGAGATCCACAAGCTCTTCCTTTCCCGCCGCAGGGATCTGATGCAGGATCTTTTGTGGACTTGCGGGACGCTGGTGGCGCTGGCCCGCCGGGGACAGGAGATAAAGGATGCCTACAAAGGATTTTCCGCTGCCGGAGGCGCAGAGGTGTTGGAGCGGATGGAGCACAGCGTGGAAGATGTTGCCAAAACCGCGCTGGAACTGCTGGATTCCCAAAGTATCGTGCCCGGGGAATATGAATGTGTCTGTGACCCGGATGTAACGGGGATGATCGTTCATGAAGCCTTCGGACACGGGGTAGAGATGGACATGTTTGTGAAGGACCGGGCGCTGGCCAAACAGTACGTGGGCAAGCAGGTGGCTTCTCCTCTGGTGACCATGCACGACGGGGCCTGCGTAGGCAGCCAGACGGGCAGCTATTTCTTTGACGACGAAGGAACGCTGGCCCATGATACCGTCATCATCGATAAGGGCATCCTGAAGACGGGCATCAGCGACATACGCTCTGCGGAGGCGCTTATCACGCCGCCTACGGGGAACGGTCGCCGGGAAAGCTTTGAACGGAAAGCCTATACCCGCATGACCAACACCTTTTTTGAAGGGGGCACGGATAAAGTGGAGGATATGATCGCTTCTATCCGGCATGGATTTCTGCTGGAAGCGCCCAGTTCCGGTATGGAGGATCCCAAAAACTGGGGCATTCAGTGCATGGTATCCATTGCACGGGAGATACAGGACGGAAAGCTCACAGGAAAGATATTCTCCCCCATTGTATTGACGGGCTATGTGCCGGATCTGCTGAAGTCCATCACTATGATGAGCCCGGAGGTACAGCTCTCCGGCGGAGGGTTCTGCGGCAAGGGCTATAAGGAATGGGTCAAGGTCTCTGACGGCGGCCCCTACATAAAGGCCAGGATCCGGCTGGGTTAAGGAAGGAGGCAGTTATGGAAAAGAAAATTATGGAAGCGCTCCGGGCGCTGGAGATCCCCGTATATTCCATTGTGAAGGAACAGCGCTCTACCGCAGAGCTGTTTTTTATCCGCCGGCAGCTGGATATGCGCCGGATGAAGGACGTGACGGAGTATACCGTATATGTATATCACGACTTTGCCGAGGGAGAGAAAAAGTACAGGGGTTCAGCCAAAGTGCTTCTTTTTCCGGGCATGGAGCAAAAGGATATCTTCAAGACTCTGGAAGAAGCATATTGTGCGGCAGGTCATGTGAAGAATGACTTTTATGAACTATATGCCGGGCCTCAGGCTCCTTTTGAGGAAGTAGCCTCCACTCTCAGCGGCCGGAGCCTGACCCGGAATGCGGAAGAAATGGCCAAAGCACTTTTTGCAGCCGACAACAGAAAGGATGCCTTCCTTAACAGCGCGGAGCTGTTTGTGCAGCGGAAAGAAACAAAGATCTGCAACTCGCTGGGAACGGATGTTTCCTATGGCCAGTACAGCGTTTCGGGAGAGTTTGTAGCTCAGTCCAAGGAGCCTCAGGATGTGGAGCAGTACTTCTCCTTCCGGTATGAGGGACTGGATACTCAGGCCCTGACGGAAAAGGTGCGCCGGGCACTGGATACTGTCCGGGACAGAGCCCATGCCAGAAAAGCGCCCAAAGCCGGTGTATACGATGTGGTGCTTTCCGGCGAGCATGTGTATACGCTGCTGGATCTGTATGTGGCAAGAACCAATGCCTCTCAGCTGTATCCCGGATATTCCGATTGGAAGAAGGGGGTGCAGACGCAGGGAGCTGCGCTTACCGGAGAAGGACTGAACCTGACGCTGGTGCCTTCGGCCCCCTATTCCTGGGATGGCGTACCCATGAAGGAGCGGCTGCTGCTGAAAGAGGGACAGGTGCAGTGTCTCCATGGGCCTACCCGTTTCTGCCGGTATATGGGGGAGGAGCCTGTGGGAGAATACCGCCGGGTGCGGCTGGATAACGGGACGGTTCCTTTTGAACAGATGAAGAAAGGGTGCCTGTATCCTGTTTCCTTCTCCGATTTTCAGCTGGATGTATTTTCCGGATATTTCGGTGGGGAGATCCGTCTGGCTTATCTGTATACGGACAAGGGCGTGGAAAAGCTCACCGGCGGCAGCATTAGCGGCAGCCTGTTGGAAAAGCAGGGTTCGCTGACATTCTCTCTGGAACGGTATCAGGATGCCGGATATGAAGGCCCCCTGGCCGTGCGTATCCCGGGCGTCAGCGTAAACGGCAAGTAATCGCAGGCGGAGGTCTTCGGCGGTTCAGCAAACAGAGGCCCGCAAATAAAGGCATATAAAAAAGAGACAGGCGAGCGCCTGTCTCTTTTTTGCACATTCAGTTCTCAGCTCTTGGGGACCGGGGGCGGAGTAGCGTTGACGAAGGGCACCGTGGTATCCACATCCTCGATCCGCCAGTTATCCGTATAGGGGATATCCTTCAGCAAAAGCTTTTGGGGCCAGTAATCGGGGACGGGCGCCAGCTTCAGCTGCTCCCGGATGGCTTTGGTAGCTTCATCCGATTTGCTCCCCACCCGGATCTCTATCTGGGTGCCGGGGGCCAGATTATACCAGATCCAGCGGGCGTCCGGTACGGGCAGCCGGATACAGCCATGGCTGGCCCGTGTGCCCAGGTTGTTGTATTCCTTAACGATCAGGGTGGAAAAATCCTTTTTAGTGTACAGAATGGAGTGGAAATAAGTCCGGGAAACGATGAGCGTCCAGTACTGGGCGGCATAATCACCGCCGGCAAAGGTGCCAAAACGGATCCGGCACTCCTTCAGGGGATAGATGCCTTTGCGGGTAGGCCCCAGCTTTTTGCTGCCGGTAGTGCAGAGCATGTAGCGCACGGGCTGGGTATATTCGCCGTTTGCATCCTTGGTGTAGACCATGACCACCTGCCAGTATTCATCTACAATAACATAGTATGTATCTGCAGGCGGATAGCCTTTGGGCCAGTTGGCCTCCGTTCCTTCGCTTTCGTGGAAAGTATCTTCCAGACCGCCAATAAGCTCCTCAAAGGTCATGTTTACCGTGGGCGCATAATAAGAGAAGGGGATGGCCGTAGGCGCAGGCACGGGCGTAGGCTCTGGTGTGGGGCTGGGAGTAGGGGTGGGCACAGGCGTTTCCGTAGGGGCCGGAGTTACGGCGACTATGGAGACGCTGTCCGCCACGGGGGTGGGAACCTGCGTGGCAGGGGGCTGTGTTACGGGAGCTTCGGTAGGCAGCTGGGCCTGTGCGGCCTGAGGGCTGCATCCGGCGGCAGCCAGTGTCAGGGCAACCAACAGCAGCGCGGCAAACTTTTTCAACAATGCTTTTGCATCCTTTTCTTGTGGTAAATTTTTTTTATTTTATCACAGTGTGACCGGAGCCTTCAAGAGCCATACTTGTACGAATTGCGAATTCCTGATGAATAATGCAGAAAACACATGGACATACTGTGTGCATGGCAAAGAAAAACAAAAAGACCCAAACAGAGTATCCGGTCATGAGCAACGTTGCCTCCGGTATGGAGACTACGGGCCTTATGGCCACCTTTCCCCAAAGCCCGGAAGCCTATGAGAGTCTGCTGGAAGACGGTGGGCTGGAGACCCCCGGTACGGCGGTCCCGCCGGCAGGACTGGGGGAGGAATAAGGATGAAAAAGGCTCTTCGGGGCCTTTTTTGCATGTGTGGAGAAAATTCCTTGAAGACGGATGGCTTGACGAGGGCACGGGTTCCCTGCTACCGGGCAGGTTTTTTCATTCGGGCAGCGGATCACGTAGTTTGAAGCTGTATTTTTTGCAAAAGACAGGCGAATATGCTATACTGAACAAAAAAGAAATGAGGTATGGCATATGCTGCTGATCCGAAACGGACACATAAAACCCATTATCGGGCAGGAATTGCTTCGGGGGGATCTGCTTATTGGGGATGATGGCAGGATCGCCGCCATGGGGCCGGAACTGGAGATCCCGCAGGGGGCAGAGATGATCGAAGCCGAAGGACGGCTGGTAACTCCCGGCTGCGTGGAGGCCCACTGCCACATTGGCCTGGATAACGAGGCAACCGGCTGGGAAGGACGGGACTATAACGAGATTACCGATCCTTTAACACCGCAGCTTCGTGCCATAGATTCCATTAATCCCCAGGACGAAGCTTTTGCCAATGCTCTGCGCGGAGGTGTGACTACGGCCTGCACGGGCCCTGGCAGTGCCAATGTTATCGGCGGCACCTTTGCGGTGATCAAACTGGCGGGCAAGCGGGTGGATGATATGATCCTGAAAGCACCTGCCGCCATGAAGGCCGCCTTCGGGGAAAACCCCAAGAACTGCTACGGTCAGAACGGACGCAAGACGCCTATGACTCGTATGGGGGTGGCATCCCTGCTGCGGGATCTGCTTCGGCATACCCAGAGATATGCCCAGGAAAAGGCAGGAGAAAAGCCTCCCGCCTATGATCCCAAGCTGGAAGCCATGTTGCCGGTGCTGGCGGGAGAGCTGCCCCTGAAGGTTCATGCGCACCGGGCGGACGATATTTTTACCGCTATCCGCATCGCCCGGGAGTTCGGGTTGAAGCTGACGCTGGATCACTGCACCGACGGAGCCCTGATCGCCGATGAACTGGCCAAAGAAGGGTTCCCTGCGTTTGTCGGCCCCTCCTTCGGAAAAAAGAGCAAGGTGGAGCTCAGTCACAAAAGCTTTGCAACGGCGGGGATACTGCATAAGGCCGGGGTGGATATCTCCATCATTACCGATGCGCCGGTGATCCCCCTGCAATACCTGCCCCTGTGTGCGGGTCTGGCGGCCAGCGCGGGACTGGATATGGAGGAAGCCTGGCGGGCCGTGACCATCAATCCCGCCCGGCAATTGGGCGTAGATGACCGGGTAGGCAGTCTGGAGCCGGGGAAAGACGCCGATATAGTCATCTGGACCGCCGATCCTTTGACCCGTATCGGCGGGGAGGCATGGATGACTCTGGTCAACGGGAAGATCGTGTACCGGGCATAAATATATTTCGTGAGAATTCCAATGAAAAAGGAACCCTTCGGGGCTCCTTTTTCAGTACACTGATTTTCAGGGTGCAGGCAGGATTTTCTGACGTGAAAAGTGTTAATTTCGTATTGAACGGCACAGGTAATGGGAGTCGTTGGAACACACCGGCTTTTTGCATGGAGCTCAGCTTTCCAGTGTATCCCTGACAGTCACATTTTCTCCCAACAGGTGAACGCCGGGCAGATGAGCCAGCCCGGGGCCGGTAATGGAGCCTGCCCAGAGATAGTATACCGTCCGCTCATCCAGCCACAGATCCGCCGTCAATGTTCCGCCGGTAAGCAATACGGCTGGGACTTTGCTGGCCCATTCTTCCGCATTGCCCCAGCCTTCGGTAAGTATGGTTTCGCCGCCGCGGCATACCAGCCGAAGACAGTCGATCAGCATATTGACAGAAAGAGATCCTCCGGTGATGCAAACATCTCCTCCGATGATCAAAGCCTCCGTGCGCAGCCTTCCGGAAAGCAGTACAAGGTTAGCGGTGGTATCCGCAGCAGTGTTGGGGACAAGGGATGCCGATGGACAGGTAACTTCCGGCCCGTCCAGAATCAGCGCAGGGAAGGGCCGTTCTCCCCTGCCGCAATCCAGATTCTGTTTCAGCTCCAGAGTGCCGCTGCCGGTAAGGATCACCGTGTCAAAGCCCGTGAAGTAGCCGCCCTCCGTTGTGCCATCATCGCCCCAGCAGCTGCCGGTGAGCTCCAGCCAGAGAATGCCTCCGCAGTCGCTGGTCAGATTGGGGATATAACTGTCTGCGGCCTGCACATGGATGCAGTGGTACCGCTGTCCGTTCCAGCAGAAGCGGCCGTAATCTCCGGCTTCTGTGGCTTTTCCTTCTGTCAGTTCGGAAACAGAGAAGCCCTCCTGGGAGATATCCGTAAATTCGCCCTGATACCAGAGACCCAGCACATCGGGAGCGCCTCTTTTGGCTTCTGCGGAAAGGGGCAGGTCGCTGGCGGCAGGAACGATATATGCCAGCTTCGTATAATCATAGTACAGGCGGCATATGTCCGGCAGCTGAGGCGCCTCCTGCTGCGGCAGGGGTGCGGCAGAGACTGTCTCCGTGACCGGAGCCGGTTCTGACGGGGCGGAGGCTTTTTCCGAAGCGGGCTGTGCCTGACAGCCGAGCAGCAGCAAAAGCAGAAAAGCCGCAAAATGGGTAAACGTTTTTTTCATTGGGTGCATTCCTTTCCGGCAGTGATGAGATCCCACTATTATACATAAGTATAGCCTGTTTGCAAATGCAATACAACACGTAAGTCCGGTGCCACGCCGAAGCATGAGATCACAGACGAAAAGACCGCAGACAAATGGCTGGACGGTCTGGATGAAGTGCTCAAAAAGGTGCAGGAGAAGCAGCAGGTATCTTTGGCAACATGATCGAGAGTACAGAAAACGGGAGAGAGAAAGACAAAAGGCAGCCTATGCAAAGAAGTTCTTCGGATATGATGCGGCATTAACGAAAAAATTCAGACTGCTGAAGCCGCGAGTAGCCAATCTCGCGTGAATCAGCAATCTGAATCTGCAGATACTATGCCACAAACCGGCGAATCTGTCAATAGAAAATTCTCTCTGAATACGGAGCGTTGTGACTACTTCAGATACTTTAGATACTTTGCGCAGCAGATAGACGATTATGCGGCCGGTAAGTTCCCAAGGACCGATACCTTTGTGCTGGGCAAGACGCCGGACATCTTCCAGAAAGTGGGCTTGAGCGCACCCCCGTTGACCATGGATCAGGTCCATGTAGACTACGCTCTGAACGGAACGAAAAACGCAGATCATCTTATGGGAGCGGATCTGTTGAAAAAGCTTCCGTCTCTTTTGGAAAAGCCTGTGGCTATCATTGAATCTGCCATTCATCCCGACAATAGCGTAGTGGCCATTGTGAAAGGGGAGGTAAACGAGAAACAGGTGACAGCGGCGGTGCGTGTCGGAGGAACGGGTGTTCTCCATAAAGAAACCATTGACAGCAATCATGTGGTCAGCGTACAGGGGCGGCAAAATGCGGTGAGCAAGTTGCTTGTACAGGCTATGGAAAAAGAAAACGCCGGAGAGACCGGCGTGTACTACATAAATAAAACAGAGGCTCAAGATCTGTGTGCCCGTGCCGGGCTGCAATTGCCCGGGTCAGCTGCACAGGATGACCCCATTCATAGTATATTCGATGCCGGCTCTCCTGTCAATAGGAAAAAGGTGCTGCCGAGACATTGCAAGCTCATGCGGAAAAACGAAGGCTTGCTTCTTCAGAACATCTTTTATAATAAATGCCGCAGTCAGGAAGCAATGTCAATAAGAGATTTTCCCTGGGCGGATGGTATCAGAGAGTAATAACATGCAGGCGCGACAGAACGGAAAGATATGAAGAACACGCACACATTTCATCCGTTCTGTTTGCCGGTATCAGATTCTTCTATAGAAAAAGTTTTCATTTCAGGTTTAATTATTTCGGAAAAGCATTTGCCAATTGCACAATAGCCCGGTATACTAATACGGAATACATGTATGACAATGTCCGGCGGGCATCCCGCAGAAACCGCCGGAAAAGGAAGGAAAAATGTTTGAAGGCCGCCTGTGGGAACTGTTTCTGGAATCGTTCCCCAAAATACTTATTCCCGGTTTGACGGTCACCATTCCGCTGACGGTGATCGCCTTTTCTTTGGCAATGGTGATTGCCGTGATCACGGCGCTGGTGCAGTTTGCCAATGTTAAGGTGCTGCGGCAGCTGGCCCGGTTCTATATATGGATCTTTCGGGGCACCCCCCTGCTGGTGCAGTTATTTGTAGTGTTCTTCGGCCTTTCCCGGGTAGGGATCCTGCTGGAGCCGTTTCCGGCGGCGGTGATCGTCTTTGCCCTGAACGAAGGCGCTTATTGCGCAGAAACCGTTCGGGCGGCTTTGGAATCCGTGCCAAAGGGTCAGCTGGAGGCGGGGCTTTGCGCAGGCATGTCCTATTTGCAGACAATTTTTCGCATTGTGCTGCCGCAGGCCATGCGCACGGCTTTTCCGCCCCTGTCCAACTCCCTGATCTCCATGGTAAAGGATACGTCTCTGGCGGCCAACATCACTGTAACGGAGATGTTTATGGTGACACAGCGTATTGTAGCCAGAACCTATGAACCACTGCTGCTGTATCTGGAGGTAGGACTTATCTATCTGATCTTCTCTACCGTGCTGACCAAGCTCCAGGTAGTAGGGGAGAAGAAACTCCAATACGACCGGAAAAGGAGGGCCTGAGCCATGCTGGAAGTACAGGGTGTGAAAAAAGCCTTTGGCGGCAACCCCGTGCTCAAAGGGATCGATCTTTCCGTTGAGCAGGGAGATGTTATCGCCATAGTAGGCCCCAGCGGTTCGGGAAAGACCACTTTTCTTCGCTGCCTGAATTATCTGGAACAGGCGGATGAAGGGGAGATGGTTTTTGACGGAGAACGGTTTGCCATGGCCCATATATCCAAGAAGAATATCGCCCGGATCCGGCGGAAAACCGCCTTTGTGTTCCAGAGCTTCAACCTTTTTGCCAACAAGACGGCTTTGCAGAATGTGACAGAGGGGCTTATCATTGGGCGGAAAATGCCCAAAGCGGAGGCGGAGCAGCTGGGGCTGCGCGCACTGGAAAAAGTGGGGCTTGGGGACAGAACGGAGTATTACCCTTCTCAGCTTTCCGGGGGACAGCAGCAGCGGGTGGCCATTGCGCGGGCCATTGCCTCCAAACCGGAGATCATCTATTTTGACGAACCCACTTCTGCCTTGGATCCGGAGCTGACGGGGGAAGTCCTTTCCGTCATGCAGGAGTTGGCCCGGGAGGGCATGACCATGCTGGTGGTGACCCATGAAATGAGCTTTGCCCGCAACGTATCCAACCGGGTAGTGTTCATGGAAAACGGCGCTGTGGTGGAGGCGGGAAGTTCTCGGGATTTCTTCCAGCATCCCGTGCAGGAGCGCACCAAAGCTTTTTTGAGATCCATACAGGGGTCTGCCGGTATGGAGGATTGAACATAACAGATAATATTAGAAGTAAGAAGGAGTGTATAAGAACATGAAAATCAAAAGAACTCTTTGCGCGCTGCTGGCAGCTCTGCTGCTTATGACTCTGGGAGCAGCCGGATGTCAGAAGAAAAACAATCAGACCGAAGGCGACCAGCTGGAGCGGATCCGGCAGAAGGGCAGCATCACCGTGGCCATGGAGGGCACCTGGGCGCCCTGGACTTATCATAACGAACAGGATGAGCTGGTGGGCTACGATGTGGAGATCGCCCAGAAGATCGCAGAAAAGCTGGGTGTGACCGTGAATTTTGTGGAAGGTGAATGGGACGGTCTGCTGGCCGGACTGGATGACGGCCGTTATGACATCATGGTCAATGGCGTGGGCATCACGGCGGAGCGCCAGGAAAAGTATGATTTTTCCACCCCCTATGCTTACAACCGCACGGCGGTCATCGTAAGGGGGGAGTATGAAGATATCCATTCCATGGAGGATCTTAAGGGCAAGGCCACGGCCAACACCATCTCCAGCACCTATGCAGAACAGGCCGAGGCTTATGGCGCTACGGTTACCGGTGTAGACGATCTGAACCAGACCATCGAGCTGCTGCTTTCCGGTCGTATCGATGCTACTTTAAATGCAGAGGTCGTTTTTGCCGATTATAAAAATGCACATCCGGAAGCAAACATTAAGATCGCCGCTTATTCCGATGATGTGGAACGGGTCGCCATCCCCGTGCGCAAGGGGGCAGATTCCGCCACCCTGCTGGATGCCATCAATCAGGCTCTTGCGGAACTCAGCGCTGACGGCACGCTGACGGCTCTGTCTGAAAAATACTTCGGTACAGATATTTCCAAGGAAAACTAAAACAGAATTCACGGCGCTGAAAGGGAATGCGCGAGAGAAAGCGGGCTCTGCCGGGGATACGGCGGAGCCCGTATCGCTTTGGTACGGAAGGCGAGCGGAAAGGAGCACTATGCGTTTTTGGACCAAGCAGCATTCGATGGTGCTGAAAACATTGCTGGAAACGGGCAGATATACTGCCGGCAGAAAGAACCTGTTAGCAGATCTGCAGGAGCATGCGCCCCTGATGCTGGAAGCCTATGACTGGCTTTCGGTCCATCATCCGGGGCTGGCAGCCAAGCCGCCGGAAGCAGAATGCGTGGTGTGGTTGTCCTATACCCGGGATGCGGCCATGGTGCCGGACGAGGCGGGCGTCCTGCTGGAACTGGAGATCCCTCCGGAACTGGTAACGCCGGTGAACATAGCCGAATGGGGGATGATCCTGAATTATGCCTACATTCCTGCCGGAGAAGAGGATGGACAGGCACATCGAAAAAAACTGAATGCGCTGGGTTTCAGCGATGCAAAAGTTTGTATGTCCCACTTTTATCCGGAGCTGAAGCAGGAGATCACCGACAGCTGGCAGCGTTTGTTTGATCCTTCCGTCTCCGCCGGAAACGACAGCAGTTACGGGACAGTGTGGGAGCTCAGAAAAGAATGGCTGGTACAGGTCCTATGACACTGCGGGTGTATACGGCGCAGGCTCCTGTCGTTGCGGAGGCATTGGAGCGGGAGGGCGTTTGCCATTGCCGGGCGGATATGATACAAAAGAAGTATGGGAACTGTGCGCCGGGTTTCCTGACTGCTTATGAATTCCTGGCAGAAAGAGCGCAGGCTTTTGTGCCACGGCCAAAGGGAGCAGAGCTGCCCTATTGGGTATTTCCGGATAAAAGACTGGTGGATCAGTCTACCCATACGCTGGTGCTGGATGTGCCTGAGGAACAGATCCTGCTGCTTCGTCTGGATCTGTGGAATCGGGTATTGCAGCTGCGCTATATAGGAAAGGATCGGGCGGATACGGCTGCATTTGAGCGGGAAATGGCACGGCAGGGGCTGAATACGGTACAGGTCATGACAACCGCTTTTTACCCCCAGTGGAAACAGCGGATCTTTGAAAGCTGGGAACGGCTTCTGCTGCCGGAAAACCGTATGGATCCGGTAAAGCAGGTCGATCTGCAGAATGTGCAGGGAATGGTGTGGGAACTGCGGCGGGAGTGGCTGGTCCGTCCGGCCGCCGAAAGCCTGAGCGCTTATGTATAGGGGCGTCCGGATCTTTTTATATCCATCTGCTGCCGGTGTGAAAAGGATTCGCTGCACGGTTGCTCCACAGCCTGTTGACGGTACTTTCAGGCATCCTGATTGCTGAATTTGCTTTGGCGTGCTATAATCCGCTCGGTAAACCATGAAAGATATTAGGATTATATTCAAGTGTAACTTGAAAGCACTAATTAAGAAGAAGGCTATACGAACATGAATATTATTATCAGAAAATACACAGAAGAAGATTTGCCTCAAATGATTCAGATTTGGAATGAAGTTGTTGAGGATGGCATCGCTTTTCCGCAGGAAGACTTGCTTACGGCAGACACGGGAAAGGTGTTTTTTTGCAGGTCAGACTTTTAGTGCCATTGCGGAGGATGTTGATACGGGAAAAGTTTGTGGCCTGTATATTTTGCATCCCAATAATGTGGGTCGATGCAGTCATATCTGCAATGCCAGCTATGCCGTTCGTCAAGATGCACGCGGCCTGCACATTGGGGAAAAGCTGGTGCAGGATTGTCTGGTGCAAGGAGCGGCACACGGTTTTGGCGTCCTGCAATTTAATGCGGTCGTTGCTTCGAACATTCATGCCCGGCATTTGTATGAACGGCTGGGATTTGTGCAGCTTGGCGTAATCCCGAAGGGGTTTCGCATGAAGGACGGAAGTTATGAAGACGTCTGCCCGTATTATCATGAGCTTGGCTAAAAATGAATTTCGTATAGGCGCATCTGCAAGGTTTCATTTTATGTGGCTTTGGGGGCATAAAAAATCCACCGTACCCTGTCAAAAATACGGTGGATCAATGGTGGGGATGTAGGGACTCGAACCCTAGACCTCTGCGATGTGAACACAGCGCTCTAACCAGCTGAGCTACATCCCCGATGCAAGGGGTATTATACCGCATCCCGGTTTGAAATGCAAGAAAAATTTTTCTTCGGAACAAAAATTTCAGAGCACAGGTGGGAAATCTTCTTTTTTCTTCGCCGCTATCGACAGAATTTCCCATCGGTGCTATACTTTTCCCATTGTACAGTTGCAAAAGGAAGAAGCATTCTCTATGAAGTATATTCTTATGGTGCTCCTGATGGGGCTTTGCCTGCTGCTGGGCGGATGCAGGGAGGGCAGCGCTCCCCAGCCGACTCAGGTACCAGGGGAGCAGTCCAGCCGGATAGACCAGGAAGAGGTAGCGGTAGCCATCGTTACCTTTACCCCAGTGCCTACAGATACCCCGGTGCCTACCCCGGAACCTACGGATACACCGTCCCCTACTCCCGTTCCTACGGATACGCCTGCTCCTACGCCGACAGGGCTTTTGGGCGGCCGCTTTGATGTGTTTTCCTACGGAGAACCGGTGCGGGAAGCGGATCGTTATGCAGAAGAGAATATCGCCCTTTCTATCCGAACGGAGAAGGATGAGGAGACCTATCAGGATTATATCACCTACCATGTAGTAGATATCTATGTGCAGGATGTAACACTGCTGCGCACTGCCGCCGCAGGGAAGAACGGTTTTTCAGACAAGAATACGGCGGCTTCCGTAAAGAAAATGTCAGACAGAGTTCAGGCGCTCTTTGCCGCTTCCGGGGATTTTTACACCCGGAACATGGGGCTGGTGGTGCGCAACGGGGAATTGTACCGCAAAACAAAAGGAAAGTATGATATCTGTGTGCTGTACCGGGACGGCGTAATGGCCACCTATACGCCGGAAGAGTATGAAGTGGAGGATATTCTGGCGCAGGATCCTTGGCAGGTATGGACCTTTGGCCCCGGATTACTGGATAAGGACGGGGAGCCTCGGAAGGAGTTTCCCAAGTCCCAGATCAAGGACAGGAATCCGCGCTGCGTGTTGGGATACTATGAGCCCGGGCATTATGCCATAGTGCTTATTGATGGGCGGCAGCCCAGATATTCCATGGGGCTGACCATGGAGGATCTGGCGGTGTTCTGCAAGAACATGGGTTTTGCCGCCGCTTACAATTTGGACGGAGGACAGTCAGCGGTGCTGTGCTGGCAGGGTGAAGTGTATAACCGCCCGGCAGACGGCGGCCGCTCCATCAGCGATGTTTTGTATGTGGCATCTCAAACCGCTGCGGAGGGAGAGACTTAAGCTGCTGCGATCTGCAATAAAAAAGACCCCTCAGGGGTCTTTTGCTTTTTAAGGAATATGAAGTTATTCTCTGTCTGCGCAGTCGGCTACATCGCAAGCACCGCAGTCGCCGCAGCAGGTCATCTCATCCAGCATCTTTTCCACGATCTGGGTGAGCTCGTCCATTTTGTCTTCATCGGCGGGCAGGAAGATCTCGTCTTCACCTTCCTCGGAAACTTTCATGATGTACACTTCCGTATCGGTGCCTTCGGGCACATCCTCTTCCAGCTGGCAGAGAACCGCATATTCCTGGCCCTCATACTCAAAATAGTCCATGACTTCCAGGGAGAACTCATTCCCTTCGTCATCGGAAAAAGTTACCAGATCCCGTTCTTCTTCATATATGTTTTCCATGTTTTTTGCTTTCCTTTCCTGCTGCTTGGCAATATATGCTTATTCTACCTTATCCGTTCTGATATTTCAATGCTTTTATGTTTACAAATATGCGGTTGCATTTTTTGCGGAAAATAGGTATGATAATACAAATAGCCCAATGGGAGGCAGCGGAATGAATCTTGAATTTTATAAACGGTTGGCAAAAGCTCTGGCAAATGAGTTTGGGGAGAACTGCGAGGTGTTGGTCCATGACCTTACCGGCGGAGATCCGGAGCATACCATCGTAACCATAGAAAACGGACATGTATCTCAGCGGCAGCAGGGCGACGGCCCTTCGCAGATCGCTTTGGAGGCCATGCAGGCGCAGCACCCCGAAGAACTTAAGGACAGGACAGGCTATCTGCTCAAAACCCATGACGGCAGGATCTTAAAATCCAGCACCGTATATATCCGGGGGGAAGGCGGCCGTATAGACGGTATTTTCTGCATCAATTATGATATTACCGATTTGATCATGGCTCAAAAAGCAGTCGGCTCCCTGCTTCACCACGGAGAGGAGAAAAAGGAACCCCGAGCCATCCCTCAGAATGTGAATGAGCTGCTGGAGGATCTTATTGAGCAGAGCGTAGAAGAAGTAGGTAAACCGGTGGCACTGATGAACAAGAACGATAAGATCCAGGCCATTGATTTCCTGAATAAGGCAGGGGCTTTCCTGGTAACCAAGAGCGGAGATAAGATCTCCAAGTATTTCGGCATCAGCAAATATACCCTTTATGCGTATCTGGATGCCAAACGAGAAAACTGAAGCATTTGCCCCGATTGAACGGGGCTTTTTTTATGCTGTTTTTCAGGGTTGAGCTTCCGGGGCCAGATAGAGAATATCATTGATCCGCCGGCCGCCGCCGCTGGGTTGGTTAACGAGGGCATGGTTCCAGCTCAACTGGGCCGTAGCACCGCCGTCCAGATTTATGGCGGCGCAGCAGCCCAAAGACTCCATCAGGGTGGAAAGCTCCTCCATGGTAAGTCCAAGAGAGTGCTTTTTGCTGCGGCCGTCTACCAGCACAAAACAGTAATGCCCCGGTTCATAATATCCAAAGGCCGCCCGGGGGTTAGTCGCCGCCACCGTGGTGTGAAAGCGACTTTTGTGGCCTCCGTCTGTCGTCAGCAGAGAGGGACCGAAGCACCAGCTCTGCCAGGGATCCCGGGAAAGGATATCTTCCAGGGGTACCTGTCCCGCTTCAAAGCAGGCAAAGGTACCGTCCTTATACAGCACGCCCACATCCCTGCTGCTATCCAGACTTTTGCGCAGCACCTCTCCGTTGCGTATGACCAGTCCCTTTTTCCGGTAGACGGCAAAATCTCCGGAAAGAGCGGCTATGGCCCCCGTCTGCCGGGATATATCCTCGATATCCTGTATATAACGGGCTTTGAACTGATCCTGGGCGAAAGCGGTGCGCAGCAGCGTTACATCCCGGATCCAGATATCTACCACATAATAGGTCACAAGCTTGCCAAAGGTCTCCCTGTCTTCCACCATGTACCAGGAAAGGCTTTGCCGGGGGCTGGTATAGGAAGAATCAGTGCAGATCTCTTCCAAAGTGAACTTTTCTTCATGCCGGCGGCCCAGAAGACCGGGCGGAGTGGGCACGGGAGCTAGAGTGGGCAGCGGACTGGGGGAAGGCGTGGCCTGCGGGGTGGAGGAAGCAGCGGGAGCGGGGGTATATACTGTTCCCGCTGCAGAAACCGGAGGCATAGAGCTTTCCAGCGGGAGAATGGGGGAACCGGTTTTTTTTTGGCAGCCGCACAGCAGCATAAACAGAAGCAGCAGCGCTGCCGGAAATCTTTTTTTCATGGGTCGCTCCCAATTAAAAGTAGTCTTTATAGCATGGCAGAAAAGCGTTTACAGGGTGCGTCCAAAGTGTAAATATTTCATGACGTCTCAGCGTTTCGGCGACAATCGGCGCACGGCCCATTCTTTACAGAAACACGGGGGACGTGTATAATCTACTGTAGCAATTCCTAAAGGCAGGGGCGGCAGCTTTTTTGCAGACGGCGCCTGCACTTTGCCGGGGGCCTTTTCCTTTATGTATTTATGGTAAAGCGCTGCCGGATTTTGAAAAATTGCTCTAAAAATGGAGGCAGCATGAAGCGAGTATTGGGCAATATCCGCCGGGCAGATGAGCGGTATCATATGATAGAGGACGGAGACAGGATCTGTATCGGCGTTTCCGGCGGGAAGGATTCCCTGCTTTTGATGGAAGCACTGAAACTCTATCAAAACTTTTCCAGAACAAAATTTGAGGTATGCGCCGTATCCCTGGATCTGGGGATCGTGGAGCAGGACTGGGAAAGCATAAAGGCTTTTGCTGCCCGCATTGGCATAGACTATACCGTGCTGAAAACAGATATCGGAGAGGTGGTATTCCATATCCGGCAGGAAAAGAATCCCTGCGCTCTGTGCGCCAAGCTTCGCCGGGGGGGATTGAATAATGCCGCCCGGGACAGGGGCTGCAACAAGGTGGCTTTGGGGCATAATCGAGAGGACGTGCTGGAGACATTCCTTATGAGTATGCTGTACGAAGGACGGATCAACACCTTCGGCCCGCTGACCTATCTGAGCCGGGCGGACGTTACGCTGATCAGGCCGCTGATCTTCCTGCCTGAAAAATATGCCCTTTCCGTAGCAAGGAGCCGGGAGCTGCCGGTACAGAAGGCCAACTGTCCGGCTGCGGGGCATACCAAGCGGGAGGAAGCCAAGGAACTGATCGGGTATCTGGCCCGGCTGGTGCCGGATGTGGAAGAAAAAATGATTCATGCCATTGCCAATACAGAGAAATACGGCCTTTGGGATAGAATGCGTCTGCGTTACGATCATCCCCTGTTTACGGGAATCCCGGGGCCGAAAAACATGCCCCAGAGGGGAACTGCCCATGATGATGAACTTTGATGCCCTGCGCACCTGGGAAGAAGTGGATCTGAATGCCCTGGTGCACAATTTTGACGCCGCCCGGAAGCATATCCCGCAGGGAGTGCAGATGGCAGCCGTGATCAAGGCTGATGCGTACGGCCACGGAGCAGTGCGTATTGCCCGGGAGCTTTCCGGCCGGGCGGACCGGTATGCCGTAGCCACTGCAGACGAAGCCGTACAGCTGCGGGAAGCGGGGATACGTACGCCTGTATTTTTGCTGTCGCCCACGCCGGAGGCATGCTTTTTTGAACTGCTGCGCTATGATATAGAGGCTACCGTGGCCTCGGTAGAGGAAGCGGAGGCTGTGTGCGCCTATGCGGCCAGCCGGGGAAAAGAAGTCTCCCTGCATATTGCCGTGGATACGGGGATGGGCCGGCTGGGTCTGCCCTGGGAGCAGGCAGCGGAGCGTATTGCGCAGATCTGCGCGCTGCCCGGCGGACGGGTAGTGGGGCTGTTCTCTCATTTTGCGGCGGCGGATACGCTGGATACGGCTTATGCGGATCTGCAGGCAGATCGGTTTGCACGGGTGTCGGAAGAAATAAAACGGCGGGGGCTGCATATTCCGCTGCTGCACATTTCCAACAGCGCTGCATTGATGGGACGGCAGGATTATTACGACATGGTGCGGCAGGGAGTTATTCTGTATGGGCTGCTGCCTTCCAGAGAAGTGGATATGCACCGTTTGGAGCCTTTGCAGCCGGTGATGAGCCTGAAAACCCATGTGACATTCCTTAAAACCGTACCAGCCGGGACGCCTGTCAGCTACGGCATGACCTATGTGACGCAGGCGCCCATGCGCATTGCTACTTTGGCCATCGGCTATGCAGACGGACTGCCCCGCCATCTTTCCAACAAGGGATATGTGCTTCTGCACGGACAGCGGGCGCCTATCGTAGGCCGGGTGTGTATGGATCAGGTCATGGTGGATGTGACCCATATTCCCCAGGTGAAGGAGTGGGACGTGGCAACCGTTATCGGACGTGACGGGGAAGACTGCATCACCGCCGATGATATAGCGGAGCTTTCTGGTACCATCGGGTATGAGATCGTGTGCCTGATTGCTCCCAGAGTGCCTCGGGTATATATCAAAAACGGGGAAGTGGACAGCGTACATCGACTGATCTGATACAAAAGGAGAGATATGCGGGAATACAGCATTCAGCGGGCAGGGACGGAACCGGAGTGGACACATATCCCGGCTCTTTCGGCGGATATCCCGCTGTGGGGCACAAAAGCAGAGGTTTCCATGCTGCAGAAGCTTTGCTATGATGCGGAGCATCTGTATGTGTACCAGCGAGCCGAAGAAAAGAATATTCGTGCGCAATATACCGGGCTTACGGATCCTGTGTGCAATGACAGCTGCATGGAGTTCTTTCTGGCGCCTGTGCAGGGAGACGGCCGGTATATAAACTTTGAAGTGAATCCCAACGGGGCATTTAATGCAGGCATCGGCTATGGACGGGGGGATCGCCTGCGGCTTTTGCCCCGGGACGGGGGAAAGCTTTTTCAGATCCGTACCGGGTATACAATGACGGGATGGGAGGCGTATTATTGCCTGCCTGCAGCTTTTATGCGCACTTTGTATCCGGCATTTAAAATTTTTGTGCCGGGGATGGAGCTGCGGGGCAACGTATACAAGTGCGGGGATCTGACGGATCATCTCCATTATCTGGCCTGGAATCCGGTGACCTCAGATACACCGGACTATCACCGCAGCTGCGATTTTGGTCGGATGATACTGCTATAACAGGGCGCACAGCGGGGAGAAGCAGAGGATACTCGACCTTTTTGATTGCGGTCGGGAAAGCTGGAATGGACTTATGTATGCATTTTGGCGGGAATAGGTGCAATACGGCATGACCTGCATGCGACATGGCTTTTTTGGATCGCCAACTACACGAAAAGTGCTTGCAAACGAACAGATTGCTCCTTCGGGAGCTTTTTGTTTGTCAGGAACGGTGCGCCCCAAGCCGCTATCCCGAAGAAGCGTTTCAGTGCAGGGGGTACTTATACCGGAAAAGCCGTTTTCAAGAATAAACGACATATTATATTGTTCACTTACGTGAATATAAACAAGATGCCGGCAGAAGTTTCCTGCCGGCATGAAAAATTTTCATTGGAACGTAACGGCGTATTACCTTAAAAGTGGTAAGCGTTGAGCTCGTGCTGATAGATACGGGTGATCTCCCGGAGAATGTCCACGTGCCCGAAGTCCCGGTTGTATACAATGCGTGTCTCCCGGACCATACTCAGATTTTCGATGGGCAGGGCGGTGATCTTTCCCTTGCACAGTTCATCCATACAGGCGCTGCGAGGCAGGATGGAAACCCCCAGATCCTTTCGGATAAGGTCTTTGATGGTGGCGATGTTATCCACTTCTAGTATCACGTTAAAGCTTTGTATGCTTTCCCCGTGACTTTCCAGACTGCTTTCAAACTGCATCCGGGTGGCGGAGGAGGGCAGCCGCAGGATCATCTGCTGCCGCTTGAGCTCCTCCAATGTCACCATGACTTTTCTGGCCAGGGGATTATCGTTGGACATGACGCATACCAGGTAATCCGTATCCAGCATCATGGAAGAGAAGCGGGGATTGGTCACCTGCCCCTCCACAATGGCCAGATCGATCTCATAGTTCCCCAGATAATCATAAAGATTTTTTATCGTGTCCGTAGTTATTGTGATGCTCAGGCCGGGGTGCTGACTGCTGCATTTTGCCAGTACCTGGGTGGTCAGATTGCTTTCGGAAGTATGGGTAATGCCGATGCGCAGGCTGGTCAGATTTTTTTCTGCATTTTGCAGTTCCAACCGCATTTTTTCATCCAAAGCTTTGATACGCCGGGCGTATTGGATGGCAATCTCGCCCTGCGGGGTCAAAAGCAGGCCATTTTTTCCGCGGATAAACAGGGGCGCTCCCAGTTCCTCTTCCAATTGCTTGATGTGATGGCTGACGGCCGGCTGGGTCATGGAAAGAGCCTGAGCCGCTTTTGTAAAGTTCTGCAGTTCTGCCACCATGAGCAGCGTTTGCATTTTAGCACTTATCATAGAATACCTCATTACTTAAAATTATAGTGAGCTAAAATATTATAATTTGACTTTATCTGAAAACAGCATATCATACAGTACATCCAAAAGCAAGGAGGTATCCGGTATGATCGCTAAAAAGGAATTGTTTGAAAGCACCCCGGTTCCAGAGGCCATCTGGAAGCTGGCTCTTCCTGCGGTGCTGGGCCAGATCATTCTGGTGCTGTACAACATGGCGGATACTTTTTTTGTAGGCCTTACGGGGAGTGATGCCATGCTTTCCGCCGTCACTATCTGTATGCCGGCGTTTATGTTTCTTTCCGCCGTTGCCAATCTGTTCGGCATCGGCGGGGCCAGCGTCATTGCCCGCGCCATGGGAGACGGCGATACTCAAAAAGCCGGGTATGCCTCTGCGTTTGCGCTGTGGGGCTGTCTGGGCGTTACCGCACTTTACAGCCTGTGTGCTTATATCTGGGCAGATCCCTTTATCGATCTGCTGGGGGGCACGGATCCGCAGGTACATGCGTTGGCCAGGGAATACCTGTTCTGCACCGTGACACTGGGGGGACTTCCTACTGCGGTGGCTACCCTGCTGAGTCATCTGATTCGGTCCGAAGGCCGCTCCCTCCATGCCAGCACAGGCATCGCTTTGGGCGGCTTGCTGAACATGGCGCTGGATCCCCTGTTTATGTTCGTACTTTTGCCTGCGGGACGGGAGGTGCTGGGCGCCGCCGTTGCCACCAGCCTTTCCAACGTATTTGCGCTGCTGTATTTTGTATGGGTGCTTATTCGTAAACGGAAACGCTCCTGCCTGTCTTTCATTCCCGGAAAGGCCATGCTTTCTCAGGCTGTGCCGATGGGAGTGCTGGCGGCCGGTCTCCCTGCCTGCCTGATGACGCTCTTTGAAAATATTTCCTTTGCGGTATTGGATGCGCTCATGGCTGTAAACGGCATCTCCTTCCAGGCGGGGCTGGGCGTGGCTAAAAAGGTGAATATGCTGGCCCACTGCATGGTGCGGGGCATGGCGCAGGGGGTACTGCCCCTCATCGGATACACCTATGCTTCTGGGGATCATCAGCGGATGAAAAAGACCGTGTCCCTGTCCATGGGCATCTCCGTAGGGCTGGCTGCTTTGTGTACCATCGTATGCCTGCTGTGGAGCCGGCCTCTTATTGGACTGTTTATCCGTCATGGCTCTGATTCCGTTCGCTATGGCGCCGACTTTTTGCGGATCCTCTGTCTGGGAGCGCCCTTTTCCGCCTGCGCTTATACATGTATTTCCTTTTTCCAGGCCACAGGGAAGGGCATGCGCTCCTTTTTCCTGGCGGTGTTCCGTAAAGGCGTGCTGGATATCCCCCTGATGTTCCTGCTGCGTACCGTATCTCCCGTATACGGCATGGTCTGGGCCACACCTGTTACCGATGGGGTGTGCTGTGTGCTTTCTCTGGTGTTGTTTGCCGTTTTTCTTCGGGCACATACCAATCTTTTTGCACCTGCGCCCAAAGAGAAGACGATACCTGCTTCAGGCCAGAAGGTACTGTACTCCTGAATTTTCTTTGGGTCTTTGAGGCGGCCGTCTCCTGCGAAGGGGGGGCTTTTTGTGTGGACAGTCGTCTGCTCCCCGGATATAATAGGGCAAAGACATTTCTTTTGAAAGGAGTTTGCCATGGCCAGATTGCTGCTGGTGGAGGATGATCCCATGATCCTCAATGCCCTCACTGCCTTTTTACGGGAGGAAGGGTTTGAAACGGAGACCGCCGACGGGCAGCGGGCGGCACTGGAGCTGCTGAGCCGGCATTCTTTTGATCTGGTGCTGCTGGATATCACCCTGCGGGAGGGGAACGGCTTTGATACCTGCCAGGCCATCAAAGCGCAAAGTGCCGTTCCTGTGTTTTTTCTTACTGCTTCCGGAGATGAGAGCAGCACGGTGGCAGGGTTGGACATGGGCGCCGATGATTATATAGCAAAGCCTTTCCGGCCCCGGGAACTTCTTTCCCGCATTCGAAGCGCACTGCGCCGCAGCGGAGCCGATGCGGCCCGGCTGATGCTGGGGCCCTTAACGTTGGATACGGATAAAGGAGAGGTGTATCGGGAGGGGGTGCCGCTGGCTCTGTCTGCACTGGAATACCGGATGCTGCTGCTTTTTGCCGGGAACCGGGGAAAGCTCCTTTCCCGGAACCGCCTTCTGGAGGAGCTGTGGGATATGGGGGGAGAGTTTGTTAACGACAATACCCTTACCGTGTGCATCAAACGCCTGCGTGACAAGATCGAAGAGGATCCTGCCGCCCCCAGGATCATTAAAACCGTTCGGGGCTTAGGATACAGGGCGGACTGATATGAACCTGCTGCGGGATCCGGAAATAAAAAAAGAACTGCTGGTTTTTCTGCTGCTGACGGTACTGCTTGCCGGCGGCCTCTGCTTCTTCAGCCTGTGGGCGGGAGCACTGGCGCTGGGAGGGGGGCTGCTGTTTACCGGGATGCATCTGCTGTGCCTGAGCCGTCGCTGCCGAGACATGGAGACACTCAGCCGGGAGCTGGACGCTATCCTTCACGGGCAGCAGGAACTGCTGCTGTACCAGTATAAAGAGGGGGAGCTTTCCATACTCCTTTCTCAGATACGGAAGATGACCCTTATGCTCAGGGAACAGACCGAAGCCCTGACCCGGGATAAGGAGCAGCTGGCCCGCTCCATGGCGGATATCTCTCACCAGCTGCGTACCCCGCTGACCAGCCTGCACTTGAGCGTAGCCCTGCTCAGCCGGGAGGATCTTTCCCGGCAGGAAGCGCTGGAATTGCTCCATGGTATAAAGATAGCCCTGAACCGCATGGACTGGCTCATTGAGGCTTTGCTGAAAATGGCAAAGCTGGAGGCAGGCACCGCCGCTTTCCGGGCTGACAAACTCTTTGCCTTTACCCTGATGCAAAAGGCGCTGGAACCGCTGCGGATCCCCCTGGAACTGCGGGATATCTCTCTGCATATGCAGGCGGGGCAGGAAGCTTTTACCGGAGATCTTCTCTGGAGCGCCGAGGCTTTGGGCAATGTGCTGAAAAACTGTATGGAGCATACGCCCGATGGCGGCAGCATTACCCTGCGTGCCCGGGAGACGGCTCTTTTTACTGAAATAACCGTTCAGGATACGGGAAAAGGCTTTGCTGCGGAGGATATCCCCCACCTTTTTGAACGCTTTTACCGGGGGCAGAATGCCGGGGAGGAAAGCATTGGCATCGGTCTTGCCCTGGCACGCATGGTCATGACCTGGCAGAACGGAACCATTCAGGCCCGAAATGCGCCGGAGGGCGGGGCACTGTTCACTTTGCGCTTTTACAAATCCGTAGTGTAAAAACCGTTTCTGTAACCTTTCCGTCACTTTCCGCTGCTAAGCTGTAAGAAGAGTCAACAAAAAGAAAGGGCGCTCTCTTACAAAGAGCGATGGTATGCATATGGAGATCATCCGGGCAGAGCATGTAAGCAAGATCTACGGCAAAGGAGAAAATCAGGTAAAAGCCGTAGACGATGTATCTTTTTCTGTAGAACAGGGGGAATTCGTAGCCATTATCGGGCCGTCTGGCTCCGGCAAGAGCACGCTGCTGCATATTCTGGGCGGGGTAGACAGACCGACCTCCGGCAAAGTGTTTGTGGGCGGGCAGGATGTATACGCCCAGAACGAAGATCAGCTGGCCATTTTCCGCCGGCGGCAGGTGGGGCTTATCTATCAGTTTTACAATCTGATCCCCGTACTCAACGTAGTGGAAAACATGACCCTGCCCTTGCTGATGGATGGCCGGGCGGTAAACGAGGAACGGCTCAACGAGCTGCTGGTGACGCTGGATCTGAACAACCGCAAAAAGAATCTGCCCAACCAGCTTTCCGGGGGGCAGCAGCAGCGGGTGTCCATCGGGCGGGCGCTTATGAGTGCTCCGGCGGTGGTGCTGGCCGATGAACCTACGGGAAATCTGGACAGCAAAAACAGCCAGGAGATTGTGGAGCTGCTGAAATTTTCCAATAAAAAATACGGGCAGACCCTGATCATCATTACCCACGACGAGCAGATCGCTCTGCAGGCCCGGCGGGTCATTGCCATTGAGGATGGCCGCATCCTTCGGGATACCTCCCTGTAAGAGAGGAGCGCCCATGAACGTATTTCATCGTTTTACCCGCCGTTCTCTGGAAAAGAACCCTACCCGTACCCTTGTAACGATCATAGGCATTATCCTTTCCATGGCCCTGCTCACGGCGGTCATCGAAGGAGGAAACAGCGGCATACAGTATCTGGTACGGGGAGAAACCGCTCTTGCCGGGGCGTATCACGGCCTGTTTAGAAATGTTCCCGCAGAGGAAGTACCCTCTATTGCTCAAACACCCGGCATTGACCGGGTCGGCTTCTGGCGGCAGGCCGGCTGGGCGGAGATAGAGAACAGCAGCGGGTCTACTCCCTACCTGTGTCTGGAGGATATGGGTGCAGACACCATGCAGGATCTGGTGTCCGTTCGTCTGGTCAAGGGCCGCCTGCCGGAAAATGACCGGGAGCTTATCCTGCCGGACAATATCTTTCGGTATGGGGTGGAGCTGGAGCCGGGAGATACGCTGGCACTGGAAGTGGGCAGCCGCCGGAGCACCGGGGGACAGACCCTGGGGCCGAATCAGGCCGTTGAAGAAGGGGAATTCCTTTCCCAAACAGAGAAAAGAATCTATACGCTGGTCGGCGTATACGAACGGTTGAATCCCGGCATAGAGCCCTATGATGCTGCCGGATTTACAGCACTGACCATGGGCGAAGGTACAGGGGCATGCACGGTGTTTTTCACGGTGAAGCACCCCAGTCGGTTCTATTCTTTTATGGCATCGTGTGAGCTGCCCTATGTCTGGGAGGCACACAGGGATCTGCTCAGCTATTCCGGCGCTTTTCGGGGCGGCAACTTGACCACTGCGTATTTCAGTCTGGTGGCCATACTGGTGGGTCTCATCGGCGCAGGCAGTATTTTGCTGATTTACAATGCCTTTTCCATCTCCATTTCTCAGCGGACAAAGCAGTTCGGTATTCTCAAATCCGTAGGCGCTACCAGAAAGCAGCTGCGGGGAACGGTGCTGTATGAAGCGCTGCTGCTCAGCCTGATCGGCATCCCTTTAGGTGCGGCAGTGGGCTGTCTGGGCATTGGAATTACTTTGTATTGCCTGCGGGATTCTTTCCGTTTCATTTTGAGCGATGTGCCGGAAGTGCAGATGCGTCTGGTCGTCAGCTGGCCGGGATTGGGGATCTCCGCTTTGCTGTGTCTGCTGACCACTCTGGTCTCCGCATGGATTCCTGCCCGTCGGGCCCTGTCTGTATCCCCGATGGAAGCCATCCGCCAGAGCAGGGATACCCGCATCCGGCCCCGGGAGGTCAAAACGGGAAAACTTTGCTATAAGCTTTTCGGCTTCGAGGGCATGCTGGCCCAAAAGAGCTTTAAACGAAATCGGAAGCAGTACAGGGTCACCATCCTTTCCCTGACGCTCAGCGTAACGCTGTTCCTTTCAGCCAGCTCCTTTTGCGCTTATATGCAGTCTGCCATAGGCGGGTTGGCCGCCTATGCCGGGTATACATCTGAAGATATAGAGTACCGGCAGGATCCTTCGGATCAAACGGATCCGGAGACCCGTTTGAAAGCTCTTGCAAAAGCCCCTTCGGTACAGGAAAGCGCCTATTTCCGAAAAGTCAATCTGCAGGTCAATGTACCCGTCAACGCTTTGGCTTCAAAGGAAAATGACGGACAGGAAGGGAAGTACAGCTGCGCCATGGAACTGGTCTTTGTTCAGGACACTGCCTTTGCGGAGATCTGCCGCCAGCAGGGCTTGGATCCGGCGCGGTTCATGGATAAGGAGAACCCACAGGCTTTGCTGTGCAACGACCTTACCATGGTGACTTATTCCGGTGACGGCGGCGGTCCCCGGGTCGTAAAGTCCACTTTTATGAAAGCCGGCGCACTGCCTGTGCATTGCGAGTTCTATTCCAATCTGTATACCCCTCCGGAAGGATACGAGCTTATGGAAATTACCGGAGAAGGGAGCGTATATGAGTTCTATCCCACAGAGTATGCGGAGCAATGGCTGGCGGCCCAGCGCGCAGGTGAAGCGCCGGAGCTGGATACAAGCAAGGCTCTGCGCCTCCCGCAGGAAGAAATGGTGCGCAGGGGAGAACTGACCATCGGCGGGCTGTGCAGCGGGAGGCCCTTTTTCCTCAGCGAACCCTCGGAACTGTATGCGCTGCTGCCCTGGTCCGCTTTGGAAACATATGCGGGCGAAGGTGGTTCTCTGGAGGATATAGACCGGATCAGCTGGCTTCTGTACAGCTTTATCGCGCCGGATCATGCGGGCGCCTGTGCGGAGATGGAAAAGCTGCTGCCGGTTGGCGTAGGGGTGCTGCATGACGAGGCGGAGAATCAGGAACAGGAGAAGGCCATGGTCACCGTAGTGCGGGTGTTCTCTTACGGTTTTATTGCGCTGATCAGCCTGATCGCCATGGCCAATGTGTTCAATACCATTTCCACCGGCGTGCTGCTGCGGAGAAGGGAGTTTGCCACCCTTCGGAGCGTAGGACTGTCCAAACGTGACTTTGGACGAATGCTGCGCTTTGAATGCCTGATCTATGGATACAAGGGATTGTTCTGGGGGCTGCTGTTTTCTGCGGGGATGTCCTATCTCATTTTCCAGGCTACGGATTCGGCAGTGGAACAGCAATTCTATATGCCCTGGGGCAGCGTGGCGGTGGCTGTGGGCAGCGTGTTTGCGGTAGTGTTTGCCTCCATGTTTTATGCCGCCGGGAAGATCCGCAATGACGCCCCTGCCGATGCTCTGAAGGACGAAACCCTGTAGGTACTTGTCATCTTGGGCGCAGATAGGGTATACTGAACGAAAAACGGGAGGTATACCCATGGGACTGGATACGGAGCTGCAATATGATGAAGCTTTTGCCAAGCAGGTATTTCGGGCCTTTCTGCGGGAGGGCATCATCATCGCCATGCCTGCCCAGCTGAAAAAACGCAAGGTGCTGCTGGATTATATGGTAGAAGATTTTGAAAAGGGACGCTCCTATACGGAACAGGAGGTCAATTTCAAGATCCTGGATCATTATGATGACTTCTGCACCATTCGACGGGAGATGATCACTCTGGGGCTGCTCCAAAGGGAAAAGGGTATTTATACCCGGCCTGAATAAAGAGCATATGCAGATACAGCAGGGCTGCGAAGGAGCGAAAAACGTTCTTTCACGGCCCTTTTTCTTTGGCCGGATACAAAATCACGGACCAGAAAAACGGAAGCAACGGGGATGCGGGGCGCCTGTTAACCGGTCTGCGCAGTTCAGCAGCATTGCCTGTCCGAGGGAGATATGCAAAGCTTTTCATATACCCCGATGCTTCTTATCTGAAAACAAAGGAACGACGGGAATATAAATCGCATACGCCGGGACGGTATTTCCTTAAAAAGTTCACATTACCCTATTGAAATGGTAGGTAATATGGGGTATACTACCCACAAGATCGATAGGTAAAAGGAGCGACACTATGATATACGCGGATAACGCCGCAACCACCAGAATGAGCCGCCATGCACTGGAGGCCATGCTGCCCTATATGGACAAGATCTACGGCAATCCTTCCAGCCTGCATACCGTGGGGCAGGAAGCAAAAGAAGCCCTGGAAGACGCACGGGCCAGGATTGCCAAATGTCTGGGCGCCAAGCCACGGGAGATATACTTTACTTCCGGCGGCAGCGAAGCAGACAATCAGGCTATCCTTTCTGCCGCCCGGCTGGGAGCCAAAAAGGGAAAGAGGCACATCATCTCTTCTGCCTTTGAGCATCATGCCGTGTTGCATACCCTGAAAAAGCTGGAAAAAGAAGGCTACGAGGTGCAGTTGCTGCCTGTGCATGAATATGGCAACATTGCCCCGGAAGAAGTGGCTGCCGCCATTCGGCCGGATACCTGCCTGGTGACCCTCATGTTTGCCAACAACGAGATCGGCTCTATTCTGCCCATCCGGGAGATCGGAAAGGTCTGCCGGGAGAAAGGGGTTCTGTTCCATACGGACGCTGTACAGGCTGCCGGCCATGTGGCGATCAATGTGGTGGAAGACAATATCGATATGCTCTCCCTTTCCGCTCATAAGTTCCACGGCCCCAAGGGAGTGGGCGCCCTGTATGCCCGTCAGGGCGTGATCCTTTCCAGCCTGATCGAAGGCGGTGCACAGGAGCGGGGAAAGCGGGCCGGTACGGAAAATATTCCCGGCATCATGGGCATGGCTGCTGCGCTGGAAGATGCCTGTGCCCATATTCCCGAAACCTCCCAAAAGGTTTCCGCTCTCAGAGACCGGCTTATCCAGGGTCTGGCCAGGATCCCTCACGGAGCGTTGAACGGGGATCCCGTCCACAGGCTTCCCGGAAACGTGAGCTTCTGCTTTGAGGGTGTGGAGGGGGAAAGTCTGCTGCTGCTGTTGGATGATAAGGGTATCTGCGCCAGCTCCGGTTCTGCCTGTACTTCCGGTTCTCTGGATCCCAGCCATGTGCTGCTGGCCATCGGGCGGCCCCATGAAGTGGCTCACGGTTCCCTGCGGCTGACTATTGCCGAGGATACCACACAGGCGGATGTGGACTATATCGTAGCTTCCGTTACCGAGGTGGTGGAATATCTGCGGAACATGTCCCCCCTCTGGAAGGACAAAGCCTCCGGCAGAAAGCCTTTTGTGATCTGAACCCCGGAAAAGTTATAGAAAAAGCGTGTAAAGAGAGGATATATACAATGGCATTATACAGCGAAACGGTCATGGACCACTTCAAGCATCCCCGGAACGTAGGCGAAATGCAGGATCCCAGCGGCGTAGGCGAAGTCGGCAACGCCGTATGCGGAGATATCATGAAGATTTATCTGAAGATCGAAAATGATATCGTTACCGACGTAAAGTTTGAGACCTTCGGCTGCGGCAGCGCCATCGCTTCCAGCTCTATGGCTACGGAAATGATCAAGGGAAAGCCTCTCAGCGAAGCTCTGCAGCTTTCCAATAAGGCTGTGGCAGAGGCGCTCAACGGGCTGCCCCCTCACAAGATGCACTGCTCCGTGCTGGCAGAGGAGGCCATTAAGGCGGCGGTCAAAGACTATTATGACCGGAACAACATTCCCTACGACGCAGAAAAGTTTGCCCCCACCCACGACTGCGCCCACTGCGTGGATCAGCAGGGATGATCGTTTCCAGCAGGGGGCGGTATGCCCTGCGGATCCTGGTGGATCTGGCGCTGCATCAGCAGGAAGGGTATGTGCCCATGAAGGAGATGGCCAAACGACAGGATATCTCTCAGAAATACATGGAAAGCATCATGCCCGTGCTGGTAAAAGGCGGGCTTGTGGCAGGGGTCACCGGCAAAGGGGGAGGGTATCGGCTGACCCGGGCGCCGGCTTCCATCACCGTGGGAGAGGTGCTGCGCCTGACCGAAGGAGACCTGGCCCCCGTAAGCTGTCTTTCCAGCAAAGGGGAGCCCTGCGGCCGTACGGCTGCCTGCCCTACCTTCAAAATGTGGGAAGATTTTGACAAGCTTACCAACGATTATTTTGACGCCATTCCCCTGAGCCGCTTGCTGGGCAGGGAATAGAGTGAACGTAAAAAAGCAGACGCTTTTGTAATAGGAGCGTCTGCTTTTTATATTCCGGGAGTACTGCCGCCTGCCCCAAAGGAGATCTACAGCATGGAACTGAACAGATCACCGAAGCATTCCCGGCGATCAGGGCAGCCTGCAAAATTACTTTTTCCGCTGCAAGCTTTCCCGCAGCTGGTGATTTTCCTGGATTTTCTTTTCCTGCCCCTGATCGCTGGGCAGATAGTAGCGGCGGCCGACAAGCTCCGTAGGCATATATTGCTGTACTACATAGTGACCGGGGTAATCATGGGGGTATTTGTAACCCTTGCCGTACCCCAGTTTGGCCGCACCTTTATAGGCGGTGTCCCGCAAGTGATTGGGTACCGGCTGCTGGATCCCCTGCTGCGCATCGGTCATGGCGCTGTCTACGGCCATCACTACGGCATTGGATTTGGGGGATTCGCACAGATAGATAATGGCCTGCGCCAGCGGAAGTCTGGCTTCCGGCATGCCGATAAGTTCCAATGCCTGAGCGGCGCTTACCGCCTGCACCATGGCACTGGGATTGGCCAGACCGATGTCTTCGCTGGCATGGGCAATGAGCCGCCGGGCGATAATTCGGGGGTCGCAGCCAGCATAAATCAGCCGGGAGAACCAGGCCAGCGCAGCGTCGGCATCACTGCCGCGCAAACTTTTGCAAAAGGCCGAGAGCATATCGTAAAACAGCTGGTCGTCCAGGGCGATCACCTTCTGCTGGGCGGATTCTGCAGCCACCTGGGCGGTGATGCGGATGATTCCGTCTTCCCCGGGAGCGGTGGTCAGTACAGCCAGCTCCAGAGCATTCAGAGCGCTGCGGCAATCCCCATTGCACAGACGCAGAAAAACCTCCATGCCCTCGTTCTCCAGCTGAGCATGGAAGTTCCCCAACCCGCGTTCCTTATCGGCAAGGGCGCGGCGCAGAGCCGCCTCTATATCGCTTCTTTGCAGAGGATAAAACTGAAACAACCGGCACCGGGACACAATAGCGCCGGTCATGGATACCATGGGGTTTTCCGTAGTGGAGCCGATAAAGCGGACGGTACCGTTTTCCAGAGCGGGAAGGAGCCCGTCGCTCTGGGCCTTGCTCCAGCGGTGGCATTCATCCAGCAGCAGATAAGTAGGCTTGTTGTACAGCCGCAGGTGCTGTTCCGCTTCGTGAAGAATATCCCGCAGCTCTTTTACCCCGGAGGATACGGCATTGAGCTTTACAAACCGCCCGCCGGTGGCATTGGCAACGATCCCGGCCAGCGTGGTCTTTCCCGTGCCGGGAGGGCCAAAGAAGATGGAGGATTGAAGACTGTCGGTCATAATGGCCCGGCGCAGAAGCCGTCCGGGGCCTACAATATGCTGCTGCCCGATGAACTCATCCAGGGTTCGGGGGCGCATACGATCGGCCAGGGGGGCCTGCTTTCTGCTGTTGTCATCAAATAAGCTTTCCATATTTACAGTATAGCACACCGCTCCCGAGGAGAAAAGCCCGCCGGGAGAAAAAGAGCGTGCCCTATATACATCTGCTCCGCTTTTGAACTGCCCGGCGTTTGCTTTTGCGCGCCGATAGATGGCCGCTTTACTTTCCTCGGCGGCTGTGCTATGATAAACTATCCTGTTTTTGGAGGAAAGATATGCATCCTTTTCTGGTTATCGGCAGCCTCTCCTTGCCCATGTACGGCCTGTGTGCGCTGGCGGGCACTGTGGTGGCGCTGATCGTTCTGTATTTTCTGCGTAAAAAATCGCCCCTGTCGGCAGATGCCGTTCTGGATACCCTGATCTGGGCCATTATTCTGGGGATGCTGGGTGCCAAGCTCCTGTACTTTATCACTGATCCCCCTTCCATGCCCGAAAGCTGGAGCCAGCTGTGGGAAATGATATCCACCGGGCTGGTGTTTTATGGCGGCCTGCTGGGCGGCCTGCTGGGGGCGGTCATTGCCTGCCGGAAAAACAAAGTCAATTTCGTTTCCCTGACGGACTTGCTGCTGCCTTGCTTCTGCTTTGCGCATGCCGGGGGCCGGGTAGGCTGCCTGATGGCCGGGTGCTGCTTCGGCATCGTTCATGAGGGCTTTTTGTGCTTTACCCTCAATGGTGTTTCCCGGCTGGGCACCCAGATCATGGAAGCCATGTTCCTGGCAGTGCTGGGCATATTCTTAACCTTGCTGTATAACAGCCGTAAGCTCCGCCGGGGCACCGTATCCAGCCTGTACATGCTGCTGTATGCGGTGTGGCGGTTCATCATCGAGTTTTATCGGGACGATTACCGGGGGAACGTGGGGGCTCTGTCCACCAGCCAGTTCATCAGTTTGTTTATCTTTGCCGCCGGCGTGGTGCTCTTTATCCTCAGCCGCCGTTGGCCGGTAGAGGCACTGCCGCAGAAGGAGACCGCGCCTGCCGATGGGGAAGAAAAGCCCGCAGACGAGGAACCTTCCGAATCAATGTCTCAGCAAGACGATGCACCCGCATCCGAAGGGGATGCGGAAGTCGGGAATAAGGAAGAAGATCCCCAGGTGGAGCAGCAGTGATCCTTGTGGGAAAAACTTTCGACTTTGAGAGCCTTTTATAAAAACGGAAACGGCGTGACCCTTGCAGTCACGCCGTTTTTTAGTAAAGGTCCGGTAAAGAATCTTGCGGCTGGGTTTGCATAAATCCTGTCGGCTTTGCAGCCGGTATGGCTGCAAAGTCTCATCAATCTGTTTCCGCAGAATGTTTGCTTTATGGGTCGGCATTTCTGCGGCGCATAGAAAAACTCCGGTTTCAGGAACCCTAAAACCGGAGCTTGCTTTATGAAGAAGCGAGGATCATTCCAGCACCTTATCGGCGCCCAGTACATCGTCATCCAGAAGCACGGGGATGAGCATGGATCCCTTGGAGAAGCGTGGCTCTATGTGGATCTCTTCGGTATTCAGCAGGGTCGCAGCACTCTTTCGCTGGCGGATACGCAGATTAAAGGGCAGGGTCACAGGGGAGGCATAGACCAGTTCCCGGCCGTTGGCGCCATTCTTACGGAAATCAAAGGTTTTGAGCCCCTTGCCGTTGCGGGCCTGCAGCTCATAATCGAAAAGGAAACTCCGCTTGGCAAACCCTCTGTCTGTAAGCACCAGCAGCTCCCCTTCTTCTCCGGTTTGTCCCGCAAAGAGCACCCGGTCCTTGGCATCCAGCTTGATCCCCCGGACTCCGGCAGAGACACGGCCCGTCTGGGGCACTTCCTGCCAGTCAAAACGAATGCTCATGCCCAGAGCCGTGACCATGAGCACAGAGGGGCCCTCTGCTTTTTCCATGCCGATAAGGGAATCGCCTTCTTTCAGCGAAAGGGCGGCGGTGCGTTTGGTCTTGGGGCTGTATTCCGCGCAGGCCGTGCGCTTGACCATGCCGCTGCGGGTATAGAAAAGATAGTCTCCTTCACTTTCCTCCGGGAAGGCGGCAATGATCTTTTCTTCTTTTTCCAGGGCCAGCAGGGCGGCAAGATTGGCCGCTTTGCCGGTGGGTTTGGTTTCGGGAATATCCTCTACATTCAGCAGGATCAGAGCACCCCGGTTGGTAAACAGCCGCAACTTTGTATCGCTGTTGGCTATGACAAGGAAGCGTGGGACGTCTGCCCGGATGTCATTCAGGTTAAAAAGCCTGGCGGGCCAGCGGCGGATGAGCATTCCGGCGTTGGCAGAGCGGTCCGCTCCCCCTTCGCACAGAGCAATGGCGACCTGCTCCACTACCTTCTCTTCCTGAGGGGCGGCAATGGCAGTCTCTCCGGCAATGACCTGGGTCCGCCGGGGGATAGGAAACAGAGTGCGGATTTCCAGCAACTCCTTTTTAATGAGGGCAATGAGCTTTTTTTCAGAGCCCAAGATAGCCAGCAGCTCCTGAATCCGCTTTTTTATATCGGCATATTCCTTTTCTATGGAAACCAGCTCCAAATTGGTCAGCCGTTGGAGACGCAGATCCAGAATGGCCTGGGCCTGCAGTTCGCTGAGGGAATAGGTCTCCATAAGCCGGTCCCGGGCCTGCTTGGGGGTTTTGCTGCTGCGGATAAAGCGGATGACTTCGTCTACATGGTCCACCGCCACCATCAGGCCTTCCAGAATGTGCTCCCGCTTGCGGGCTGTTTCCAACTGGCATTTGGTGCGCCGGGTAAGGACGTTCTTCTGGTGGGCAATAAAATATTCCAGCACCTGCTTCAGGTTCAGCTGCTGAGGCTTGCCTTCGGCAATGGCGGTGAAATTGGCGCCGAAGGTACACTGCAGATCCGTGTATTTGAACAGATACTGGAGTATCTTCTCCGGATCGGCATCCTTTTTTACTTCGATGATGGCGCGCAGACCCGTCCGGTCGCTTTCATCCCGAATATCTGTAATGCCGGAGAAAAGGGATTTCTTTTCCTGCGTAACTTCCAGAATCTTCTGGAGCATGGCGGCCTTGTTGAGCCCATAGGGGATCTCGGTGATAACGATATGGGTGCGGCCGTTTTTCTGCGTTTCCATATGGGTCTTGGCCCGCATGGTCAGCTTGCCCCGGCCGGTTTCATAGGCCTGGGCAATCTCCGGGGACTGGATCAGGTATCCGCCTGTGGGGAAATCCGGAGCGGGCAGATAGTGCATCAACTGACGGATGGGAAGAGAGGGATCATCCATCAGGGCGATGGCAGCATCAATGGCTTCCCCGGGGTTGTGGGGCGGAATGTTGGTGGCCAGGCCCACGGCAATGCCGGAAGCGCCGTTGATCAGCAGGTTGGGGAATCGGCCGGGCAGCAGCTCCGGTTCCTTGAGGGTATCGTCAAAGTTCAGTGTCCAGTCCACCGTGTCCAGATCAATATCACGGAGCAGTTCCATGGCCGCTCCGGTCATACGGGCTTCCGTATACCGCATGGCAGCGGCGGAATCTCCGTCGATGGAACCAAAATTTCCATGACCGTCCACCAAAGGAAGGCTCATGCTGAAGGGCTGCGCCAGATGTACCATGGCTTCGTATACGGAAGAATCCCCGTGGGGATGGTATTTACCCAGGCAATCGCCTACGATACGGGCGCTTTTGCGGTGGGGTTTATCCGGGGACAGGCCCAGTTCCAGCATGGTATACAGGATCCGGCGCTGAACGGGCTTCAGACCGTCTTCCACCCGGGGCAGGGCCCGTTCCAGAATAACATGTTCGGCATAGGGGAGCATGGATTTGTGCATGACTTCGTCCATGCTTTGCAGAAGGATGATTTCCTGGGGCTTTTCTGTAATTTCGCTTTTCTTTTTCATACCGTATTCCTCTGCGCCGGGCGCCGCTTACTTTCCGGCTTTGAGCTTTTCAAAGGCGGTCTTGTCTTTGTTGAAGTCAGCATAGGCAAAGATGTATTCTTTTCTGGACTGCACCTTGTCGCCCATGAGCACCGTGACCAGATGCTCCACATCTGCCGCATCCTCTATATTCACCCGGATCAGACGCCGGTGAGCGGGATCCATGGTGGTTTCCCACAGCTGCTCCGGGTTCATTTCGCCCAATCCCTTGTAGCGCTGCAGGGTGTAGTTTTTGCCTGCGGTTTTAAGTGCTTCTTTCAGGGCGGGGTCATCATAGCAATAGACGGGGCCACCGTCTTTTTTCTGCACCCGGTACAGGGGTGCCATGCCGATGTATACATGGCCGTCGGTGATAAGCTCCTTCATGTAGCGGTAAAAGAATGTCAGCAGAATGGCCCGGATATGGGCTCCGTCCTGATCCGCATCGGAAAGAATGATGACCTTGTTGTAACGCAGGTTGGAAAGGTTGAAATCCTCTCCTATGCCTGTGCCCAGCGCGGTGATGATAGAGCGGAATTCCTCATTCTGCAATACCTGTTCCAGCCGCTTTTTTTCCACATTCAGGGGTTTTCCACGAAGGGGGAGAATGGCCTGGAACTTCCGGTCCCGGCCCTGCTTGGCAGAACCGCCGGCGGAATCTCCTTCTACGATGAAAAGCTCGTTTTCCCCATAGTTTCGGCCGGTGCAGCTGGCCAGTTTGCCTACCAGAGGCGCATTTTCCAGCTTGTTCTTTTCCCGGGCATTTTCCTTGGCTTTTCGTGCGGCGGCCCGGACTTTGGAGGCCTTGAGGGCTTTATCGGCAATAGCGGCGGCAGCTTCAGCGTTTTTGATGTTTTCCAGATAGGGCACCAGCTCCTGATTGATCACCGCCTCTACGGCAGGACGGGCTTCGGTGTTTCCCAGCTTGGTCTTGGTCTGCCCCTCAAACTGGATATCCCGCATCTTCAGAGAGAGAACAGCGGTAAGACCCTCACGGAAGTCATCCCCCGTCAGGGATGGATCCTTGTCTTTGAGCAGGCCGTTCTTGCGGCACCAGTCATTCATGACCTTGGTAAAAGCGGCCTTGAAGCCGGTTTCGTGGGTGCCGCCCTCCGTAGTGGGAATGTTGTTTACGTAAGAAAAAAGGCTTTCGGTATAGCCGTCGTTGTGCTGTACTGCCAGTTCCACCAGAATATCCCCGCTTTTGCCCCAGATATGGATGGGCGGCTCATACAAAACGGTTTTATCCGTATTGAGATAGCGCACAAAGTCGCTGAGCCCGCCTTCAAAGCAGTATACCTGTTCCTTTGGCTCCCTGCCCCGGCGATCCGACAGGGTGAACTTTACGCCCCGGTTCAGATAGCCAAGCTCCCGAAGGTGCTTGGAGATGGTCTCATAATTAAATTCCACCGTTTCAAAGACCCGGTCATCGGGCATGAAAGTGATGGTGGAGCCCTGCTTGCGGGTGCGGCCCGTTTCCTTCAGGGGGTACAGAGGATGACCGGAGGTAATGTGTCCCGTTTCCGGATCGGTGATGCTGGCAAATTCCTGTTTGTAAGCCCGGTTTTGGGTGCATACCTCCACCGTGACCCAGCGACTCAGAGCATTGACCACGGAGGCGCCCACGCCGTGCAGGCCGCCGGAATAGCCATAGGAATCATGGCCGAATTTCCCCCCTGCGTGGAGCTGGGTAAATACCACTTCCACCCCGGAAACACCCAGCTTTTCGTGAATGCCTACAGGGATACCCCGGCCGTTGTCGCTGACGGTGGCGGAGCCATCCTTGTTGAGGGTGACGGAAATCTCGTTGGCATAGCCGTTGGCGGCTTCGTCTACAGCGTTGTCTACGATCTCCCACAGCAGGTGATGGAGCCCCTTGGGGCCCGTGGTGCCTATATACATACCGGGGCGCATGCGCACGGCGTCCAGCCCCTCCATGACGGTTATATTGGAAACGGAATATTCCATAGCAACTCCTCCCGGGGGTTTTTACCTGGTCTATAAAACCCCAGTTTATAAAACAATAAATCAGTATACCACAAATGAGTATTTCGAGCCCGATCCGGGAGGATATTTTTACCGTTTGTTCATGAAGCCGGGGAAAATATCCCTTGCAGGAACCAAAAAGAATGTGGATGCTTCTAAAATGTTGTTATTTGTACACATTTATCGGGGTGACAAGGCGGTGCGTTTGCGTTATAATACAGTATCTATCCATGTAAGTTAAATGGGAAAGGAGGCTCCGGCCATGACGGATCAGGCGGTTCCTTTTTATCACGCCCCCATTATGGCGGGGGAGGTGCTTTCTCTTCTGGAGCCATCCCGGGGAGGCATTTTTGCGGACGGTACCTTGGGCGGCGGCGGCCATGCGCAGAGGGTGCTGGAAGTGCTGCCTGCCGGAGGGCGTCTTTACGGCATAGACCGGGACTGGGAGGCTATCCGGGCAGCCTCATTGCGGCTTGCTCCCTTCGGAGAAAGATTTACCGCTCTCCACGGGAATTTCTTTGAAATGAAGGCGCTTCTGCAGGCAGAGGGAGTCACCCGGGTCAACGGCATATTGCTGGATCTGGGGGTCAGCTCCTATCAGCTGGATAACCCGGAGCGGGGCTTTTCCTATAAGCAGGAGGCGCCGCTGGATATGCGTATGGATCAAAGTGCTGCCCTTTCTGCCTGTGAAGTGGTGAACACCTATTCTTACGAGCAGCTGCGGCAGATCTTCTGGGAATATGGTGAAGAAAAATTTTCCGGTCCGGTGGCTTCCCACATCCTGCGGGAGAGGGAAAAGGAGCCCATCCGGACTACCACCCAGCTGGCAGAGATCATCAAGTATGCCATCCCGGCCAGGGTGCGCAATAAAGAGAGCCAGCACCCGGCCCGGCGGTGTTTTCAGGCTATCCGCATAGAGGTCAACGGGGAGCTTCGGGGGCTGGAACAGGCCCTGCGGGATGCCCACGACCTTTTGCAGCCGGGAGGGCGGCTGGTGGTGCTGACCTTTCATTCGCTGGAGGACAGGATCGTTAAAAATCTGTTCCGCAGTTTTGAAAAGCCCTGTACCTGCCCGCCCAAGGCGCCCATCTGTACCTGCGGCAAGGTGCCCACGGCCAGAATTTTGACAAGAAAGCCATTGACTGCTTCTGAGCAGGAGCAGAGGGAGAATACACGCTCCCAATGCTGCAAGCTCCGGGCCATAGAAAAGTTGTAAAGAAATATTGGAAGCTGTCTTTGGCAGAGCTTCTAAAAGAAATCGCAATGAACTTCGGCCGCTTTTCAAACAGCAGGCACGACAGGGAAGAAAAAGCAGCCGGCAGAAGGATGCAGCTCTTGTTTTCGAGAATTGCTATAAGCCGGAAAGGGAGGACATAGAATGGAAGTATCCTTTGACACCGAGAAGCGGGGGGCTAATGCACCTGCCACCCGGATCTATGCGCCCACCCATAAGAGCGCCGTGGAACTGAAGGTCATGAGCGAGGAGGGCACTGCCGTGCGCCCCCAGCCCAAGGCCGAAGCGGCGGAAAAGGTCCGGGCCCAGGCGACGGCACCCAAAAAGGATAAGCAGGAGGCCCTTTCCAGGGTGCTGCTGCTGCTGACCGTGTTTTTGATCGCAGCTACGGCTATTCTGGCCATAGACGGCAGTGCCCGGGTAGCGAAGATCTACACACAGATCAATTCCCTGCAGGAGGAGATCGAATCCTATGAGAACCAGATTTCGCTGCTGCAGAAGGAACAGAGCTCACTGAACGATTATACCACCATCAACGAAGCCAACCGGGAAGCCGGGCGGATCATGAACTGGGATCTGGGAGACTGAATTGCCTAAGAAACAAGTACGAAAGCAAGAAAATAGCAAAAAATGCCCTCGCATACCCCGTTCCAAGCGCAAGCTGCTGGTAGCCTGCGGGGCAGCGGCACTGCTTATTTTGGTGCTCATGGGGAACCTGGTGTATGTGGGTATCATCAAGGGGCCGGAGTATGCCGCCAAGGCCCAGCGCCAGTGGGAGAATACCGTGAGTCTTAAGGCGGACCGTGGGGAAATACAGGACCGAAACGGCAACGTTCTGGCGGAAAGCTACACCACCTATCAGGTCTGCGCCAACCCCGCCTCCATCGGCAAGGACGACCGGGAGCGTGTTGCCAACATTCTGGCAACGCTTCTGAATCTGGATTACGATACGGTCTACGGCAAGATCACCAAGGTAAGCCCTACCACCGGTGCCTTGTATCAGCAGGTAAAGATCAAGGATCAGGTGGATGCCAACCTGGTGACGCAGCTTTCCTCCTACCAGTTGGGCAGCGGAGTGAGCTATTATGCCGATGTAAAGCGAAATTACCCGGAAGGGCAGCTCTTTGCACAGCTGCTGGGCTTTACCAACATAGACGGCGATGGTCAGACCGGGGTGGAGCTTACTTACAACAGCTATCTGGCCGGTAAGGACGGCAAGCAGATCCTGGAAACGGACCGGGACGGCAATGCGATCATCGGCGGAGAAGAAGAATATGTGGAGCCGGTGCATGGATCCACACTGGTCACCACGGTGGATACGGCCGCCCAGAACTTCTTGGAATCGGCATTGGAAGAAGCCTGCACGGTGAATCTGGCCAAGAATGCCTATGGGGTGCTGGTAGATCCCCAGACCATGGAGATCCTGGCCGTTGGCACCTATCCTACCTTCGACCCCAACAACCCGCCCAGAAACGATTCGACTACGCTGCTGGCACTGTCCAGGCAGCGGATCGTTACAGAGACCTATGAGCCGGGTTCCGTATTCAAGATCATCACGCTTGCTTCCGCCATAGATGCAGGTATTGTCAATACCGCCACGGGATTCAGATGCAGCGGTTCGCTGCTTGTGTCGGGAGAAAAGATCAAGTGCTGGAAAACCGCCGGTCATGGACAGGAGAATTTGCAGGAAGCCGTGGCCAATTCCTGCAACCCGGCTTTTATGTCCATGGCGCTGAAGCTGGGCACTAATACTTTTTACGATTACATTTACGCCTTTGGCTTTAATGATTCCACGGGTTCCGGCCTTACGGGAGAGACCAAAGGCACCGTGACTCACAAAAAGTATATCCGGGAGCCGGATCTGGCCCGGATCGGGTTTGGGCAGAGCATTTCCTGCACGGGTATGCAGTTGGCAACGGCAGCGGCAGCCTGTATCAACGGCGGGGAACTTTTGCAGCCCTACTATATTTCTTCCATTACCGCTCCGGATGGCACGGTGCTGGAAAGCAAGAGCCGCACGGTGATCCGCCGTGTCATCAGTGAATCTACGTCCCAAACCGTTCGCACCCTTTTGCAGGGGGTAGTAGACAGCGGCAGCGGCCGCAACGCCGCTATCCCCGGTTACAGTGTAGGCGGCAAGACCGGTACCTCCCAGAAATACGATGAAAAGGGGCGGGTTTCCAGCACGCTGCTGGTGGCCTCCTTCCTGGGATTTGCACCGGTGGAAGACCCCAAGTATATGTGTCTGATCATTGTGGATGAGCCTCAGGTGCCCGTGGTATACGGCAGTACCGTGGCGGCTCCCTATGTGCAGCAGGTGCTCAGCAAGGTGCTCAACTATTACGGTGTGCAGCCTGACCGCAGCGACAGCAATGCCGTATCCGTGCCGGATCTGACGGGCATGACCGTGGAGGAGGCAGAGGCCGCCCTGCGGAAGGTGGGGCTCACCGCTACCTACATGGAAGAGGAGAAGGCGGCCTCCGTCCAGCGTCAGTCTCCCCGGGCGGGGAATATTGTAGTATCCGGCAGCAATGTGATCCTGTATACGGCCTGGACTTCTTTCAAAGAGGAGCAGACCGAAGTGGAAATGGTAAAGATGCCCGATATCATGGGCAAGAGCCGGCTGGATGCTTTGGACGCCCTGACCAAAGCGGGACTGGTCATGGACTATGACCGGCCCAACAGCGCAGGAAAGGTTACCGCCGTGCAGTATGAAGCGGGGCAGGAGCTGCCCAAAGGCACCACGGTGCGGGTGGAATTCACCTATACGGAAAATTAACAGGCGATATTGAAAATACATGCAGGAAACTGCCAGGAGGAACATGGAACTATCCAGGATCGCCCAGGATCTGGGCATAGAGTATACGGGGCCTCAGGCGGAGATAACCGCCGTGGATTACGATTCCCGAAAGGTGGGCAGGGGCAGTCTGTTCTGCTGCCTGGTAGGAGAAAAGACCGATGGGCACAACTTTGCCTCCATGGCGGTGGAAAAGGGTGCTTCTGCCCTGATCTGCCAGCGTCCCCTGCCGCTGAATGTGCCTCAGCTGATCGTTCCGGACGGCCGGGAGGCCATGGCCCGGGCTGCCGCATGCTTTTACGGGCATCCGGAGCGGGAGCTGACCATGCTGGCTGTTACCGGCACCAACGGAAAGACTTCCGTGACCTATATGGTCAAATCCGTTGCCGAGACTGCCGGGAAAAAGGTGGGCCTTATTGGCACCATTCAGAATCTTATCGGGGAAGAAAAAGTATATACCGAACGTACCACGCCGGAATCTGTAGATCTGTTTGCCCTGCTGCGGCGCATGGCCGACAAGGGAGTGGAGCTGGTGGTCATGGAGGTATCCTCCCATGCGCTGGCGCAGCAAAGGGTGGCGGGAATCCCCTTTAAAGCGGGATTGTTTACCAACCTGACGCAGGATCACCTGGATTATCACAAGACATTTGAAAATTACCGGGCTGCCAAAAAGAAGCTTTTTGCCCAGTGCGGCATTGCCATTCTCAACGGAGACGATGAAACGGCGGCCTACATGAAAGAAGGCCTGTCCATCCCCGTGTGGACTATGGGGATCCATCATCCCGGAGAGTTTTATGCCCGGGGGATAGAGATCACCACCCAGGGCGCTTCCTTCCATTTGTTTACGCCCCAGGGCAACGGGCGTATTAGCCTGCATATTTCCGGTCTTTTCTCCGTGTACAACGCTATGGGCACGGCGGCCCTGTGCACCGCCGCCGGGATCCCTTTCTCCTGTATCGTTAAGGGATTGGAAGGGCTTCGGGGCGTAGCGGGGCGGCTGGAGTGCGTGGATACGGGAGACAGACCCTTCAGCGTATACGTAGATTATGCCCATACCCCCGATGCGCTGCAGAATGTGCTGGAAACGGCTCGGGGCTTTACCCGCAGGCGGCTCATCAGCGTGTTTGGCTGCGGCGGAGACCGGGATCACGGCAAGCGCCCCATTATGGGGGAGATCGGGGGCCGGTACAGCGATCATGTGATCCTGACCAGCGACAACCCCCGCACGGAGGATCCCATGGATATTCTAAAAGCTGTGGAAGAAGGGGTCAAGCGCACGGCTACCCCATATATTGTTACCGAAAACCGCCGGGAGGCCATTCGGGAAGCATTGGAAGAAGCCGGAGACGGGGATGTGATCGTCATTGCAGGCAAAGGCCACGAAAGCTATCAGGAGATAAACGGCGTGCGCCATCATTTTGACGATAAGGAGATCGTTCTCTCCCTGCTCAGGGGAGAGTGAACCATGGGCGGGATTCGGGATATGGTCCTGGCCGCCGGCATCTCCTTTGGGACGGCGGTGCTTCTGGGCGGTTTGCTGACGCCTTTGTTCAAAAAGCTCAGCTTTGCGCAGGGGGAACGGCCGGAGGGGCCGAAAAGCCACCTGAAAAAAGCGGGGACGCCCAGCCTGGGGGGTGTGATCCTTTTGGGAGCGCTGGTACCCGGAGTGCTGTTGGCTGCCGGAGAAGGGCTGGCTGCAGCTTTGCCCTGTTTGCTGGTCACGGTGGCTTTTGGACTGGTGGGCTTTGTGGACGACAGTATGAAGATCCGCCGCAAAAGTGCCCAGGGACTGCCCGTCTGGCAGAAGGTGCTGCTGCAGTTTGCTTTGAGCCTGGGGGCAGCGCTGTATCTGTTTTTCAGCGGTCAGGTGGGCCCTGTGGTAGGATTGCCGCTTTCCGGCGGCGTTTGGAACATGGGGGTGCTGTATATCCCCTTTGCGGTGCTGGTGCTCATGGGCACGGTCAATGGTGTGAACCTGACCGATGGACTGGACGGCCTGGCAGCGGGAATATCCGCCATGACGGAGTTGAGCTATGGAGTGCTTTTCTGCCTGATGGCAGCAGCTGCGGATCTGAGCACCTGGGGCGCTCGTGCCGCCGGGCAGGAGGGCATGGCGGCCTTCTGCGGGGCGGCGGCAGGCAGCTGCCTGGGTTTTCTGCTTTTTAACAGCTATCCGGCCCGTATTTTTATGGGGGATACGGGCTCCCTTGCTTTGGGCGGCGCCCTGGCCATGGGGGCGCTGACCTCCGGACAGGCGTTGCTGCTGCCCCTTATGGGTGTGGGGTATGTGGTCTCCGTAGTCACGGTGATCCTGCAGGTGGGTTCCTGGAAGCTCAGAGGAAAGCGGATCTTTAAAATGGCACCGCTGCATCATCACTTTGAGCTGTGCGGAGTGCCCGAGCCCAAGATCACAGCCATGTATCTGATATTTACGGCAGCAGCCTGCCTTTTTGGCCTGCTGCTGTATCTGCTATAAAAGATTCAGAAAGAAGGTAAAGCATATGCAACAGAAAACAGCGCTCATCGTAGGCATGGCCAAGAGCGGTATTGCCGCTGCCCGCCTTTTGTATGAGGAGGGGTATAGAGTCATCATCAACGATATGAAACCGGAGATCAAGGGGCTTTTTGACGCTCTTTCCGGCATGGCCTATGAGGTCAGGCTGGGAGACGATCCCATGGATCTGCTGGACGGCGTGGAACTGGTGGTCATCAGTCCCATCATACCCATGACCAAGCCCTTTATTCTGGAAGCCCGCCGCCGGGGGATCGAGGTCATCTCCGAAATCGAACTGGGATACCGGTATTCCCATGCGGATTTTGTATGCATCACCGGTACCAACGGCAAGACCACCTGCACCTCCCTTACGGGGGAGATCTTTAAGGCGGCAGGCCGGCATACCTTCGTGCTGGGGAACATTGGAGTGGCCATATCCGCACATGCTTTGGAGACCCGCCCCGGGGACGTGGTAGTAGCCGAAACCGCCGCTTTGCAGCTGGAGGGCAATGTGACCTTCCATGCCAAAGCAGCCGGGGTGTGCAACATTACCCCTGATCACCTGGATCATTTCGGCACCATGGAAAACTATATTGCCGCCAAGGCCAAGATATTGGACAATCAGACGGCAGAGGATGCCGCCGTGCTCAACTACGACGATCCCATCGTGCGCGGCTTCGGCGCGCTTACCCGTGCCCGGGTCTATTATTTCTCCCGGAAGGAAGAGGTGGAGCGGGGCATGTTTCTGCGGGGCACTATGCTTGTCTATCGGGATGAAGAGGGAGAGCGGCCCCTTATGGATCGGAGCGAGATCTTTATACCCGGGGCGCACAATCTGGAGAATGCCATGCTTTGCGCCCTGCTGGCGATCTCTCAGGGCATCGGCTTTGACGTGATCCGGGAGACGCTGCGCACATTCCGGGGGGTGGAGCACCGCATTGAGCATGTATGCGAACGTTCCGGCGTAACCTATATCAATGACAGCAAGGGCACCAATCCCGATTCCACTATCAAGGCCGTGGAAGCCATGGTCAAGCCAACGGTGCTGATCCTGGGCGGATTTGACAAGCACAGCGAGTTTGACGGGGTCTTTGCCGTATGTCCCGGGAAGATCCGCGCCTTTGTGGTGTTGGGCGCCACCAAGGAGAAGATACTGGAATCTGCCCGGCGGGCCGGTATGGGAGAACTGTGCCATACTGCCGGTACATTTGCCGAGGCTGTGGATCTGGCCCGGGATCTGGCCCGGCCTGGAGATGCCGTGCTTCTTTCTCCCGCCTGCGCCAGCTGGGATATGTTTGATAACTATGAGCAGCGAGGCCGGGTGTTCAAGGATATCGTCCGTGCCTATAAGTAAACAGAAAAGAAAGAAAGGTCATGGAGCAGAAAAAAGAAAGAAAAAACCGAATACTGTATAAAAAGCAGGAGGGGTCTCTGGATTTTTCCATCCTGCTGGTGGTGACGGTGCTCTGCGCCTTCGGCCTGGTGATGGTGTTTTCCGCCAGCTACTATTATGCCCTGCACACGAAGGGCTGCAACTACGACGGGTATTACTATCTCAAGCGGCAGATGGCCTATATGGCGCTGGCCTATCCCCTGATGCTGGTGCTTTCCAAGGTCAATTACCGCTATATCCAGAATCTGGGCGGAGCGGCACTGGTGATTTCTCTGGGTCTGCTGGTGGCGGTGCTGGCTTTCGGAAAGGAGCTGAACGGCGGCAAGCGTTGGCTGGAGCTGGCAGGTGTTTCTGTTCAGCCTTCAGAGGTGGCAAAGTTCGGTCTGATCTTCTATATGTGCGGGTATATGTCCCGGCATCGGGGAGAGATGCGCTCCTTTACCAAGGGGCTGGCGCCTATGCTGCTGGTCATGGGTATGGTCTGCGGCCTGATCATGCTGCAGCCCAATATGTCAATGGCAGTTATCGTGGCCGGTATAGGCGGTATTCTGCTGTATCTGGGCGGGATCGATGTGCGCTACTTCCTGGGGCTGGCCATAGCGGGCGCTGTGCTGTTTGTGATTCTGGCTGTAGCGCAGCCGTATCGTCTGGCCCGTATCACTTCTTTCCGGGATCCCTGGAAGGATCCTCAGGGCTCAGGGTATCAGCTGATCCAGGCTCTGTATGCCATCGGCTCCGGGGGCTGGTTCGGCAAAGGGCTGGGCAACAGCTACCAGAAGCTTTTGTATATGACCTACGGGGAATCGGATTTTATCTTCGCCATTCTCTGCGAGGAGTTCGGCATCGTAGGGGGTATTGTGCTGATCCTGCTGTATACATGGATCGTATACCGGGGGATGCGCATCAGTCTCATGTGTCCCAATAAGTTCGGCAGTCTGCTGGCTGCCGGTATTTCCATCGTTTTCGGCATGCAGGTGTTCATTAACATCGCTGTGGTTACGGGGCTTGCGCCTACTACGGGGCAGCCTTTGCCCTTTATATCCGCCGGGGGTACATCTCTGATCATTTTTATGGGCGCCATGGGGATATTGCTGAATATCTCCCGGGAGGCACAAACTATTTAAGGGGCCTTCTTTGCCCGGTTGTCACTTCTTTTCCTGGTATCCGCATAAAATGGGGTATGCCGGGGAGAGGAGAAGAACATGTCGAAGCTGAAGGTTGTGGGGGGGATCCCCCTGCGGGGGGAGATAGCCGTACACGGATCCAAAAACGCTGCGCTGCCTATTTTGGCGGCTACGGTTCTTTTCCCAGAGCCGGTGGAACTGACGAATTGCCCGGAACTGGCAGACGTCAGGCATATGCTGGCTCTTTTGGAAGAGCTGGGCTGCCGCATCCGGCAGCAGGGGGATCGGGTGGAAGTGGATCCCCGTGGCATTACCTGCACGGAGCTGCGGACGGATATCACCCGCAGGCTCCGTTCCTCTCTGTTTTTGCTGGGACCGCTGCTGAGCCGTTTTCATGAGGCGGCAGCCGTTTATCCCGGAGGATGCGACATCGGCCGCAGGCCTATCGATCTGCACCTGCAGGGGCTCCGGCTCCTGGGGGCAGAGATAGAGGAACGGGAAGGGCGCATATATTGCCGCACCGCAGGTCTTAAGGGGACGGATATTCAGCTGGATTACCCCTCCGTAGGCGCTACGGAAAATCTGATCATGGCCGCCTGTATCGCTCAGGGCGTTACCCGAATCATTAACGGAGCCTGTGAACCAGAGATCGTGACCCTGTGTGAATTTTTGAACCGGGGCGGGTTTTCCGTCACGGGAGCTGGTACACCGCAGATCACCATCCGGGGCGGGGGTGAGGGCCGGAGCATACGCTATGAGATCCCGGCAGACCGCATTGTGGCAGGGACCTATTTGGCGGCAGGGGCTATCACCGGCGGAGAGATCTTTGTGCGGAATGCCCCTGTAAAGGAGCTTACGGCTCCCCTGAACAAGCTGAGAGAAGCGGGCTGCCTTATCCGGGAGGAAAGGATGGGCGTCTATCTCAAGGGACCCAAGCGGCCGAGGGAATTGAAGAAAATAGAAACCAGGCCCTACCCCGGCTTTCCCACGGATCTGCAAAGTCAGTTTTTTGCCCTGTGCACCGTGGCTCGGGGTACCAGCCTGATCGTGGAAAATGTGTTTGAGAACCGCTTTGTTCACGGGGAGGAACTGCAAAAAATGGGGGCGCTGTGCCATATCCGGGGAGATATGGCGGTGATACGGGGGGTAAAGTCCCTGCATGGCGCCGATCTTACCGCTCATGATCTGCGGGGAGGCGCTGCCTTGGTGTTGGCGGGGCTGCGGGCGGAGGGGATGACCCGCATTGAAGGCGCCCAGCGCATCGACCGGGGTTATGTGCGCTTGGAGGAAGCCCTCAGCGCTCTGGGCGGCAGAGTCACCCGGGAGCCGCCGGAAGCAAATGTATAAGGAGAGCAAGCATGGCCAAAGCAGGCAAAAATAAGCAGGATACCGGGTATATCGACCTCTTTGCAGAGGAAGAAGAGCTTTCTTCTGAAGATTTTGAGGAGACGGAGGATCTGTTTCCGCAGGAGAAGAAGGCTCGATCTGGTTTTTCTCTCTTTAAACAGAATAAAAAACAGAAGAAGACTAAAAAAGCCGCTCCCAAGGCTGCCTGTGGGGAAGAGCGGGAGTATACGCCCTGGACAGAGGAGGACTTCCGCCGCCCGGAGACGTATGCCCACTCGCAGAAGGAAGCGCCTCTGCGCACCGGCCGGCAACCGGGGCAGCCCTTTATCTTTGGTCCTGCGGTCGAAACGGACAGACCTGCCGCCGCTTCTTCGGAAAAAGAGGAAGCGGAGGAGACGGCTGCTTATACCCGGGAGAACTTTTATACCCGAGATCCGGCAAAGGCAGCTGCTCGTAAAGAGCAGGAAGCGCCCCCAGCGGAACAGGACGCTGCCGTGCCGGAAGCCACAGCAGACGGCAGCCGGGAAACCTTCTCCTTCGACCGCTATGGCCGCCGTACAGGGGACAGGCCCCAGAAACGGCGCAAGGATGAATACGGACGAAGGAAAAACGCCAGAAAAGCCTCCACCACCGTTATAACGAACGAGACGGAAGCCGCCCGGGAGCAGGAAGAGGCTCGCCAGCGAGCCCAGGAACGGGAAGAGATCCGTCAGAAGCAGCAGCGAATGCAGCAGGCCCGGCGCAAAAAGCAGCGGGAAGCAGAGTTGAAACGCAGGCTCAGCGTTCTGGGGGTGCTCAGCGGGCTGGTGCTGCTGGTACTTGCGGCGGCGTATCTGTCCTTCCGCATACAGAGCATTGATGTAAACGGCACCCTGACCCGGTATACAGCCCAGGAGATCGTTACCATGTCCGGTCTGAAAGCCAAACGGCATATCCTTTCTCAAAATCTGGACAAGGCTCGGGAGAACCTGGAAGCGGATCCCTATTTGAATGCAACGGTGCGCTATGTGTTCCCTAACCGCATTGCCATTACCATTAAGGAGCGTAAGCCCTTGGGCGCGGTTCAGTGGGGGCCCAACATGGAATATCTGGCCATTGTAGATGGAGAAGGCACCATTCTGGAAAGCGACGCCGATTCCCGACGGGGTCTTCCGCTGGTGGAAGGGATGATCGTCACCCGCATTCTGGCGGGCGCCAAGATCGGCGAGGAGGCAGACGAACAGGTTCAGAGTATGCTGGATATCCTGAACGGACTGGAAGAATACGGGCTTCTTTCCAAAATAGCCAGGGCAGACCTGCGGGAAACCATGGGCATCAGCCTGTATACTGAGGAAGGTTATCGCATAGAAGTGGGCAGCGCCAAGGAACTGGCCACCAAATTCACCCGGCTGAAAAACAACTGGGGGACCCTTATGAACAAAGCCGCCGCCTTTAAAAACAAGGGAGCGGATAATGTGACCATCTATCTGTACAGCAAAAACGGCGTGACCATTTCTCCCCATGAGCTGGGGTATACGGTGCCCACCGCTTCGCCGGATATTCTGGCGGGCGCCACACCGGAGATGGCTACCCCCGAACCCCAGACCCAGGCACCGGATACCACACCGGCACCCTCGGATATTCCTGCCGATACGGCGCCGCCCTATCAGGGGGATCCCTTCCTGGGTTAAGTGCATAAAAATGGACTGCCATGGCTTTATGGCAGCCCTATTTCTTTTCGTTCTCTTCTTGAGGGGATACATCTTGTATGTGTTCCATGATATCCTCTACCCGGCAATTCAATATGGTGCAGAACATATCAATGGTGTGGGTGCTGACGCTTTCATTGCGCTTGAGCCGGGTAATTTGGGCGGGGCTGATGCCGTAACGGCGAATCAGTGCGTACTGAGTCACCCCCTTCTTTCGCATTTGCTGCCATAATCTGTCGTAAGAGATCATAAAATTCCTCCTTTCCTCTTGAATGATAACCGAATTCGGTATATACACATATTAACCAATATCGGTTAATACCGTGGAAAGGGAACAGAAATGACGGAATAAGAGTATGTGGGTACCGCAGGCATGACGGAACGGAGGAGAAGTACTTCAATGCAGGCATCAAAATGATGTCAGGAAGGAAAGATAGTGGGGGCTCAATAAAAAGGAGCTCTCTGGTGGATCTCGGTAAATGCGCAGAAACTTGAATCAAAAAAGGAGGACAAAAGACATGAAGAATAAGACTACGACTTTGATTTTTTCCATATTGCTGGACGGGCTGGGCATAGACCGATTCTATTTGGGATACACGGGCATAGGCATTTTGAAGCTGTTCACAGGGGGCTGCTTCGGCGTTTTGTATATTATAGATATCGTGTTTATTGCTACAGGAAAGCTTTTGCCCGCAGACGGTTCCTCTTATGAAGATGATACGGGAAAGAAAGCGGCAGCTGCCGATGCTTATGACGATCTGGATAAGCTCCAAAAACTGCACGAAAAGGGCGCCGTCACAGATGAGGAGTATGAGAAGTTGAAGACCCAGTGCCTGAACAGAATGTGAGGGTGGATATGAATAAAGAGAAACAGCAGAGAATGCTCCGTTTGCTGAGCGGAGGATTATTCCTGTTCTTGGGCATGCTTATCAGTATACTCAATGTGTTACCTGATTTAGATCCCCAGTCGGTTCTACATGCCTTGATATGGGTGCTCCTGGGGCTGGGCATCCTGATGGAAATCTCGGCATTGGGCATAACGGGAGCGGTTATCGGCATATTGTATACATTGATGTATCCTATCAGATACAAAATTACAGACGGTTATGACTTTCTTCCACATATTGCTTCTTTTTCATTGATGATAGTGCTTATGCTGTTAAGAGACAAGCCATGTATTTTGGCATAGGGGCAGCTATATGCAGAATAATGCCCGTTATTCATGACGCAGTATTGTGGGTACAAGAACTTGGCTGGAATAATATGGGAGAATTCTGGCAGCATTCATGGCCAATGATTGTCGTAATGGCCGCTATCCTGCTGGCAGGCTTTGGCTTCCAGAAGTATAAAGCGGAACCATTGAAAAAACATGGATGAGTCCGAAAGGATCTTCGGCAGACAAGCTGGCCAAGCTGATGGCGCTGAGAGAAAAGGGAGCCATTTCTGACGAGGAGTATGAACAGCAGAAACAGCGTCTGCTGGTAGAAGAGCAGTAAAAAGAATCAGACGAAAGGAGCTTCCTGCCAGGCAAGGGTGGGAAGCTCCTTTGCGCAGATACTCCATTTTAGATGGGAACCGCGGGCGAAGGCCTTGCGAAGGAGGCGGTATGCCTATATAATATGGGCATGAAAAGATTTGTTTTTGCTCTGTGTCTGCTGTTTCTGCTGGCAGGCTGCAAACAAAAGGCAGCGGAGCCTTTTTTGCAGGCGACCGCTCTGCCGGTTCAGACCCCTGCGGCCGTGGAGGAACGGCAGGCGGAAGTGAAGGCGTCCTTTGCGCCTACGGCTACGCCTTTGTTTACGTCCAGCCCTGCGCCTACTCTCACGCCCAGCCCCACGCCTACGCCGGATCCCTTTGCATGTGTGGAAAAAGTGGTGCTGGAGGAGGATCCGCGGTTCTATTATGCGGAGCTGACGCAGGCACTGAAGGAGCGGATCACCGGACTCAGTTATCCGGCGGAAGGGGAAAGCTGCCGGGTGAGTTATGAGGACTTGCGGTATGTGGGGCTCATATATGTGGATTACGAAGGACAGGAGCGGATCGGAGAGCTGATGGTGCACAAAAAAGTGGCAGCGGAGGTCATGGAGATCTTTTATCAGCTTTATACTGAGGCTTATCCACTGGCTTCCGTGCGACTGGTGGACGATTACGGCCAGCCCGGACAGGATACCCTGTCTATGGAGGATAACAACACTTCCTCCTTTTGCTATCGAAAGGTCAACGACAGTAAAAAGCTCAGCTGGCACAGCTTTGGCGCTGCTATAGATATCAATCCTGTGGAAAATCCCTATATCAACGGCAGCCACGTTTCTCCGGAAGCAGGGAGAGCTTATCTGGACCGCAAGGATGTGCGGCCCCACATGATCACCCATGGGGATTATGCCTATAAGGTCTTTCATGCGCACGGCTGGGTCTGGGGCGGAGACTTTAAAGGGGACAAGGATTATCAGCACTTTTATAAAGATATCGGCTATAAACGGTAAAATGCATTTGTGGGGAATGATGAAATGAAGGATAAAACAACGCCCGAATACCGGAAAATGGAAGAGATCGCTCAGGGGATATTGGATCGATATCCCCTTTGGTACATGGACATGAGTGAATCCCTGAAACGGGGAGCTATGGAGATCGTATATGCCCAAGGGAACACGCTGCTTTTGCAGGCGCCAAATGAACCGGACTTCTACCGGCTGGCAGCGGAGGATTATGAGATGGGGCTGTGGGCCTTTCGGGGGTTGCCAGTTCCACGCTGCGTGGTGGCCCGGGGCCGGGATACGGCCAGGATGCTGGCAGAGCATTTCGGATTGGAAACGGGGGAGGCGTGCTGCCAGGGCGCATATATGGACCGGGATCTCCTGGCATGGAGCCTGCCGGGATTGACCATAGGCCCCATGGCAGAGGAGGAGATCCCTTTAGCCGGAGAGGTCTATCATGGGCGAACAGATTATGTTCGGGAGCGGGCGGAGGCCGGAGAGCTGTTTTCCGCCCGAATGGAAGGCGTGTTTGCAGGCTTTATAGGGTTCCATGATGATGGCTCTACCGGTCTGCTGGAGGTATTGCCGCCTTATCGCCGCAGGGGCATTGCCCAGTGCCTGGAAAAATTTATGATAAACTTCTGTCTGGAACGGGGCTGGACCAGTTACGGCCAGATCTATACGGACAACGATGCTTCCTTTGCCTTGCAAGGATCCCTGGGCATCACGGTGGACAGGGAGCATACGCTGAGCTGGTGCTTTGCACCGGAAGAAGCATAAAAAAGCAGTCCGTTCCGGGGAACGCTGCTTTTGTGAAGACTGCGGTTCCTTTAGGGGAGCCGCTTTTACTGCTTTTTTACTTGGAACCCAGGCGCACATAGCCTGCAGGATCTACGGCTTTGCCTTTGACAAAGAAACCGAAGTGCAAATGGCTTTCATCACCGCATTCCAGCATGGAACTGCTGCCTACGGTACCCAGGGTATCCCCGGCGTTGACCTTATCCCCGGCTTTTACGGGAATGGTGCCGGAAAGGTTGGCATATACGCTTTTTTTATCACCGGGATGACTCACCGTGACCATGAAGCCGAGCGCATCGTCCTCCCGGACTTCCTCAACGGTACCGGCCATAACAGCCTTGACCTTGGTGCCCTGCTCACAGGCAATGTCCACACCGCTGTGGGTAGTCCACTGATCCAGGGTTTTGGAATAGATGAGACGATCCATGGCAAATTCCCAGATCACCTGGCCCTGAACGGGAGCAGCAGCCTTGGAGGGAGCAGATACAGCCTGAGCGGCCGGTTCTGCCGTGGCCATAACGGGCAGCTCCGTAGGAGCGGGAACGGCGGTAGCGGTAGCCCCGGGCAATACCCGGATCACAGGCATACTGGTGGGGTCGGGGCGCACAACGGCCTGCTGCTGCAGGATGTCCTGCGGGGCAGAGGGCTCAGCCTGTTGCTGCTCCGGTGTGTTGGGCAGCACGCTGACGACAACGGCGGCCCCTACGATGAGCAGACACAGTGCCAGCGCCACATAGAAACCCTGGCTTCTGAGAAATTCCACGAACTTGGAACGGGTAGGATTCGTTTCCATATTTTTTGACTCCTTTTCTGCGGTATTGGGGCTGTTTTGCCCCACAGACAAGGGCCGGTGCTGCAAAACATGATCCTGCTGAGGATCACTGCCTCTTGGCGATAGTATGGACAGGAGAAGATTTCTTCATACGGTTTTTTTGAAAAACAACGGATCCAAAAGAAGCAAAGCAAAAACGCTGCCGTTATTTACAAGCGCGGAAGGAAAAGGTAGAATACCATCATGAAAAGAAATCTGAATTTTTCTTACAGCCTGTATCAAAGTCTGTACTGGATGAGCGCCTGCTTTGTATACAGCTATACGCGGGTATTTTTACAGAAACTGGGGTTTTCCGCTTCTGTGGCGGGGGCGGAGCTGGCTTTTTCCAGCATACTCAGCGTGCTGCTGCAGCCATGGATTGCTTCCGCTTTGGGAAAAAGAAAAAGTCTGTCTCTGCGGAGCGTGATTACAGGGGCGCTGGTGCTGTCGCTCTTCTGTGGCGGACTGCTGCTGGTGCCTGTATCTATGGGTGTGCTGGCAGTCTTTTTCCTTATAGCCGCCACCATGACTCTCACGGTGCAGCCGTTTATAAACTCTGTCGGCTTTGGCTATATCAACGAAGGCGCATCTTTGAATTATTCCGCTTCCCGGGGTGTAGCATCCCTGGCATATGCAGGAATATCCAAGATCCTGGCGGCAGTATCAGAGTTGGAAACGGGGCGGGGGATGCTTCTTTGTTATCTGCTGATGACGGCAGCTACCCTGGCCGTTTCTCTGGTGCTGGCGCAGGGAGCGGGCAGTGCCGGAGCAGGGTTGACTCAACGCAGCTCTGCAGGGGGCAGCACCGGCGCCTTTATAAAGAGGTATCCCGGATTTTCTTTGATGCTGCTGGGGCAGCTGCTGATCTTTTTTCAGCATAACTGCATCAACGGCTATATGTGGGACATTATCCGCTATGCCGGGGGTACCGCTTCGGATATGGGAACGGCATTGCTCATAGGTGCGTTGGCAGAGGTGCCGGTGATGCTCCTGTTTACCCGGCTGGAAAAAGGAGCCGGGTGCCACAGACTTTTGCAGCTGGCCGCCATACTGTATGTGCTGAAGCCCTTGCTGATATTGCTGCATCCCTCCATACCCATGGTATATGTGTCTCAGGGGATGCAGATGGTCACATATGCTTTTGTGGTGCCGGGTATGGCTTATTACGCCAACCGGCTGCTGGCGGAGGAAGACCGCATCCGGGGGCAGGCGCTGATCACGGGTTCCATTGCGGCGGCAGGCTTTTTTGGATACCTGCTGGGCGGATTGATGGTGGAGCGAGCAGGGATACTGCCATCTTTGTGGGTGGCTTCTTCCGTGGGAGCCTTGGGTTCTCTGCTGCTGTTTCTGTTTGCAAGGCCCCTGCCGCAGGAACGGCGGGTATAAAGAAGCAGTTTACTGAATGCGGCTGTATGCCCTTCGCTGCCTCGGACAAAAGGGATTTGAGGGTATACGCTCCCCGGGCGCACGGTTCCGGCACAGCCGGAACGCTGCGGGGCGAATGCCCCGCAGGCGTGCCTTGCGGCACGCAGTG
>ERZ809224.35-NODE-35-length-174962-cov-38.637024_pt1 | contig 174962 bp, 146 predicted proteins | sample MGYA00520513_ERZ809224 | MGnify/ENA primary metagenome ERZ809224 (study PRJEB31576, sample SAMEA3212658) | Homo sapiens | biome: human-gut; feature: human gut; material: fecal | place: Sweden | collected 2012 ... | reverse complement strand
AAATAAGAAACCAGCTATGGAAGGGAGAGCTGTGGAACCATTCCTATTATGTGGAGACAATCGGATCAGTATCTGAAGAAAATATCCGCCGTTATATTGAACATCAGAGCAAATCGTATTAAATCAGGGTGGAGTGTAAAACTCCATCTGCATAGCTGTCTGAAGGAGGGGAGAGGAATGCTGTTGTCACACAGAACATCGTTAAAGATCTGTCCGGAATATTCCAACATTATAGGGCATATGTGTTATGCGGCTTCCAAACTCTGGAATGTCTGCAACTATGAACGTCATCATTATAAAGAACTGGGACTGGAAAAGTATCCTGACTGGTATTATCAGAAAAAAGCACATAAAGGAGATCTGTGGTACAGACAGCTGCCGTCACAGACAGCGCAGGAGACCTGCAAGCAGTTGGACAAAGCATGGAAATCTTTTTATGTCCTAAAAAAGAACGGAGGGATCAAAAAACCAAATCCGCCCCGTTTTAAACAGGACAATATACCGGTCACATACATGCAGATGGGGATCCGGCATGAGAAAGGCTCAGACCAGCTGCGTCTGTCTCTGCCAAAGGATCTGAAAAGCTATATGGAAGAAACCTATGGGATCCATGAAAAATTTCTATATCTTGAAAATAAGATTTTCAGGAACATGGATCGTATAAAACAGCTGCGGATCTATCCACCAAAAAACGGAAAGTGCGACCTTATTGTCATTTATGAGATTGAAGAGCCGGAACAGCTTTCCCAGAATGGACATTATTTATCTATTGATCTTGGACTTCATAATCTGATGACCTGTTATGATTCCGGAAATGGCAGGACTTTTATCCTGGGAAGAAAATACCTTTCATTGGAAAGATATTTTCATAAAGAGATCGCCAGAGTGCAGTCCGTATGGTATGCACAGCAGTCGGAAAGAGGAATAAAATATCCAAAATCATCGAAACATATCCAGAGACTTTACAGGAAAAAGCAGAATGCAGTGAAGGATTACCTTCATAAAACAACCAGATGGATCGCAGAATACTGCAGAAAAGAAGATATCCGATGTGTGGTTGTGGGAGACATCCGAAACATCCGTAAAGAGAAAGATATGGGACATAAGACCAACCAGAAGTTTCACGGACTGCCATATAACAGGCTGTATATCATGCTGGAATATAAGCTGAAACTGTATGGAATACAATTGATAAAACAGGAGGAAAGCTATACCAGTCAGTGCAGCCCGTTATCACCAGAAGTATCAAAAAGACATGCAGAAGCATCAAATCGAAAAGAACGGGGTATATATATAACTGATGGAGTAAGATATAACGCCGATGCAGTTGGCTCATTTAATATCCTGCGGAAATATCTTTCCGTATCCGGAAAACAGAAGGAACTGTCCGTAACCGGACTAAAAACACCAGAAATAATAAAAGTAGCTGCATAGCCGAATGGCGAGCAGTATTGGTGTTATGGATGCACCCTGAAAAAAGGCGGTATCCCGCCAGATTTCAGATGCTCTGGTAACTCAGTTGCCGAGTAGTTCACATATAACAAATGCGGGTGACAGAATAAAAATTCGGTGGATCTGCACCGCTTGTAGCATTAAAACTTCCTGGCAGTTTATATTGTTTCTCTTGTCGTGCTTGCTTTTATTTCTCAGAAATCAAGAGCACCGAAGGCAGAAGGAATTCCATACGATAAGGGACAGAGATAAAGAAAGAGAGGAATCAGACATGAAAAATTATTCAGAAGATGCAAGCAAGCAGTATCATATTCAGGTTGGAAAAGGAGAAGTCGGACGGTATGTGATCTTACCGGGAGATCCGAAACGCTGCAAAAAGATCGCACAGTATTTTGATGATCCGGTTTTTGTTGCTGATAACAGAGAATATGTAACTTATACAGGGACACTGGATGGAGTAAAGGTGAGCGTAACTTCTACCGGTATTGGTGGCCCATCTGCTTCTATTGCAATGGAAGAGCTTTATCGCTGTGGTGCAGATACGTTTGTCCGTATCGGAACCTGTGGTGGAATGCAGACAGAAGTAAAGAGTGGAGATATTGTCATTGCGACAGGGGCGATTCGTATGGAAGGCACCAGCAAAGAGTATGCTCCGATCGAATTTCCGGCAGTAGCAAACCTGGAAGTGCTCAATGCTCTTGTGGCAGGCGCCAAAAAAGAAGGCTGTGAATTCCACACAGGTGTGGTACAGTGCAAGGATGCATTTTATGGACAGCATGAACCGGAAACCAAACCGGTCAGCTATGAATTGATGAATAAATGGGAAGCATGGAAACGTCTGGGCTGCCTTGCTTCCGAGATGGAATCTGCAGCACTTTTTGTAGTAGCAAGCCATTTAAGAGTACGTGCCGGCTCCTGCTTCCTGGTATTAGCAAATCAGGAAAGAGAAAAGTTAGGACTGGAAAATCCGGTAGTACATGATACAGATAAGGCAATCCAGGTTGCGGTGCAGGCAATCCGTGAGCTGATCCGCGCAGATAAGGCCAAGGAAAGATGACAACAAAGACAAAAGCATTTGAGACAAAGGATCCACTTGATCTATATAAAAAGATAATCTATACAGAAGGAAAGGCAGGCAGGAGAATGGACAAAAAACAGATTGAAGAAATGATCGATCTGGCGATAAAACAGCTGGGTTATTCTTATGCGCCATATTCACATTTTCATGTGGGAGCGGCACTTCTGGCAAAGAATGGCACGTATTATACAGGATGTAATATTGAAAATGCTGCTTATACACCAACAAACTGTGCTGAGAGGACTGCTTTTTTTAAAGCAGTCAGTGAAGGAGTAAAGGAATTTCAGGCAATCTGTGTTGTAGGCGGCAGGGATGGAGTTCTGACAGGGTATGCGGCACCGTGTGGTGTGTGCAGACAGGTCATGATGGAGTTCTGTGATCCGGAAACATTTCAGATCATTCTGGCAGTCAGCAAAGATAAATACGATGTCTTTACTTTAAGGGAACTTTTTCCGCTTGGATTTGGACCGGCAGATCTGGCATAGTTTAACGGACATTCGCCTGATGGGAACAGGCAGAAAGGAGTGTTTATGGAAACTTATAAGAGAGTATTTGTGATCGTTCTGGATTCACTGGGGATTGGAGCAATGCCGGATTCTGAGAAATTTGGCGATAAGGGTGTGGATACGTTCGGACATATCCTGGATAAGATGGGAACTTTGGATATTCCAAATCTTCAGAAACTTGGAATGTTGAATCTGCATAAGGGTGGTACGATGGAAGGTGTGGAAAATCCGATTGGCCGCTATATGCGAATTGGGGAGACCAGCAATGGAAAGGATACAATGACAGGCCACTGGGAAATGATGGGAATCTATACACAGAAGCCGTTTATTACTTTTACAGAAACCGGTTTTCCTAAAGAACTGATCGATGAACTGGAAAAGAGATGTGGCAAGCGTGTGATTGGAAATAAGAGTGCCAGTGGAACAGAAATCATCGAGGAACTTGGTGAGGAAGAAATCAATACAGGAGCGATGATTGTCTATACTTCTGCGGATTCGGTAATGCAGATCTGTGGAAATGAAGAGACATTTGATCTTGCCAACCTGTATCGCTGCTGTGAGATTGCCAGGGAACTGACCATGAAGGATGAGTGGAGAGTCGGCAGAGTTATTGCGAGACCGTATGTCGGAAAGAAAAAGGGTGAGTTTAAGAGAACCAGCAACCGCCATGACTATGCGTTGAAACCGACTGGAAGAACAACCTTAAATGCATTGAAGGATGCAGGTCTTGATGTGATTGGTGTTGGAAAGATCAATGATATTTTCTGTGGTGAGGGAATTACACAGACTTACCATTCAGACAGTTCTGTGCATGGCATGCAACAGACGATTGAGATTTGTAAAGAAGATTTTCATGGCCTCTGCTTTGTGAATCTGGTGGATTTTGACGCTTTGTGGGGGCATAGAAGAAATCCGGAAGGATACGGACGTGAGATTGAGAAGTTTGATAGTGGACTCGGAACTCTGATGAATGAGTTGCGAGAGGATGATCTTCTGATCCTGACTGCGGATCATGGAAATGATCCAACTTATACCGGAACAGATCATACAAGAGAATATGTACCATTTATTGCATATTCAAAGAAAATGAAAGAAACAGGAGCTATTGAGAATCAGGATACATTTGCGGTGATCGGTGCATCTGTTGCAGAAAATTTTGGGGTACAGATGCCGGAAGGCACGATTGGAAGATCAATATTGAAGGAGTTGCAGTAGGTAAATAAAACTGTTGGTGGGGAGAATATGGGCGAACAGTATTTATATCAGAAATTCCCCTTCTTAAGCCAGAAAAAAAGGAGCTGTCTGAAATATATTTTCGGACGGCTCCTTCTTTTTACTACCTATCGAATGCCTTTGAAAGTGACAGTTTTGCGCATTCCTCGTTTCAGGAATAATTTTTTATAATTTTTGGACTGTTTTCTTGGAACATAGGCTTTCATTTTTGCAGGTGTTCCTTTAAAGGCATTTGAACCAGTGTATTTCTGCGGTAATCCTGGAGACTGAATGTTCAGTGTTCTTAATTTCTTACATCCGTATAATCACTGGTGTCAGAAGCTTTTTTGAGAATCTGGGACGCAGGCAGATTGGCTGCGCTGCTGCCAGTGCTGAGATAAGAAGAGACAGTATCTGTACCATCGTCAAAAACCAGAGTTCCGGTATTCTGAGATGAAGAGGTGTTACCATCAGACTGGTGTAAAAGCTATTCTTTTCGCAGAAAATGCAATATCATGAAGAAAAGTAAACAGAAACGTAACCTGCCTGTGATTCAGGACAATAATTTGTTCTGCTGGCGATATTGTCTTGGTGACATTCCGTAAATATTACGGAACGCTCTGGAAAAATGAAGCTGGTTTGGATATCCAACCTGAACGCTGATGTCGCCAATGGACAGGCTGGTGCTGGTAAGCAGAGAGGTTGCTTTACTCATTCGATAGCGGATCAGGAAGTCCTGTGGAGACTGTCCGATCATATCTTTGAAAACTTTACCAAAATAGCTTCGGTCAAGATTACAGCGATTTGCCATATCTTCGACTGTGATTGGCAACGTATAATTTTGTTCAATAAAAGAAAGTGCTTCCTGTGCGTAAAATCTTGAAAGCTTTCCGCCCTGAAGTCTTTTTTTATTGGAAGAACCCTGGATAAGGGCATCCATAATAAGATATAACTGACCAATGATCCCAAGTGGGCGGGAATTGTCCGGGTATTGTGTCAGACGCAGCATTTCATCGCGAAGCTTATCTGCTGCTGTATCGGAAATGGGATGAAAGACCGGATGATCGTTGGACAGTCCGGCTTCTTCCATCAGCTCTTTTGCACGCAGTCCATCGAACTCTACCCAGACGTATTCCCATGGGAATTTCTGGTCAGCACTGTAAAGATTGATACGCCCCGGTTCAATGAGAAAGCCGGAATGTGCTTCCATATGGTAAACAGCATTGTCATCTTTTTCTGTAACACTCAGCATTCCTTTGCCGGAAATAATATAGTGAAAAAGATAATGATTACGTACAAATGGACCATAAGAATGCAGCGGTTCACATTTCTCGTAGCCGTACTGATACACGGTCAGGTCAAGAAAACGTTCATCGGAAAATATATGAAAAATAGAATCTGACATGGTTTTTATCATTTCCTCCTACAAAATATAGTAAAATATGCATAAAAACGAGATACAGAAATCGTACAATTTTAACGAAATATCGCTATTTAGTACTATTATATACCATAATGCGTAGTAACATCAACATTATTCTGGAAATAACGCATTATGGTATATTTTGATGTTATCGATCTATGTACGAAGCTTTTCTTTTGGTGTTAGAATCAAATCAAACAGAGATGACCGGTCTGAATCTGAACTGCCAGATGGCAGTGAATAGCTGTAAAGAAGGGAGAAACAAATGGGAAAGCATAAGGTAGGTGCTGTTTTCCTTGCGGGAGTTCTGGCAATGGGAACAGTTATGACAGGATGCTCCGGAAAGGACGAAACAGAGGGCAAAACTGTAATTGAAATGGTACAGTATAAACCGGAGGCGGTAGATATTTTTGAACAGTTTCAGGATGAGTTCAATGCGACACATGATGATATTTATTTAAAGATTGATTCACCGAACGATGCAATGACAATCCTGAAAACAAGATTTATCCGCGAGGATAATCCGGATATCATCGGAATTGGCGGGGATATTAATTATTCCAATTTTCTGGATGCAGACATGCTGATGGATATTTCTGATTTTGAAGGACTGAACGATATTAAAGAGAAATATCTTGAGATGAACAAAGATCTGGAATATGTGCCGAAAGATGGTGTTTATGCCGTTCCGTATATGGCAAATGCAGCTGGAATTCTTTTTAACCGGGATATGTTTGAAGAACATGGCTGGGAGGTTCCGACCACATGGACAGAATTTACGAATCTTTGTGATCAGATCCAGTCAGAAGGAATCCAGCCATTATATTTTGGTTTTAAGGATACATGGACTACACTGGCACCGTGGAATGCAATTGCAGTAAGTCTGTGCGATTCTGATCTGACTTATCAGGTAAACAGTGGAAAAACAACTTTTGCAGAAAATTACAGAGAAGTGGCAGAAAAGGAAAAAGCGCTTCTTACATATGGACAGAAAGATCCGGTGTCTCAGGGATATAACGATGCCTGCACTGCATTCGCAAGAGGAGCATCTGCGATGTTTACAATTGGAAGCTATGCGATCTCTCAGATCAAATCTGTAAATCCGGATATGAATATTGGTTCTTTTGTATTTCCGGCAAATGAAGATGCAGATAAAAATGTGCTGAATTCCGGAAATGATCTGATGTTCTGCGTGATGAAAGATTGTAAAAATAAAGAGGCAGCCTATGAAGTGCTCAGTTATATGCTCGAAGATGAAAATGTCAAAAAATATCTGAATGCACAGAGCGCTGTTCCATGTAAAAAAGGTGATTTTGAGATTACTCCGGAGCTGGAAGAAATGCGTGATTATATCGAAAACGGTATTGTAGCGGATTATCAGGACCATCATTACCCGAGCGAAATGTCAGTAGATGCAATGATCCAGACATATCTGATGGATGACAGTGCTGATGCGACAGATACATTTATGAAACGATTTGACAAAGAATGGATTCGCTACAACAGAGATGTCGTGGCAAAAGTAAAAGCATATGAGGAGGGTAATGATCATGAATAAAAAACATGGTGCGTGGAGCAAAAATGAAAAGATATTTCTTGGCCTGCTGGCACCGATTCTGGTTCTTTTCTTCTGCTTTAATACATTACCGCTGATCAAAGGTTTTTATTACGGACTTACAAACTTCCGCGGATATGGAAGTTATGATTTTGTAGGACTGCGGAACTTTGCAGAAATTTTCCAGGATTCCCGTGTGGGTCACTCATATCTGTTTACATTTAAATATGCGTTGGTTATGACAATTGTGGTCAATCTTCTCAGCCTGATCCTGGCACTGGGACTGAATAGCAAGATCCGTGGAAAAAATGCGCTCAGAGGAATCTATTTTGTACCAAATATTCTGGGAGGTCTGGTTGTCGGTTATATCTTCAGTTTCATTTTTACATATATTCTGCCAACGATCGGAGAAGTAACAGGAATTGATTTCCTGAAAACAAGTCTCCTTGGAAGTACAAAATGGGCATGGATCGCAATTGTGATCGTCGGAGCATGGCAGGGAATAGCGATGAATACGATCATTTATATTTCCGGTCTGCAGACTGTTCCGGAAGAAGTTTATGAGGCATGTATGCTGGATGGAGCATCCGGATGGAAAAAATTTAAGAGCATTACACTTCCATTGATCATGCCATTTGTAACAATTAACCTTGTCCTTTGTATGAAAAATGCGCTGATGGTATTTGACCAGATCATGTCTTTGACAAAAGGTGGCCCGTCACAGAGCACAGAGTCCATTTCTTATCTGATCTATAACAATGGTATGAGTGGAGGACAGTTTGGTTTCCAGAGTGCGAATGCATTTGTATTCTTTATTGTGATCGTTGCGATATCACTGTTTCAGATGAAATTCCTGGGAAGTAAGGAGGAGCAGTTATAATGAGCAGAACAAAGAAAAAAGAAGGCGCTGTTCGTGGTAAGACTACAAACAGGATTATTAATATTTTACTGGCACTTGGCTGCCTGACGGTTTTATTTCCACTGTATATGACAGTGATCATTGCATTTAAGAAGCCATCGGAAATGACAAATGATGTAGCTGGTGCACTGGCATTCCCACAGAAATGGAGTTTTGAAAACTTTGCAGAGGCAATGCGTGTAACTGATTTCTGGCATTCTCTTGGAAACAGTCTTCTTATTACCGGGGTAACTGTGGTATTATGTATATTAATACATTCACTTGCCGGTTATCTGATCGGAAGAAAGATGAAGCAGCGTAAGATATTTAAGATTTCTTACTATTACATTGTAAGTGGTATGTTTGTACCGTTTGCGGTTCTTATGATGCCGCTGGTAAAAGAAACTGCACAGCTGGGAATCGCAAACCGCTTTGGTGTTATTGTATTGTATGTTGTGTTTTTTATGCCGATGAATGTACTGCTTTATTCCGGATATCTGAATAATATCCCGATGGCACTGGAAGAGGCCGCCTGTGTGGATGGAGCCGGAGTATGGCAGACTTACTGGAAGATTATTTTTCCAAATATGAAACCGATGCATGCAACAGTAGCAGTTCTCACAGCAATGAGTACCTGGAATGACGTTATGACTCCACTGGTCATCATGTCCGGTACAGATCAGAACACACTGCCGCTGGCACAGCTGAATTTCCAGACGCAGTTCGGAACGAATTATAACCTGGCATTTGCATCTTATCTTCTGGCATTACTTCCAATTTTAATCTTTTATATCATCTGCCAGAAGCAGATTATCAATGGTGTTGTAAACGGAGCAGTAAAATAATTCTTGAAAAAGACAGAAAGGGAAAACGACAATGGCTATCAATATAAAGAATCAGATTTTTACTCTTCATACAAAAAACAGTACTTATCAGATGAAAGTGGACGAGCAGAATATGCTTATTCACACTTATTACGGAAACCGTACGGATGATACGGACTGTTCCTATCTGATTCGTATGGCAGACCGTGGATTCAGCGGAAATATCCCGGGGACTGACAGAGAGCGTGTATATTCTCTGGATTTTCTTCCGCAGGAGTTTCCGGTATATGGCGACGGAGATTATCGTGTAGATTGTCTGAAAGCAGACCTTGGAAGCGGTGTACAGGACGGGATGTTTTTCTTTGACAGCTATCAGGTAAGAGAAGGAAAATATAACATTCCGGGGCTTCCGGCATTCTTTTCTTCTGAGAAATCAGAAGGAGAGACACTGGAGATCGTTCTGAAAGATGCTGTTGAAGAAGTCTATGTACATCTTCTTTATGGAGTCTTTGAAGAGCTGGATATCATTACAAGAGCAGCAGTAGTCGAAAACCGTACAGAGGGTGATATCCAGATTTCCAGAATTATGAGTGCGTGTCTGGATCTTGGAATGGGAAAATATGATCTGATTCATTTTTATGGAAAACATGCCGGTGAGCGTCAGATGGAAAGAAACAGTCTGCCACACGGCATCACGGAGCTTCGCAGTACCCGTGGAACTTCCAGTCACCAGCATAATCCTTTTGTGATTCTTGCGGATAAAGACACTACAGAGAGTACTGGTGAGTGCTACAGTGCATCTTTTCTGTACAGTGGCGGTTTTCATGCACAGGCAGAAGTAGATCAGTTTAATCAGACAAGACTGGTCATTGGAATTGATGACTATGATTTTTCCTGGAAACTAAAAAAGGGTGAAAGCTTCAGCACACCTGAGGTATGTCTGACATACAGTGCAGATGGATTTTCAAAGCTGTCCCAGACTCTGCATCAGGCAATCGTGTCGAATCTGATCCGCAGCTGCTGGAAAGACAGAGTGCGCCCGATTCTGGTAAATAACTGGGAAGCAACCTATTTTGATTTTAACAAAGACAATCTGATTGCAATTGCAAAAGAAGCGGCAGAACTGAATCTGGATATGCTGGTACTGGATGATGGATGGTTTGGAAAAAGGGATGATGATTTCTCCGGTCTTGGCGACTGGTTTGTAAATGAGAAAAAGCTGTGCGGAACCCTTTCTGAGCTGGTGAAAGAAGTACATGATATGGGACTTTCTTTCGGGCTTTGGTTTGAGCCGGAGATGATCTCTGAGGACAGTGATCTGTATCGGGCACATCCGGACTGGGCACTGGTCATATCGGGAAGACAGCCGATCAGAAGTCGTTCCCAGCTGGTATTGGATATGTCCAGAGAAGATGTGACAGATTATCTGACAGAGCGGATCTGTGATATTGTAGAGAAAGCGGATATCCAGTATATCAAATGGGATATGAACCGTTCACTTATGGCTGCTTACAGTGCGAAGCTTCCACGTGACCGTCAGGGGGAACTGAGACATCGTTATGTGCTTGGCCTTTATAAAGTACTGGAAGCTGTGACTCAGAGATTCCCGGAACTTCTGCTGGAAGGATGCAGTGGCGGCGGTGGACGGTTTGACGCAGGTATGTTGTATTACTGTCCGCAGATCTGGTGTAGCGATAATACGGATGCGATTGAAAGACTGCGTATTCAGTACGGTACTTCCTTTGGCTATCCGATGTCTTCTGTTTCCGCACACGTATCGGTTTGCCCGAATCATCAGAATCATCGCGTGACACCATTCAAGACAAGAGGAATCTGTGCAATGCAGGGAACATTTGGATATGAACTGGATCTCAGTAAGATGACTGATGAAGAAAAGAAGATGGCGGGAGAACAGATTGCGTTTTTCAAAGAACATGGAAGACTGTTCCAGTTCGGAGATTATTACAGACTGACTTCACCATTTGAAAACAGAGACTATACTGTATGGGAATATGCGGCACAGGATGGCAGTGAGGCCTGCATGTCTGTCGTTTATACAGATATGTATGCAAATGCAGCATCTGAGATCGTGAAATGGAAAGGGCTGGATCCGAAAAAGGTTTATCAGATGCAGCTGGATGGAGAAGACGCTGGAAACTTCTCCGGCGCGGCGTTGATGCATGCCGGAATCCTGCTTCCATTACCAAAGCAAAATTATGATGCATTCCAGATTTATCTGAAGGCAGAATAGAATAAAGAGAAATTACAGAGAAAGCTCCTATGGTGTCGAAAGGCATTGTAGGGGCTTTTTTTATTTAGGAAACCGCGAAATTGTGAATAATATACAAAAATAATTTGATAAAACCATACATAATGCATGAAATGAAAAAAGTATATTTACAAAGTAAAAAATGAATGGTAATATAAAGAAAAATAAACAATGTGAAACCGGTTAACATATGGAGAAAAGTTATAATACGAAGGGAGAACAAAATGAAGAAAAAGGTAATTGCACTTGTATTAACAGCATGTATGGTGCCAGTTGTCAGCGTTGGCAGTGGGGTGGATGTAATGGCTGCCAAGGGAGATTCCGGAGATAAAATTACATTAAACTGGCAGAGCTATGATAGCTATGACAAATATCAGAAAGTTATCGAAGCTTTTGAAAAGGAAAATCCGGATATTGAAATCAATTTTGAAGAAGTATCCGATTATGCAACTAAAATTCTGACAGAAGCTACAGCAGGTGACCTTCCGGATCTTATCAACTGTAATACAGGGACTACGCAGATTCTTGCAAATGCCGGGGCATTACAGAAATTCGATGTAGATGCGCTGAAAGCAGATACAGAATACAAATTTGATGACTTCTGGGATGTCGCAGAAAGATATTGTACATATGATGGTGACTGGTATTCACTCCCACTTGATGGAGGAAATTACGGCTGGGTTTATAATGTTGATATGTTTGACAAGTGCGGAATTGAAGTTCCGGAAGATGGATTTACATGGGATGAATTTACAGAGGCATGTAAAACATTGATGGAACACAAAGATGAACTTGGAATTGAATATCCGACAATTATTAATGATATGTCTTCTGCAATTGATACTATGTATCCATGGATTACAGAGGCTGGTGGAAGCTACCTGAATGATGATGGAACCTGTGGATGGAATTCAGATGAAACCGTTACGGCTTTCGAATATGTCAAGAGTCTTGTAGATGAAGGTTATGTGCCTGCAATAGAAAAATTGGGAGACGGTTATGATGCACTGATCACAAAATTTAATGCGGGTCAGATTGCTATGTGCCGTGTGGCTCTCTGGAATTCCACATATCTTCAGGACGATGTAAACTGGAAAGCGATGAATGCACCGCGTGCGAATGATGGTACACAGGCAGAAGTACTTTTCCTGAATGGTATTGGTATTTCAAGTAGTTGCGAAAATCCGGAAGCGGCAGAAAAATTCATTAAATATTTGACCAGCGAAGAAGGTCTTGCATTATATCTTGAAGATAATACATCTCCACAGATTGCAGTAAGACAGTCTCAAGCAGATCTTTCCGTATCTATGTTTGACGAAAGTCATGATATGAAATTATTTAATACAGGACTGGAGTATGCAGGATATATTGATCTTACAGAAACATTTGCAGATCAGCAGACAATCATTGGACAGTGTTTTGATGAAATCTGGCATAATGATGCAGATATCAAGAGTACACTGGATGGCATGGTAGATCAGTTAAATAGTTTACTTGCTCAGTAACTGAAAACAAAAGGATGATGTGGAAAATATTCCGTATCATCCTTTGAATTTAACAGGAGGGATTCATGTGAGTAACACAAAAACAGTAGTAAAACGTAAAAGAGGAGACTGGCAGATCGCTGTTTTGTTTCTGTTGCCGTCCCTGATTTTGTTGGGATTGTTTGTATTCTGGCCAATGATAGATTCCATCCGTATGTCATTTTATGACTGGAATCCATTAAAAGGTAAGATATTTACAGGATTGGAAAATTATCAGAATCTGCTAAAAGATAAACTTTGGTGGACAAGTCTGGGGAACACGATCAAATATATCCTGATGAATGTTCCACCGATCGTCATATTTTCCGTCATCATGTGCGAACTTGTGTTGTTTGCAAATAATAAAAGTAAAGTTATTTCGAAATTTATCAGAGGCAGTTTCTTTTTACCATGTGCACTTTCTCTGGTTGCAACTGGTGTTGCATGGAGATATCTGATGGGAACGAATTATGGTGTTATCAATAATTTCTTGAGTGCATTGGGCCTTGAAAAAGTTGGTTGGCTGACAGATGGAAAGATTGCACTGGGTTCTATGGCAATCGTAACAATCTGGAGATGGGCAGGATATTACATGGTTATGGTTGTTGCTGGACGTCTGGAAATTTCGCAGGAATTTTTTGAAGCGGCAGATTTGGACGGCGCAAATGCATGGCACAAATTTGTTTATATTACATTGCCTCAGCTGAAACCAGTTCTTACATATATTATTCTCATGTGCGTAATCGGTACTTTCCAGGAATTTGATCTTGTTTATACGATGACAAATGGTGGACCTGGAACAAGTACGTATTTAACTGGTCTGACATTATATAAGACTGCTTTTTCATCTTTGAAAATGGGATATTCCTGTACAATGGCAGTATTTATCTTTATTCTTTCGATTATTATTTCGGTTGTACAGTTGAAGCTGACAAGTGACAAAGACTGAGAAGGGAGAAGAGACTATGTCCAGAAAATTAAGAAAGAAAATTCTGGGAGACAGTTTAATCTGGGTAATTATAGCTGCATTTGTAGTGATTATGCTGTTTCCATTTGTTTATATATTATCTACTGCATTAAAATCAGATACAGATCTTGCGACAAGTGTAGGAAGGATCTTACCGAAAGCGGTACAGTGGGAGAATTTTACAAAAGCATGGCAGCTGCTGGATTTTCCTAAGTGCTTTTTCAATTCATTTATTGTTGCGATAGCAGTGACTGCACTTACTATTTTTCTTTGTAGTTTAGCTGCATATGTATTTACGAGACTTGAGTTCAAAGGCAGAAATATTGTTTTTATTCTTTATCTGTCAACGATGATGATTCCGATTACAGTAAGATTGATTCCTTCTTATAATTTATGTAGAAATCTCAACATGCTGGATACATATATGGGAATGATACTTCCGCAGGTAGCATGGTCCATTCCGTTTGGAACATTTCTTATGCGCCAGTTTTATATGGGAATACCGAAGCAACTGGATGAAGCAGCAAAAATTGATGGAGCAAATCATTTCCAGATATTCTGGAAGATCTTACTGCCAAATACGAAATCAAGTATGGCAACATTAGGAATCTATACATTTATTTCTGCGTGGAATAATCTGATCTGGATGTTGTTATCCGTCAGAAGTGAAAGCAAATGGACAGTAACATTGGGAATAAGTTCAATCTGTGGCGCATCTGTAATCAAACAGCCGACATGGAATCTGATCATGGGTGTTATCGTGATTGGAATGATTCCTGTTCTGATTCTGTTTTTTGCATTCCAGAAATATTTTATGCAGTCTGTAGCTGCAACCGGCATTAAATAGTAAAAAGGAGATCAGTTATGAAAGGTTTAGTGGTAACAGAAGACAATAAACTGTACCTGGAAGAAAAGCTTCCGATTCCGGAGATCGGAGAGTATGAAGCACTGGTAAAAAATGAATGCTGTATGATCTGTAACGGAACGGATCTGGGAGTTATTGGAGGAAAAGTCAGAGAAGTAACGAGATATCCGGCGGTTTTAGGACACGAAGATGCAGGAAGAGTTGTTAAAATCGGCAAAAAAGTTACTTCTTTTAAAGTGGGAGATCTTGTAGTCAGGGCAGGACAACCGGATAATGAGAAATTTTCCAGCGCTTGGGGCGGATTTGCTGAATATGGAATTGTAAAAGATTATAAAGCAGCCATGGCAGACCAGGCCGATGTAAAAGATATTAATCTTGGAATTACACAGCAGGTGTGCCCGGAAGGAATGCAGGCAGAAGCTGCTTCTATGCTGATAACTTTAAAGGAAACATACAGTGCATTAAAAAGAATCGGCGTTGAAGATAAAAAGAAGATGGTCATACTCGGAGACGGACCGGTTGCGCTTGCTTTTCTAAGCTGTGCAAAACTGATGGGAATTCAGGAGATTTATGTCCTGGGAAATCACAGAGACAAGCTGGAAACAGCAGAAAAACTGGGAGCAGCAGGTACATTTCTTAACAAAGACGAAGAAGAAAAGAAAAAAGCTTCTGATCTGTTTGACAGAAAGTCCGATATCTGTATAGATACGATTGGATCAAATCAGACAATCACGCAGTGTCTGGACTATATTAAAGAGACAGGGACAATTGCTGTATATGGCTTAAAAAGCGGAGAAAATCTGAATGTACCATTACCGGAACTCAGGAATTTCAATATTCAGTATGTGCAGTGGCCGGTGCCTGAGGTAGAAGCAGAAGTACATAAGCCGGTTTGTGATGCGATTATGGATGGGAAAATAGACATCGATTTATTTGTGACACATAGATTTTCAATAGATGATTATGAAAAAGGATTTCAGGCAGTAAAAGACAGAACTGCATTGAAGGTAGTTTTAAATTTTTAAGGCAACTCAGGAGGAAAGCATGATGGCAGGTTATCGATTCAATAAAGAAGAATATTTTAAAGAGACCAAAGCTGTATATTCTAATTATCCAACAGATGTTTCAAGAATGGAAAAAGAACTGGATCGCCTTCAGAAAGAAAATCCAAAGGCAAGTTCTTTTCAGAAAAAAACATGGATTTACAGAACAGCAGCCAGGGATGCTGAGGTGATTCTTTTTCCATCCAGTCCGTTTTATGCAGAAATTGATACAGGAAGAGAGCAGAATAGTGTTACTGCATCATTTCCACCGCAGCCAGGCATAGGATGCTGGTTAATGAAACAATATCCAGATTTCGTAGATGGATATGGAGAATGGAGTGGATACTACGGAAAATATGGTGTCATGAACGGACCACAGTTTATGGATGCGGCACATCATTATGCAAATTGCGAGACTATATTGAAATATGGCTTATCCGGAATAATCAGACATGCAAGGATGCGCCTGGAAGAGAAAGATCTTACAGATCATCAGCAGGATTTTTTAAAATGCATGATTGACGTATGCCGCAGCCTGCAGAGAATCTCTGAGAGATTTGCCGAAAAAGCAGAGGAAATGCTGAAAACAGAACACGATGAGGAACATGTAAAGGCACTTAAAATGATTGCTGTTACGGCACGCCGAATTCCATCTGAACCGGCAGAAACATTTTATGAAGCAATGTGTGCAATCTGGTTTACGCGTGAGATGTGCAATGCGTTAGATGGTCTTGGATTTGCTGTGATTGGCCATTTGGACAGAATCCTGATTAGTTATTATGAAAGAGATTTGAAAAATAATCGAATAACGCCGGATGAGGCGCAGGAACTGGTTGACTGTTTTGTATCAATGACAGATGCAAGATGGGATCTTGAAGCAGACCTGCCAGGGGGCACAAATGCAGATATTATTATAGGCGGATGTGATAAAAATGGCAATATTGTTTATAATGACATAAGCAGGATGATCATAAACAGTTATAAAAAATATCATTTTGCAAATCCGAAACTACAGGTGAGAATATCGGCAAAGCATCCGGATGAATTTCTGATGCAGGTTGGTGAATTGGCAGGAATGGGTCTGAATGTGCTGTCTGTCTTTAATGATGATGTGATAATTCCAGCAAATCAGAAGCAGGGAAAAAGTCTGGAAGACTGTCGACTTTATGTCGCAGGTGGCTGCCAGGAAATCTGTCTTTCTAATGAAGTCAACAGCAGAGCATATACCTATCTTAATCTTGTGCAGATGTTAAATGGATCCTTATATCCAGAGTACTGGAATGACGTATTTAAAAGGGATGGATTTAAATTTATTCCAGCTGCGAATGCGAGCGATTTTGAAGAATTCTATCATATTGTAATTGAAAATTATAGAAATGAACTGAATTTCTTTGTGAAAAAATATAACGAATATGGTTCATGGTGGAAAATAATAAATCCGTCGTTGTTCTTTTCTGCAACTATGCCATCATGTACTGAGACGGCAAAAGATGTCTCAGAAGGCGGTGCTGTCTATAATACAGATAATTTTGCTGCTGCGGGTGCAGGGACAGTAATTGATTCGTTATATGCGATAAAGAAGGCAGTATATGAAGATAAGATTACGACATTTGGTCACCTGCTTAAAGCGATGAAAGAAGACTTCAGAGATGATGAGATCCTTCGACAATATTTGCTTCATAAAGTCCCAAAATTCTGCAAGGATAAAGATGCTACAGAATTTGGAAAAAAGGTTATGGATGATCTGGCTGAATGTCTTGGAGGACAGGCAAATTACAGAGGCGGAAAATTTGAGCCGTCATTATTTGCTTTTTATTCTTATAACTGGTTTAAAAATGTAACGATTGCAACGGCCGATGGACGAAAAAGTGAAAGTGCTCTCTCACGAGGCGTTAACCCAAGTGAAAGTACAGAAAACATCAATATTGCAGCATTACTTGATGCAATAAAAACAATGGATTACACGAAATATCCGGGTGGGGCAGTTATTTATATGGACATTCCACTGATGTATAAAACTCCGCAGCCGTCATTGTTTGCAAGTGTGATGCGGGCCTTCTGTGAAAATGGCGGAAGCATTATGGATTTTAATGTTATCAGCAGGAATGCACTTTTAGAGGCACAGAAAAATCCGGAAACACATAAAAATATTGTAGTAAGAGTGTGTGGATACAGTGCATATTTCCATACATTGACTGCGGAAATGCAGAATGAGGTAATTCAGCGTACACAGAGGTAAGCGGTAAAATGAAGCAAAAATTACTGGTAAGTCAGATACAGAACTTTTCTCTGCATGACGGACCGGGAATACGGACAACTGTATTTTTACAGGGATGTAATTTGCGATGCAAATGGTGTCACAACCCGGAGACATGGAAAAAGAAAAGTATACTGAGTTATACGGAAAATAAATGTATTGGCTGTGGTCAGTGTATTGAAATCTGTCCCTCAGGAGCACAACAGATACAAAACGGGCAGCATATTTATGAAAGAACTCTTTGTACTGTGTGTGGAAAGTGTGTGGAGATTTGCTGCACAGAAGCATTGGAAATCGTAGGAAGTTATTATTCTGTTGAAGAATTATCGGAACTTTTACTCAGAGACAGAAGACTCTATGAAATTTCAGAAGGCGGTGTTACTTTTTCTGGTGGAGAACCAATGATGCAGGCAGAGATTCTATATGATTTGTGCAGCAGACTTCAGGAAGAGCATATTTCAGTTGCTTTTGAAACAGCACTTGCTTTTCCCTGGAAAGTGATACACAGAATGACAGAATGTGTAGATCTGTTTCTTGTAGATTTCAAGATATTTGACAATGAAAAACATAAAGAATATACAGGAACAGAAAATACTCTGATCAAAGAGAATCTGAAAAAATTGGTGAATTACAGACCGATCATGATCAGGATTCCAATCATAAAGGGAATCAACGATGAGATAGAAAATGCTGTTGTAACAGCGGATTTCCTTGCGGCTCTTGGAAAAAACATCAAAAGTGTGGAACTTTTGCCATATCATGATTTTGGAGTTGAAAAAGCAAAACATGTCGGAGTGAATCAGCAGATGTTTGAAGCACCTGATGAAAAACAGCTGGAGCAGTTGAAAGAAGTCTACAGAAGCAGGAAGCTTAACGTAGTGGAATAAAGAAGATTGCTAACAGAAAGGAACAGAGACAGAAATGAAAAAGCTTTTTATGAAAAGGCACGAAGAAAACTGGTTGCGCATTCCTTATGAAGAGAATGCAGATCCATGTATCATAACTATTTCAGACAGTACTGGAAAAAAAGAAATTGTCCGGATGAAAGTATCTGAGACAAGAGTGGACTATTGGATGGCATATCCGTTGAAAGAATTTTCCGGGGACGATATTCAGGCAGAAGGCCCGGCGAACAGATGGATCAATGCAATAGAACTTTCTGATAATCCGGAAAAACAGAGAAGAAGAGAATTGTCTAAGTCTGTCATTCAGTATATGCCGCCAACCGGATGTATCCAGGAACTGAAAGGTGTAAAAAAAGCAGGAGAAAAGTGGATTCTGGACTGTGTGATTGATCCGTGTTCGATGACAGGAATTGAAGAAAATCAAACAGCTATGTGTCTTGTAAGCAAGGATCTCCTACACTGGAAACGTGAGGAAAGTGAGCTTCCGGGGATCGAAAGTATCTGTCGGAAAGCGGATAAATGGATTGGTGATATTGAACAACAAATAGAATTTGAAGAAGATGGAAAAATATGGATTTTAGGTCAGACTGCGAAAAAAACATGTGAAGGTGTTGCTGCATCCAATGCAATCAGTATTCCATCCGTTTTTTCAGGAGAACAGTTAAAGCCGGCTGCACAGGTGGATAATCTGCGTGTGTGGGTCAGACAGTGGCATAATGAGCATATTGATAAGAAGTTTGAATTTCTTATGAGATTTCGTCAGGGACCGGATGTATGGCCGGAAGTCCGACTCCTGGCACCCGAAAATATTGTATCCGATATTCAGACAAAAGCCTGTGAAGTAGAACTGGAAATGTTTGTCGGGCAGGAAACGGAAATTGAGTTTGAGTTGTGTGGAGTAAAATGGATCTGGAAGGCATTGGATCAGACGCTGAACTGCCGGGGATATAAAATGAAAGTTCCAACAGAAAAGGGAAGGTTGTACCTGCATTTTTACAGAGATATGGCAATTCAGGAATTATACGCAGACAGGAAGAATGCAATGCTCATAGTTCAGGACGATGGTCCTAAAAAAGAGGATTATAAGATTCGAAGTGAGCAGGTGGAAAACATCAACAATCCATCCTTTTATCTTCAATATAATGCAGAACCGTATTTTGAAATCCATACAAATGGAAAAACAGCCTCTGTCATTTGTCTGAATATATGGGGACTGAGATCTACGCGATACGAAGAAGAAAACAGATTGTTGATTAAACAGGAAGAAAAAGGACAACCGTTGTTTAAATCTGAATCCTATACAGTATATGAGAACTGTGTAGAAGATCGTATTTATGGAGAACCGGCAGCATGGGCAGTGAGGGATGGAAAGACCGTGTTATCACCGGTGAGGGCTGTAGAAGAATTTTGCTGGAGAGATACTCCGTGGGGAGACATGACAAGAATCCAGAATAGAACCGAGCGTTGGGATGCACCGGAGGAGTCTGTTTATCCGAGTCTGCACACAAAGCATAATGTTATAAATGCCGCATTTTCTCTTGCAACAGATATTATGTGTCAGAACAGGAATAAAAAATATGCCCTGCCAGGCCAGGAAGGTCTGATGAATGCAGCTGTTTTTCAAAGAGAAGGAGAAGGTTTCGGAAGCTGGGTAAGAGACACCTGTCATGCAGCATTTCGATGTCAGAATCTACTTGCACCGGACGAAGCCAGAGAATCTTTGTCCTATATTTCTGAACATGGATTTAATAATGGCGTTGACTGTGCAGCAATGCCGGCGATTGCTGCATGGGATCATTATATAACAACAGGAGATATTCAGCTTTTGTATGAAATGTTGCCGGGAATTATAAAATATGCAGAAGAGGCAGATGCACGCTATGATGAAGAAATGCAGCTGATTCATGCGACAATGTGTCTTGCACAGGATGCCTTTGAAGAGCCGGAAAATGGAGGATATTGTCTTGGGACAGAAATTACATTTGCTTTGATGTATCAGGATGTTGCCAAGATATGTAAGGTTACAGGATGCTATCTGGAGAGAATTAAGTTCTGGGAAAATCGTGCAGAAGAAATGTTTACATCCATAAAGGAAAAATACTGGAATGAAGAAAAAGAATGCTTTACAAGTGGACCGATAGGAAGCGAAGCATATGAAAAAGGCTGGTGGGAAACGACTGGTGCAGAAATGGTTTTGTGGCCACGGTTTGGCATTGCAACTGAAAGACAGAGAAATTTGTTTTTGAAGACAATCGAAAGTAATCCGGAGGCATTTTCTGAGTTTGGAATTAACTGGTATCCTTTCCGTAAAGAAAAAAATCATTTCTGGAGAGCTTGCTGGGTATCATGGACGCTTGGATTATCGGAAGCGGCTGGTGAAAGTGGAAATAAAGAATTTCTGAAAAAGCTTATTTTTGCACAGGTAAGGAATGTGCTTCTGAATAAATCGTTCCATGAAGTAATGGATGTTGATACAGGAAGAGCATGGAGATGGCCGCACCTGCCATGGCATGCAGCAGGGTTTATTGGGTTTATTGTCAATGGAGTTTTTGGAATACGTTACAGTGAGCAGGGAATTCAGGTACATCCATGTATTCTGGATGAATTTGAGGGAGCAGTACTTGATTCTGTTCCATATCAGAATGCAAAATTTGTATTTGAGATACATGGGCATGGTGACAGCTATACAGTAAAACTGGATGGAAATCCGCTGGAAGGTTTCTTTGGCAAAGAAATGACAGGAGAGCATAAAGTGGATATATATGCTCATGAAACTGAATAAGAGTAACGTAGCAGAAAGCTCCTGAATGGGAGCTTTTTGCATGCAAAAAAACAGAGTTTGGCTTGCGAAACATACGAGTAAATAGTTATAATAATAAAAAGATGAGTTAACCTGTAAAAACGCGGAGGATTAAATGGCAAATATTAAAGATGTGGCTAAACTGGCCGGAGTCTCGGTGACAACCGTTTCGAGAGTATTAAATAATAAAGGATATATATCACAGGATACATATGAAAGTGTATATAGAGCAATTGATCAACTGGACTATGTTCCGAATCAGATTGCACGAAATCTTTTTAAACAGAAGTCTTATTATATCAGCCTGATCGTGCCGGACAGCTCGCATCCTTTTTGGGCGGAAATAACGAAATATATTGAAAGGAAGCTTTATAAACATCATTATAAACTTTTTCTTTGTAATACGGGAGATACGGAAGATAAAGAAAGAGATTATATAAAAATGATGAGAGAAAATATGGTTGACGGTATTATTCTTGGAACACATATGCTGGCAGAGACAGAATATCAGAATCTGGATTTGCCTATTGTAGCGTTGGATTACCGGGTGGCAGAAGATATTCCGACCATCTATTCCGATCATAATAAAGGTGGCCTGCTGGCAGCAGGAGAAATTCTAAAGAATGACTGCAAATGTGTTTTAAATGTAACAGCCGTTGTGACAGATAAATCTCCATCTATTAACCGTCATAGAGTTTTTTCAGAAACATTGAAGAAAAATGGTGTAAAATGCATTGATTATACCTGGGATACAAAACAAAAAACGGAAGATTATTATCAGCAGATGAATGAACTTTTTGATAAATATCCAGAAATGGATGCAATGTTTTCAGAAGATCTGATTATTATGAATGCGTTAAAATGTGCAGGTGAGAGGGGAATGCATATTCCTGACGAATTTAAAACGGTGGGATATGATGGAACTTTGATTGCAAAGATGAGTTATCCATCAATGACTTATATTTCACAGCCAATAAAAGAACTTGCAGATACATTGGTAGATGTATTGTTAAAGAAAATAAACGGTGCAAAATTATCTGAAGATATTGTTTTAGAGGATGTCTGTCTGGTAAAAGGGCAAACTACAGAATAAAGAGAAATTGCAGAGAAAGCTCCTATGGTGGCGAAAGGCATTGTAGGGGCTTTTTTTATATGAAAAATCCACAAAACAAAGCACAAAAAAGGAAGAACGGAGTCGAGCAATGCCTTAACTAAATGACATTGCGGAGTCGAGTTCTTCCTTTTTTGAGATATACTTAATTCGATTAAATTGCGTCCAGTGCCTGAGCGATATCTGCGATCAGGTCGTTTTTATCTTCAAGGCCGCAGGAGATACGGATCAGTCCGGCTGGAATTCCGGCAGCAGCGAGCTGCTCGTCATTCATCTGGCGGTGTGTGGAGGTTGCCGGGTTGAGGCAGCAGGTTCTTGCATCTGCTACATGTGTTTCAATTGCTGCAAGTTTCAGATTTTTCATGAATTTTTCGGCAGCAGCACGTCCACCCTTTAATTCAAAGGAAACAACACCGCATCCACCGTTTGGCAGATATTTCTTTGCAGTTTCATAGTATTTGTTGGATGGAAGTGTCGGATAGTTTACGAATTCTACTTTGTCGTGTTTCTCAAGGAATTCTGCAACTGCCTGGCCGTTTTCAACATGTCTTGGCATACGTACATGAAGTGATTCCAGTCCAAGGTTCAGAATAAATGCACTTTGTGGAGACTGAGCGCAGCCGAGGTCTCTCATCAGCTGAGAAGTACATTTGGTGATGAAAGCGCCTTCTTTTCCAAATTTTTCAGCATAGGTAACTCCGTGATAAGAATCATCCGGTGTGCAGAGTCCCGGGAATTTGTCTGCATGTGCCATCCAGTCAAATTTGCCGCCATCGATGATCGCACCGCCGAGCGCTGCTCCGTGTCCATCCATATATTTGGTTGTGGAATGTGTAACGATATCTGCGCCCCATTCGATCGGACGTAAGTTGACCGGTGTTGGGAAGGTGTTATCTACGATGAGCGGCACACCATGTGCGTGCGCTGCTTTTGCAAATTTCTCGATATCAAGAACGGTAAGTGCCGGATTGGCGATAGATTCACCGAAAACAGCTCTGGTATTTTCTTTGAAAGCTGCGTTTAATTCTTCTTCTGTGCAGTCCGGGTCAACGAAGGTAACGTCTACGCCCATTTTTTTCATTGTAACTGCAAGAAGGTTGTAGGTTCCTCCATAGATGGAAGAGGAGGAAACGATATGGCTGCCGGCTTCGCAGATATTGAAGACAGCGAAGAAGTTTGCTGCCTGTCCGGAAGAAGTCAGCATACCAGAGGTACCGCCTTCGAGAGCTGTGATCTTGGCTGCAACATAGTCGTTGGTAGGATTCTGTAATCTTGAATAGAAATATCCTTCAGCTTCAAGGTCAAAGAGCTTGCCCATGTCTTCGCTGGTATCATATTTGTAAGTGGTTGACTGAATGATCGGAATCTGACGTGGTTCGCCGTTTCCTGGTGTGTAGCCTGCCTGCACGCATTTTGTATTAATAGTATAGTCCATGAATTTGCCCGCCTTTATATAAATTGTAATATCTTTATGTTATACTTTTTTTTGTTATATGTAAAGAAAAAATACATACTTGATCGGTATGAGAAGGAGAAGAAGGTTATTGCTTATTATGTAAACAATAACGAGAGAATTATGGAACAAAGTAACAAAGCATTACACGAGAAATATGAATTCCGCAATATCAGACGGGATGAGATTGAACAGGCAGTGAAAATTGAGGCAATCTGTTTTCCGCCAAATGAGGCTTGTACATATGAGCACATGGTACCACGAATCGAAAATGCACCGGATCTTTTTCTGGTGGCAGTGGACCGAAAAACTGGAAAGATGGCAGCTTTTCTGAATGGTCTGGCAACGAATCGGGAACACCTGACGGATGACTTTTTTACGAATGCTGACTTGCATGATCCGGCTGGAGCAAATATTATGCTCCTTGGACTGGATGTGCTGCCGGAGCACCAACACCAGGGACTGGCAAGAGAACTGATGGAACAATATAAGGAAAGAGAACAGGTTAAGGGAAGAAAGAAGCTGATCCTGACCTGCCTCCCGGATAAGGTTGAGATGTATAAGAAATTTGGCTTTAAAGACCATGGAATCGGCGATTCTGTGTGGGGCGGCGAAGCCTGGCATGAGATGGATATTGTGTTGGAGTAGAGTAAGATATCCTTCTTTGCAGACTTGAATTTACATTCGTTTGATATTATAATCAAAGGGATTGAAACGAATCCTGAAACAGCGGGAACATTTAATTTTAAGGAGGAATCTTATTATGATTACCTGGAACAACCTGGATACTCTTGAATCATTTAAAGAGCTTTCCAATGTAAAAAAAGTAAACCTTGTAGAAGCCATGACCGGAGAAAATGGTGCAGAACGTGTAAAGAACTACAGTGTACCGATGGCTGCTGGTCTTGCATATAACTATGCTGCAAAGCAGGTAGATGATGAAGTGCTGGAAGGTCTTAAAAAACTGGCAAAAGAAGCACAGCTTACTGAAAAATACGCAGCTCTTTACAATGGCGAAATGATCAATACAGGTGAGAAACGTCTTGTTCTTCATCAGCTGACACGTGGACAGCTTGGTGATACTGTCACAGCTGACGGTGTTGACAAACGTGCTTTCTATGTAGAACAGCAGCAGAAGATCGCTGACTTTGCCAATAAAGTACATGCAGGTGAGATTACAAACGCAGCAGGAGAAAAATTCACAACTGTTGTTCAGATCGGTATCGGCGGAAGTGACCTTGGTCCTCGTGCAATGTATCTTGCACTTGAAAACTGGGCAAAGAAAAACGACAAATTCAAAATGGAAGCAAAATTCATCAGCAACGTAGATCCGGATGATGCGGCAGCAGTTCTGAATTCTATCGATGTTGCACATTCCATTTTTGTACTGGTTTCCAAATCAGGTACAACCCTTGAAACTCTGACAAACGAATCTTTTGTAAAAGATGCTCTGAAGAATGCAGGTCTGGATGCTTCCAAGCATATGATCGCAGTTACAAGTGAGACATCTCCTCTTGCAAAGAGCGATGATTACCTCGCAGCATTCTTCATGGATGACTATATCGGCGGACGTTATTCTTCCACATCTGCAGTTGGTGGTGCTGTATTATCTCTGGCATTCGGACCGGAAGTATTTGCAGAATTCCTTGAAGGTGCAGCAGAAGAAGACAAGCTTGCAAAGAACGAAGACGTTATGCAGAATCCGGCTATGCTGGATGCACTGATCGGTGTATATGAAAGAAATATCCTCGGATATCCAAGCACAGCTGTTCTTCCATATTCACAGGCACTGAGCCGTTTCCCGGCACATTTACAGCAGCTTGATATGGAATCCAACGGAAAATCTGTAAACCGTTTCGGTGAGCCTGTAGATTATGTGACAGGACCGGTTATTTTCGGAGAGCCAGGAACAAACGGACAGCATTCCTTCTATCAGCTTCTTCATCAGGGAACTGATATCGTACCGCTTCAGTTTATCGGATTTAAGAACAACCAGATGGGTACAGATGTAGTGATTCAGGACAGCACAAGCCAGCAGAAACTCTGCGCTAACGTTGCAGCTCAGATCGTTGCATTTGCATGCGGTAAAGCAGATGACAATCGCAATAAGAACTTCGAAGGCGGACGTCCGTCCAGCATCATCATCGGTGACCAGGTAAATCCTGCAAGCCTTGGCGCACTCCTTGCACACTTCGAAAATAAAGTTATGTTCCAGGGATTCCTGTGGAATGTAAACAGCTTTGACCAGGAAGGCGTTCAGCTTGGTAAAGTCCTTGCAAAACGTGTTCTTGCACACGAGACAGACGGAGCATTGAAAGTATTCAGCGACCTTCTGAATATCTGATCTTGAAATTAGATTAATTATGAAATGATATAAGCCCTTCATTTACAGATGAGATTCTGCAAGTGAGGGGCTTACTTTATATGTTGTTATCTCCGTTCTACGATATGATAATACGATTTTGCGGTCATAAGATAGATCAGGCCATATACCAGTGCAAAGATCAGCACCGTACCGGCGGTACAGCCGATGAACAATCTGGTATTTGTCATGCCGAACAGCAGGAGCATCCGGCGGATCAGTGGAAATGCCATGGAAATATGAAGCATTGCCATGAGAAGCGGAAGGAAAAATACCATCAGGATCTGACGTCGGATTGAGCTTTTGACTTCGCGATGGCTCAGTCCTACTTTCTGCATGATCTCAAAACGATTCTGGTCTTCATATCCTTCCGAGATCTGTTTGTAGTAGATGATCATCGCTGTACCGAGAAGGAAAAGTGATCCGAGAAAAATTCCGATGAACAGAAGGGAACCGTTATCTGCGTAGTAGGAATCATATTCCTGTGCACGGATTCCGGAAGTGATCCAGGAGTTATCCGACAGCTGTCCATTATCTTGCAGAGCTTTTATTGCATCCAGTACCGGTGTACCATAGGCAATTTTTGTTTCATCGGAGCCGGTGATATCCAGACCAAGATGAACGGTCAGATCCTGTCCAGCAGGGGCAGATGAGGTATTCTTATACATTTCTGTTCGCATTCTATCAAACTTTTCAAAATCAGAATCAGTGACAACAAATACTGCATTTCTATAGACGATATCGCGACCGCAGGTCAGAGGAGAATTCTCCAGCCATTTTTTCACAGAGAAAACAGAATCATTGACTGTGAGAGAATCTGGTTTTTCAGTCATCTTTGAAGCCCATGCAAGAATCTCTCCATCCTGTAATACCGGATCTGTACCGGTAAGTTTCTTATATTCGGATTGACGAAGAAGAGAAAGAGTTAGTACAGAACCAGACTCCGTTAAAGTACCTGGCTCAGCAATCTGAATCTGCCCGTGATCTATACGACTGATGATTGTGAGATAAATTTCTTCGGCTTTTTTGTCTACAGGAACCTTGTTGTCAGAAATTGCTTTTTCAAATGTTTCTATTGCAGTCTGGCATTCCTCTTCACCGACACCGGTAATGGAGATATCGGTATCGTATGGGTAACGGTTTACCATGATATCATTCATACCAAAATAGATAGAGACAGTCATGGAGATCATGAGCAAAACTCCGGTACTTAAGATACAGATGCTGGCCAGCCCGACAGCGTTCTGCTTCATACGGTAAAGCATACCGGAAATACTGATAAAATTTCCAGTCTTGTAGTAAAAGCTTTTTCTGCGGCGAAGAAACTTCAGAATTACAATACTGCCTGCAGTAAAAAGCAGATAGGTTCCTGTCATAACAAGGATTACGGCAAGCAGGAAGATTGAGATTGCTTTAATTGGTGATTCTGTTGTGATGGCAAGGTAATAACCGATACCAAGACAGATAAAACCAAGCAGTGCCATAAGCCATTTTGCTTTCGGCTCTCTTTCTCCCGTGTTGTTGCCACGAAGTAATTCTACCGGACGGCTTAAATGAATCCTTCTGAGATTCAGAAGAAGGATCAACAGGAAAATGGCACCGAACATCAGAAGACAAGTAATAATTCCCTTTGTGGAAATATAAAATCCAAGTACTGCCGGAATATGCAGCAGTCTCAGAAGAAGGAGAAGTGACAGTTTACTGGCAAGGATTCCGATTGCGATTCCACCAGTGAGGGAAAGGATCGTTGTAAAAATCGTTTCCAGTAACAGTACAATGCCGATATGATTTCTTTCCAGTCCAAGAATATTGTAAAGTCCGATTTCTTTCTGCCTTCTTTTCATCAGGAAACTGTTACTGTAGATCAGAAAGATCACACAGAAGATCACAACAACAACTTCTCCTGTAGAGAGAATCATTCGTACTTCTGCGGCATGGCGAACAGCCTGATCCAGCGTTGGACAGTCGCGTAAAAATTCCATCATATAGATCATGGCGATGCAGAAGATACAGGTGATCATGTAAGGAATGTAGGTGCTTTTATTGTTGCGGATGTTCTGAACTGCCAGTTTTGAGAAGATTCCTTTACGCATGATATTCACCGCCTGTCGTCAGTATGGTAAGCGTATCGGCAATTATCTGATACATTTCCTGGCGGGATTTACTGCCCTTATAAATCTGATGAAAAACTTCTCCATCTTTAATAAAAAGGACTCTGGATGCATGGCTGGCAGCCTGTGCACTGTGTGTGACCATCAGAATCGTCTGTCCTTCGTCATTGATCTCGCCAAACATGGAAAGCAGTGCAGATGCTGCTTTTGAATCGAGGGCTCCTGTGGGCTCATCAGCAAGAATCAGCTTCGGGTCTGTGATCAGAGCTCTGGCAACCGCTGCACGCTGTTTCTGTCCACCGGAAACTTCATAAGGATATTTATCCAGAAGTTCTGTGATACACAGTGCCTGTGCAATCGGGCGGATCTTCTGTTCCATTTCTCGGTAATCTTCGCCGGCAAGGACGAGTGGAAGATAAATATTATCTCTTAAAGAGAAGGTATCCAGCAGATTAAAATCCTGAAAAACAAAGCCAAGGTTTTTTCTTCGGAAAGCCGAGATTTCTTTTTCTGTAAGATGTACGATATTTTTTCCTTCGAGGAGAACTTCTCCGGAAGTCGGGCGGTCGAGAGATGCCAGTATGTTGAGGAGGGTAGTCTTTCCGGAACCGGATTCTCCTATGATTGCAACAAATTCCCCTTTTTCTATAGAAAAAGTGACATTGGAGAGTGCCTGCACTTTGTTTCCTCCGAAACGGGTGCTGTATATTTTTTTGATATTAGTTACTTCTAGTAAAGCCATAACCGGGGCTCCTTTCTTTTTTATTGATAAGGTAAGTATAGAAATCTTTCCCGGCTTCTGCCATCGAAGCAGGTTACAATATACGAAAAAACCTTACATTTCTGTAAGGTCGTTTCGAATGGAGGCATAAACTCCTAGGATATTTCTAATTAATACATGGTCAGGACATTCTGGGAAAATTCCAGGAATACTTTTGTTCCTTTGCCTTCTTCGGAAGTTACATAGATGCGATGACCGAGACGTTTCATGATTTTCTTGCTGAGATACAGACCGATACCGGTTGCACGGTTGTTTTCACGCCCGTTGACTCCGGTGTAGCCTTTTTCGAAGATACGTGGAAGATCTTCCTTGCGGATACCGATGCCGGTATCTTCGATTATAAGTGTAACGGGAGATGGGCTTATCATGTTTGAAATATCCTCTGTATTTTGTGAGTTACCGGGGACATCTTTCAAAGAAATACGAATCCCGCCGGTACGGGTGTATTTGAGTGCGTTTGACAAAATTTGTCCAATTACAAAACCAAGCCATTTTTCATCGGTCAGGACATTCTTTGAAATTCCTTCATAAGTTAGAGACAGTTTTTTTGAAATAAAGATTCCGGCATATTTATGTATCTGTTCACGGATGATCGAATCAAGGGCACAGCGTGAAAGTTTCAGATCCGAGGACATATCTTCTGTGCGTAGATAACCCAGAACCATTTCTACATACTGTTCAATCTTAAAAAGTTCAGTGAGAGCTTCTTTATTCACTGTCGGATTTTCCTGAAGGAGCAGACGCAGAGCAAAAATTGGTGTCTTGATCTGGTGAGCCCACATCGTGTAATAATCAGTCATTTCTTCCAGTGTCTTCTGGTTAGCAGTTTCAGCATCTATTCGCATTCGGTTCAGGCTGTGCATGATCTCCTGCTGAAGAGCATCGGCTTCGTTGGAAGGAGCATCCATACGGGATAGATTAATATCCGGTGCTGCAGAGATAATCTGAAGATTATGAATGTTCTTCTGGTAGTTATGAAAGCCGAAAGCACACGTACCAAGCCCGGTCAGAATCCAGAGGACCGCAATGTACAGAATGGGTTCCAGTGGAAGTTGGTACAGAAGGAAGATCATTCCTGTAAGTATCGTCGGAAAAAGCATCAGTAAGATTTGTAGTTTTATTTTGTTCAGATAATCCAGAAATAATTTCATAAAGTAATCCTTCATAGGGTGAGTGCTTTTAAGTTGCACATTATACCATGTATCCAAGTCCTTTTTTGGTGATGATAAAGTCTTTCAGCCCTTCCCCTTCCAGTTTTTTGCGCAGACGGGTGATATTTACGGTCAGGGTATTGTCGTCAACAAAGCTGTCACTTTCCCAGAGCTTTGTCATAATGGCATCTCTGGAGACTGATTTTCCGGCATGTTCCAGAAGTATCTCCAGAATGCGGAGTTCGTTTTTCGTAAGGTCAATATCATGACCGTTCCAGGTCAGGGTACAGCGGGAAGGATTCAGGACAGCACCCTTATGTTCAAGGACATTTCCCGGAGTTCCGAAGGAATAGGTACGGCGCAGGATTGCCTGAATCTTGGCAGTCAGCACATCCAGATCAAATGGTTTTGCAATAAAATCGTCTGCACCACGGCTCATTGCCATGACCATATTCATATTGTCAGATGCAGAGGAAATAAAGATAATCGGTACCTGGGAAATCCGACGAATCTCCTCACACCAGTGAAAACCGTTATAAAAAGGCAGTTTCAGATCCAGCAGGACAAGCTGCGGATCTCTGTGAGCAAATTCCTGTATGATATTGGAAAAATCTTCTGCGCAGGAGACATCATATCCCCAGGAACAGAGATTCTTTTTCAGAAGGTTGGAGATGATCTCATCATCTTCTACGATGAAAATACGGTACATGGGCAGTCCTTTCTGGTAAAATTGTATTTTATGCTAATCATAACATGTTTTTGAAAGATTGCAACAAAATTCACTTTGTGGCATTATAATAGAAGGAAATTATTTGATGTGTATAATAGAAGACTATGAATAACAACAGAAGGGAGAGTTTAATATGAATCTGGTGAAAGAGGCAATTTTCCTGGGATTTTCGGGAGCTGCTGTTATGGATACAAAAGAGCTTGTTTTTGTGCCGGAATATCGGACATTCTGTGAAGAAAACCTGTGTGGCTGCTATAATGTAAATCCGGCCTGTCCTCCGGAGAGCGGAACAGCAGAAGAGATGAAACAACGTGCACTACAGTATGAAAAGACGCTGGTGCTGCAGACCATGCAGGAAGACATGCATGATTCTGCACAGTACAAGAAGGACAAGTTACTGCAGAACAAAATGACTGAAGAACTTGCAGAGAAGATGAAAGCAGAGGGCAAAACAGATATCCTGATCATGAGTGCCGGACCGTACAAGCATAATTCCTGTATGTCTGCATATTGTGTAGATGCGCAGAAAATGGCAGATGCAGCCGGGATGCTCTGCTGGACAGATGACGGAATGGTGCGGTATTTTTCACAGATTCTGTTTCATGAATAAAAGAATTTTCAAAAAGATTTCACAGGTAATATTTTACTGTAAATCAAATTGTATTACGAATGCGGATGTGGTAAAATCAGTATCAGAAAATTTGATTTTATAAATCCAGGTGGAAAGCCTGGTGCAAACACATATGACAGGAGGCCTTTTATAATGGAAAGACATGCATTTGCAATGAAAGTAAAATCAGGCAAAATGAACGACTATCGTAAAAAACTTGGAGAAATCTGGCCGGATCTGACCACATTTCTTGATCGAAATAAAGTAAAAAATTTCAGTATCTGGAATGCAGAAGACCTGATCTTTGGCTATTATGAAAATGAAGATGGAGCAAAATTAAGCGCTGAAGAAGTGAGCGTAAAAGATGCAATCACTGCGAAGATCGATGACACATTTGACTGGATTTCCACACCGGGTGAAGATATGAGACTGATGTATCATAACTTTGGTATTGTAAGAGAAAATAAAGAATTGATCCGTCACAGAATGTTTATGACAAAACTGAAAGCAGGCTGTGAAGAGGAATACAAGAGACGCCATGACGGACTGATCGCACAGAGAGGTGACACTGTAGATCCGGGTCCGGACAGTAATTTCAGCATCTGGTGTGCCGGTGGCTATATTTTTGGATACGATGAGATCGATACTACAATGGAAGTAGAAGAGACTGTTGAATCCAGAGAGCAGACCGTTGAATGGGAAATGCGTCAGCTGGGAATCATGGACTGGATCACCAATGATGTAGACTGGATGACAGGTGATGTACATGCAGATGTAAAACGTCTGGCATGGCATAATTAAGATTACATAAAAAGAACCTTGCAGCTTCGGACAGAGATGAGTTTAAAATTTCTGTAAGAATCCGCAGGGTTCTTTTCTGTTATAATTATTTTTTCATATTCAGATAACCCTGTATGGTATTTTCAATCAGATGATAAGTCAGTCGCGCCACCTGTTCAGGAGACTCACTCTGTGGCGAAGACAGCCAGGTACGGATCAGTCCAACACATCCGTTAAGAATAAAGGCATATGGATATTTGATATCCGGATCATTCTTTGGAAATCTGTCCGGAAGTTGTTTCAGAAAAGTTTCTGCCAGAAGGTTTTCAATCTGTTCTACAAATGCCATATCACCGTGTGGTCCAAGAAGCGCCAGGCACAAATCACGGTCTTTATCCATGATGGAAAAGAACTGGACAATAAATGGCAGTACGGAATCCGGGTTACCTGGGTCAATCGGGTGGTTCTGCATAACTTCCGTAATATTCTGCATTGCTTCTTCTTCAATTTTGTGCAGCATCTGATAAATGTCTGTATAGTGCAGATAAAAGGTAGAACGATTGATATCGACCTCATCTACCAGTTCTTTTACGGAAATTTCCTTGATACTTTTCTTCTGCATGAGCCGGGCAAGTCCTTCCCGGAGCTGTGCTTTCGTTTTGCGGACACGTCGGTCCATTTTTTCTGCCATGTAAAAATCCCCCAATCTTTTTACCAAAAACAAACAGGTTTTATGTAAAATGTCAATTTTTGACATCTAATAGACATAATTTGTAAAAATGTTCATTAATATACAAAAAACAAAATGTTTGTCGGTTGTAACTGTTTCCTGTGTTTAGTATAATACGGATTGCAAAGAAAAGCAACATGATGTTGATTAATAGAGCTAAAGACTTTTACTAGAAAGAAAGGGGCACAATTATGATCAAAAATGAGTGGAAAAGCTTATGGAATAATAAGATTCTGATCATTGTCGTGATGGCGATCATTGTTATTCCGGTGATCTATGCGGGACTGTTCCTGAAATCCATGTGGGACCCATATGGAAATCTCGATAAACTCCCGGTAGCAGTAGTCAACAATGACAAATCAGTAGAATATAATGGAAAGACGTTAAGCGTCGGTTCAGATATGGTGGATGAACTGAAAGACAACGATTCACTGGATTTCCATTTTGTAGACAGCGACGAGGCAGAACAGGGACTGAAAAATGGAACCTATTATATGGTAATCACGATTCCGGAAGATTTTTCTTCTGATGCTTCTACACTGATGGATGACAATCCGAAGAAAATGGAACTGAAATATGAAACAAACCCTGGAACAAACTACATTGCTTCCAAAATGAGCGAAACAGCGCTGTCAAAGATTCGTGAGGCGGTTGCCTCCAAAGTAACAGAAACCTACACACAGACAGTATTTGATCAGATTGGTACAGTTGGAGACGGCATGCAGGAAGCTGCGGACGGCTCAACACAAATCAAAGATGGTCTGACAACAGCCTCTGATGGAAATAAAACCATTACAACCAATCTGAAAAAACTTGCAGACAGCACGCTGACTTTCAAAAGCGGTGCTGAGACTCTGACAGAAGGACTGAAAGAATACACAGATGGTGTATCACAGGTAGACAGTGGTGCAGCGCAGCTTGATGAAGGTGTTGGCACACTGACTGAAAAAGTGCCGACACTGACAAGCGGAGTAAATACCTTAAATGATGGAGTAAAGAGCTATACTGACGGAGTTGCAACACTGAATGCTAATTCCGCACAGATCACATCCGGAGTCAGCAGTCTGGCATCCGGAGCGCAGAGTCTGGAGACAGGACTTGATACATTAAAGAGCGGTACTACACAGTATGTCAGCGGAGCAAATACACTTGCAGATGGTGTGACACAGTATGTTGCGGGAGCAGAACAGCTTGCAGCAGGGGCGAAACAGTTATCCGCACTGGAAAATCTGGATCAGGTTTCTACAGGAATCTCACAGTTGAATGCAGCAGTTTCTGACGGAAACAGTTCTCTTACAAGTGGAACACAGCAGCTGGAAAGTGGACTGGGACAGCTTGCTTCTCAGTTAAAAACATTGTCAGACAGCACCACTGCGGACAGCATTAAACAGCTTGCAGCAGGTCTGAATACAGCAAAAGCCGGGATGGAAAACGCAGGCAAAGGAATGTCAAGCGCAGCGGATGGTATGAATCAGGCAGCTGCAGGGATGAGCACAGCAGCTGATACGATCAACGCAGCCAGTGCAGGGATTTCTCAGGCAGCAGCCGGACTGCAGAGCGCAGCACAGCCTGTTGCAGATGCAGTTAATGGTATGACTGGTATTGTTCAGCAGTGTGCACAGGATGCGAATAATCAGATCAGTGCGGCAAACGCACAGGTTGAGGCAGCAAACGGACAGACGGCAGCAGCGAATGCAACAATCGCAAATGCGGCAGCAGCATTAAGCGCACTGCAGGGTCAGGCTGATGAAAATGGCATGATTTCTGCCGAAAGTCTCAGCGCAGTGATTGGTTCACTTGCTCAGGCAGATGCAGGTGTATCTGGTGTCGATGGAATCAGTGCTGATACTTATACCGGTCAGGCACAGTCAGTTGCAGGAGCAGTTGCTGAACAGCTGTCATCCGCACAGACAACTCTGAATGATACAGCTTCTCAGTTAAATCAGGCAGCAGCCGGATTGAACAGCGGTGCAGGTACATTAAAATCCAAATCTTCTGATATGAGCAATGGCGCTTCACAGATGAGTGCAGGAGCTAAACAGATGGAAGCAGGAGTTTCTTCTATCCCGGAAGTACCTTCTGATCCGATCAATACCGTAACTGCAGCAGTCGATCAGCTTTATGCCGGAGCACAGAAAGTGAATGCCGGAGCAGGAAGTGTTTCGTCTGCACTTGGTACTCTGGAAGCGGGAACGAAAGATTTTCCGAAGGCAGCTGCCGGTGTGAAAGCTCTGAACGCAGGTTTTGAAACTCTTACAGCAAATGATGAAACTCTGACAACAGGAGCTGCAAGTCTGAAAGCAGCCGGAAGCAGTGTGACATCCGGTATCAGCCAGCTGAGTGTCGGTGGAAAGACACTTGCATCTGGTGTGACAACTCTCAGTAATGGACTGAAAACATATACAGATGGTGTAGCTACTCTTGCCGGCAATAACAAAGCATTGACAAGTGGAACACAGCAGCTTGCAGATGGAGCAAAGACACTCGCAGATGGAGCCGAACAGCTTGCATCCGGTACACAGACACTTCATGCAGGAACACAGAAACTGGTTTCCAATAACAGTAAGCTTAACAGTGGTGCTGACCAGCTGGCAGACGGAGCCGGACAGATTCAGGATGGTTCCTCCAAGCTTTATGACGGTTCCAAAGAACTGGGCGATGGTATCACAAAACTGGAAGATGGTTCTGATACACTTGCAACCAGTCTGAATGACGGTGCAAAAGAAGTAAAAGAAACAAATGCATCTGATGATACGATCAGCATGTTTGCAACACCGATCACAGATGAAGAAACAAAGATCACAACAGTAGAAAACAACGGTCACGCGATGGCACCTTATATGATGTCTGTAGGTCTCTGGGTAGGATGCCTGGCATTCTGCCTGATGTATCCGCTTGCAGAGTACAAAGGAAAACTGAAATCCGGATTTGCATGGTGGGCAAGCAAGGCTTCTGTACTTTATCCGGTAGCAATCCTTCAGGGCGTACTTCTGATTCTTCTGCTTCATGTATTTGATGGATTTACTCCGGTAGAAATGACGAAGACAATCCTGTTTGCAGCACTGACTGGTGCATGCTTTACATCTATTATGTACTTCTTCAACATTACATTTGGTAAGGTAGGAAGTTTCCTGATGCTGATCTTCATGGTTGTTCAGCTTGCAGGATCTGCCGGAACTTATCCGGTTGAGATCTCACCGTCCTTTGTGGCGAAGATTCACTATTATCTGCCGTTTACTTATACAGTAAATGCATTCCGCAGCACGATATGCGGAGGAGAGAGCATCCGTCAGGCTGTAATCGTTCTGATCGGACTGACGATTATTTTCTCAATATTAACAATCCTTCAGTTCAACCATATGGCAAGAAGAAAGAAACAGGGCAAACTGGTTCTTCTCGACTGGCTTGAAGAAAAGGGCGTTGCATAAAGGCAGTCTTATATGCATAATAGAAGAGTGTTCTGATTATATAGAGTCACATCTGTAAAAGCGGATGTGGCTCTTTTTGGATAATGTTGCTTTTGGCGGAAGATGAAGTTTCCAGAATTAACAATTTCATCACATTTTTCCCACAAAGTAAACACAAATCATCCTTATACTCTTAAGCATAAAAGGAAAACAGAAACAGAGATAGCTATTCACGGGAAATGATTTATGAAGTGAACAGTAATGATCCTAAGGAGGGGATTTTGATGAGCGATAAAAACAACAACGTAATGATGAACAATGATATGAATAACAATATGAACAACGACAACGATCCGAAAGAAAGAATGAGAAAAAAAGTAAAGAAAGCAGCAGGTATTGCTCTTTGTGCAGTACTTGCCGGCGGACTTGCAGCAGGCTCCTTTGAAGGAATCAATACATTGACCGGATGGAACAGTAGCACAGTAGAAGCTGCATCCAATAAAGAAAATACAACATTTCTTCAGACAAAATCAAAGAAGAAGAGTTCCGATAAGAAATCAGATGACAAAGAGAAAAGCAAAGATGACTCTGAATCAAAGACAAAAGGAAGTCTGGATGTCTCTGATATCGCAGCAGAAGGAATGAAATCTGTTGTATCTATTACAACAAAATCTGTTCAGGATGTACAGAACTATCTTGGATATTATGGATTTGGCGGAAGCCAAGGATATACAACACAGCAGGAAGTTGAAGGAAGCGGTTCCGGTATCATTGTCGGAAAGAATGATGACAATCTTCTGATCGCTACCAACTATCATGTAGTAAGTGGTGAAGATACCGTATCTGTTACCTGCATTGATGGGGAAACCTATGCAGCAATCGTTAATGGCTATGATGAAGATAAAGACCTTGCAGTTGTTTCCGTACCGCTCTCTGATATTTCTGATGACACGATGGATCAGATCGAGGTAGCTACGATCGGAAGTTCTGATGATCTGAAAGTCGGTGAACAGGTTGTTGCAATTGGTAATGCACTTGGTTACGGACAGTCCGTAACAACCGGTATTGTCAGTGCAAAGAACCGTAAAATGAACGATCAGGGCATTGAGCAGGATGAAGATTCTGATGCAACAAATCTGATTCAGACAGATGCAGCAATTAACCCTGGTAACAGTGGCGGTGCTCTTCTGAATATGGATGGAGAAGTGGTTGGTATCAATTCTGCAAAACTTGCTTCCACAGAAGTTGAAGGTATGGGTTATGCGATTGCAATTTCAGATGTAACAGATACTCTGGAGCAGCTGATGAATGAAACACCTAGAGATAAAGTAGATAACCATGGTGTACTTGGTATCACAGGTATGTCTGTAAGTGATGAAGCTTCCCAGTATTATGGAGTTCCGGAAGGTGTTCTTGTATCCGAAGTAACAGATGGCGGAGCAGCAGACAAAGCCGGAATCAAAGAGAAATCTATCATCACAGAATTTGATGGTAAGAGAGTTCGCAGTATTGATGAACTGGTAAGCCGTCTTGAGTACTATGAACCAGGTGAAGAAGTAGAGGTAACTCTGGAAGTTGCAGATGGTGATTCTTATAAAGAGAAGAAAGTTACAGTAACACTCGGTGAGAATCCGGATGCAGATTCCAGCGATTCAAAGGATACATCATCTAAAGATGATGCGCAGGCTGAGGATTCTCAGGACGATTCACAGGATCAGGAAGACCAGAGTACGGACAGCCTTCTGCAGGATTTTGAGAATCAGCAGGCGGATGGAACTGCTTACGAACAGTTCTTTGGATTCCTTAATTAACTGTCATTAAAAGAGGTTTCTTGCGGGAAAATTTGTTTCCGTAAAAATATAATATTATAAGCAGGAAAGACCGGTGCAGAGAATTGTACCGGTCTTTTTCTGCTTGTGTTGAAAGAAAAGAGTCTGTCTGTTATACTAGACAACAGAGTAAATCCAAAGTAACTGTTTAAATAAAAAGAAGGAAATACTGTATGAATTATATTGTTTTTGACCTGGAGTGGAATCAGAGTCCCGGTGGAAAAAAATATTCCAACAGTCGTCTGCCTTTTGAGATCATTGAGATCGGTGCTGTGAAAATGAATGAGCAGAGGGAAGTTGTGGATGTTTTTCAGAGACTTGTGAAGCCACAGGTATATAACTGGATTCATGACAGCATACATGAAGTGATCCATGTGGATTATAAGGATCTTGCTGATGGAGTACCTTTCCAGCAGGCGGTCAGAGAATTTCTGAAGTGGTGCGGAGAGGAATATGTTTTCTGTACCTGGGGAAATCAGGATGTTATGGAACTACAGCGAAATATGAAGTATTATGGAATGCTTTCGCTGCTTCCAGGACCGGTCACATATTATGATGTGCAGAAAATATACGGAATCTGTCATGAAGAGGCCGGCGGACGAAGGAGCCTGGAATTTGCCATTGACCAGATGGGAATCCCGAAGGCGCAGGATTTTCACAGGGCATTAACGGATGCCCGGTATACCGGGGATATTTTTAAAACACTGGAACCTGCAGCAGTCTGTGTGAATTCATCTATTGATGTTTATCAGAATCCAAAGAATAAAAAAGAAGAGATTTTTATTTCATATCCCACGTATGATCAGTATGTGTCACGTGAGTTTGCAGACAAAGAAAAGGTAATGAAAGACCGGGAGGTTGCAAGTACCCGCTGTCCGGTATGTCATATGCCGGCCAAGCGTAGGATCCGCTGGTTTATGAATAATTCTCGTGCATATGAGAGTGTATCACTTTGTCAGAAGCATGGATATATCAAAGGAAAGGTGCGAATCCGCCATACGGACGAGGATGCATATTATGCAATCAAGAAGTTAAAGAGGATAGAAGAAAAAGATGCGGAAGAAATCCGTGAAAAAAGGGATTCCCTCCGCAAGAAGAGACAGGCGAAACGTCAGTCAGAGAAGCTGGTCTGAAAGGAGTTTGGTCTGGTAATATCTGGCAGAGCCGACTACATGATCGTTATACGTATACGTAACGGTCAGAAGTGGGAGACCTGCCGGATTTTTTGTTATGGAGTAAGTTTTTTCCAGAGCATTGGTATCAACACCTGTTGGAAGTGATACACTGGCGGTACGTCTTGTTTCAAAGAGCATATCGTCTTTATAATCTTTTAAAATATATTTTTCAGCCGGAAGAAGATGTCTTGTTATTTTTGATGGAAGATCTTTTACCGCAGTTCTGGAAAAATTATTAAAACCATAATCCAGAAGAGCCTTTGTATCGGAGTAAGCACCGTTCACAGACTGCAGGACGACCGAAACCAGATAGGTGTTGTCATTCTTTGCGTAAGTGACAAGCGTATTGCCGGCAACTTCTGTATAACCGGTCTTTCCGCCGAGAACACCGTCATATGCGTAGGCCTGACTTTTCATCATCTTATGGTGATTAAGAAGATAACGGGTTTCTGCAAACTTGTTTGTAGGAGGAATTTCATAATACTGCGTGGATGCAAATTTGCGGAAGGTTGGATTAAACCAGGCCGCGCGGGCAATCTTAGCCATATCAGCAGCTGTCGTATAATGTGTTTCATCCGGAAGTCCGTTCGGGTTGTTAAAATGAGTGTTGGTGCAGCCAAGCTGGCGTGCCTTAAGGTTCATCTGTTCTACGAATTTCTTGGTGGATCCGGTGGTAAGTTCCGCAACTGCCAGTGTCATTTCATTGGCGGACTGAAGCATGACAGCCATTAATGCCTGTTCAATGGTGAATTCTTCTCCGGTGTCTGCATAAATACTGGAACTGTTAGAATCAGAGATTCCATAAGCCGCGGACTGTGACATGGTAAATTTCTGGCTTGGATCCAGGTTTTCACATCCAAGAAGCGCGGTCATGATCTTTGTAATGCTGGCTGGATACTGTGCCTTATCTGCATTTTTTGAGTAAAGAACTGCTCCGGTAAACATATCGACAAGGATTGCAGATTCTCCTTCAATCTGAGGACCCTTTGTCCAGTCTTTAATGGAATCGGTATCTGCCGGCTGTTTATAATAGGCGGTATGCGGGTCCGGAGTCGGCGTTGCTGTTACCAGGGGGGCACCGTATTCGTCTGTGGCGAAGACCGGGACTGCCTGTGTGATGATAACCGCAGAGCAGAGAACACCGGTCAGAATCTGCCGGAAAAATTGTTTCTTTTTTATATTCATGTAATTACCTTTCTGCACATATTTTCTTACAGTATATCATTCTTTACAATTATACTGTAATCATTTTCTGCATACAAGGGTTAAATCCATGCAAAATCCTTATAAAACCCCGTGATTCTCATAAAAAGACCTTGACATATGGAAAAATATAACCTTATAATAAAACAGCACAAATAGATATAAGTAAAAACTTTGATGGAGACAGTAGATCGGAATAAAATCCGCAGAGAGCCGGGAGAAGGTGGAAGCCTGGTGAGAGTAATTTCGATGGAAGATCACTCCGGAGTTTCTTTCCTGAAATCTTAAGTAAGGAGAGACGGTGTTTCCGCCGTTAAAGGGAACATGTATCGGCATATATGATTATACTACCGGCCCGTACAATGTAACAGGTGGTGCGAATGTGGAAATTGCTTTCGTCCTTTTACAGGACGGAAGTTTTTTTTATTTCATTTGACTATTGATGAAAATTTTTCTGAAGAATTTAAAGGAGGAATCTGTTGTGTATCAGAAAGTAGATACGAACCTGAATTTCGTAGATCGTGAAAAACAGGTAGAAAAATTCTGGAAAGAAAACCATATCTTCGAAAAAAGTATGGAGGACCGTAAAGACGATCCTACTTATATGTTCTATGATGGACCGCCGACAGCAAACGGCAAACCGCATATCGGTCATGTACTGACCCGTGTTATCAAAGATATGATCCCGAGATACCGTACTATGAAAGGCTACATGGTACCTCGTAAAGCAGGATGGGATACCCACGGACTTCCGGTAGAGCTGGAAGTAGAGAAGAAACTTGGTCTGGACGGAAAAGAACAGATCGAGGAATATGGTATGGAGCCATTCATCCAGCAGTGTAAAGAGAGTGTCTGGAAATACAAAGGAATGTGGGAAGACTTTTCTTCAACAGTTGGTTTCTGGGCAGATATGGAGAATCCATATGTTACTTACCATGATGACTATATCGAGTCAGAATGGTGGGCTTTGAAAGAAATCTGGAATAAAAAACTTCTTTACAAAGGATTCAAGATCGTTCCTTACTGCCCGCGTTGTGGTACTCCGCTTTCTGCACAGGAAGTTTCCCAGGGATATAAAACAGTTAAAGAACGTTCTGCAATCGTTCGTTTTAAAGTTGTCGGAGAAGATGCATACTTCCTGGCATGGACCACAACACCGTGGACACTGCCATCCAACGTTGCACTCTGCGTAAACCCGACAGAAGTTTACTGCAAGGTAAAAGCTGCAGACGGTTATACTTATTACATGGCAGAAGCACTGCTTGACAAGGTTCTCGGCAAACTTGGTTCCGAAGAGACACCGGCATATGAGGTTCTTGAGAAATATGTCGGAAAAGATCTGGAATACAAAGAATATGAGCCACTCTTCGCATGCGCAGGAGAAGCGGCAGCAAAACAGAAAAAGAAAGCTCATTTTGTTACAGCAGACAATTATGTAACTATGAGCGATGGTACCGGTATCGTTCATATCGCACCTGCATTCGGTGAAGACGACAGCCGTGTAGGACGCGATTATGACCTTCCGTTCGTACAGTTTGTAGACGGTAAAGGTGATATGACAGCAGAAACTCCATATGCGGGCGTTTTTGTCAAGAAAGCAGATCCGCTTGTACTTCAGGATCTGGATAAAGAAGGAAAACTTTTCGATGCTCCGAAATTCGAGCATGATTATCCGCACTGCTGGAGATGTGATACACCACTGATCTACTATGCACGTGAATCCTGGTTTATCAAGATGACAGCAGTTAAAGATGACCTGATCCGCAACAACAATACAATTAACTGGATTCCGGAGAGCATTGGTAAAGGACGTTTCGGTGACTGGCTGGAAAACGTTCAGGACTGGGGTATTTCCAGAAACCGTTACTGGGGAACACCACTGAACATCTGGCAGTGTGAATGTGGACATATGCATTCCATCGGAAGCCGTCAGGAACTGTTCGAGATGAGCGGTGACGAAAAAGCCAAGACAGTAGAACTTCATCGTCCATACATCGATGAGATCACACTGAAATGCCCGGAATGCGGTGGAACCATGCATCGTGTACCGGAGGTTATTGACTGTTGGTTTGACTCAGGAGCAATGCCTTTTGCACAGCATCACTATCCATTTGAAAATAAAGAACTTTTTGAAAAACAGTTCCCGGCAGACTTTATCTCTGAGGCTGTTGACCAGACGAGAGGATGGTTCTACTCCCTGCTTGCTGAGTCCACAATCCTGTTCAACCAGGCTCCATATAAGAACGTTATCGTTCTCGGACATGTACAGGATGAAAATGGCCAGAAGATGAGTAAGTCCAAAGGAAATGCAGTTGATCCGTTCGATGCACTTGAAAAATATGGTGCAGACGCGATCCGCTGGTACTTCTACATCAACAGTGCTCCATGGCTGCCGAACCGCTTCCACGGCAAAGCTGTTCAGGAAGGACAGCGTAAGTTCATGGGTACTCTGTGGAATACCTACGCATTCTTTGTTCTTTATGCAAATATTGACAATTTCGACCCGACAAAATATACTTTAGATTATGACAATCTTCCTGTTATGGACAAATGGCTGTTAAGCAAGCTGAATTCTGTAGTGAAGACTGTCGATGACTGCCTTGCAAACTACAAGATTCCGGAAAGTGCAAGAGCTCTTCAGGAGTTTGTAGATGAGATGAGTAACTGGTATGTAAGAAGAAGCCGTGAACGTTTCTGGGCTAAGGGCATGGAGCAGGATAAGATCAATGCTTACATGACTTTGTATACTGCTCTGGTAACAATTTCCAAAGCAGCAGCTCCGATGATTCCGTTCATGACAGAAGAAATCTATCAGAACCTTGTAAGAAGCGTTGATAAAGACGCGATTGAGAGTATTCATCTTTGTGACTTCCCGAAAGTCGAAGAAGCATGGATCAATAAAGAGCTGGAAGACGATATGGAAGAACTCCTCAAGATTGTTGTTCTTGGACGTGCAGCAAGAAATACTGCAAATATCAAGAACCGTCAGCCGATTGGTACAATGTATATCAAAGCTGACAAAGAAATGGGTCAGTTCTATACAGATATCATTGCAGATGAGCTGAATGTCAAAGAAGTGAAGTTCGCAAATGATGTCGAATCCTTCATTTCCTACAGCTTTAAACCGCAGCTTCGTACAGTAGGACCGAAATACGGTAAACTTCTGAACGGTATCCGTACAGCACTTGCTGAGATCAACGGAACAGAAGCGATGAACGAGCTGAGATCCACAGGTCTTCTGACACTGGATATTAACGGAAACAAGGTAGAACTTTCTGAGGAAGACTTATTGATCGAGACCGCACAGACAGAAGGTTATGTAACAGAAGCAGACGGTGATATTTCTGTAGTTCTTGATACAAATCTGACACCAGAGCTGATTGAAGAAGGATTCGTCCGTGAGATCGTCAGCAAAGTACAGACAATGAGAAAAGAAGCTGGATTTGAAGTTATGGATAAGATTCATATCTATGCAAAAGACAATGACAAGATTCTTGAGCTCATGAAGAACCACAAAGAAGAAATCATGTCTGAAGTACTGGCAGAGGATATGACTCTGGGCACAACCGATGGCTATGTAAAAGAATGGAACATTAACAAAGAGCCAGTTGTTCTTGGTGTTGCAAAAATGTAAGAAGTTCATGCCCGGTAAATATACCGGGCATGATTTGCAAAAATTGGGGGAATAAAAAAGCGCAGCATTGCTGTGTGATTAAGGAGGAAACGCAATGATTGACAAGCAGTTTAAAAAAGAAGCTTTCAAAGAGAGCGTAAAGGAAAACGTTAAATTTCTTTATCGTAAAAAACTCGAAGAAGCTACACAGGAACAGATTTTCCAGGCTGTATGCTACACTGTAAAAGATGTTATCATTGATAACTGGCTGGAAACACAGAATGCATATAAAGAGCAGGATCCTAAGACAGTTTACTATATGTCCATGGAGTTCCTCATGGGACGTGCTCTTGGAAATAACCTGATCAACCTGACAGCATACAAAGAGGTAAAAGAAGCTCTGGATGAACTTGGTCTGGATCTTAACGTGATCGAAGATCAGGAACCGGATCCGGCACTTGGAAATGGTGGTCTTGGACGTCTGGCTGCATGCTTCCTGGATTCTCTTGCAACACTGAATTACAGTGCATATGGATGTGGTATCCGTTATCGTTATGGTATGTTCAAACAGCAGATCAAAGACGGATATCAGGTAGAAGTTCCAGATAACTGGCTGAAAGATGGATATCCATTTGAACTTCGTCGTCCGGAATACGCAAAAGAAGTTCATTTCGGCGGATATGTAGATGTTGAATATGATCCGGCAACAGGATCCAACAAATTCGTACACAAGGGATATCAGGCAGTAAAAGCGGTTCCGTTTGATATGCCGATTGTAGGATATAATAACAAGATTGTAAACACCTTAAGAATCTGGGATGCAGAGCCAATCGTAGACTTCGAGCTTGACTCTTTCGATAAAGGTGATTACAAAAAGGCAGTTGAGCAGGAAAACCTTGCCCGCAATATCGTAGAAGTTCTTTATCCGAACGACAACCATATGGCTGGTAAAGAGCTGCGTCTGAAACAGCAGTATTTCTTTGTATCTGCAAGTCTTCAGGCTGCTATTGATAAATACAAAAAGAACCACAAAGATATCATGAAACTGCACGAAAAAGTTACTTTCCAGATGAACGATACTCATCCGACAGTAGCAGTAGCAGAACTTATGCGTATCCTTATGGACGAAGAAGGACTTGGATGGGATGATGCATGGTCTGTAACAACTAAATGTGTTGCTTACACAAACCATACAATCATGGCAGAGGCTCTTGAGAAATGGCCGGTTGAGCTGTTCTCCAGACTGCTTCCACGTGTATACCAGATCATCGAAGAGATCAACCGTCGTTTCATTCTTGACATTCAGGCTAAATATCCTGGAAATTATGACAAGATCAAGAAGATGGCAATCCTCTATGATGGACAGGTAAAAATGGCTCATCTTGCAATCGTTGCAGGTTACTCTGTAAACGGTGTTGCAAAACTTCATACAGAAATCCTTAAGAAACAGGAACTGAAAGATTTCTATGAAATGATGCCGGAGAAATTCAACAACAAGACAAACGGTATCACACAGAGACGTTTCCTGCTTCACGGAAACCAGCTTCTTGCAGACTGGGTAACAGATCATATCGGACCGGAATGGATCACAGATCTGTCTCAGATCAGCAAACTGAAAGTTTATGTTGATGATGAAAAAGCACAGCAGGAATTCATGAACATCAAATACCAGAACAAAGTTCGTCTGGCAAAATATATCCTGGAGCACAACGGAGTAGAGGTAAATCCACGTTCTATCTTCGATGTACAGGTTAAGAGACTTCATGAGTACAAACGTCAGCTTCTGAACATCCTGCATGTAATCTATCTGTATGACCAGATTAAGAAACATCCGGAAATGGATTTTTATCCAAGAACATTCATCTTCGGTGCAAAAGCATCTGCAGGTTATGCACGTGCTAAGAAAATCATTAAACTGATCAACTCTGTAGCAGATGTTGTAAACAATGATGCATCTATCGAAGGCAAGCTGAAAGTTGTATTCATCGAGAACTATCGTGTATCCAACGCTGAGATGATCTTTGCAGCAGCAGATGTATCTGAGCAGATCTCTACAGCAAGTAAAGAAGCTTCCGGTACAGGTAACATGAAGTTCATGCTGAACGGTGCACCGACACTTGGAACCATGGATGGTGCTAACGTTGAGATCGTTGATGAAGTTGGCAAAGAAAACGCATTTATCTTTGGTCTGAGCGCAGACGAAGTAATCAACTATGAAAACAACGGTGGATATGATCCGAGAGTTATCTACAATACAGATGATGAGATCCGTCAGGTGCTGACAGAGCTTGTTAATGGAACGTTCTCCTCTGATACAGAACTGTTCCGTGACCTGTACAATTCTCTTCTTAACCAGAATGGTGGAGAAAGAGCAGACCAGTACTTTATCCTTGCTGACTTCCGTTCTTATGCAGCAGCACAGAAGAAAGTGGAAGAAGCCTACAAAGATGAAAAAGGCTGGGCTCGTATGGCTATGCTGAACACAGCATGCGCTGGTAAGTTCACATCTGACAGAACTATCCAGGAATATGTGGATGATATCTGGCATCTGGACAAGGTTTTTGTTAAATAAAACTTTTATAAAAATGGATTTTTAAGATTTACGCAAAGGGGACTTGACGGTCCCCTTTGTGCATTCCTGGCTTTTTAGAAAAAATTCTACATGGTATAAGACGGAAGAGAGTTGTAATTGTGTCTGACTCCTGGTGCATCATGGATATATTTTGCGAGATGTGTGCGAATGTTTTCCATTTTCTGTTTTGTATCAGGATTGCTGTATGGAATCCGGTCGATGATCTTATTCAGATAATCATGTTCTTCAATGATATCAAAACTTGCACGGAAATAGATATCACAGAAATAAGCAACATAGGATACCCAGTAATCCATTTTGGTTACACGGTCCGGGGAATAAATGCACTGATCTTTGAGTACAGTGTCATAAACGACAGGAGTGATCTCCTGTGCACCAATTTCTTTGCCTGAAGCACCCATAAAAACAAGAAGATCATCTTGCAGTTTTACGCGGCAGTTATCAAGTTTGTCTGCATCACGGATCAGACGTGCATGGAGCAGCGTCCGATTATCGGTAATTCCTTCGAGGTGGAAATCACTGTGTCTGGCAATTGCGGTGCGAATAATATCATCCCAGGTGTCTTCCGGAACAAACTGTCGGATCATTCCTTCTTCAAATAATACCTGAACTCCATAAGCGGCATGGTCCATGGTTGTTGGCTCGAAACTGTCAAAGCGTTTTAACTGTTCAAAACGTCCGATGTCATGAAGCAGGGCAATGATGCGTGCAAGTTCAGTATCTTCTTCTGTCAGGTGCATCCGATGACAGATTTCACTCATATCATGTACGACTCCATAAGTATGTATGACCTTCAGTCGAACTTTGTCATTGCTGCGGTCATAACTTTCAAGATAAGTTTCAAATTTTTGTTTTGCATCGTTATAGTTCATGTGAGGTGGTCTCCTTTAAATTTTTTCGGTATTCTCTTGGACTGCATCCTTTAATCTTGCTGAATACTTTGGAATAATAATTGGAATCGGAAAAGCCGGTTTTTTCAGCAATACTGCTGATGGATTCTTTGGTACTGAGATATTCCAGGCTTCGCTCGATCCGGTATTCCTGCAGAAAAGAAAAAAGGGTAGTATTCATATGGCGTTTAAAAAGACGGGTACATTCACTCTCGCACAAATGAATATGTTCGGAAATATCATCCAGTGTAATCTGATTCATATAATTTTGTTCGATGTAGGAGAGAATCCTGCGGATTCGTTCGTATTCTGTGAAATCAGAAGTAGTTGATACAGGCTGATGCGGAAGGTGTTCCACAAGCAGCCGCCACAGGAGCTGCATCCGAATGGAAATATCCAGTTCATAGAAATCCGGCTTTTTTTTATCGAGTGAGATGACTTCCAGCATTCGGTCACGAAAAGTTTCGTGCCATTTTTCACTGTAATCAATATGTAACGCACATACAGCAAGATTCTGAATCACAGGATCTACATATCTGGTACAGATGGTACTTTGAAAGAAACCATAGATCAGTTTGGGATCAAAGGTGATCGGTATGTAAGAACAGTCCTCCTGATTTTCCATTTCTCCGGAATGGAGGGCATTGGAATTGCAGAAGATAATATCGCCCTCTTTCAGATGGAAGGAGCGGTTGTTTATACGATAATGCATGGAGCCTTCTTTTACATAAGTAATCTCGATTTCCGGATGGCAGTGCCACATAAAAGAATTGGAATCGTATTCAGACAGACACTGATAACTGACCAGAAAGGGAAAGTGATCGCTTCCATGTTTTTTTAGTTCTTTTTGAAATTGATTTGTGATAATTTGCATGTTAAGCTCCTTACAGCTGGGTATCGCGCAGATATGATCAGATATATCAGATTGTATGCGGAGATACTTTAAACGCATAAAATTACGGTTATTCTTCTCCTATTATAGGCATATTTTTATGAGATACGCAAGATTTTACTTGTTTTTCGCAGATTAATTAAGGTATTTTACAGAAAAAGCAGTATAATGAGAGTATCAGATATGCAAAACAGAGTGCATGATGAAAGAGCGGAAACAAGCAGGATACTATATGGGTTGCAACAAATAACATGTAAAAGGAGAACAGAGTCATGAATTTACCGGAAACAGCAAAACTTCAGGAAATTTACGGGGAAACAGAAATCAGCGGAGCACGTTTCAAAAATCTTGCAGATAATTTTTCAAAAATCTATGGACAGGATAAGGCAGAATACTTTACAGCACCTGGAAGAACAGAGATCATTGGTAATCATACAGATCATAACGGTGGTAAAGTAATTGCAGGAAGCATTAATCTGGATACGATAGGGGCAGCTTATCCGAATGGAACACAGGTGATCCGTATCACAAGTGAAGGATACAGGGATGAAATCGTAGTTGACCTTACAAAACTCAGCAAGAGTAATTACAAAAAAGGCACAGCAGCACTTGTAGCAGGAATGATGGAAGGTGCTCAGAAGAATGGTTTTGAAACAGGTGGATTTGATGCTTATGTTAGCACCAATGTTATTGCGGCAGCAGGTGTCAGCTCTTCTGCTTCTTTTGAAATGCTGATCTGTACGATTATTGATTACTTTTTCAATGAGAGCAAAATGTCCTTTAATGATTATGCAAAAGTAGGTCAGTACGCAGAAAATGTATACTGGGACAAGGCATCCGGAATGATGGATCAGATGGCATGTGCGGTTGGTGGTCCGGTACTGTTTGATTTTGCAGACAGAGATAACCTGAAATATAGCAAACTGGATTTTTCCTTCGGAAAATTTGGATACAGACTTGTTATTGTAAACACAGGAAAAGGTCATGCAGATCTCAGTCAGGAATATTCTGAGATCCCTGGTGAGATGAAAGCGGTTGCAAAAGTACTTGGTGTGGAACTTCTTCATGAAACAAATGTAGATGCACTTCTTGAACACTGCAATGAAATTGAAGATGACAGAGCCGTCCTTCGTGCACTTCATTTCTTTGGAGAAACATCACGCGTAGAAGATGCTGCAGATGCGATTCATCACAATGATTATGACAAGTTCCTTGAACTGATCGATGAGTCAGGAAAATCTTCATGGGAACTTCTTCAGAACTGCTACACAATGAAAGATTTTCATGAGCAGAAGATTACCAGAACACTTGCATTGACTCAGCTCTTCCTCAAGAAGATCGGGGCAGGTGTATGCCGTGTTCATGGAGGCGGTTTTGCAGGTGTTATCGCAGCAATCGTGCCGGAAAAAGAACAGGATAATTACGTAGAATATATTTCCAGATTTGTTGGAAAAGAAAATGTATATCCGATGGACATCCGCGCGATCGGAGCAGTACATATTGGATAATATGAAAGATAAACGACAACAGTTGATTATCCTTTGAAAATTATTAAAATACATACATAAAAAACATAAGGTATCATAAATACAGACAAAGGAGAGATTCTTTGAAGATCATTTCCTATATTTCTGTATTTATGATACCTTTTTTATACCAGTGATTTATTCTTTTCAAGCATTTCGTAAATGATATTTTGAGTATAAGTTCCGAGATGCTTCTGATCCTCTTTGGAAAGTTCTTTTACATAGATCGGTTTACCGTATTCCAGAACAACATGTGTGGATTTGATCTTTGGCATATGTGCCTCAAAAATTTCTGCGGTATTGTTCATCGCCATCGGGATGATCGCACATCCGGATTTGCTGGCAATTTTGAAACTTCCCTCATGGAACGGAAGGAGTTCCAGTTCATCCTTGTTTTTGTTCCGGGTTCCTTCCGGGAAGATGCAGATGGAGATGCCGGATTTGATCTTTTCAATAGCGGTAAGGATGGTTTTCAGTCCCTGTTTGATATCCTTACGATCCAGAAACAGGCAATGCAGATAGCGCATCCAGTTGGAAAGAAGCGGATATCGTTCCATTTCTTTCTTTGCAATATAACCGGTACGGATCGGGCAGCGACTGTAGGAAAGTACAATGTCAAAGTAGCTTCTGTGATTACCAATATAAAGGACTGGTGTGTCTTTTGGGACATTTTCTTCACCGATTATCGTGACCTTGGTTCCGGCTTCCCACAGAATAAATTTAAAAACTGCCTGGATAATACGAAGAGAGCTGATCTCTTTTGTTCGCGGTGAAAATTTTCCGATGATCCATTCCACAAAAAGGATTGGAATAGATAAAATCAGAAATCCAATGACCGTGATGGCAACAATAACTAAACGAATCATAATGAATTCCTCTTTCTGTCAAAAAGATGTCCCGCATAGCAAGACTCTGGTACAAGTATAAGTGATTTTGCAAATACTTGCAATAAATGTTTTATACTCTGCATAGAATACATACTGAAGAAATCTAATACCGGGAAATGAGAGAATTTATGAAAAAAGCAGCTTCTCTGCTGTGTCTGGCAGTGCTTTTTCTTATGTTGGGCGGATGTCAGATGATACGGATCGAGGAAGAAAATAAAACACCACTTGCATATACCGTGATCGAGGATTCCCAGATTCCGGAAGAAATGCAGGAGCTGATCAGAGAAAAGAAAGAAACAGAATTTCAGATTGCCTATCAGAAGGGAACGGAGCTGTTTCTGGCAAAAGGGTATGGTCGACAGATGAGTGGAGGATACAGCATTCAGGTAAAAGAACTTTCTGCATCTTCAAATGCAGTTTTTTTTGAAACAAAACTGATCGGTCCGACGGAAAAGATTCAGGGCGGGGAACCGTCATATCCGTATATTGTGATAAAGACAGAATACCGGGATGGTCCGGTGCAGTTTCAGTGAGACGGGAGGATGGAATTGTGGAATTAAAAAAAGAAGATATTCAGATATTAAGGACAAAGAGCAAGGCATCCAGCCAGGTAACATTTGATGTGGATTACAATGTACCGGATGTAAAACCGGACATTGGACGTATGATTCAGAATAAGGGGGAGATGACAGTAGAAGAAGTGCGCCTGAATGAAGGGCATGCATTTCTGAAAGGAAAACTGCAGGCAGATCTTCTTTATGTCGGTGAGGAGGATGGCAGGATCTACAGTCTTTCTGCAAATCTTCCAATGGAAGAGACACTGAATCTGGATGGAATAGTCAACGGGGATAAAATGTGCCTGAAATGGGAAATTGAGGATCTGAGCATTCATATCATCCATTCCAGAAAAATGAATATTAAAGCAGTGGTTACTTTTTTTGCTTCTGTAGATGAGCTGACAGGAGTAAGGCTTCCGGTATCTCTTGATGATGAGACAGTATCTGTGCAGAAAAAAACAATGCGTGTACTGAGTCTTGTAATACATAAAAAGGATACTATGCGCCTGAAAGAGGAAATAACACTTGTATCGAACAAACCTAATATAGCAGAGCTGCTCTGGTATACAACAGAAGTTCGTGGGCTGGATCTCAGACCTGAAGAAAACAGTGTAAAGGCCAAAGGAGAACTTTTTATTTTTGCATTATATACAGGGGATGATGAAAGTGGAACGCTCCAGTGGATAGAACATTCCATACCATTTAATGGAGAGGTGGAGTGCTCAGGCTGTATTTCGGAAATGATCCCAAATCTGGAAACTGCTGTGATCAATCAGACCCTGGAGGTAAAACCGGATGCGGATGGAGAAGAAAGAAAGCTTCAGGCAGATGTTGTACTGGAACTGGATATGAAGCTTTATCAGGAAGAAGATCATGAGGTCATCATGGATGTGTATACACCGTTTCGTCAGTGTATGCCAAAAGGTCGGAAAGAGATACTGGAAAGTCTTCTTGTCCGTAATTTCTCCCGATGCAGGATCGCAGACAGGATAGAAGTCAAAGAGACACAGGGGAAGATCCTTCAGATCTGTCACAGCCAGGGCAAAATAAAAATAGACAAAATCCAAATCGTTAAAGATGGAATTCTGGCAGAAGGAATTGTACGACTAAAAGTGCTGTATATTGTAGAAAATGATGAAATGCCGTTTTATTCCATGGAAGCAATGCTGCCGTTCAGTCACGTAGTTGAAGCCAAAGGCATTACAGAAAACAGTGTATATTATCTGCATACGGAACTGGAACAGCTTTCAACGACAATGGTAGACAGCAATGATATTGAGATCCGGGCGACGATAGGACTGAATGTGCTTGTGATCCAGTGCAGTGAGGAGATGATTCTTGAAAAAATTGAAGAAATTCCACTGGATCAAGAAAAAATCCGGAATATGCCGGGAATTACAGTGTATATCATGAAACCAGGTGATACATTGTGGAATATTGCGAAAAAATTTTATACAACGGTGGAGGAGATCATACAGATGAATGATCTGGACGGGGATGAGGTATCTTCCGGAACACCACTTCTTCTGGTGAAAAAAGTCGAAGAATAATATTGAATTTAGTATGAAAATCGGCTAAAATATAGCCAGATCATGTTTGTATACAAAGTACAAAGGAACGAAAAGTACAAAGGATGGAAGGTGAATTTATGCGTTTACGTGCAATGGCCAAGATTAATCTGGGACTGGATGTTCTTCGCAAAAGAGAGGATGGATATCATGAGGTTCGAATGATCATGCAGACGATCCAGATGTATGATCTTCTGGATATCCGGAAGAAGGAAGAACCGGGGATCTCCTTATCTACCAATCTTCCATATGTCCCGTCAGATGAAAGAAATCTGGTATATAAAGCAGCAAAACTTCTTATGGATGAATTTGATATCAAAGAAGGCCTTTCTATGAAGCTGACGAAATTTATTCCGGTGGCAGCTGGTATGGCTGGAGGAAGCTCGGATGCAGCAGCAGCATTTGTAGGAGTGAATCGTCTGTTTCGTCTTGGATTAAGTGAAGAGGAACTGATGAAGAGGGCAGTACAGGTTGGTGCGGATGTTCCGTATTGTGTTATGCGTGGAACTGCACTTGCAGAAGGAATTGGAGAGAAGCTGACCAGACTTCCGGGACTGCCGAAATGCTATGTGTTGGTTGGTAAACCGGGAATCAATGTTTCCACAAAACTTGCCTATGAGAATCTTCATCTGGATCAGATTCAGTCACACCCGGATATTGATGGAATGATCAGTGACATTGAGAATCAGGATCTTCACAGTCTTACTGCGAAAATGCAAAATGTTTTTGAACCGGGAATCATCAGTCAGTATCCGGTTATTCAGGAGATTAAAGATCTTATGGAAGCGAACGGTGCGCTTAAGGCAATGATGAGCGGAAGCGGACCGACTGTCTTTGGAATATTTGATGACCGCAGTAAACTTCGGGAAGCTACGGAAGCGCTTCGCAACAGTCATCTGGCGAAAACTGTATTTGCAACACAGATATACAATAAAAAGTAAGAAAGGGGAAGTACTTATGATAAATGATTTTTCTGTAGACATGAATGAATATCTGCCATTACGCGATGTTGTATTTAATACACTCCGTAAAGCAATTTTAAAAGGTGAACTGAAGCCAGGAGAACGACTGATGGAAATTGCACTTGCAGAACGTCTTGGTGTCAGCAGGACTCCGGTAAGGGAAGCTATGCGAAAACTGGAACTGGAAGGTCTGGTTGTGATGATTCCCCGAAGAGGTGCACAGGTTGCCAATATCACAGAGAAAGATCTGAATGATGTTCTGGAAGTTCGAATTGCTCTGGAAAATCTTTCTATTGAAAATGCATGTGCACGTATGACAGAGGAACAGCTGGCGGAATTGTGGAAAGCGGCCAAAGACTTCGAAGCAACTATGGCAGAGGGTAATCTGGTCAAGCTTGCAGAGGCCGATGTGGCATTTCACGAAGTGATTTATAAATCTTCTGATAACAGAAGACTGAATCAGGTATTGAATAATCTTCGGGAACAGATTTATCGTTACCGTGTGGAGTATCTGAAGGATGAAGAGACAAGAAATCTTCTCGTCAAAGAACATGAAGAAATTTACGAAGCAATCCGTAATCGTGATGTAAAACAGGCACAGGAGATTTCCTATCAGCATATTGAGAATCAGCGGGAGGCAATCATACGGTCTATCCGTGAAGAGACACAGAACCGACAGGTTCATAAATAGAACGGTCAGCAGTGTCTGCACACATAAAATCTTATAATCTGGTTATTCTAAAAGAGATGCATAAAGTGTATCTCTTTTTTTATTTATTATAGCAGGTATCTGTCTTCAGGAGGAAATGATGAGAGAAGCAGTAGAAGGATCAGTAAAAGAAACAGAGCAGATCAGGATTTCGTCAAATCTGAGGGATAATGAGATATATATCCGAAAGCAATGCGAAAATTGTGCAGATATTCTGGTACGTCCGATGCGTCTGGGAGAAGATCGTAAAGTGGACTGCCTTATGGTTTATATTGAAGTTACGGTATCGAATATGATGCTGGATGATTCAGCGATTGGAAAAATGATCAATCATTTCTGGAAAATACCGCCGGAAAAAATACAGGAATTTCTCAAAAATAACAGTCTGGGCATTGCAGATGTGCAGAAACTGGAAAATATGGATGAAGTTTTTGGAGCAATCTTGTCTGGAAATGCAGTGTTTTTTATAGATGGTTACAATAAGGCAATGAAAATCTCCAGCAAAGGGTATCCGGATATGGGAGTCTCTGAGGCAGAATCAGAAAAGGTATTGCGTGGTTCCAGGGAAGGTTTCTCAGATTCGGTAAAGACAAATTCTGCACTTGTACGCAAAAGAATCCGTGATACCCGAATGAAAGTAGAAGAATATCAGAGTGGAGTCCGTTCCAATACAACGATTCAGATACTGTATATCGAAGATCTGGTACATGAAGAACTTCTGGAAGAGGTCAAAAACAGGCTGGAAGAATACAAAATAGATGGAATTCTGGACAGTGGAATGCTGGAACAGCTGACTGAGAAACCCTGGTATTCGCCTTTTCCGCAGTATCAGGTGACGGAACGCCCGGATCGGACGGCACTGGAACTTCTCAATGGAAAAATCGCACTTCTGTGTGATAATTCTCCGTCTGCCCTGATCCTGCCAGGTGCATTCAGCAGTTTTATGGAGAGCAGTGAAGACTGGTATCATCATTTTGAGATGGCAACATTTCTTCGAATACTGCGTTATCTGGCATTGCTGACAGCAACATTGCTTCCGGGATTGTATCTGGCAGTGATCCGGTTTCATACACAGATATTGCCAACGAATCTTTTGCTGTCTTTTGCAGATGCAAGGGAGGGAGTACCTTTTTCAAGTGTGACAGAACTGGTTTTACTGGAACTCGCTTTTGAACTGATACGGGAAGCCGGAGTCCGGGTACCCGGTGCACTTGGAAATGCAATCGGAATAGTAGGCGGCCTGATCATAGGAGATGCGGCAGTCAGTGCCAATCTGGTAAGTCCTATTGTTGTTATGATCGTAGCACTTACGGCACTTGGATCTATGGTCATACCGGATGAAGAATTTGCAGCTGCTTTTCGCCTGCTGAAATATGGATTTTTGATTCTGGGAGGCTATCTTGGAATATATGGAGTTGTCCTTGGCATCTATCTTACAGTATCACATCTGTCAGGCCTGTTGAGCTTTGGAATACCGTATCTGGTGCCTTTTGTGGAAGAACAATCCGTTAGACAGACAGGTAATGGTATTTTTCGAATACCTTTCAAAGCCAGAAAATACAGGCCGGTCTATGCAAGAAAGGAACAGAGTATCCGTCTGCGAAAGATTACAGACAGGAAGGGGCGTGAGTCATGAAGTATGCAGAAAACAATCGTATATCACACAGACAGTTGTATCATCAGATTATACTTTCTTTTCTTGCACCACTTCTGATCTGTATTCCGGGATATAACGGAGAACAGGGACTGTCTGGAGCAGTGGGCATCATGGCTGCAGTTCTGATCCTTTTGCTGTATGTCTTTTTTCTGATGAGAACTTCTTACTGTTATGCAGATCCTGTAAAAATAATGGGAAAGCTGAAAGGCAGCCTGTTGGGAATCTTTTTTTTAATATATCTGATCATGACAGGAGTTTATATTCTTTCACTTATTGAGCAGATCGTACCGGTGTGGGCAGTATCAGGGATTGCAACCGGATGGCTGATTTTCTGGGCGGTTGTAGTCTGTGCATATGGTGCAGATCATGGGATGCAGCGCAGAGGGCGGATGGCCGGTGTCTCGGGAGGAATTTTTTTATTTGTGATCATACTTATGCTGCTGTTGTGTATCGGGCAGGGGAATGCAGAATATTTGAAAGAAATGCTGCGGGAAAGTCGATTGTGGGGAAAGGAGATCGTTTACAGCACGTATGATGTGGTGTGTGCTTTTTCGGGGATCAGCCTTCTTCCGTTTGTATTGCAGAATGTTGAAAAAAGAGGAAATTCCGGAAAAATCGTAACATCGGCCATTCTTACAGTCAGCGGAATTTTACTGCTTATTCTTTTTATCCTGCCTTCTGTATTGGGGTGGGGACGGATACAGAAAGAACTTTATCCGGTCCTTCCGCTGATGGCAGGAGCAGACCTGCCGGGAAATGTACTTGCCAGGTTTGATGTACTCTGGATTGGTTTTTTATTGTACGGGCTTTTTTTTGCACTGGGAAGCTGTTTCCATTACGGAATCCATATACTGGATACGGTGCATCTGAGAAGCGGAAAATACTGGTTTCCCATAGTAATTTATGCGTTTTCTTTTGTCAGAATAGATGACAGAGGGATCGCAGATTTCTACAAAATGTATCTGGGAACATTTTTTGTTCCGGGACTGGTGCTGATCCAGATCTGTCTGCTTTTCCGGGGACAGAAAAAGAGAAGAAAAAAAACAGCTTCTGCAGTGGCTGTTTTAATGGTATTTATTCTGAGCTGTACCGGTTGTGCCGGAATAGAACCGGAAAAGAGAATGTATCCGCTGGCTATGGGAGTTGATGTGTCTGAGGGAGAATATATTCTGACCTATGCAATGCCGGATCTTCCCAGAGCGACCGGTCAGGGAAAAGAGGAAGAGGATGGCAATCAGACACTCCAGGTCCGTGGGAAAAGTTTTGAGGAAATAAAAAGTCGTTATGAAAGATCCCAGGAAAAATATCTGGATATCGGACATTTGCAGATACTGATACTGAGTCAGGACCTGACTGAAACCGATATGTGGAAAGATTTTTTTGAATATCTCAGAGAAGAACCGCTGGCAGGAGAAAATATATATGTATTTCAGACGCAGGAACCGGAAAAACTGCTGGGCTGGAAGGAAGGTGGAACATCGGTCGGAGAATATATTACAGGTCTTATGGAAAACCGAATGGACAGAGAACAGAAAAATGGTGTGACTCTGCGGCAGGTCTATTATCAGTGGTATCAGAATGGAACTTTAAAGAAACTTCCGAAAATTACACTTTCCGAAGATCAGATCCAGGTCTGGATGGAATAATATGGCGATTTTGGGGAATACTTCTGAAAGAATATTATTTTGCAAAGCAAATAACAAAAAGAAACAGGAGGTTCCGGGATGAAACAGATATACAAAAAAGAAAACAGAATCCTGTTCTCTATGATAACAGGAATGATAGTCATCAGTCTGCTGTGTGGAATACAATGGAGGGGATCGCAGAAAAATGTTCTGGCATGGTGGGGCAGTATTTATCCGGAGTTCTGTTTTTCAGAATGGGATCAGTATGGCTGCGATGTCGAAAAATTTCCATCAGAACAGAGGCCAAAGATATCCTTCTGGCTTGCGAAAGCTATTGAGAGGTGGTAAGATATCGATATGTTCGGAAAAGTTCATTTTACTTTTTCGAACATATAAAACAGAACTGGAGAATTACATATGAAGATAGATAGAGATGCACCGATCGGTGTGTTTGATTCCGGAGTAGGTGGCCTGACAGTGGCACGTGAGATCATGCGTAATCTTCCTTCGGAAAAGATTGTTTATTTTGGTGATACAGCCAGAGTTCCATACGGCAGTAAATCCAGAGATACGGTTATTCGCTACTCCAGACAGATCATTCATTTTCTGAAAGAACAGCAGGTGAAAGCAATTGTGATCGCCTGTAACACAGCAAGTGCATTTGCGCTTGATGCGGTACAGCATGAACAGGATATACCGGTTCTTGGTGTGATTGGAGCAGGAGCAAAGGTTGCTGCAGAAGAGACGGTCAATAAAAGAGTTGGTGTGATCGGTACGGTCGGCACAGTTGGCAGTGGAATTCACGAAGCTTATCTGAAGAAACTGGATCCGGAAATTACGGTGATCGGTAAGGCCTGCCCACTGTTTGTACCTCTGGTAGAGGAAGGCTGGCTGCATGATCCGGTGACCGTAGAAGTTGCAAACCGATATCTGCAGGAACTGAAAGATAAAGATGTGGATACACTGATTCTCGGCTGTACGCATTATCCGCTGATCCGATCTACGATCCGGGAAGTTATGGGAGAAAAAGTAAGACTGGTAAATCCGGCGTATGAGACGGCTTTGGAACTGAAGAATCTTCTGCAGAAAACAAATATGCTCAGTACCGGACAGCAGGAAGAGGAATTTCCTTATCGATTTTATGTAAGTGATCTTGCAGATGAGTTTAAGGAATTTGCCAATTCGATTCTTCCGTATGATGTGGAAATGACTAAGAAAATTGATATTGAAAAATATTGATAATTATCAGAATCAGGAGAGATATATGAAAAAAGATGTACTTATACATGTACGTGGGCTTCAGATGATGGATCCGGAAGAGGAACAGGAACCAATCGAGATCGTTGTCCCGGGACAGTATTATTATCGAAATGGAAGTCATTATCTTCGTTATGAAGAAATGATGGACGATACGGCAGAACCGACGGTCAACTATATCAAGATGTCGGCGCAGGGAGTGGAAGTCCGCAAGCAGGGGCAGGTAAATGTACATATGGTTTTCGAACAGGGTAAGAAAAATATGACATTTTATTCTACACCGTTTGGAACACTTCAGATGGGGATTGCAGCAACCGGTTTGGAATTGCAGGAAGAAGAGGATAATATTCATCTGAAAGTTGATTATGCACTGGATATGAATGAGGAACATGTGGCTGACTGCTATCTTACGGTTCAGGCACAGTCCAGAGATTCGGAGAATCTTATATTGTAATAAGTATTGATAGAACTAAAGAGAAAAAAGAAATGCCTGGGAGATGATTCTCTCAGGCATTTTGCATGTGTCCTTATTTGTTGAGTAATCTTTTGAAAAAGCCTTTTTTCTTAGGAGCCGGTGTTTCCAGGGAACCACGGATTCCTTTAACGCCAACGATATATAAACCGCTGACTTCGGCCTTGACTTCTTTTTTGACCGGAATCTGATCAAAAACTTTTTCATCTGCGATCAGAACGGAGATCTTTGGTCCGACTTTTGCTTTAACGATTGGCAGTTTGGAACGGCGCATCAGCTTCGGTGCCTGGTCGATCACCATCTGAGGAAGACCGGATTCTTTTAACGGAAGTCGCTTCTTATCAATAATCAGCATAGAAACGGTTTGCTTAGCAGCTTCAATCTGGGCCTGCTGTTCTTCTTGTTTCTTCTGAGCCTTTTTTCCAAAGAAATAAAGAGCTATCAGAGCAGCGATCAGAACGACCAGGATCACAAGAAGGACGATGGTAAGTGTACTCATAGATACCCTCCTCAATATGTAATTTACAAACTTATGTCATGCGAATTATATTCTAACATCATTTATTACAAAAGGCAAACAAATTCATAAAATTCCATAAAGAATAGGAAAAGTTATAGCAAAGGTACAGAGAAACAGGTATAATAAATTTACGGCTTTTAGAAAAATCTGAAAGATAAATTTATTTGTGGGTACACTAAGAATTACAGAACAAAGGCCCTGGAGAGTTAGTATGGAGAAGAAAAACGACAGAAATAAAAATACCAGTCAGAATAAACTGTATTCAGATGAAATAAAAGAAATGGAACGTTTGTCAGAAGAGCAGGAAAAGGCACTTCGCGAGAGACGCCAGGCAAGAAAACACCGCATAAAAAAGCAGGAACGAAGAAAAAAAATGATCGTATTGGGAAGCATGGCCGTTGTTACCGTAGTGGTAGCAGTGAGTGCAGTCACCGGAATCGTCAGTTTTGTGACCAGAGAAAGCAGGCAAAGTCAGGTTTCATCAAAAAAATCAGCAGAAAAGGACTCATCGGAGCCGACTTTGACAGATTCGGTGAAACAGAGTCGTTCAGATCTGGAAGTGGATGAGAGAACCCCGGAGGAAATTCTGGCAGATGCGAAGCTTCTCGCAGTACAATATGATTATGACAAGGCAATCAGCCTGCTTCAGAAATACAGTGGCTATAAAAAGAATACAGAAATGCAGGATGCGGTAAAACAATATGAAGAAATAAAAGCTTCCTGTAAGTCCTGGCCACTGGAAGAAGTTACACATGTTTTTTATCATACACTGATAAAAGATCCATCTAAAGCATTTGATGGAGACTATAAAGAAGCTGATTACAATCAAGTTATGACAACGATCGATGAATTCAACAAGATTACAGAGACTATGTATGAGAAAGGCTATGTCATGGTCAGTATCTATGATATGGCTAAGGCAGATGCTGATGGCAATATAACAGAAGGAGAGATCCTTCTCCCGGAAGGGAAGATTCCGTTTGTTCTTTCACAGGACGATGTCTGTTATTATCATTATATGGATGGTGATGGATATGCATCGAAGCTGGTTGTTGATGAGAATGGAAAAATCCGGAACGAATATATAGAGGATGATGGAAGCGTTTCTGTCGGAGATTATGATATGGTTCCGCTGATCGACCGTTTTGTAGAAGAACATCCGGATTTTTCATACAGAGGAGCAAAAGGAATTGTGGCACTTACCGGTTATAATGGTATTTTAGGATATCGTACAGACCAGAGCTATGAGACACGTCCGGATGATCTGGATGCCAATAAGGTTGAATGGCTGGATGCACATCCTGATTTCAGCCTGGCGAAAGAAAGAGAGGGCGCCAAGAAAGTCGCAGATGCCATGAAAGCAGAGGGATGGCTTTTTGCAAGTCACACCTGGGGGCATCAGAATGTAGGGCAGATAGGACTGGAAACACTTCAGACCGATACCCGGAAATTCAAAGATAATGTAGATCCGCTGATCGGAGGTACAGATATCATTATATTTGCGTTTGGTACAGACCTCTGTGGACCGGAGGATTATCACGGCGATAAATTCGAATATTTAAAAGGTGCAGGATACAATTATTTTTGCAATGTAGATTCAAGTAAATATTATGTACAGATAAGAGAGCGGTATTTCCGTCAGGGGAGAAGAAATTTGGACGGATACCGTATGTATTACCACCCGGAGCTTCTGGAGGATCTTTTTGATGTAAAGAGTGTTTTTGATCCGGTAAGACCGACACCGGTGCCGCCAATGGCATAACTGATAAAAGGGGATAAAGAATGAAAAAAAGAGCATTAATACTTACAGCAGTACTTACTGCAGCAGCACTGACAGGGGGAAGTGGTTATCTGCCGGTTACAGACGGCATAAGATCTAAAATGATACAGAACGTTTATGCAGATGCAGAGGATTCAAAAGAATCTGCAGACACAGAAACTTCTGATTCTGTGCTTGATCAGGCAACGATCATGTATCAGCAGTATAATTATGATGAGGCAATCAAATTGCTGAAAAAGCAGGATGATTTTACAAAAAATAAAGATTACATGGATCTTGCTGCAAAATGCCAGATTGCGAAAAAATCACTGGTTGAATATCCTCTTGAAAAAATCACACATGTATTTTTTCATACATTGATCGAGGACACATCCAGAGCATTTGATGGAGATTCAAAATCCGGAAATTATAATCAGGTCATGACAACAGTCAGTGAGTTTAATAAGATCATTCAGATCATGTATGACAAGGGCTATGTACTGGTAAGTCCACATGATATGGCAACGGTAAATAAAGACGGTACGATGAGCAGGGGTAAGATCATGGTTCCGGAGGGTAAGATTCCGTTTGTCCTTTCGCAGGATGATGTCAGCTATTACCATTATATGGACGGCGATGGCTGTGCATCCAAACTTGTACTTGACGAGAATGGAGAGGTAAAGAACGAATATGTTGATGCTGACGGAAATGTTTTAGTCGGAGATTATGATCTGGTACCGCTTCTGGATTCTTTTATCAAAGAACATCCGGATTTTTCCTATCATGGACGTAAGGGAATCCTTGCGATGACCGGTTATAACGGAGTACTGGGATACAGAACAGACAGTGCATATAAGACCGGCGAAAACCTTCAGGATGACCAGAAGAAATTCCTGGAAGAACATCCGGATTTCGATTATGACCAGGATGTAAAAGATGCGACCAAAGTGGCAGATGCCATGAAGGCAGAGGGATGGGAATTTGCAAGCCATACCTGGGGACATATGAATGCAACAGAGCGTTCTGCTGAGGACCTTAAGACAGACGATGAGAAATGGAAAGCAAATGTAGCCCCGATCCTTGGAGATACAGATATGATCATCTTTGCGTTTGGTGCAGATATTGGTGACTGGGAAGGTTACTCTTCTGATAATCCGAAATTTCAGTATTATAAGAGTGCGGGTTATGACTACTTCTGTAATGTAGATTCCAGTCAGTACTTTGTACAGATCACAGATCAGTATTTCCGACAGGGAAGAAGAAATCTGGATGGTTACAGAATGTATTATAACCCGGATATGCTGAGCGATCTTTTTGATGTATCTGAGGTATGGGATTCTTCCAGACCGACACCGGTACCAGAAATGTGATATGCAGATTTGAAAGGAGTTTTATTATGAAGAAAAAAACAGTTGCAGCGATGTTGGTAATGTGCATGGCTTTATCTGCTACAGCATGTGGCGGATCTGATACAAAAGAAACCAAAACCGAGACAACACAGGATACAGGGGATAAAAAAGATTCTGCATCCTCAGATAAAAAAACATCTGCTTCGGCAGTCAGACTGGTGTCTGTTTCTGATGTTTCAAAATATGTTACGATTGGAGAATATAAGGGACTGACACTGGACAGAGCATCGGTTACTGTAACGGATGATGATGTACAGGTAGAGATCGATTATAATCTTGAAGAAAACGGAACAGAGGTAAATGACGGAACAGTAGAAGAGGGCGACTCGGTAACGATTAATTTTACCGGAACGATAGACGGAAAAGAATTTGATGGGGGTTCTGCAGAAGATTATGATCTTGTGATTGGTGAGGGCGGAATGATCGATGGATTCGAGGATGGAATCATTGGCATGAAAAAGGGAGAGACAAAAGAACTGGACCTGACTTTCCCGGATGATTACTATGAAGAATCTGTTGCCGGTAAACCGGTTGTGTTTAAAGTTACGCTGCAGAAGTTCACGCGGCCTTCCGAACTGAATGATGAGTGGGTAGCTGCCAATACAGAATACAAGACAGTTGACGAGTATCGTGCAGCCGTCAAAAAAGAACTCGAAGAAAATGAGACAAAATCAGCAGATTATGATCTTTACAGTAATGCCTGGAGCGAAGTACTCGCAAATTCTGAAGTAAAAGAATATCCGGAAGAAGATGTGGATAAGGCGGTTGAAGCATACAAAAAACTCAATGAAAATTATGTCAAAGAAGCAGGTATGGAAATGTCTGATTTCCTTAAGGCTCAGGGAATGTCTGAAGAAGATTATGAGGAAGACTGCCAGCAGTATGCAGAATCCAAAGTGGAACAGAACCTTATTGTTCAGGGAATCATGGATGCAGAAGGACTCAGTCTTGACGATGACGATATACAGACATTAAAAGACGAGCTGTTATCAGAATATGGCTATGAGAGTTTTGATCAGCTGGTTGCATATTATGGTGAACAGGAAGTAAATGAATCACTGGCACTGATGCGTGTGGAACGTTTTATAGTGGATAATGCGACAGTAAATGAAACTTCTGCAACAGAAGCTGATGTGGCAAATGAAGATGCAGATCCGGAAAGTGAAGACACCGGAGTTGATGCTGCAGAAGACACTACAGAAGATAATGCGTCAGAGGAAGATAGCAGTGACACTGCAGAAGAAAGTGAGGAAACTGCATCGGAAGATGATGTGGCAAACGAAGGATGATCATAAAAAATGGAAATGTTTTTCAGGAAGATGGAAGTTTTTGCAGGGAAACACTTTATATCAGAAATCACAGACTGACAGAGGCGTTTGAAGCAACATCTGAAGAGGAAGTTATAGATGCTGAGAGCCTTATAGTCATTCCCGGTCTTGTGGATATTCACAGCCATGGAGCATATGGGGAAGATTTTTCTGATGGTGATCCGGAGGGCCTGAAAAAAATCTTAAGATATGAGAGACAAAGTGGAATAACATCATATTGTCCGACTTCCATGACACTTCCGAAGGAACAGCTTAAGAAGATTTTCAAAGGGATCAGGGAAGCAGAAAAGTCCGGCGATGGAGCAACGGTTGCAGGTATCAATATGGAAGGACCGTTTCTGGATCCTGTTAAGAAGGGCGCACATGTGGAAGAATGGATTACAGAACCGGATGCAGATTTTGTAAAGGAATTGAATGAAGTATCAGGTGGAAGAATCCGACTTGTAACACTGGCACCGAATGTAAAAGGAGCTATGGACTTCATACGGGAAATGAAGGAAGAAGTACAGATATCTCTGGGACATACAGCGGCAGATTATGAATGTGCGGCAGAAGCAATGGCACTGGGAGCACATCACGTAACGCATCTTTATAATGCGATGCAGCCGTTGGCTCACAGAGAACCGGGACTGATCGGAGCGGCTTCGGATGATCCGGAATGTATGGTTGAACTGATCTGTGATGGTTATCATATTCATCCATCCGTGATCAGAACAACATTCAAAATGTTCGGACCGGAAAGAGTGATTCTGATCAGTGACTCCATGCGTGCAACAGGGATGAAAAACGGTACATATGAGCTCGGCGGACAGGAAGTAACTGTGAAGGACCGCAAGGCAGTGCTGAAAGACGGAACACTGGCAGGATCTGCGACAAATCTGTTTGGCTGTATGTGCAAGGCAATAGAATTTGGTGTGCCTGTAGACCAGGCGATTTTTGCAGCCACGAGAAATCCGGCAAGAAGTATTGGGATTTATGACAGAACAGGGTCTGTTCATACAGGTAAAGAGGCAGATCTTCTTCTGGTAACAGAGAATTTTGAATTAAAAAGAGTTATCTGATATACCTGCTGAAGTATTGGATCATCATTCACAGAATAACTTGATTTAGTTCAGGAATTGTGATTGTATTTCAGAATTAAATGCGTTATGATAATAAATAGACAAAAAAGTTATAGAAAAATACAGCAGGTGGAGTAGATGGATAAAAGGGTATTGCGTGAACGAATGCGCAAAAAGCAACAGCAGATAAGACGTCGTCAGATGATGAAAAAAGGCGCGTATATTGTTGCAATAATTCTCGTATTTGTCTTTGTGATACGAGGAATCATTCTTCCGGTCATTAATCGGGTCGGAGGGAAAAATACAGATAAACCGGCACAGGTACAGGCAGAAACAGATACGAATGCGAATACCAATACGGGAGATTCAGGAACTGAGACACAGATAGAAAAAGACACAAATGCAGCAATCCGTAAACCGCTGAAGGGTGCGAGTGATCTGACAAAGGCTTCTCAGCTGACTGCTGGCTGGCATGAGGATGAGAACGGTAAATGGTATCAGAATGTGGATGGTACATATTATGCAGGTGGACTGCAGGAAATAGATGGTTCTACATATTATTTTGGAGACAATGGTTATGCACAGACCGGATGGGTGAGCGTTGGATTTGATGATTATTATTTTAATGATGATGGAACATATGATCCAAGTCAGCACAAGACCAGAATTGCATTTACCTTTGATGATGGCCCGGGAGAGTATACAGACCAGCTTCTGGACTGCCTGGAACAGAATAATGCACATGCGACATTCTTTATGCTCGGACAGAATGTTGAGAACTGGCAGAGCGAAGTTCAGCGAATGGTAGACATTGGATGTGAGATCGGATCTCATTCCTGGGATCATCTGAATCTGTATGATCTTGATATGGATGCAGTTGCCAAAGAGTTTTCAGATACAGATGCAGCTCTGGAGAAGGCATGTGGACAGAAGGCAAGTGTTGCCAGAGCACCATATGGAAACTGGAGTGATGATATCATTGCTACTGTACAGAAACCATTCTTTACATGGTCGCTGGATTCTCTTGACTGGAGTTATAAGGATGTTGACAAAGACTATAATGAGATTATGAACGGAGATCTTACTGACGGTTCGATCATTCTGATGCATGATATTCATGAGCCATCTGTACAGGCAGCAATCAAGATGATCCCGGAACTGGTAGCCAAAGGCTATAAACTGATGACAGTCAGTGAGCTTGCAGCAGCCAAGGGAGTTACTTTACAGAATGCAAACTATTCTGATTTCTGGGACAGTTCACTTCAGAAGGGTATCGTTGCAGGATATAACAGTGGTTCTTCTGACGGAAGCAGTGATGGTACAGCGGTATCAGATGGTACTACCTCAGATGACGGCTCAACAGATAGTTCTGATGTAAGTGATACAGGATCTTCGGACAGCAGTGATGTCAGTGATGGAAGTGATGAGAGTTCCGACAGTTCTTCCGGAGATGACAGCTCAGGAGGCGATGACTCTTCCGGGGATGGAAGTTCATCAGATGACAGTTCCGGAGATAACAGCTCAGACGATGGATCTTATGATGACAGTTCCGGAGACGGAAGTGATTATGCAGATGAGGACTCCGGAGATGGGTATGATACAGGATATTAATTCTATATAAAATTATATAAAATAAGAATCCACAAAAGAGGACAAGTTCGAAAGCGCAATCGGACAAGTCCTCTTTTTGTGTACTTGTAATTTCTTATTTTAATTGACGGGAACATTATGGATTGGTATAATATGTCTATAAAAATGCAAAATATCAGCATGATAAATGTGCATAATGCTGATGGGAGGCGCAGAGTTGTAAAGAGTGCCAGAATAAAATAGCTGTTAAGGGAGGTACGTTTGAATGGGAGAGAAGTTGCAGTTTACAGAGCTGGATCAGTATCTGTTCGGACAGGGAACCCATTATGACATTTACAGGAAATTAGGAGCCCATCCGACGATACAGAGGCGTAAGAAAGGTGTATATTTTGCTGTGTGGGCACCAAATGCCAGATCAGTTTCTGTTGTTGGAGAGTTTAATAACTGGAATACACAGGCAAATCCAATGAAGAAAGTCGGACCAATTGGGGTATATGAGACATTTATACCTGGAGCAAAAGTTGGAGATCTCTATAAATTCTATATTATCGGCTATCATGGTGAAGAATTATACAAAGCCGATCCATATGGGAATGAAGCAGAACTGAGACCTGGCACTGCATCCAGAATTGCGGATATTTCTGATTATAAATGGAAAGATACTACCTGGATGAAAAGACGTCCGGAATTTGATGAAACCAAAGATCCTATGGCCATTTATGAGGTACACCCCGGTTCCTGGAAGAAACATGAAGCAAAAGATGAAGATGATCCGGGATTTTATAATTACCGTGAACTGGCACATGAACTTGCTGCCTATGTAAAGAAAATGGGTTATACACATGTAGAACTTATGGGAATTGCCGAGCATCCGTTTGATGGCTCATGGGGATATCAGGTCACAGGATATTATGCACCAACCTCCCGTTATGGTTCTGTTCAGGATTTCAAGTATATGATCGATTATCTGCACCGTAATAAGATTGGAGTTATTCTGGACTGGGTACCGGCACATTTTCCGAAAGATGCACAAGGCCTCGCAAATTTTGACGGTACAGCAGTATATGAACATGAAGATCCGAGACAGGGAGAACATCCGGACTGGGGAACCAAGATTTATAACTATGGCCGTCCGGAGGTCAAAAACTTCCTGATTGCCAATGCACTCTACTGGATTGAAGAGTGTCATGTAGACGGACTTCGTGTTGATGCAGTAGCATCTATGCTTTATCTGGATTATGGAAAGAAGGATGGCGAGTGGGTTGCTAATAAATATGGTGATAACAAAAACCTTGAAGCAATTGAGTTTTTCAAACATTTGAATACCGTTGTACTTGGAAGAAATCATGGAACGGTCATGATAGCAGAAGAATCTACCGCATGGCCACAGGTTACCGGAAAAGCTGAAGATGGAGGACTTGGATTCTCTTTGAAATGGAATATGGGATGGATGAATGATTTTCTTGAATACATGAAATTGGATCCATATTTCCGTAAGGACAATCACAATAAGATGACATTTTCTATGACTTATGCATACAGTGAAAAATATGTCCTTGTCATCTCGCATGATGAAGTCGTACATTTGAAATGTTCTATGGTTAATAAGATGCCAGGCTATCCGGAAGAAAAGATTCGTAATTTGAAAGCTGCGTATGCATTTATGCTGTTCCATCCAGGCAAAAAACTTCTGTTTATGGGACAGGAATTTGGACAGCTGCGTGAATGGAGTGAGGAGAGGGAGCTTGACTGGTATCTTCTGAATGAAAAACCACATCAGGATCTTCAGGAGTTTGTAAAGACGCTTTTACATATGTATACAAAGTATCCTGCATTGTATGCAGGGGACAACGATCCTGACGGATTTGAGTGGATCAATGCAGACGATGCATACAGAAGTATTTTCAGTCTGGTAAGAAAATCTCCTACAAAGAGAAATAACCTTCTGTTTATTGTAAACTTTACGCCGGTTGACCGCCCGGATTATCGTGTCGGTGTTCCAAAGAAAAAACAGTATAAACTGATCATGAATGAACATGGACTTTTGGAGAAACCGGAGGTATTTAAAGCAGAGGTACAGGAATGTGATCACAGAGAGTTTTCGTTTGACTATCCACTGCCAGGATATGGTGTTGCGGTGTTTACTTATTGACAATTCCATTGTAAAAATTAACCAATTTTGCGCATCGATAATTATATAAATTTAACAAATAAAATCGTTGCAATTTAAGAAAATATAGGTTATACTGAACGCGACTGAGGAAAATCATTTGGAAACTCAGTATTTACATGAAATGCAGTAAGTTGAACATAAAAAAAAGATTTTGAAAGGAGATTTACAATGAAAGTATCTAATATTAAAGACATCGAGAAATTTTTTGAAGTAGTAGACAGCTGCCAGGGCAAAGTTGAACTGGTAACAGGTGAAGGTGACAGACTGAACCTCAAATCCAAACTGTCCCAGTACGTATCTCTTGCAAACATCTTCTCCGGCGGAGAAATTCCGGAACTTGAGATCGTAGCATATGAGAAAGAAGATATCGACAAACTTCTCAGCTTCATGATCAACGGTTGATTTTAGAGAGTATAGAGTGGGGACGTGACTGGTTCATGTCCCCATTACCCATATAAAGGGATAATAACCAGGGGGTATTTTATGCCTCCTGGTCAAATTGCGTTATAAGTTAGTGGCACAAAACAAATAATATAAAGTAATTTAGCAATCATTTTGCCCATGGGCAGAAAGAGAGGAAATGCAATCATGGAAAAAACTAAAATTGACATTATCTCCGGTTTCCTTGGAGCCGGTAAAACAACACTGATCAAGAAACTTCTGAAAGATGCCTTTCAGGGGGAGCAGGTCGTACTGATTGAAAATGAATTTGGTGAGATCGGCATTGATGGAGGATTTCTGAAAGAAGCCGGAATCCAGATCCGTGAAATGAACTCAGGATGTATCTGCTGCTCACTGGTTGGTGATTTTGGTGCATCTTTGAAAGAAGTTATCAGCAAATATCACCCGGACAGAATCCTGATCGAGCCATCTGGTGTCGGCAAATTATCGGATGTCATTAAAGCAGTACAGGGCGTAGAAGAAGAAACAGGACTGGTTCTGAACAGCTACACTACTGTTGTTGATGCAAAGAAATGCAAAATGTATATGAGAAATTTCGGTGAATTTTTCAACAATCAGGTTGAATATGCCGGAGCGATCATCATGAGCCGTACAGATATTGTTGACGAAGCAAAAGCACAGGCATCACTGGAACTGCTTCGTGAGATTAACTCCAAAGCAGCGATCATCACAACACCAATCGAGAAACTGGAAGGTAAAAAACTTCTGGAGGTTATGGAGCATCCGGTATCTCTGGCAGATGAGCTGATGGAAGAAGAGGAGGTATGCCCGGAATGCGGACATGTGCATGAACATGGCGAACATCATCATGACCATGATCATGAAGAACATCATCATGACCATGATCATGAAGAACATGAGCATCATCATCACGATCATGATGAAGAATGTGGATGCGGACATGACCACGCTCATGAAGAACATGAGCATCATCATCACGACCATGATCATGAATGCGGATGTGGACACGACCACGATCATGAAGAACATGAGCATCATCATCACGGCCATGATCATGAATGCGGATGTGGACACGACCATCATGACCATCACCATCATCATGCAGATGAAGTATTTACAAGTTGGGGTCGTGAGACAATTAAGAAATATACAAAAGAAAATCTTGAGAAGATGCTGGAAGCTCTTTCTGCATCTGATGAATATGGAATCATTCTCCGTGCAAAAGGAATGCTTCCGGCAGAAGATGGAACATGGATTTATTTTGATATGGTTCCGGAAGAAACAGAAATCCGTGAAGGCGCACCGGAATATACAGGTCGTCTCTGCGTGATCGGATCTAAACTGAATGAGGACAAACTGGCTGAGCTTTTTGGCCTGTAATCATAGAGGAGAATACAGACAATGGATGAGATCAAAGTACCGATTTATTTAATGACCGGTTTCCTGGAAAGTGGCAAGACTTCTTTCCTGAGTTTTACCATACAGCAGGATTATTTCCATACGGATGGAAAGACACTTCTGATCCTCTGTGAGGAAGGGGAGGAAGAATACGATCCGGCAATTCTTGAAGCCAATAATACTGTTGTGGAGGTAATTGAAAATGAGGAAGACTTTACAACAGACAGACTGGTTGCCATGGATATTCTTCATCAGCCGGAGCGTGTTATCATAGAATATAATGGCATGTGGCTGGTAAGCAATTTTGAAAAAATGCAGCTGCCGACAGGCTGGGGAGTAGAACAGCAGATTACCTGTGTAGATGGAAGTACTTTCCAGATGTATATGGCGAACATGAAATCCATTTTTATGGATATGATAAAAAATACAGATATGGTTATCTTCAACCGTTGCAAGAAGGAAGATCCACTTCCGACTTATCGACGTGGAATCAAGGTTGCAAATCAGAGAGCAGAAGTTATCTTTGAGGATGAAGATGGCGAGCTGGGTGATATTTTCCAGGATGAAATGCCATTTGATATGAATGCGCCGGTTATCGAGATTCTTCCGGAAGATTATGGCATCTGGTTTGTGGATGCAATGGACCATCCGGAAAATTATGAAGGCAAAACAGTCAAGTTTAAAGCAAGAGTCATGAAACCTCGCGGAATGGGAAGTAAATTCTTTGTTCCGGGACGTACAGCCATGACTTGCTGTGCAGATGATACTACATTTCTTGGTTATGTATGTAAGAGCGCATATGCGCCGAAACTGACGCCGGGAGAATGGGTAGAAGTTACAGCCAAAGTCGGCATTGAGAAACGTAACGAATACCAGGGTGAAGAAGGTATCGTACTTGCTGCGGAGCATGTAGAGCAGTGTGATCCACTGGAAGACGAAATGGTTTTTTTTAATTAATACAGCGAGGAAATTCTGATGTATCTGATCGTAGGTTTGGGAAATCCCGGAAGGCAGTATGAAGCCACACGCCATAATATGGGATTTGATGTGATTGATAAGCTTGTGGAGGAATATAATGTTCCACAGTCTGGCGTGAAATTCAATGCCATGTACGGAAAGGGGAGAATCGAAGGACAACCTGTCATTCTGATGAAGCCGCTTTCTTATATGAATCTCAGTGGTGGTCCTGTCCGGGATATGGCAAACTACTTCAAAATCGATCCGGAGACAGAGATGATCGTTATTTATGACGATATTGATCTGGAACCGGGACAGCTTCGTATCCGTAAGAAAGGCAGTGCCGGTGGGCACAATGGAATCAAGCATATCATTCAGCAGCTTGGTACACAGACGTTTGTTCGTATCAAGGTTGGTGTCGGAGCCAAACCAAAAGGATGGGATCTGGCAGATCATGTACTTGGCAGATTCGGAAGCAATGAACGTAAGCTTGTGGAAGAGGCGCAGGAGAGAGCCTGCAAAGCTGTAGAGATGATCCTGGCTGACAGTGTGGATGCGGCCATGAACCAGTTCAACAAGAAAATGGAGAATGTATGAAGACATTTTTGCAGCCTCTGCAGAATCTTGCAGAGATGGAAGAAATACAAAAACAGGCAAAAAAGAATCGTGGAATTCTGGAGATCAGTGGTTGTATGGAGTCCCAGAAAGCTCATCTTATGTATGGGCTTTCCGGGCTTTTTCCATGTCATCTGGTAATTGCCGCAGATGAAAAATCTGCGAAAGAACTGTATGAAGATTATCGTTTTTATGATAAACGTGTTTATTACTATCCGGCAAAGGATCTTCTTTTTTTTCAGGCAGATATACATGGGAATCTGCTGATTCGTCAGCGAATGCAGGTGATTCGCGCTCTTCTGGAACGTGAGGATGAGATTACGGTCGTTACCAGTATTGATGGCTGTATGGACTATCTTGCACCTCTGGAAAGAATAGAAAAACAACTGATTCATTTTCGCAATGACAGCACCCTGGATATGGATAAACTGATAGCTGCGCTTGTCCATATGGGGTATGAACGCGTTGGACAGGTAGAGATGCCAGGACAGTTTTCCATCCGTGGAGGAATCATTGATATTTATTCTCTGACAGAAGAGAATCCCTGGCGTATTGAACTTTGGGGAGATGAAATTGATTCGATCCGCAGTTTTGATGCACAGAGCCAGCGCTCTCTTGAAAACCTGGATGATGTTACAATTTATCCTGCAGCAGAACAGCCAATGGAGAAAAATGGTGTCTCATTTCTCGATTATTTTAAAGAAACTGAAACTCTGTTTTTTTTGGATGAACTTAATCATCTGGAGGAAAATGCAAAAGCTGTGCAGGAGGAATTCCAGCAAAGTTGTGAGAATCGAAAGGAAAAGGGCGAGATCAGTCTTTCCGGTGACTGGATGTGTACATGGGAGGAATTGTGTCATAAGATAAATGACAGAAATTGTGTTGCCATGTCTTTGCTGGATCCGAAGAAATCTAACTGGAAAATTTCAGGTCAGTTTAATATCACAGTAAAATCTATGAGCTCTTATCAAAGTAGTTTTGAACTGTTGGTAAAGGATCTGAAACAGTACAAAAAAGAAGGATATCAGATCGTTTTGCTGTCCGGTTCCAGAACCCGTGCAGAACGTCTGGCAAAAGATCTTCAGGAAGAAGGTCTGAACGCATTCTACGGACAGGATTCTGATCGTATTCTGCAGCCGGGAGAGATCATGGTGGCGTATGGCCATGCACGGAGGGGATTTGAATATCCGCTGGTTAAATTTGCAGTCATCACAGAGACAGATATCTTTGGAAAAGAGCAGAAAAAGCGTAAAAAGAAAAAAGAATACAATGGAAAGAGAATCCAGGACTTTTCGGAACTTTCCATTGGAGACTATGTAGTGCATGAAAAGCATGGACTCGGCATTTACAAAGGTATTGAGAAAGTTGCAGTAGATAAAGTTGCAAAGGATTATATCAAAATCGAATATCGTAATGGAAGTAATCTGTATATTCTTGCAACACAGCTGGATGCACTGCAGAAATATTCCGGGGCAGAAACAGCAAAACCGCCGAAACTGAATCGGCTTGGTGGGCAGGAATGGAAAAAGACGAAATCCAGAGTCCGCGGTGCCGTGCAGAATATTGCAAGGGAACTTGTGGAGCTTTATGCAGTCCGCCAGGAAAAAGAAGGTTATGTCTGTGGACCAGATACCGTCTGGCAGCGAGAGTTTGAAGAGATGTTTCCGTATGAGGAAACAGAAGATCAGCTGGCTGCGATCGAAGATACTAAGAAAGATATGGAGAGCACCAAGATTATGGACCGTCTTGTGTGTGGGGATGTCGGATATGGCAAGACAGAGATTGCGCTGCGAGCTGCGTTTAAAGCAGTTCAGGAAAGCCGCCAGGTTGTTTATCTTGTACCGACCACGATTCTTGCACAGCAGGTTTATAACACCTTTATTCAGCGAATGAAAGAGTTTCCGGTGAGAGTAGATCTTCTTTGCCGGTTCCGTACGGCTGCGCAGCAGAAAAAGACAATCGCAGATCTGAAAAAAGGTCAGGTGGATATCGTAGTCGGTACACACAGAGTACTTTCGAAGGATGTGGAATATAAAAATCTGGGACTTCTTATCATCGATGAAGAACAGCGTTTTGGTGTGGTTCATAAAGAAAAGATCAAACAGCTGAAAAAAGATATTGATGTACTGACGTTAACGGCAACACCGATTCCGCGAACACTCCATATGAGTATGATCGGTATCCGCGACATGAGTGTCCTGGAAGAGCCTCCGATGGATCGTGTTCCGATTCAGACATATGTTATGGAGTATGATGAGGAAACGGTAAGAGAGGCGATCAACCGTGAGCTTCGAAGAGGCGGTCAGGTTTATTATGTTTATAACCGCGTGAATGATATTGCAGATGTGACGGCAAGGATCGCGAAACTTCTGCCGGATGCTAGAGTGGATTTTGCCCATGGACAGATGAGTGAGCGAGAGTTGGAAGCAGTCATGTATGCATTTATTAACGGAGATATAGATGTACTGGTTTCTACAACGATCATTGAGACCGGACTGGATATTTCCAATGTCAATACGATGATCATTCATGATTCTGACCGATATGGACTTTCACAGCTTTATCAGCTTCGTGGAAGAATCGGACGTTCAAATCGGACTGCTTATGCATTCCTTATGTATCGCAGGAATACGATGTTGAAAGAGACTGCAGAAAAAAGACTTTCTGCGATTCGAGAATATACAGATCTGGGAAGTGGATTCAAGATTGCAATGCGTGATCTGGAACTCAGAGGCGCCGGAAATCTACTGGGAGCAGAACAGCATGGGCATATGAATGCAGTAGGGTATGACCTTTACTGCAAGATGCTCAGTGAGGCAGTCAAGGAGGCAAAGGGTATCCATACAATGGAAGATTTTGAGACAACGATCGATCTGAATATGGATGCATTTATACCGGATTCTTATATCAGCAATGAGTATCAGAAACTGGATATTTATAAGAGGATTGCCGGAATTGAGACACAGCAGGATTATGATGATATGCTGGAAGAATTGCTGGATCGCTTCGGTGAAATGCCAAAAGCAGTTCTGAATCTTCTTGTGATCGCCAGAATGAAAGCACAGGCACACCGATGTTATGTGGTGGAGATCAAACAGATCGCCAGGGATATGAAGATTACATTGTATGAACGGGCCAAACTGAATCCTGCAGGTATTCCTGTACTGATGCAGAAATATAGAAGAGGGCTGCAATTCAAGAATGAACAGGAACCCAAATTTATTTTCACTCCGGAGGGAGCTGGAAATACACTGACAGCTCTGACAGATTTTCTGACGGAACTGGAATCACTTGTAGAAGAATAAAATCCATATAGTCTGATTAAGAGGAGAATCTGTGAAATATCCGTGAAAAACGGCTATTTTTATGATTCTCCTTGCTCTTAAAGGCAAAAAAGTTTATACTCTTATTTATATGCTAGAATTGTAAAGCAATGGAGGAAGAGATGAAAACAATGACAAAGAGAACAGCTGTTGCAGCTCTTACAGGCGTAATGGCAGTGGGGATGCTCACAGGCTGTGGAGAAAAGAAATTAGATGGAACAAAAACAGTTGCAACAGTGGATGGAACAGAAATCCCGCTTGGAATCGTGAGTCTTTCTGTAAGAGAAGGACAGGCACAGACAGAAGCAATGTATAAGAGTTTTATGGGCGGACAGGATTATTCTATCTGGAGCATGGATGCAGAAGACGGAAAGACCTATGGAGAACAGGCAGTAGAACAGTCTCTGAAAGATGTAGAGCTGATGTACATCATGAAAGAAAAGGCTGCAGACTATAATGTAGAAGTTACAGATGATGATGAGCAGAAGATCGCAGATGCAGCAGCAGCATTTATGGCTGCCAACAGTGAAGAGACACTGCAGGAGCTTGCGGTAAGTGAAGATCAGATCAAGACATATCTGGAGCTTCAGACTTATAAGAGCAGAATGCATGATCCGCTCATTGCAGATGTAGATAAAGATGTTTCTGATGAAGAAGCACAGCAGTCATCTTTTGATTATGTAAGCATCAGTACAGCAGATCTCAGCGATGATGAGATCAAACAGAAAAAAGAAGATGCACAGAAGATCCTGGATGATCTGAAAGCAGCCGGTTCCGATGGAGATCTGAATGAAATTGCAAAATCAGTGGATGATTCTTATTCTTCCGTAAGTGGTACTTTTGATACGAATGAAGATGCGGCAAAAGAAGATTCTGATGAAGAGTCCGACAGCAGTTCTTCCAGCAGTGCATATCCGGATGAGGTTATGAAAGTTCTCAGAACTCTGAAAGACGGAGAAATCGGTCCGGACGTTATTGAGACAGATACTTCTTACTATGTAGTAAAACTTGATAAAGTAAATGATGAAGAAGCTACAGAGACTAAGAAACAGTCAATTATCTCGACAAGAGAGAATAAGCTTTATACAGACACAACAGAAAAATGGCTGGATGATGCAGACATCAATGTTGAGAAAAAGGTTCTCAAGACTCTGAAGGTTACGGATAATCACAAATTCTCAATCGCAACTGCAACACCTGAACCGACAGAAGAGGCTGCAATAACAGAAACACCGGAGGTTACAGAGGCAGCAGAAGAAACAGAGGCAACGGCTACTCCGGAAGCTACAGAGGAGACTGAGGCTACAACAACTCCGGAAGTTACAGAAGCAGCTTCCTATAATACAGATTCTTCTCTTGAAGTTACAGATGGAAACAAGGTCAATATTGATTATGTAGGAAAGATTGACGGAGTTGCATTTGATGGTGGAAGCACAGATGGCAAAGGAACAGATCTGGTAATCGGTTCCGGTACATATATTGATAATTTTGAAGAGTAGCTGATCGGTGCACATCCGGGAGATAAAGTAGAAGTAACTGTTATATTCCCAGATGATTATCAGGCAGCAGATCTTGCCGGTAAAGAAGCAGTATTTGATGTTACTGTAAATGGAATTTATGAATAAATGATATGTAATAAGCCCTCGCATTTGCGGGGGCTTATTGTTTGGAAATCTTAGGATTCTGTACTTTCGCTGTTCCCGCTGGAAACATGGATACCATTGATCTCTACATCACCTTCCATTGGAATAACAATGCATTTACGCCCATCGATCACCTGCGTTTCGATCAGCGCGGCACGATCAGGATCAATGTGAATTACAACATCCGGTGTTTTGATCTCAGTACGTCGTGTATTGGTAATATTGGCAGCCATAAGTGAAGCGTTTTCACCGGCAATTGCTTCATAGGTCTGATCAAAAGTTTCGAGTTTTTCATTTTCAACACCGCATTCTTCAAAGAGACGTTTCACTTCCGGTTTAGTCAGTACAGCAGGATCCGGGGAATCCTTCTGAGAATCTACCCATTCATTCAGTTTCTCATGGATATTCATGACAGTATCGTAGGCACAGTCCTCACCAAGGGTTTCTTCTACAAGTGCGTTGAAAGAATCGCGCTGGCCGCCGGCAGAAAGTGGAGTGGTACAGCCAAACATTTCATCTACGAAAGCACTTCTGAGCTGTTCGGCATTTTTAGTGTAATAAAGAAGACTGTGAATATCCGTGCTACGGTCATTAAATACCGGGAACAGGAATCCCAAATCTGGCATTTCTACGATCCAGTCACGGATACGGTCTTCGATGTTGTTGGTTTCTGCGTTGTAGCACAGGCCGGCTTTGGAAAGATTGACCGGACAGATGCTGCAGAGGATATGGTCATAGATTTCATCGGATGCATCGAACATCTCCTGACCATCGGAAGACTTTCCGGGAATATCGTAAACGGCATGAATGAGAATGATATAGTAATTCTCACCATAATCATAATTTTCGATGATCTTATCATAAAATTCCTCAAGTATAGCATTATCCTGAAGTTTACTGCCACGGAGTTTCATGAGAAATTCCTGGGTACCACCTTCTTTTTCCTGTTCAAGCGGAAAGTCCATGTTGATCAGATTTTTTCCAATTGTGCCGGATAAAGTCTTCTTGAAGATTTCAAAGTATTTAAACATTTCTTCTTCCGAAAGAGAAAGAAATGCTTCTTTCAGTTCTGTTTTTTTATTTTTCTCGCCATCCACATAACAGCCGCAGATTCTGGTGATCGCACAGTTATTTGGAGAAAACTGTTTCTTGATTTCTGAGATTTCTTTTTTGTTCATTATGTAATGCTCCTGTTTACAGAATTTCTGTACGGAATGCTTCTGCGATTCCACTTAAATTGTAACGCTCTGCAAGGTCCTGAATTCCCATCATGATCTCCTCGCGGCTGAAATTACTGGCCTCCAGAAATTCATCGTCTTTGCCATTAAGGTGGTAGTAGAACAGAAGACCAATTTCAAGATTCTGACGGTCACCATCGCAGGTCATTTCGTATAATTGATTTTCTGCCTCGTCAATTTTACCATTGTCTGCCAGATCTGTAAGATTTGTAAGTATCTGTCTGGCATCTGTATCTTCAATCACATCAGGTGTCAGTTCGACTGTACTTACCTGGAACAGCATTTTCATGACTGCACGTACCATTTCGCGTATCTGACGCAGTATATAATCATCCTGAAGCATTTATATTCTCCCTTCCAAATTCATGATTCTGAACAATAGAGTACCACAAAAAAAGAGTTTCTTCCAGATAGAAATCTGCACTTTTTTGGTCATTGTTGTGAATATTAAACTTTACGCAATATGCGCAGAATGCTATAATAAAAATATTAAATAAGTTACGTTGTATATCGGGTGTAATGGGCAGCAGTGGCTGGTAGCGCAGGAAGGATATGAATGAATGACGAATGATACTGCAATGACAAAGCAGGAATCCGAGGTAATGATAGAGCAACTCAAAAAAGTATTTGAAGTGGTTCGGTTATTGGATGTGGATACACTGGAAATGGGAAATCTGAAAGGTGTAGAAGATGTGGATGGATTTCCGTGTAAATGCTATGATTTCTGGAAAAAAGGTACACGTTGTAAGAACTGTACATCCAGAGAAGCATTACAGAAAAAAGAAAAAGTACTGAAGCTGGAATATCTGAATTCCAATATCTACCAGGTAATTTCCAAATATATAGAAATAGACGGTAAACCGTATGTGATTGAACTGATCAATGCCATGAAGTCAGATGCGATCATGGATGATGATGGACGTACGGAACTGATCAAACAGCTTTCAGGCTATAATCGGGAATTATATACAGATGCGCTTACCGGAATCTACAACAGACGCTATTACGAAGAACGAATCAAAAATTCTGATATGACAGCAGGCATTGCAATGATCGATCTGGATGATTTTAAGATATACAACGATACATTTGGACACGATGCAGGTGACCTGGCACTGACGACAGTTGTAGGAATCGTAAAGGCGAATATACGTCGTACTGATATGCTGATCCGAATGGGTGGTGATGAATTCCTGCTCGTGATGCCGGATATTACGGATCAGATTTTTGCAGATAAATTAAAGCAGATTCAGGAAAAAATTCATGATACGAAGGTTCCGGGATACTCACAGCTTCGTCTGTCGGTGAGTATCGGAGGTGTGCTTTCCGTTCCGGGAAGTACTGTGGAGAATGCAATCCGTAAAGCAGATCAGTTCATGTATCAGGCCAAAACATGCAAGAATATGGTAGTGACTGAACATGATGAAGAAGTTCAGGACAACGCAGAGGGCGGTGAAACATCCAAAACCTACAAATACAGAATTCTGATCGTTGATGATTCTGAGATGAACCGTGCAATTCTGTCAGAGATCCTCAGTGAAGAATATGATATCGTGGAAGCTGACAGTGGTGAGTCCTGCATCGATAAACTGAGACAGTACGAGCGGGAAATTTCGCTGGTTCTTCTGGACATCGTCATGCCGGGAATGGATGGATTCGGAGTTCTTAATTATATGAATCGTCATCATTACCTTGAGGATATTCCGGTTATTATGATTTCCAGTGAGGATTCTACTGAAGTCGTCAGACGTGCATATGAAATGGGTGTTTCGGATTACATTAATCGACCGTTTGATGCAGGAGTTGTGCATCGAAGAGTCTATAATACGATCAAGCTTTATGCAAAGCAGAGACGCCTGATCACTCTGATCACGAATCAGGTTTATGAAAAAGAAAAGAACAACCGTATGATGGTTGAAATCTTAAGTCAGATCGTAGAATTTCGTAATGGTGAAAGTGGAAGCCATGTACTGAACATCAATATACTGACAGGAATGATTCTGGAGAGTCTTGTACAGAAAACAGATAAGTATAATATCACATGGTCAGAAAGACTGCTGATCACAACAGCGTCTGCATTACATGATATCGGCAAGATTGGCATTGATGATAAGATCCTGAACAAGCCGGGCAAACTGACTGATGAAGAATTTAAGATCATGCAGAATCATACGATCATAGGAGCCCGTATTCTTAAAAATATGGAAGGATATGAGGATGAGGAACTGATGATGGTTGCTTATCAGATCTGCAGATGGCATCATGAGAGATATGATGGCAGAGGATATCCGGACGGGCTTAAGGGAGATGAGATTCCGATTTCAGCGCAGGTAGTTTCTCTTGCAGATGTGTATGATGCACTTGTGGGCGAACGAGTTTATAAGAAAGCATATTCCCATGAGAAAGCGATTCAGATGATCCTGAATGGAGAATGCGGTGCGTTTAATCCGATTCTGCTTGAATGTCTGCTCGATATTCAGGACAGGATCAAACGCAAAGTAAAAGGCAGTACACAGGAAAACAACCCTCTGAAGAAGAAAGAGAAATCAGCAGAACTCAAAGAGTTTGAAAATGCAAAAGAAGATTTTATGGATTCTGTTTTCAAAAATATGGAAAAAGAATATACGGACCTTGGAAATCCGGAAAATGCCGATTTTTCCAGGGGGGGGGCAAAGCCAAAATGCTGATGAATGATATGAGAAAAAAGTTTTTTGAATAGGAGATAAATGATATGACAGTCAGAGAATGTTATGAAGAATTAGGATCTGATTTTGATAAAGTACTGAGCAGACTGGTGAGTGAAGCGCTTGTAAAGAAATTTGCGCTTAAGTTTCTGGATGATCCTAGTTTTGGACAGTTGGAGACAGCACTGGCAGATAAAGATGCAGAGACAGCATTTCGTGCAGCACATACACTGAAAGGTATCTGCCTGAACCTTGGATTTGATAATCTTTTTGCACCAAGTCAGGAACTGACAGAAAAACTTCGTGGAGCGACCACGATAGAAGGTACGGATGAACTGTTTGCAGCAGTAGAAAAAGAATATGACAGAACATGTGAGGCACTTCGAAAGATTGCCTGACAGATTTGAAAGAAAGAATTTAAGATAAAATCCCCTGTACTTTGTTTTTGTAACAGAGTGCAGGGTGTTTTTTTTCCACTTGTGGAGCAGTACGATGAAAACAATTGCAATTGCTTCAGGAAGTCCATGTGTACTGCTTGCAGGGACATCTTTCAGACAGTAGATGACAAGAAGTCCGATTGCCGCATACGGAAGTACGGTTCCGAGATATTTGATAAATTCCGGTGGATTTTTACCCTCCGGGAAAATAATGAATGGGATAAAACGCGTTGCCATTGTTCCAAGGACAACTGCCGCAATGGTGATGATAGCTTGTGTTGTTGTCATAGTCATTTTGCAGCCACCTCCGGTTTCTTACTGAATCTGCGCTCGGCTGTGAAGGCCACGATGATAAAGATCATGGACGGAACAATAAAATTGCTGCTTCCGAAGATCAGAAGACAGATGGCAGAACAAATTAATCCTACCAGAGCTGGAAGATGATCTTTGGATTCTTCCCATTGGTTCAGGAACATAACGACAAACAGTGCGGTCATGACAAATTCGATTCCGGTTGTATCAAAATGAATCACATATCCTAAGAGTGCACCCGCTGTAGCAGCGAATACCCAGTAAATCTGGTTTAACAGGTTGACAAAAAACATAAACCATCCACGGTCTACATCATCCGGCGGTGTTACTGTACAGTTGACAGTAAAAGATTCATCACACATGCCAAAGATCAGGTAGAACTTCTTCCAACCGGTATTTTTATATTTATCCAGCATGGAAAGGCCATAAAATAAATGTCTGGCATTGACCATCAGTGCCAGAAAGAAAGCTGCAACCGGACTGAATGCCGACAGCAGAAGATTTGCCGTTACGAATTCCATAGATCCCGCAAAGATAAACATACTCATAAAGAATGGATACCATACAGAAAAGCCCTTACTCTGCATCATAAATCCATAGGACATTCCCAGGAAAAGAAAGCCTATACCGATAGGAATCGTGTATGGAAACGCGGCTTTGAATGCTTTTTTCTTCATTTGTGAAAAACTCCTTGACTTTTAGAATGAATATGTATATATTTTATATATAAAATTTTTATATATAATTATTTTACATATCATTTATGGAGGTGATCGGATGTATTATCCCGTATCAGCATTACTTATAGAGTTTTTGATCCTGTCCGTAGTAGAATCACAGGATTCCTACGGATATGAGATCAGCCAGACCGTCAAGATCGTGGCTGATATCAAAGAATCCACTCTATATCCCATCCTGAAGAAACTCGAGAAAAACGGTTATCTCGCAACCTATTCTCAGGAATTTCAGGGACGTAAACGCAAGTATTATTCTATCACCGATTCCGGTAAAGAACAACTGATGTATCTCAATAAAGAATGGATTTCCTACAGAGATACAATTGACGGAATCATTGAAGGGAGGATCCGAAATTGACCAGAGAAGAATATATGACTAAATTGCAGAAATATCTTCGCAAACTTCCGAAGCAGGATTATGAAGACGCAATTGAGTATTTCAATGAATATTTTAGTGATACAGATGAGGAAGGTCAGCAGAGACTGATGGAGGAGCTTGGAACTCCGAAGGAAGCGGCTGCGGACCTGATGTATAACCTTCTGGATCGGAAGATTCAGGAACAGGATGAGAGTGGTGAAGAGAAAAAGAGTAAAAAAGGAATCACGCTGCTGGCTGTTTTAGCTATCATGTCAACACCTGTGACAGTTCCACTTTTTATCGCAATGCTTGCAGTGCTTCTGGCGGCAGCAATCTGTGTTGTCTGTGTGATCTTCAGTGACTTTATTGCAGCATTCAGTATTTTACTGGTGGGTGGCAAGCTGTTGCTCAGAGGACTTGTTTCCTTCCCGTATTCTTTATCGGGTGCACTGATGATCACAGGATGTGGGTTACTTGGAATTGGATGCGCAATCCTGCTGTATCTTCTTGGAATCTATCTCTGCAAATGGACTGGTATGCTTCTTGTTATGCTTGCACGGAAAATAGCTGGAAAGAGGGGTAAGAATCATGAAAAAAACAAATAAACGTTTGCTGGTTGCTGGTGGTATCCTCTGCGCAATAGGAGTCCTGTTTTTGGGAGTTGGTGTTGCATCCGGTGGTAAAAATTATGTAAAAACAGCGGATCTGAACAGAATCAGTGGAAACGCAATGATGGATTCCAGTGACAGCCATGTGATTTTAAGCAAGACAAAGATCAATTCATTTTCTTCTGTGAATGTTGATCTTCGAAATCTTGATCTGGATGTAAAAGAATCTGACGATGAAAACTTTTACATTGCATACAATATTGAGACAAATAAAGGAATGTTGCCTCTTTCCTATCAGGTACAGGATGATACTCTGAATCTTGTAGAGAAAAAGGGAAATGAGTCATATTCATATATTCATATCGATATCAATTTCCTTCAGGAAATGCTCGGTCAGAGCCATGTGATCGAAAATTCAAATAAAGTAACTGTTTATATTCCGAAGGAAAACGACATGAGTAGTTTTTCCTGCAAGATGGGATATGGTGACTTAGATATTGAATCATTGAATGCCAAACAGGCAGTGATTCAGAATGACGATGGCGATGTTAAAATTGTGAGAGGTAGATTTAAGAATCTTGAGTTGAAAGATGATCTCGGTGATCTGAAGATTAAAGATGTTATATTTGCCAATAGTCAGATTGAAATGGCTGATGGTGATATACAAGCCGAGAATGTTACATTTACCGGTAAGAATGAGATTCGCAGCAGCCTTGGTGATATTACACTCAGTATTCCGGAAAAAACACTTGCAGATCTTTCTGTAGAGGCAGAAGCAAGTGAGATCAATATTCCGGAGAAACTTGGCAAAGTCATGACGGATGAAGACGATGAACAGAGCGTTGATTCTGGAAATAAGGCACAGAATTCCCTCGAAATTAAGAGTGAGGATGGGGATATAACGATCAAAGCTGCGAAATAATTTTGTACAAATTGTTATTGAAAAAAGAGAACTTGTAGCATATAAAATGAGCCGCTGCATTCGCAGCGGCTCATTTTATCTTTATCTACAGTACTTTATTCAGAAAATCGATAGTTCGAGGTTCTTTTGGATTCAGAAGTACTTCCTGTGGAGTACCTTCTTCTACGATGTAACCACCGTCCATGAAAAGAATACGGTCGGCAACTTCGCGGGCAAAGCCCATTTCGTGAGTGACGATCACCATTGTCATACCATCGGCAGCAAGTTGCTTCATAACCTGCAGAACTTCTCCGACCATTTCGGGATCGAGGGCACTGGTAGGCTCATCAAAAAGCATAATATCAGGTGTCATACAGAGTGCACGTGCAATTGCTACACGCTGCTTCTGACCACCCGAAAGCTGTTCCGGATAAGCTTCTGCTTTATCATCCATGCCGACCTTCTTCAGCATGTGGATGGCGCGTTCCTTAGCTTCCTCCTTGGTTGCTTTTTTCAGCTCAACGGGTGCAAGCATAAGATTCTGTGTGACGTTCATATGCGGAAAAAGGTTAAAATGCTGGAAAACCATGCCTACATTTTCGCGTACTTTGTTGATATCAACATGTTTATCTGTAAGATTTTTGCCGTCTACGATAACTTCACCGTCTGTGATTTCTTCCAGTTTGTTCATACAACGGAGAAAAGTAGACTTTCCGCTTCCGGAAGGTCCGATGATAACGACCACTTCGCCTTCGTGAATGTCGGTGGAGATATCTTTTAATACTTCCAGGGTACCGAAGCTTTTCTTTAAATGTGATACGTGAATTTTGACATTCTCTTTATTTACGGCCACGGTTCAGTCTCCTTTCTACGATTTTGGCTACTTTTGATAAGATTGTGATTATGATCAGGTACATAACTGCGACAATACCCCATGTCTGGAACGACATAAAGGAATTGGCAACAACGTTCTTTGCGGTATTGACCAGTTCCGGGAAACCGATAACAGAAAGAATAGAGGTATCTTTCAGTGTGATGATGAACTGGTTGATGATACTTGGAATCATGGTGCGGATCGCCTGTGGAAGTACAACACGGATCATGGCACGTGAATATGGAAGACCAAGGCTTCTTGCGGCTTCCATCTGTCCGGGATCAACAGACAGGATACCTGCACGGATGATCTCTGCCATATAAGCACCACAGTTAAGGGCGAGGCAGACAGTACCGGCCTGGAGTGCTGTAAGTGTGAAATTAAATCCCATCATATTGTTCAGGCAGTATGGAACACCGAAATAAATAAAATATGCCAGAACGATCATTGGGACACCGCGGATTACGTCAACAAAAATAGAGGATATGATCCTGCATGCTTTGTTTTTCAGTACACTTAAGAGACCAAAAAACATACCCAGTATACAGGCAAAGAACAGACCACACAGTGCAAGCAGTAAGGTCTGTCCCATAGCAAGAAGCAGCAGGTTTCCATATCTGGTTATAATCTGGATCATGGAAATCTCCTTTCAAAAACAAAGCTGCCACAAAATGCAGCAGCCCTGTAATTCGTGTAGTGTTTTATCTCAGTCAGAGTTTTGAATGTAATCTGGTTAGAACTGAGTCTTAAAATTATTCAGCAGCTTCTTCATCAGCAGCAGGGGTTTCTGTTGCATCAGCCTCTGCTTCTTCAGTTGGAACGGCATCTTCACCAAGGTATTGGGCGATGATCTTGTTATATTCGCCGCTGTCTTTGATGTCTTTCAGACCAGCGTTGAACATATCGAGAAGTTCCTGGTTGTCAGCGTCGAAAATAGCGAATCCGTAAGGAGATCCTTCATTTGCAGTGTCTTCCAGGATCTGGAGTGCAAGGTCCCCATCTTTGATAGAGGATGCCATGATCGGTGTATCTTCGAAGCATGCAACTACCTGTCCGCCGAGAACAGCCTGATACATTGTCGGTGAATCTTCATAATAGGTGATGTTGAATCCGTATTCATCTTTCAGGCTTTCTGCATAGGTAGCACCCTGAGTACCAGTCTTAACACCAACAGTCTTGCCTTTCAGGTCATCGAATCCCTTGATATCGGAATCTTTCTGTACAGTCATAGACTGTGTAGCATTATAATATCCGTCAGAGAACAGCCAGCCGCTGTCTTTTCTTTCATCTGTAATAGAAGCACCGGCAATCATACCGTCAGCCTGTCCAGCCTGGCAAGCTGCGATGGAAGCGTCCCATCCAAGGCTCTTCAGTTCATATTCAAATCCCTGGTCTTTCGCGATAGCATCAAGTACATCTACATCAATTCCTACGAAGTTGCCATCATCATCAGTATATTCAAATGGTTTGAAGACGGTATCGGTAGCGATAACCCATTTTTTGTCAGATGCAGAATCAGCATCAGAAGCTGCAAATACAGGAACAGTAAGACTTCCTGCAAGTAATCCCATAGTTAATAAATAACACATCTTTTTCATGATTAAAGCACTCCTTTGTTGTTTAATATCGAAAAAAGGCGCAGTTCCCAAAAAAACTGACGCCTTCGCCGCTTTTTTCAATTCTATCATTGTAAAAATACACTGTCAATGGAAAATTTTAACTTTTTACCACATTAAAGGAATTGTCCTATAGAAAGTGCAAACGCTAATTGTTGAAAAAACTGGCAATGTATGTAAAATAGTGAATAGCATGAAAGAAAATATCGTTCCAGAGGGAAATATAAAAGGAGTAACGTGATGGAAAAAATAAAGATTGCTGCCATACAGATGTCGACAGTAGCAGATAAAATGGAAAATGTAAGAACTGTTAAAGCTTATCTCGAAAAAATAAAGGATGAAAACCCAGATTTTGTAATTCTTCCGGAGATGTTCTGTTGCCCATATCAGACAGAGAATTTTCCAATCTATGCCGAAAAAGAAGGTGGACCGGTATGGCAGCAGTTATCTGGGTATGCAAAACAGTATGGAATTTATCTGATTGGAGGATCCATGCCGGAAAAAGATGCTGAGGGAAATGTTTACAACACATCTTACATTTTTGACCGTGAAGGAAAACAGATCGGGAAACATAGAAAAGTACATTTATTTGACATTGATGTCAAAGGTGGTCAGACCTTCAAAGAATCAGATACGTTAACTGCGGGTGATAGCGACACGGTATTTGATACAGAGTTTGGTAAAATAGGAGTCATGCTCTGCTTTGATATTCGTTTTCCAGAATTATCACGAATGATGGTAAATGATGGTGCGAAAGTTATTTTTGTTCCGGCTGCATTCAACATGACAACGGGACCGGCACACTGGGAATTGTCTTTCAGAACTCGGGCACTGGATAATCAGATTTATATGGTTGGTTGTGCTCCGGCACGTGATGTATCGGCAGGTTATATTTCCTGGGGACATTCTATTGTCACAGATCCGTGGGGTAGAGTGACAGGCATGCTGGATGAAAACGAAGGAATTCTTCTGGCTGAATTGGATATGGACTATGAAGAGCAGGTAAGAGAAGAACTCCCATTATTAAAGAGCAGACGTAAGGATATATATCAGTTAGCGAAGAATCTCATCAATAGTGGAAACAGTACTGAAAGTTCCCCTGTTCTTTGAATTTTTGGTTCAATAGTCATCATCTCCTGAGTTGTTTTATTTTGTAATAGACATTAACAGACAGGAGAAGAGATGTCCATTGACCTGAAGGAGAAAAAGAGAAGAAAATTTCTTCATTTGTTGACATATTTTTTAACGAGTGATACAATACAGTTCTTTGATGAAACAAAATGTAACATGAATGAATCGAAATGCAACGGGGTGTAACAAACAGATTATGAACAAGAAAGAAAATCATTCTGCGAAAAGTGAGATAGAGCAGGCATTTCTGCGGCTTATGACACAAAAATCCTACATGGACATTACAGTAACAGATATTGTGCAGGAAGCAAACGTTGCAAGAGTTTCTTTTTACAGAAATTTTGCATCGATTTCGGAAGTACTGGACAGTATTGCAGACGCAACAGCGGAGAAGCTGAATATAGAGTTTCTTCCATTATTAGATACATCTGATGAACGAAAACTGCGGGAATATCTGTTCAATTATTTTTATCAGATATCGTTGAATTATAAAGAAATGTGGGCGATTCGCGGGTTGAATATGGATCTTTTTACGAAAAGACTCGGGGAGAAAATTCATGAAAAGAGAAAAGCAGTCGAATCCGCAGATTCTGATATATCAGAAAAATATGGATGGGTTGTAAAACTCTGTGTACTGGACGGTGTTTCGAGACGCTGGATCATGGACGAAATGAAAGAAACACCGGAAGAAATCATTGATTATGTGATGCCAATCATTAAAACATTATAAAAACAGAATACAAAGGAAGAAGTTATTATGAAGAAAACAGGAATCATGACAGACAGTCATAGCGGGATTTTAAACGAAGAGGCCGAAAGACTTGGAATCAAAGTGCTTCCAATGCCATTTTATATCGAAGAAAAGGTATATCGTGAAGACGTAGATTTATCCAGAGAAGAATTTTATGATATGTTGCGCAAGGGAACGGATGTATCTACATCGCAGCCGTCACTGGTAGAGGTTGCGGAGATGTGGAAAGAAATGTTGAAAGAATATGAAGAAATCGTATATATTCCGCTCAGCAGTGCATTAAGCGGTTCCTGTATGGCAGCAACGGCAATGGCAAATGAAGATGAATTTGCCGGAAAAGTCTTTGTAGTTGACAATGGTCGTGTAGCGACTCCGATGCACCGTTCGGTTCTTGATGCAGTAGAAATGACAGAAAAAGGTTACAGTGCAGCTGAAATCAAGAAAATCCTCGAGGAAACCAGAGAAAAGATGACAATTTACATTGGACTCAGCACCCTGGAATATCTGAAAAAAGGTGGAAGAGTCAGCTCAGTGACAGCTCTGGCAGCAGATGTCCTGAATATTAAACCAGTCATGCATTTCAGTACAGGAACACTTGATACTTATCAGAAATGCCGTGGTATGAAGAAAGCACGCAAGGTTATGATCGATGCGATGAAACATGAACTGGAAACTAATTTCCGTGAAGAATACGAGGCAGGAAATGTATATCTGATGGCGGCTTCCAGCAGCACTGATGAAGTAACGGCAGAATGGATGGCTCAGATTAAAGAAAGCTTTCCGGGAATGGATGTTATGTGTGATAAACTTTCCTTTGGTCTGTCCTGTCATATCGGTCCGGATGGGCTGGGAATCGGCTGTACCTGCAAACCTGTAGAATAAACGAAACATATGGAAAAATCGTTGTGAAAAGTCACAGTAAATATTTAATACATTAATGCGGTGCAAATTTACAGCGATTTTTTATTGATTGCCGTCGTCTTAAAACCATGATATTATCAAAGAAGCTGAAATTATTTATGAAGGTTTGAGCAAAATATATGGATGGGGGAAAGGGTAATTTTATGGAGCAACATCATCATGAAAGAAGTACGTTTTCCGGGAAACTGGGATTTGTATTGTCGGCTGCCGGAGCATCGGTTGGCCTGGGAAATATCTGGAGGTTTCCATATCTGGCAGCCAAGTATGGCGGAGGAATTTTTCTGCTGATCTATATTATTCTGGCAATGACATTTGGATATTCCATGATCATAGCAGAAACAGCACTTGGGCGTATGACGAAGAAAAGTCCGGTAGGTGCGTTCGGCAAATTTGGCAAATCAAAATGGCTTTCTTTTGGGGGCTGGATCAATGCGATCATCCCGATTCTGATCGTGCCGTATTATTCCGTTATCGGCGGATGGGTAATCAAATATCTGGTTGAATATGTAAAAGGAAATACTCAGAATCTGGCAACGGATGGTTATTTCTCAGAATTTATTTCAAATGGAGTATCCACAGAGGTCTGCTTCCTGGTATTTGCATTATTTACAGTAGGGATCATCTATGCAGGTGTTCGAAATGGCGTAGAGCGTGTGTCTAAATTTATGATGCCGGTTCTGGTATTTTTATCAATCGTGATCACGGTTTATTCTGTGACAAGACCTGGAGCTCTGGAGGGCGTTAAGTACTTCCTGATTCCAAATCCGAAGAATTTTTCATGGATGACAGTAGTAGCTGCAATGGGACAGATGTTCTATTCACTTTCTATTGCAATGGGTATTCTGGTGACATTTGGTTCCTACATGAAGAAAGACGTGTCTATTGAAAGTTCAACAACTAATGTAGAGATCTTTGATACTGCAATTGCAATTATGGCAGGCTTGATGATCATCCCGGCAGTATTTGCATTTTCTGGTGGAGATCCAAATACTCTGCAGGCTGGTCCGGCGCTGATGTTCATCACGATCCCGAAGGTCTTTGCAAGTATGGGACTTGGAACACCGATTGGTATTCTGTTTTTTGTATTGGTGCTCTGTGCAGCGCTGACAAGTTCTATTGCGTTGACAGAAAGTGCAGTATCGACATTTCAGGATGAGCTGAAATGGTGCAGACAGAAATCTACGCTTGTTGTTGGCGGAATCATGATCGTATTGGGAAGCCTTTCTTCTCTGGGATACGGTCCACTTGGTTTTGTGAAGATCATCGGAATGCAGTTCCTTGATTTCTTTGACTTCCTGACTAACTCCGTGATGATGCCGATCGCAGCAATTGCTACATGTCTTCTGATCTCCAGAGTGATCGGACTGAAGAAGATAGAAGACGAAGTTGTTCTCGGTGAAGGAACCTTTAAAAGAAAGAAAATCTTCAATTTTATGATCAAATATCTTTGCCCAATCTTTGCAGCGATCATTCTGCTCAGCTCTGTGGCAAACGCATTTGGATGGATTTCCATGTAATAAAGAAATAATAAAACCGCGGTATTCTGTATATAAAAAATACAGGAAGCTGCGGTTTTTATGTGCTAAAAAAGTGCACAGGTCTGGCATCGAATCAGACTTTAGGCTGATAGTGCATATCAGATACATTATAAACTGTGATGAAGGCGAGAGGATCCTCATGGTTGATGAAATTCATTAGCTTCTGATATTCTGTTTTATCTACGATCGTGATGATCTCGTTTCGTTTCTGCATATTATAGGCCCCGTATGCTTCATAAACAGTAGCACCGCTGTGCAGTTCATGAATGATGAAGTTACGAAGTTCTTCTTCTTTTTTGGTAATGATACATACACGCCGTTTGATATTGTGGTCAAAAATAAAATGATCCAGTACGATACCATTGAAGTATGTACCAAGAATACTTAAAACAACAGTTTTCTTGTCATAGACCAGAGCAGCGGAAAGTGCAACACACATACCGGAAAGGGACATGGCCTTTCCAAGTTCCATATGCAGGTATTTATTCATGATTTTTGCGACAATATCCAGTCCACCGGAAGAGGCATTCCGGTTAAAGAGAATGCTCAGACCTACACTGACGACCAGAATATAGCAGAGAACATCCAGTTCCTGACTGTTGGTCATGGAACCAAAATTCGGAAAGATTTTTTCAAATATTCCAAGAAAGACCGGGAGCATGATGCTGGTATATACGGTTTTTACACCAAATTCCCGACCGCAGGTAAGAAAGCCGATAATCAGAAGTATGACATTCAGAATCATCGTGATCGCGGACAATGGCAGTGGTACGAAGTTTGAGAGTATGATTCCAAGACCGGAGATACTGCTGACAGAGGTGTGGCTTGGTACCAGGAAAAAATATACCGCAGCAGCAATGATCGCGACAGCAACGGTCAGTATGACTGTTTCCATAAAGATTTTTGCGTAATTCAGTTGTGTTTTCATAAAAGAAAATCCTTTTTCATTTTTAAAGTGTTATTTAATTCTGAGCTTCCGGATTTGGAAGATTTACCATGAGCGGTGCGTGTTCAAGTTCAGGAATGATCTTGTTTTTGAGGTCTTCAGTCGTGAATTTGAGACTTGAAGTATTGATACAAGGATGACATCCGAAGTAAGGATTTTTCATGACATCTTCATCAATCAGCAGCTGTACTTTCTTATCATGATCGTTCATCAGTCCCATCACACTGACAGATCCCGGAGTGATGTCCAAATATTTTTCCATATATTCCGGTTTAGCGAAGGACAGGCGGGCAGAGTTGATCTGTGCTGACAGATCCTTGGTCTTAAATGGCTTGTCACCTGGCATCAGAAGAAGGTAAAAGTTTGTCTCCTGCCGGTTGCAGAGAAAAAGATTTTTACATATAGTAGTGTCATCGCCCAGAATACGGTCAACTTCTTCGCAGGCTTCCATAGTCATAGTTGCTTCATGGTCTACACGCTGGTAAGCTATGCCAAGTTTATCCAACAGATCATAGACACGAATTTCTTTATCAAGTCTTCCTGATGTGGTTTCAGGTCTTCCATTCTGTAATTCCATTTTTGTGACTCCTTTTTTATTTCATATCTGTGAGTGTACCCCTTTTATATGGAGATTGTCAATGAGATGTGGCTTTGTGATCATTTAAAAAAAGTCTTTGCAAACCACATAAAATGCAGACGATCCAGTCGAATAACTTCAGTGCTCTTACAAAAGATTTCAAAGTGGTGCTGCCAGAAGAATTCCTTTATGAAAAAGAATAAATAGAGGTTGGTTGCAATATTCTCTCCTTATGCTATAATGATTCAAAATTGAACTATTCAAAAAAGAATTAAATAAAGGAGAGAAAAAACATGCAGATTTTATGGACGGTGATCGTCACATTTTTTGCAGGAATGGGAGCAGGGCTTGGAACGGGCTTTGCAGGTATGAGTGCTGCAGCTGTGATCAGTCCCATGCTCATCACATTTCTTGGGATGGATCCTTATATGGCGGTAGGTATTGCTTTGTCATCGGATGTACTGGCAAGTGCGGTATCCGCGTATGTATATGGAAAGAATAGGAATCTGGATATTAAGAACGGTGTGATCATGATGATCAGTGTACTGACCTTTACCGTAGTTGGAAGTTACGTATCGAGTCTTGTACCGTCAGCCACGATGGGGAACTTTTCAGTATTCATGACCTTCCTTCTTGGAATCAAATTTATTGTAAGACCGGTCATGACAACGAAAGAGAGCATGCAGAATGTATCAGCAAAGAAACGTGTAATTCAGTCAATCGTGTGTGGAGTTCTGATTGGATTTATCTGTGGATTTATCGGAGCCGGTGGTGGAATGATGATGTTGCTGATTTTGACGTCTGTGCTTGGATATGAGCTGAAAACAGCTGTAGGAACCAGTGTGTTTATCATGGCTTTCACGGCATTTACCGGAGCGGCATCTCATTTTGCGATCGGTGGAATGCCAGATGTGACCGTATGGATTCTCTGTATCGTATTTACCTTTATCTGGGCAAGGATTGCTGCTGTATTTGCAAATAAGGCATCAACGAAAACACTCAACCGCGCGACTGGCATCATACTGGTCGTACTTGGAATTGTAGTGATGTTATTTTCTTTATTGTCATAAAAAAATACTTTATAAAGTAAAAGTATCAGTAGAACGCAAAAGGAGAATCCATTTTCAGGCTTCTCCTTTTAGTATGTTGTCAAGATTCTGATCCATAATATTCAGAATCTCGAGAAATTTCTGTCGCGTTTCGTTATCAAGGCCGGTCAGGATCCGGTCAATAAAATCCTGCTGAAGCTGTCGGCCCTTTGCAATGATTGGTTGAGCTTTTTCTGTACAGAGCAGTTCGGTCTTACGGCGGTCACTTTCGATCGCATGACGTTCCAGATATCCGTCACAGACAAGCTTGTCTACATTGACGGAAACTAGGTTTGCCTTTAATTTACGGACTTCGACAATATCCCGTGCAGTGCAGAATTCGGGATTATTTGCCAGAAACATAAGAATGTCGAATGCCGTCTGTGGCAATTTCAGTTCCTGACAAAGCGATTTACAGGTTCTGTTATATGCAAGAGAAGTTTTTCTTGCGAATTCAATGTTTATATCCATAAAAAATCCTCGATTATAGAAAGTATAAATATGATAGTTCAAATTTCAATTAATGGTGAATTTATGGGCAGCATGAGTGCGATCGTGCTGCCTTTTTTGCTGCTCGCCAGAACTTTTACCTGGCCGCCATGTTGTCTGGCAATCTCAGCTACCAGGGCAAGACCAAGACCGGCTCCGCCCATTGCGCGACTGCGGGATTTGTCTACGCGGAAAAACGGGGCGAAGATTTTTTCCTGATATTCAGGTGAGATACCGATTCCAGTGTCTGTTACTTCAACTAAAGCACAGTCTGCTGGTTTGGAATGCGCAGCAGGCAGATCTTTTTTCTGAGATATTTTTACCGTTACTTTTCCACCAGAATGATTGTATTTGATGGCATTTTCCACAAGATTATAAACAGCACGGTAGAGAAGAAGATAGCTTCCGGTAACGGTGCAGTCACCCTCTTCCTGGATCAGTTCCACTTTTTTCTGGTCAGCAATGGAGGCAAGATCGCAGCAGACTTCATCGGTGAGTTCTGCTAGTGAAATAGAATCAGAGCGTTCAACGGATTGTATCCCGGTCATATCGAGAAGGACCTCAGATAGATGAGAAAGTCGTTCGGTCTGATTCTGAATCATTCCAAAGATGTCCTGATATTCTTCTATTGTCGGAGTTTTCTTGCGTGCAAAAACTTCGAGGTTTGTCTGCATGACAGCAAGCGGAGTTCTCAGCTCATGAGCGGCACTGGCAGAAAACTGCTTCTGTGCTGTAAACGCATCATCCAGTCGGGAAAGCATCTTATTAAAAGAGCCTGTAAGACGAGAAATCTCATCGTTTGTATCTGGAACTTCAAGAGACTCAGAAAGATTCTGGGCCTCTATTTTATTGACTTCGTTACTGAGTCTTCGCAGAGGCAGCAGTGCACGGCGGCTGATAAAATATGTACCGACACTGCTCAGGAGAATAATGATTGCAGTTGCAATGATACTTCTGGTGCGGAAAAGGTCTTTGGTTTCCTGTACCTGATCGGAAAGACCTGCAAACAGAGTGTTTGGATTAATGTTAAAGGTGATTGGCGTGGAATCAGTTTCATTGATCTTTACGACATAATCACCCAGATTTTCGATTCCGGTAACAGCGGAGTTACTAATAAAAAAATACATCAAGACACAGGTGACAGTCATCAGGAGCGTGATGATCAGTGTCAGCCTCCACTGCAGAGAGAGTTTTTTCAGAGGATTTTTTGTTGTATGTTCTTTTTTCATTTCAGATCCTCCATGAGAATGTAACCCTGTCCAACCTTGTTCTGTATCGGATCGTTTCCCAGAGCTGCGCGCAGCTTCTTGCGAAGGGAAGAAATGTGGACACGGATGGAATTACTGAAGCTGTTTACACTGCCGTCCCAGATATGTTCAATCAGTTCTTCCGGGCTGATGATACGATTCTGGTGGAGCATAAAATACTCCAGCAGAGCACTTTCCTTTCGGGTGAGAGAGAGTTCTTCACTATCAATGTGTGCTTTTCTGGTGCGGGTGTCAAAGCTGATGTGGCCGCACTTCAGGCAGACATTCTCCTGAATAAATCTGCGCCTGGTCAGGCTGCGGATACGCGCTTCCAGTTCCTCAAAATGAAATGGTTTTGTCAGATAATCGTTTGCTCCAAGGTCAAGTCCTTCTACTTTATCCTCAATCTGGCCACGGGCTGAGAGAATCAGAACTGGTGTGGAAGAATTTGTCTCACGGAACTGCCGCAGGATATCCAGACCATCTATGCCCGGGAGGTTCAGATCCAGAAGGATCAGATCGTAGTTTTCAGTCATACATAATTCCAGCCCTTCGTCTCCGTCAAGGCAGGTATCGGTTTCATAGCCATCCATACGCAGCCCTTCTGCGATCGAACGGCAGAGCTGCTCTTCGTCTTCTATTATTAATATGTGCATATTCGTCTCCTTTGGGGACGGTGTTTGTGGCTTTTTTAGTGTCCCCCTTTACTTTCCTATATACTATCACATCAGATATAAAATTCGTGTAAAAAAATAAATCGAAAGAATTTTGATTTTCGTGTTTTCTTAACACAAATTTTATAGCTATGGTGTTATAATTGCGACTATAATAACCGAGTCAGGGGGACAGACAAAAAGCCGCAAACACCGTCCCCAATCGAAAGGAGAAAACTTATGAAATTTACAGCGCTTATGGCAGCAGCAATATTAGGGGTATCTACACTTGGAAGTGTATCTGTAATGGCAGCAGAAAGTACGGAGGCAATGGCAGTTCCGGCAGATGAAGCCGGAATGGTAGTTGATGGAGATGCAATTCCATCTGATTTTATACAGGGTACTTTTAAACCATCTGAGACAACTGTTCAGGCACAGGATTCTTATGAATATCCATTCCTTGGACTTACAATGAAGCTTCCTGAAGAACTTCTTAAACAGATTAAAGAGCAGACCATCGCGATGATCACTAATGAGGGATGGAATGACAATGCGGATGCAATCAAATATGCATACATAAGCTGGAGTGAAATGACCGAAGAGCAGAAAGATGCAGAGGTTGACAAGCTTGGTACTGCATATGATGACTGGTGTAAAAGTCTTGCAAAAATCGGAGTGATCGGAATTTATGATGAAGATTCTGAGAAAGAGCTGGATGAGCTTACAGGCTGTACCGAACATAAAGAAATTGGAAGCAGCAGTGACGGAAAATACAAATACTATCTGAGCACCAACAAGGATGCAGATGAATCCTTGAAAAAAGAAGTGGAAAAAATCGATGTGACACTCACAGAGATGACACCATTCCAGCAGCTTTCTGCATTTGACCAGCCGCAGGAAACCAGTAATGCAGGTGATTCTACAAATGTTGGTAAATTCGAGACAAAAGGTGTTGACGGAAAAGACTATACAGAAAAAGTATTCAGTGACTATGATCTGACTCTGGTAAATATCTTTACTACCTGGTGTTCTCCATGTGTCAATGAGATTCCGGAACTGGAAAAACTCTATGAAGAGATGAAAGAAAAAGGTGTTGGCGTTGTCGGTGTTGTTCTTGATACAGTAGGAGATGATGGCAAACAGGATGATGCTGCAGTGAAAAAAGCCGGTGTCCTTCAGGAGAAAACAAAAGCATCCTATCCATTCCTGATTCCGGATTCAACAATGATGAATGGACGTCTGAATGGCATCTCTGCTTTCCCTGAAACATTCTTTGTTGACAAAGAAGGAAACATTGTAGGAGAAACATATTCCGGAAGCCATAGCCTGGATGAGTGGAAAGAAATTGTAGAAAAAGAACTTGCGAATGTTTCAAAATAACAGAGCTGAATAGTAGAAATACCAGATTCTGGAAGAAAGATAAATATGATTATGATAAAAAAATTAACAGAAACAAAATGGACAGGAGTTGTTTTGGCAATTATTGGAATCCTTCTGATGGTTTTTGGAATCTACAGAGGTGAGATGTCCGTGGTTTTTACAAAAGCAATTAATATCTGTATGGAGTGTATTGGAATTGGATAAGAAAAAATTAAAGATAAATGAGTGGCCACGGCATGGAATCCAGGCATTGTGGGCACTGCTGACAAACAGCCATCTGTCCGGATTTGTGACCGGTAAGATCTATACCGGAAAATTAAAAAATGTCTGTGTTCCTGGACTGAACTGTTATTCCTGTCCAGGAGCGACAGGAGCTTGCCCGATCGGCTCTCTTCAGGCAGTGATCGGAAGCTGGAACTTTAAAATAGCATATTATGTAGTGGGTTTTCTGATTTTTGTCGGGGCATTGCTTGGCAGACTGGTCTGCGGATTTCTTTGTCCATTTGGCCTGATTCAGGACTTGTTGAATAAAATTCCGTTTCCAAAGAAGATCCGGACGTTTCGTGGAGATAAACTGCTTCGTAAATTGAAATATGTCATTTTTATAGTATTTGTAATTCTTCTGCCAATGTTTGTGGTAGATATCATGGGACAGGGAGCACCGTATTTCTGCAAACTGATCTGTCCGGCAGGAACGCTGGAGGGCGGTCTTCCTCTGGTTCTGCTGAATAAATCCATGCGAAGTGCAGTGGGATGGCTTTACCTCTGGAAAAATGTGATTTTGGTAATCACGATCCTTCTTGCTATTATGATATATCGACCATTTTGCAAATATATCTGCCCGCTGGGAGCTTTTTATTCGATATTTAATAAAGTATCTGTATTTCGCTATCGTATAGATCAGGAGAAATGCGTCCACTGTGGAAAATGTGCAAAAGCCTGCCAGATGGAAGTTAACCCTGTGGAAAACCCCAACAGTGCAGAATGTATCCGGTGTGGGCGATGCAAGAAAATATGCCCGACACAGGCAATTCAGTGTGGAGTAAAAAGGAACTAAAATCTTTATAAAATCTTAATATCATATCTGATAATCTTATACCATCTTTGAACTCTGGCATATATAATAAAATGCAAAGTTAATGATAGTAAAATCATCAAAAAGGAGCAGAAATTATTTATGCCGGAGCATTTACATAAAAGAAAACATCTGACATCATTTCAACTAATTATTTTAGGCTTTGCGGGGGTGATCCTTATAGGAGCCCTCATTTTAACTTTACCTGTTTCATCTGCAAGTGGAGTTGTAACGCCGTTTGATCAGGCACTTTTTACATCAACTTCAGCGGTATGTGTGACAGGACTTGTTGTGCAGGATACAGGCAGTTACTGGTCTGTTTTTGGACAGGCAGTTATTCTGGCACTTATACAGATTGGAGGTTTGGGAGTAGTAACCGTTGCAGTATCAGTATTTATGCTGTCAGGACGAAAAATATCGCTCATGCAGCGTAGTACGATGCAGGATGCTATTTCGGCACCAAAAGTAGGAGGTATTGTCCGGCTGACAAAATTTATTCTGAGAGGCACCTTTCTGATAGAAGCGCTTGGAGCAGTATTATTGCTTCCGGTATTTTGTCGTGATTTTGGAATAAAAGGAATCTGGATGTCAGTTTTTCACTCTATCTCAGCCTTTTGTAATGCAGGATTTGATATACTTGGTACAACAGACCATACTTTTGTATCGCTGACCGGATACAGCAGAAATATCTGGCTGAATATAGTTATTATGCTTTTGATCATAACTGGTGGTATCGGATTCCTTACATGGGAAGATTTTTATATAAATAAATTTAAATTTAAACGTTATCGCATGCAGAGTAAAATCATTTTAATGACTACAGCGATACTGATTTGTTTGCCGGCGATTTTCTTTTTTACCAATGATTTTAAAATGTTTTCAGGAGAAGAGCGAACTTTACTTTCATTTTTTCAGTCAATAACGACGAGAACAGCCGGTTTTAATACGGCAGATATGGCATTGATGACAGAGTCGGGGAAAGCAGTTATGATCTTTCTTATGTTGATAGGAGGATCGCCAAGTTCGACTGCCGGAGGTATGAAGACAACAACATTTGCTGTTTTGATATTAAATGCGTTTGCAACATTTCGAAACCGTGAAGACGCAGGCGCTTTTGGACGAAGATTTGATGGGCAGGTAATAAAGAATGCGGCTACTATAGCGATGCTGTATTTTATGCTGCTTTTCTTTGGGGGGATAACGATCAGTGTTTATGAAGGCCTGCCGGTACTGACTTGTTTTTATGAAGCAGCTTCTGCAGTAGGAACAGTAGGACTTACATTAGGAGTTACACCGGGACTTCACATAATATCACGTTTGATATTGATCGCACTTATGTATTTAGGTCGAGTAGGAGGAATGACATTAATATACGCGGTATTTTCCGGAAAGAACAATAATGGTGCAAGAATGCCATTAGAAAAAATAACAGTTGGATAAAAGGAGTAAAAAAAATGAAAAATATTTTACTTATTGGTCTGGGACGTTTTGGGAAACATATTGCAATGCAGCTAAACCAGATGGGGCATGAGATTATGGCAGTGGATATTAATGAGGAACGGGTAAATAAAGTCCTTCCTTTTGTTACGAATGCTCAAATTGGAGACAGCACGGATGCTCAATTTTTGGAATCTCTTGGAATAGGGAATTTTGATATTTGTTTTGTTACGATTGGTGAAAGCTTTCAGAATTCACTTGAGACAACATCGCTATTAAAAGAACTGGGAGCAAAACTGGTAATCTCCAGAGCTGAGCGAGATGTACAGGAAAAATTTCTGTTACGTAATGGTGCAGACAAAGTGGTTTATCCTGAAAAACAAGTGGCAAAATGGGCATCTATCCGTTATACAGACGATCATATTCTTGATTATATGGAAGTAGATGCTTCTCATGCAATATTTGAAGTTGAAGTTCCCCGTGAGTGGATTGGAAAAACAGTAGGAGGACTTGATATCAGAAGAAAATATGATATAAATATTCTTGCAGTAAAGAATGAGGGAGAAGTCAGTATAGCGGTATCGCCGAATACGGTTCTTATTGCCGGAAGTACGATTCTCGTGCTGGGAGATTATAAGGCAATTCAAAAATGCTTTCATATCTAGGGACAAGAGGTGATAAATGAATGGCAAAGACAGTTCTGGTATTGATCGTACTTGTGATGTTCAGTATAGGGCTTTTTATAGTATCTAAAGTTGGTGTTTTTCTTAAAGAGAGTAAAAAAGAAGCTTCTGATGAAAGAGAAGGAGTACAATTAGTAAAAATACTGGAAGGAATACCAGGTGAAAGAACAAAAGTGAATATGAATATTCAAGATAGTGCGTGGACAAAAAGACAGAAAAATCATCATCCCATATATATTGAAAAACCATCGATAAAAGATTATTTGTTGACATTTTCAATATTTGTAGGTTGTACGGTGATCGGTCTGGTTTTTCAGAAACTTCATTTCACAGATATCAATATTGTTACAGTGTATATTCTTGGTGTGCTGGTCACATCTATTGTAACGGATGGTTATCTCTGCGGTCTGGTGGGATCGTTTTTAAGTGTTGTTCTTTTTTGTTTTTTTCTTACGGAGCCACGAATGTCCTTTCAAACATATGCAGTTGGCTATCCGGTGACATTTTTAATAATGTTGATATCTTCAGTGCTTACCGGAACTCTTGCTGCCAAATTAAAAGATCATGCCCGGTTATCTGAGCAACAGGCATTTCGTACACAGATCTTATTTGATACGGACAGATTACTTCAACAGGCGAAAAACAGTGAAGAGATTCTTTGTGTTACCTGTAAGCAGCTGGTACGTTTGTTGAATCGAGATATTGTTGCATATATTGTGAAAAATAATGATTTATCAGAAGGAAAGATGTTTTTTAATAATACTAATAAAAGAAATGGAGAATATCTGACATCTGAAGAACAGTGTGTTGCAAGATGGGCATATGAGAATGGACAGCGCGCTGGAGTAACAACAACTCATTTTAGCAGTGCAAAATGTTTGTATCTTTCAATCCGTAGTGGAGAAAGTGTCTACGGAGTGATTGGAATACCAGTTAAAAAAGATGCAATGGATTCTTTTGAATATAGCATTTTACTTTCTGTGATCAATGAATGTGCGCTTGCAATGGAAAATTCACAAAATGCAATAGAAAAAGAAAAAAATGCTATTCTGGCGAAAAACGAACAGCTGCGGGCAGATCTTTTGCGAGCAATTTCTCATGATCTGAGAACTCCGCTTTGCTCTATTTCAGGAAATGCTGATATGTTGCTGAATAATGAGAGATGTTTGGATGATATAACAAAACAACAGATATATACAGATATTTATGATGATGCAGAATGGCTTATTGGTGTTGTAGAAAATCTGTTATCTGTCACAAGATTAAATGATGGAAGATTGAAAATAAAATTCACAGATCAGCTTCTCGATGAAGTTATTGCAGAATCCCTGCGACATATCAGCCGAAAGCATGATGCTTATAAGATTCAGGTGGAATGTGAAGAACTGATTCTCGCACATATGGATGTTCGACTTATCATTCAGGTTCTTGTTAATTTGATAGATAATGCGATAAAATATACACCGCAAGGTTCAACCATATGTATTCGCGGATTAAGAACAGATGGCAGAGCGCAAATAAGTGTAGAAGATAATGGACCGGGGATTGCGGATGAAATGAAATCGCATATATTTGAGATGTTTTATACCGGAAAAACTACGATTGCTGACAGTCATCGTAGTTTGGGGCTGGGCCTTGCATTATGCCATTCGATTATTGAAGCACATGAAGGGGAATTAACACTTAAGGATAATTATCCTCATGGCTGTATTTTTGTTTTTACATTACCGTTAAGTGAGGTAACACTAAATGAATAAAACATCAATTCTTATTGTAGAAGACGATCGCCCTATACGAAATCTGATCGTAACAACATTAAAAACACATGAGTACAAATATCTTACAGCAGAAAATGGGAGAGAAGCGATTTTGGAAGCATCTTCACACAATCCGGATATCATTTTACTTGATCTGGGGCTTCCGGATATGGAAGGAGTAGATGTGATAAAAAAAATTCGTACCTGGTCCAATATGCCGATTATTGTTATCAGTGCCAGAAGTGAGGATTCTGATAAGATTGAGGCTCTTGACGCAGGTGCGGATGATTATATTACAAAACCTTTTTCAGTTGAAGAATTGCTTGCACGTATACGTGTTACACAGAGACGGCTTGCGGTTATTCAGACTGGTGAGATACAGAAGACGGCTGTTTTTATTAATGGAGAACTGAAAATTGATTATACTGCCGGCTGTACTTATATGAGAGGGGAGGAGTTACATCTCACACCTATTGAATACAAACTTCTTTGCTTATTATCTCGTAATGTAGGTAAGGTGTTAACACATACTTATATTACACAACAGATATGGGGAAGGTCTTCAGAAAATGATGTTGCATCTCTTAGAGTTTTCATGGCAACTTTGCGTAAAAAACTTGAATCAGATAAGAATGAAATTCAATATATTCAGACACACATTGGGATTGGGTATCGAATGCTACGGATAGAGTAAGTAACCTTTGATTATTTAAGATATAGATAGGTAAATACAGAATTATCTGATATAATGAAGCTACTTGTATTGAAAATGAAAGAGGAGGAATAAGCAGTGATTTGTGGAATGACATATTTTCAGATATGCCTGTATTTCCTGGTCTATTCTTTTGGAGGATGGGTAGTTGAAGTTATTTTTCATGCAGTTGCGCTTGGAAAAGTAATAAACAGAGGATTTCTGAACGGACCGGTCTGCCCGGTATATGGCTTTGGTGTGCTCTCTGTTTTTGCCCTGCTTAATACGATTCAAAGTGGTGGACATCAGATGAGTGAAGGAATGATCTTTGTATTTGGATTTGTTCTTGCTACAGCGGTTGAGTTGATCGCAGGATGGCTGCTGGATGTGTGTTTTCATGCAAGATGGTGGGATTATTCAGATAAACCGTTGAATTTTCATGGATATATCTGCCTGGAGTTCTCTCTGATCTGGGGCCTTGCAATCGTTATGGTAGTAAAGGTTTTTCAGAAATATGTAGAAAATCAGGTGTCTCATACACCGGCAACCTGGGAGTGGGTTGTGATAGCAATCTTATATGCAGTGTATCTGACAGACTTTATTGTAACAGTAGCAGTTATCCGTGGATTGAATAAGAAACTTATCAGATTGGATAAAGTCAGCTCAGATCTGAGAATTGTGAGTGATAAGCTTAGTGATACACTGGCAACGACTACGATTGATACAGCGCAGAAGGTTGGCGAAAGAAAGGTTCAGGCAGCACTTGCAAAAGCCGAACTGCTTGAGACGACAGCTGCCCAGAAAGAAAAAACTGTTGAAATGCTCCGTATGAAAAAAGCAGAACTTCAGGCACAGTTTGACGAGTTATCCAGTTCCATCACAAATCATACTGTATTCGGTCAGGGACGACTTCTTAAAGCTTTCCCTGAGATGAAACACAGAGATTACTTTGAGCTGATTCAGGAATTGAAGAAAAAACTGAAATAAAATGAAAATCATTTCTGACTGAGTTGTATTCTTTTGCGGTTATAAACCAGATGTAGATACATGGCATCCTGTGCCCGGAGTGGGTCATGGGATGCTATGGCATTCGTAATCTCGCGGTGAGTCTCGATGGTTTCTTCATGCAGAGAACCGCCGGTTGTTTCAACAAACAGAGGAATCGAGCTGTTGATCACAGGAACCAGTCGCGGAACGACGACATTTTTGCTGCTCAGAGCGATCGCTGTATGGAATTCAATATCCTTCTGTGTGTGATCCTCATGTTTATTTAATAATTCTTCAACTTCATCGCAGAGTGCGGTGATTTTTTTTATGTCTTTTTTGTCTGCGTGTGTGGCTGCCATTGCTGCGATAGACGGCTCAAGGAGAAAGCGGACTTCTAAAAGGTCATTGATCAGCTTCTGCTTGTTGCCAATAAAAGTAAAGCCAAGCGGATCCTCCACCATACCAGGAGAGGCGGCAACATAGGTACCAGAACCCTGGCGGATTGTAACGATATTACGGGAGGCGAGGAGCTTCATGGCTTCGCGGACAGAACTTCTTCCGGCGTTCAGGCGTTCAGACAGGATGGTTTCATTGGGTAATTTATCTCCAGGCTGCAGATTCTCTTCTAAAATAAGTTCAATTATGTCCTCAGATATTTTTTGAGGAAGACTTTTCTCTTCAGATGACAGATTCATCATATGATTTACCTCATTTCTAATAGTTGTAATTCTTTCTTTCCATGATAATGTCTTTTAACTCCAAAGTCAAAATGCTAAAATGCACAAAAATAAATACAAAAATTTATACAAAATTCCAGTATTGCGTTTTTGAAGAAGAGAATATATTATAAATACATCAGATGAATTCAAACGATAATACGGAAAAACAAAGGAAATAACATAAAAAACGACAAAATTGGTCAGATGAATTCGGAAGAAAAACGTAATACATCAGATGAATCAAGGAGGTAAAAGGAAAAATGGAAGAAACAACTTTTGTGGCGGATCCGATGAGACTGATGATTGCTGCAGCAGTCGGAATTGTGATCCTGCTGGTACTGATCATCAAATTTAAGCTTCATCCGGTTCTGTCAATGATGATTTCTGCCATCATCATCGGGGCAGGAGCAGGAATGCCGCTTACAATGATCTCGGACACGGTAGAAAAAGGTGTTGGAAAGACACTGCAGGGGATCGCACTTCTGGTAGGACTTGGCTCCATGTTTGGAGGAATCCTGGAAGTAAGCGGCGGCGCCCAGAAAATAGCGGAGACGCTGATCGCAAAATTTGGTCAGAAAAAAGCCGGCTGGGCACTTGGACTTACAGGACTTGTAATTGGTACAACGGTATTCTTTGAAGCTGGTGTTGTGGTACTGATCCCGCTGGTATTCAGCGTTGCAAAGCAGACAAAAAAATCCACACTGTATTATGCAATCCCGCTTCTTTCCGGTCTGGCAAGTGGATATGCTTTTGTTCCACCTTCCGCAGGATCAGTTCTTGTGGCAAATGCACTTGGTGTAAATCTGGGAACTATGATCATGGTAGGAGTTCCAACAGCACTGATCTGCATGATGGTTTCCGGAATCTTCTGGGGAGGCTTTATTGGTAATAAGATTCATACAGAGCTTCCGGCAAATGTGGAAGAGATCAAAGACGATGGAAAAGAGCTTCCTCCTTTTGGACTGGTATTAGGTGTGATCCTGATTCCGCTTGTCCTGATCCTTCTCAGCACATTGTCAAAATACATGCCGCTTCCGGCGTGTGTTCAGGATGTTCTTGGATTTATTGGAAAACCATTCCTGGCATTGACGATCGCAACTCTGGCATCCATGTACTTCCTTGGAATCAAACGTGGGTTTACCGGTGCACAGTTAAAGAAAATTCTGGATCACTCACTCAGACCGGTGGGTATGATCCTTCTGGTAATCGCCAGCGGTGGAGTGATCCGTTGGATGCTTCAGGACTCTGGCCTTGGAAACATTATCGGACCAGTACTGGAAAAAAGTGGACTTCCACTTATCCTGATCGCATTTCTGATCGCACTTCTGGTCAGGGCATCTGTAGGAAGTTCAATCGTAGCAATGACAATGGCATCCGGAATCATGGCAACCATGCCGGCAGTGATGGATACAAGTATGGTTTACAGAGCAGCAATGTGCTGCGCGATCTGTGGTGGAGCTACTGCTCTGAGTCATGTAAATGATGCAGGATTCTGGCTGGTAACATCTTTCCTTGAGATCGACGAAAAGACAACTCTGAAATCCTGGACGATCATGGAAACACTGATCGGTGTTACGGCACTTATTGTAAGCTTTATTGTTTCAATCTTTGCATAGGAGGCGAGGCGTAATGATAAAGATACCGGTTTATTTAAGAGATATGTACGATGCAAAGCATCTGGTACAGGCGGCAACGGGATGTAAAAAAGATGTAGATCTGATCTGTGGAAGATACATTGTAGATGGAAAATCGATGCTGGGTGTATTCAGTCTGCCGACATTTGATAATGTAGAACTTGGTGTAGATGAAGAAGACGAGAAAAAAATCAGAGAAACACTGGAGAGTTTAAATCTAATCAGAGAATAAAAAAATGGAGGAAAAAATCATGCAGTTAAAAAGTCAGGAAATGAGAAAACTTGCACCGGAGCTTGATCCGCTGCGTATTGGAACCGGATGGACAAAAGAAGATCTTGGAAAAGTTCAGGTTATAGTTGAGAGTACCTATGGCGACAGCCATCCGGGAAGCGGACATCTGAATATCCTTGAAGCAGAAGTACGCAAAGGAATTGAAGAAGAAGGCGGTTTTGGAGCACGTTATCACTGTACAGACATCTGTGACGGTGAAAGCCAGGGAACAGATGGTATCAACTACAGCCTTGCAAGCCGTGAGATGATCGCCAACATGATCGAGATTCATGCAAATGCAACTCCGTTTGATGCAGGCGTATATCTCTCAAGCTGTGATAAGGGTGTACCGGGAAATCTGATGGGACTTGCAAGAGTAAATATTCCTTCTGTATTCGTTCCTGGCGGAACAATGAATGCCGGTCCGGAAATGCTGACTCTGGAGCAGCTTGGAATGTACAGTGCAAAATTTGAGCGTGGAGAGATCAATGAAGAAAAGCTTGACTGGGCAAAATGTAATGCATGCCCGAGCTGCGGAGCATGTTCTTTTATCGGAACTGCATCTACTATGCAGATCATGGCAGAGGCACTTGGACTTGCACTTCCAGGTACAGCACTGATGCCGGCAACCAGCCCTGATCTTCTTGACTTTGCAAGAGAAGCAGGAAGACAGGCAGTTAGAATTGCACAGATGGAAAACATGCGTCCTTCTGACATCGTAACTATGGACAGTTTTGAGAATGCAATCCTGGTTCATGCAGCTATTTCAGGAAGTACAAACTGTTTGCTACATCTGCCGGCAGTCGCTCATGAATTTGGCATTGAGATTACTGGTGATACCTTTGACAAGCTGCACAGAAATGCAAGATATCTTCTGGATGTACGTCCGGCAGGACGCTGGCCAGCAGAGTGTTTCTACTATGCAGGCGGTGTTCCGGCAATCATGGAAGAGATCAAAGAGCACCTTCATCTGGATGTCATGACAGTCACCGGAAAGACATTAGGAGAAAATCTGGAAGAACTGAAGAACAACGGATTCTATGATAAATGTGAGAAATGGCTTCAGGAGTTCAATAAACGTTATAACGTAAACGTTACTAAAGAAGATATCATCCGTCCGTATGACAAAGCCATCGGAACAGATGGAAGTATCGCAGTACTTCGTGGAAACCTTGCTCCGGAAGGTGCTGTGATCAAACACACAGCATGCCCGAAGGAAATGTTTAAATCTGTTCTTCGTGCGAGACCATTTGACAGCGAAGAAGAATGTCTGGATGCAGTTCTGAAACATAAGGTTCAGAAGGGTGATGCAGTCTTTATCCGTTACGAGGGACCAAAGGGAAGCGGAATGCCGGAAATGTTCTACACTTCTGAGGCAATCAGCAGCGACAAAGAACTTGGAAAGAGCATTGCCCTGATCACTGACGGACGTTTCTCAGGTGCATCTACCGGTCCGGTTATCGGACACTGCAGCCCGGAAGCTGTTGACGGAGGCCCGATCGCACTTGTTGAAGAAGGCGACCTTATCGAGATCGATGTTATGGAAAGAAAACTGAACATCATCGGAATCGCAGGAGAACGCAAGTCTATGGAAGAAATCGATCAGATTCTTGCAGAAAGACGCAAAAACTGGAAACCACGTGAAATGAAATACAAAAAAGGTGTACTCAGACTTTTCAGCGAACATGCTGCAAGTCCAATGAAGGGAGCCTATCTGGAGTATTAATTATGAAGCATAAATTTATTACGATCGGCGAGATCATGCTTCGACTGACTCCGCCGGATTACGAAAAAATCAGAACAGCAACATCTTTTGAGGCAAGATACGGGGGAAGTGAGGCCAATGTGGCCCTCTCCCTTGCAAATCTTGGAGTAGATGCATCATTTTTTACAGTAGTTCCGGGAAACAGTCTTGGAAAAAGTGCTGTACGTATGATGCGAAGCAACGATGTGAATTGTGACAGCGTAATTTATTCAACAGAAGAAGAGACACCGACACATCGTCTGGGGACCTATTATCTGGAAACAGGTTACGGAATCCGCCCCAGTAAAGTAGTCTATGACAGAAAACACAGTGCTTTTTCAGAGTATGATTTCAGCAAAACAGATGTGAAGAAACTTCTGGAGGGATACACCTGGCTTCATCTGAGCGGCATCACTCCTGCACTTGGCAAAAGCTGCAGTGAACTGATTCTGACCTGCCTGAAAACAGCAAAAGAAAACGGCATGACAGTCAGCTTTGACGGAAATTTCAGAAGTACATTGTGGAGCTGGGAAGAAGCGAGAGATTTCTGTACACTCTGTCTTCCATATGTAGATGTCCTTTTTGGAATCGAACCATATCATATCTGGAAAAACGAAAACGATCACAGCGCTGGTGATGTAAAGGACGATATTCCATTCCAGCCGGATCGTGACCAGCAGGAAAAAGTTTTCAAAGCTTTTGTGGAGAGATATCCGAACATCAAATGCATTGCAAGACATGTACGTTTTGCACACAGCTGCAGTGAGAACAGCCTTTCCGCATATCTCTGGTTAAACGGAAAAATTTATGAGAGCAAGCGTCTGACATTCCATATCCTTGACCGTGTCGGCGGCGGAGATGCATTTGTAAGTGGTATCATCTATGCCCTGATGAACGAATATACACCGGATGACATTGTAAACTTTGGTGTTGCAGCAAGTGCAGTGAAGCATACGATCCATGGTGACGGAAATATTACAGATGATGTTTCTCTGATCAGACATGTGATGGAAATGAATTTTGATATAAAAAGATAATGAAAGGAAATTCAAATAATGGATATAGCAGAGAAGTTTCAGAAAATCGGAGTTGTTCCGGTAGTAGTATTGGAAGATGTAAAGGATGCAGTTCCGCTTGCAAAGGCACTTGTTGAAGGTGGACTTCCATGTGCAGAAGTTACATTTCGTACCGAGGCAGCGGAAGAATCTATCCGTCTTATGGCAGAGCAGTTTCCGGATATGCTTGTAGGAGCAGGAACCGTTCTTACCAAGGAACAGGTGGATGCAGCTGCAGCAGCAGGTGCAAAGTTCATTGTAAGCCCAGGATTTGATCCGGAGATCGTAGACTACTGTATGGAAAAAGAAATCCCTGTTTACCCGGGATGTGTTTCACCATCTGAGGTTGCTCAGGCAGTTAAAAGAGGACTTAAGGTCGTAAAATTCTTCCCGGCAGAACCTGCAGGCGGCCTTCCGATGATCAAAGCAATGGCAGCTCCTTATGCAGGACTTAAGTTTATGCCGACAGGTGGAATCAATGCAAAAAATCTTGAAGAATATCTTTCCTGTGATAAGATCATCTGTTGTGGCGGAAGTTGGATGGTAAAAGGTGATCTTGTTAAGGCCGGTGAGTTTGACAAGATTAAAGAGCTGACCGCAGAGGCACGAAAACTGGTTGATTCAATCCGAAAATAATCGGAGTTAATACACATATTCATATTCAGAAAAAAGCAGAACCCGGCAGTAATGCAGAGTTCTGTTTTTTGTTACAGCGAAAGAGAGAGCTTGACAATTTCTCCAACTCCTATATAATTAACAATGGTAATTATCAAAGATAACTATATAGGGGCTTTTTATGACAAACGAAAAAGTTAAGAGGATGCTTGATGCATGTTATCAGGCAAAGAGAATAAGGGAACTGCTTCCACCACTTCCGCAGGGAGTCATGCCGTCTTATATTCAGTATATGGATACGATCCAAAAGTTGGAAAAGCAGGGAGTTCAGGTAAAGATTTCGGATATCAGTGATGCAATGAATCTGCCGCGCCCGGGTGTGACCAGAACAGTAAAAGAGATGGAAGCAAAGGGATATCTTCACAAGTTTGCATCTAAAGAGGATGGACGTGTCACATACATATCCATCACTGACGAGGGGAAAAAATTATCACAGAAATATGATCAGGATTATTTCTGGGAACTGGCTTGTTCTCTTGGTGACATTTCCGAGGAAGATGCGGATTGTATGATCCGTACGATTGAAAAGTTCTATCAGATTATGTGCGAGAGGAGAAAAGAATATGACAAACGATAAAGCAGATTTTACACAGGGAAGCATCCTGAAAAAACTGGTTGCATTTATGATGCCGGTTCTTGGAGCCTTGATCCTGCAGGCTGCGTATGGTGCAGTTGACCTCCTGGTCGTAGGTAGATTTGGTTCCACATCAGGGCTTTCAGCAGTTTCCACCGGAAGCCAGGTGCTGAACCTGGTAACCTTTGTAGTAGTTCAGTTTGCAATGGGAATTACGGTCCTGATCGCCCGTTATCTTGGTGAAAAAAGACCGGAAAAAATTGGAGCTGTCATAGGTGGCGGCGTTGTTGTATTTACGATCATCTCCATAGCATTGTTTTTTGTAATGGTGTGCTTCGCACGTCCGATTTCTGTACTGATGCAGGCACCGACTGAGGCAGTTGATCTTACCTCCAGTTATGTACGTATCTGCGGTGGCGGAATCTTTTTCATTGTAGCTTATAATCTGCTGTCAGCAATTTTTCGTGGGCTGGGAGACAGTAAGTCACCGCTGCTTTTTGTACTGGTTGCATGTATCGTAAATGTGATCGGAGATATGGTCCTGGTAGCCGGATTTCATATGGATGCAGCAGGCGCTGCAATTGCAACGGTTACAGCACAGGCGCTCAGCGTTGTATTTGCCGTGCTTCTTCTTATCAAAAAAGATCTGCCGTTTACGATCAAAAAAAGTGATTTCAGACTGAACCCACAATGTAAGAGATTTCTTCAGATTGGTTTGCCACTTGCATTGCAGGAGTTCCTGACTCAGCTTTCCTTCCTGGCACTCTGTGCCTTTGTCAACCGACTTGGTCTGGAAGCCTCTTCTGGATATGGGGTGGCCTGCAAGATCGTTAACTTTGCAATGCTCGTACCAAGTTCACTGATGCAGTCCATGGCGTCCTTTGTATCCCAAAATGTAGGTGCAGGAAAGAAAAAACGTGCAAAACAGTCCATGTTTACCGGAATCGGAGTGGGACTGGTGGTTGGATGCCTGGTATTTGTGCTTGTGATGTTTAAAGGGGATGTAGTCGCAAGTATTTTCTCAACCGATGCCTCAGTTATCCAGAATGCCTTTGACTATCTGAAAGGTTTTGCACCGGAGACAATCGTAACTGCAATTCTGTTCAGTATGATTGGTTATTTCAATGGAAATAATAAGACCGTCTGGGTTATGATCCAGGGACTGGTCCAGACACTTCTGGTTCGATTGCCGTTGGCATATTATATGAGTATCCAGCCAAATGCAAGCCTGACCAAGATCGGTCTGGCCGCACCGGTGGCAACTGTGACAGGAATTATTTTGAATGTGGGATTCTTTATTTATCTGAATCGCAAAGAAAAAGCAGTTACTTCTCCATCTTCTTAAGTTCGGGCAGTACAGTACAGAGCATGGTCACAAAGCAGATGCTTCCGCCGATCACATTTGACACAGGTTCTGCCAGGAACACGCCTTTGGTTCCCATGTGCAGGGCATATGGCATCAGGTAAGTAAGCGGAACTACAATGAATACCTTGCGGAGCAGAGAGAAGAAGATTGCAAATTTCTTCTTATTCAGAGACTTAAATACAGTCTGCCCGATATACTGCAGATCCATAAAAATAAATGCAGCGAAATACTGTTTTAATGCAATCACTGCATCTTTCAGCAGCATGGTGTCGGAGCTGAAGATCCGGATCAGAAACTCCGGGATTAAAATGATCATGCTCCATGTAACAGCAGTATAGATAAGAACCATGACTGACATTACAGCACCGGCTTTGCGTACGTGCTTCGGACGGCGTGCACCATAATTGTAGCTCAGGATTGGAGATGCTCCCTCATTAATAGCATGAAGAGGTGTTTCCACCAGCTGGCGTACACTGGATACGATGGTCATAACAGAGATATAAATATCGCCACCCGTGACAGAGAGTACATTGTTGCAGCAGATTGTTACCAGGCTGTTTGTCAGCTGCATGATAAAGCCGGCAGAGCCAAGACTTACAATGTCTTTGGCATAAGCAGTACATTGTGAAATTTCATTTTTCCTGAGAAAGCGGACTTTTAATTCTGATTTTCTGGTAAGGAAAAATAAAACAAAAGCCGCGGACAAAGTCTGAGAGAGTATAGTAGCTATTGCAGCTCCCTGTACTCCAAAACCAAGGACAAAGATAAACAAAGGATCGAGCAGAAGGTTTGCAACAGCTCCGATGGCAACAGAAAGCATACCGATAGTTGAATAACCCTGGGCGTTGATAAAAGGATTCATTCCGATGGAGATCATAGACGGCAAGGTTCCGATCAGGTAGATCATTATATAAGGATAAGCATAAGTAAGGGCATTCGAAGAAGAACCGAATACGACCAGGATCGGACGGGCAAACAGAAAGCCGATGAGCATCAGGAAAACACCGCAGATGCAGAGCATGGAAAAAGAAGTATCCATGATCTGGACGGCAGTGTTTTCCTGTTTTTTTCCTCTGTAAATGGAGAACAGCGGCGCACCGCCACTTCCGAACAGATTAGAGAAGGCCGTGATGATCACGATGATGGGGAAACAAAGTCCTACTGCGCCAAGTGCAGCAGTTCCCACTTTGGGGATTCGTGCGATGTAGACACGGTCAACGATGTTATACAATAAATTTAAGATCTGAGCGACCAACATAGGCAGAGTTGCACCCAGAATATTTCCGGTCACAGTCCCGTTTTCGAAGTCAATTCTCTTCATTTTATACATATCCTTCAAGTATTATTATGTTACTGCTCATATCGTTCACAGCAACTTATTGTCCTAAGTATAGCATTTAACTGTATATATGTAAAACACAGTGAAGTGTTAAATTAAGTAATCATTGACAGCGTTTTTTTTACGTGTTATGATGAATTCGATTTTGAGAGACGAAGATGCAGAGTAACAGACAGAGTCTTTTCAAAGCAATTGTTTTGGACCACCCGTCAGGGTTAAGGCCATACGGACAGCCGGGTCCACTGCCGATTATGGTAACTTTGGTTACCTTATTGATTGAGTTAAAAGCTCAAATTTTATAAGTAGGTTCCTTTGATAACCGAGATGCGCCCAAAGCGCAGACTTGTGAAACGATCAATAAGAGTAGTAAAAGTATGATTGCTATATAGACTCTGATACGCATGCGGATATAGATCAAACGCAGGTTTGTGGCTTAGTGCCCTGACCTGCTTTTTTTATTCAGTCTGTGGAATGTAGATTAAGGGTTGATACAAAGGAAACTGGAATTGGAGGAATGATGAAAGGAAGTCGTTTTAAATTAAACCAGAATCATGCACCAATACATGAAGCTCTGGAGACTTTCCGTCGTATGAGGGTTGTACCATTTGATGTACCTGGCCATAAACGAGGAAGAGGCAATCCGGAACTGACAGAATTTCTGGGACAAAAATGTGTAGGTGTCGATGTTAACAGTATGAAGCCACTGGATAATCTCTGCCATCCGGTATCAGTAATACGGGAGGCAGAAGAACTGGCAGCAGATGCTTTTGGAGCAGCACATGCATTCTTGATGGTAGGAGGCACGACAAGTTCCGTACAGACGATGGTCCTGACTGCCTGCAAACGTGGAGATGAGATCATACTGCCTCGTAATGTCCACAGGAGTGTTTTGAATGCACTTGTTTTATGCGGTGCGATTCCTGTTTATGTAAACCCGGAGGTGGATCAGCGGCTCGGAATTTCCCTTGGAATGAAAAGGGAACAAGTGGAGAAAGCAATAAAAGAACATCCAAAGGCAGTTGCAGTACTGGTAAACAATCCGACTTATTATGGAATATGCAGTGACCTGCGTGCGATCGTCAAGATGGCCCATGATGCAGGAATGCTTTGCCTGGCAGATGAGGCACATGGAACGCATTTTTATTTTGGAGGAGGTCTTCCGGTTTCTGCCATGGCAGCAGGTGCAGATATGGCAGCTGTGTCCATGCATAAGAGTGGAGGAAGTCTTACACAGTCAAGCCTTCTTCTTACTGGTCCGGACGTACACGCAGGATATGTGCGCCAGATCATCAACCTGACACAGACGACCTCAGGAAGCTATCTTCTTATGTCAAGCCTTGATATTTCAAGAAGAAACCTTGCACAGCGCGGCCGTCAGATTTTTCACCAGGTAGCCGATATGGCAGAATACGCCAGAGAGGAAATCAATGCGATCGGCGGTTATTATGCGTTTGGCAAAGAATTGGTAAACGGAGATTCCGTTTTTGATTTTGATATAACGAAACTGAGTGTACATACGCTGGATATCGGACTTGCTGGAATCGAAGTGTACGATATTCTGCGTGACGAATATGATATTCAGATAGAGTTTGGAGATATCGGTAATATTCTTGCGTATCTTTCCATTGGAGACCGTGCGCAGGAAGTAGAGCGGCTTGTGAGCGCGCTCGCAGAGATCCGCAGACGTTTTCAGACAGATGGTTCAGGACTTCTGAGCCAGGAATATATTGATCCACAGGTAGTGACCAGCCCGCAGGATGCTTTTTATGCGGATAAATGCAGCCTGCCGCTTCGTGAAACCGAGGGTAAGGTCTGCAGTGAATTTGTAATGTGCTACCCGCCTGGAATTCCGATTCTTGCACCGGGAGAACGTATCACAGCAGAGATCCTGGATTATATTGAGTATGCCAAAGCAAAGGGCTGTAATATGACAGGACCGGAAGATCCGGATATTTTGAGACTGAATGTTCTGACAGGGAGGGAATGACAATGGAAATGTGGTTTTCAGAATTTCATACACCAGATGTGAAACACAGCATCCGTGTAAACCGCCAGCTTTATTCCAGACAGAGTGAGTATCAGAGAATTGATATTTTTGAGACACCGGAATTCGGTCGTGTTCTGACTCTGGATGGAAATGTAATGCTGACAGAGCGTGACGAATTTATTTACGATGAGATGATCACGCATGTGCCGATGTCGGTCCATAAAGAGGCAAGAGACATTCTGGTAATCGGTGCCGGAGATGGCGGCGTTGTCCGTGAACTGACCAGATATGACAGAGTGCGTCACATTGATCTGGTAGAAATGGATCCGATGGTTGTTGAGGCCTGTCGTGCCTATCTTCCGGGAAATGCCTGCAGACTGGATGACAGAAGAGTACATCTTCATTATGAAAATGCGCTGAGATTTATCCGAAGATGTGAAGCAAGATATGATCTTATCATCGTGGATTCCTCTGATCCGTTTGGGCCGTCTGAAGGATTGTTTACCCGTGAATTTTACGGAAATTGTTACAATGCGCTGAAGGATGACGGGATTATGGTAAACCAGCAGGGAAGCCCGTTCTACGCAGAAGATGCACATGCAATGCAGCGCAGTCATAAAAGGATTGCCAGCACCTTCCAGATCAGCCGTGTTTACCAGGCACATATCCCAACCTTTGCTGCAGGTTACTGGCTGTTCGGATTTGCAAGTAAAAAATATCATCCGGTGGATGACCTGGATGCAGAGGCATGGAATGCATTAAATCTCCGTACACGTTACTATACGACCAGACTCCATAAAGGGGCATTTTATCTTCCGGCTTTTCTGGAAGACATGCTGAAAGAAGTGGAGGATTAAGTTATGATGTTACCTAATATAGAAACCTTTATCGGCTGCGAAAGCAGTTTTGAGGAAGCATCCATTGTTCTTTATGGTGCGCCGTTTGATTCTACAACAAGTTTTCGTCCGGGTGCCCGCTTTGGCCCATCAGCCATGCGCCATGAGAGTTTTGGCTTGGAGACCTACAGTCCGTATCAGGATAAAGACCTTATAGACATCAGCGTATTTGACAGCGGAGATCTGGAGCTTTGCTTTGGAAGCAGTGAAATAGCACTTTCAGACATTCAAAAGAGAGCAGAAGAAATTTTGAAAGCAGGAAAATTCCCACTGCTTCTGGGAGGAGAACATCTGGTAACATTGGGAGCAGTGCGTGCCGCAGCTGCAAAATATCCGGATCTTCATATTATTCATTTTGATGCTCATGCAGATCTGAGAGATGATTATCTCGGAGCAAAATTAAGTCATGCCTGTGTTCTTCGAAGATGCCATGAAATTGTGGGAGACGGCCATATCCATCAGTTCTGTATCCGAAGTGGAGAGAGAGAAGAATTTCAGTTTGCTTCCAGACACACAGATTTTCATCCGTTTACTTTTGAAGGACTGGAAGAAACAGTCAGAGAGCTGAAAGAGAAACAGGTTCCGGTGTATTTTACGATTGATCTGGACTGTATGGACCCGTCAGTATTTCCGGGAACAGGGACTCCGGAGGCGGGCGGCGTGAGCTTTTTAGAGCTTCTTAAAGCAATCCGCATTGTTTCTCAGACGAACGTGGTAGGAGCAGATGTCAATGAACTGGCTCCTATGCTGGATGCGAGCGGTGTTTCAACTGCAACAGCCTGCAAGGTCCTTCGTGAACTGCTTCTGGCGATTGCAAAATAATATTAATAGAAAACAGTAATATATCAACATAAAAAAGGAGAAAAATTATGAGTAGAGTATTAGTGATCGGCTGCGGAGGAGTAGCCAGTGTGGCAATTCAGAAATGCTGCCAGGTTGATGAGGTATTCACAGAAATGTGTATTGCAAGCCGTACAAAGGAAAAATGTGATGCACTTGTAGAAAAACTGAAAGGAAAGACAAAAACCGTTCTTACTACAGCTAAGGTGGATGCAGATGATGTGGATCAGCTGATCGAACTGATCAACAGCTACAAACCAGATCTGGTAATGAACATCGCACTTCCTTATCAGGACCTGACGATCATGGATGCATGTCTGGCATGTGGCGTAAACTATATGGATACAGCAAACTATGAGCCGGAGGATACTGACGATCCGGAGTGGCGTGCAATTTATGAAAAACGCTGCAAAGAAGAAGGATTTTCTGCATACTTTGATTATTCCTGGCAGTGGGCATACCGTAAAAAATTCGAAGATGCAGGACTTACAGCACTTCTTGGATGTGGATTTGACCCGGGTGTTACACAGGCTTACTGTGCCTATGCATTAAAGCATGAATTTGATCAGATTGATACCATCGATATCCTGGACTGCAACGGCGGTGATCATGGATATGCATTTGCGACAAACTTTAACCCTGAGATCAATCTTCGTGAAGTAAGTGCACCGGGAAGCTACTGGGAAAACGGACACTGGGTAGAAATCCCGCCGATGGATATCAAGAGAGAATATAACTTTGACCAGGTTGGAGACAAGGATATGTATCTGCTCCACCATGAAGAGATTGAGTCTCTTGCAAAAACAATCCCGGGTGTAAAACGTATTCGTTTCTTCATGACTTTTGGACAGAGCTATCTGGATCACATGCGTTGTCTTGAAGATGTAGGAATGCTTTCTACAACACCGATCCAGTACAATGGACAGGAGATTGTTCCGATCCAGTTTTTGAAAGCACTGCTTCCGGATCCGGCAAGCCTTGGACCACGTACAAAAGGAAAAACAAATATTGGATGTATCTTTACTGGTGTAAAAGACGGAAAAGAAAAAACATACTATATTTACAATGTATGTGACCATCAAGAATGCTATCACGAAGTAGGAAGCCAGGCGATCAGCTATACAACAGGTGTTCCGGCAATGTGCGGAGCGCTTATGATGCTGACAGGAAAATGGATCAGACCAGGTGTATATACCGTGGAAGAATTTGATCCGGATCCGTTCCTGGATGCTCTTGATCGTTATGGACTGCCACGCAGTGAAAGCCACGATCCAAAGCTGGTAGACTGATGGGAGGATTGGATAAAAGAGCTCCGTTTACAGCCACCGGCGGAATTATTCCGCCGGAATTCCAGAATGTAAAAACACCCTGCTACATCCTAGATGAAAAAGCACTCATAAAAAATGCAAAACTGCTCGGTGAAGTGTCTGAGCGAACAGGCTGTAAGATGCTCCTGGCACAGAAAGCGTTCAGCAATTATGACTGCTATCGATTTTTTGAGCCATATCTTGCAGGCACAGAGGCCAGTGGATTATTTGAGGCACGACTCGGAGCAGAGGAAATGCCGGGAAAAGAGGTTCATGTATTCTGTGCAGGCTACCGGGCTGATGAATTTGAAGAACTTCTTCAGTATGCAGATCATATTGTGTTTAATTCACCATCGCAGCTCCTTCGTTTTGGCGCAAAGGCAAAAGAAGCAAGAAAGAGTGTGGGACTGCGGATCAATCCGGAATGTTCTACACAGGAAGGACATGATATCTATGATCCCTGTGCTCCGGGAAGCCGTATGGGTACGACAAGAGCACAGTGGGATGAAGCATTTCAGAAAAAACCGGAACTTTTGGATTTACTCGATGGCCTTCACTTCCATACTCTCTGTGAGCAGGACTCCGATGATCTGGAGACAACGCTTGTTTCAGTAAAGAAGCATTTTGGTGATCTCGCTTCCAGAGTAAAGTGGATCAATTTTGGCGGTGGCCACCATATCACAAGACCAGGTTACGATATTGAAAGACTGGAACGTTGTATCCGTATGGTACAAGAGGAATGGAAGGCAGAGGTTTACCTTGAACCCGGAGAAGCGTGGGCATTAAATGCAGGCTTTCTCCTGACCAGTGTGCTGGATGTTCTGAAAAACGGAGAGACACAGATTGCAATTGTGGATGCCAGCGCAGCCTGTCATATGCCGGATGTACTGGAAATGCCTTATCTTCCACCGCTTTTGGGAACAGATGAGACAGAAGAGGGTGGAATCACTGTTCGCCTTGGAGGGCCGACCTGCCTGTCAGGAGATGTGATCGGAGAGTATAAATTCCGACAGCTTCCGGAATATGGAGATCTTCTGATGTTTGGAGACATGGCCATCTATACTACATGTAAAAATAACACCTTTAACGGAATGTCATTGCCGAATATCTGGCTCAGACATGCTGATAATACGATGCAGCAGCTTACAGAGTTTGGTTATATGGATTTTAAGGAAAGACTGGGAAGTCGCGAATAGCGGCTTCCTTTTTTGTGTCATGAGTATGTCATCAGACTAAATATGTTAGTATGGAATATGTCTGTCATAAATAGGAATACCTCAATATCCCCATATGGGGCTTATTGAAGCCGTACCATTTTGGTATCATTGAGTAAGTTAAGTTACCAATTTAAAAAGCGAGGGAACAGATAATGAAAAAGGGGATTTTAACAATTGCCGGAATGCTTTTGACTGTATCACTGGTCAGCGCCGGAATCACAGTGCCTGTACTGGCAGATGAAGAAACAACACTGGTATACGGAAGCGGAGATTATACAAGAATCAACCCGGCTATGGACGAACATGGCGAGATCAATATTCTGATCTTCAATGGATTGACTGCGCATGACGGAGACAATCAGGTGGTTCCAGGACTGGCAGAAAGCTGGGAATTTGATGATGCAACAAACACCTACACATTTCATATGGTAGAAGATGCTAAATGGCAGGATGGCGAGCCTGTTACTGCAGATGATGTTAAATTTACAATCGAAGCTATCATGGATCCGGAAAATGGTTCTGAGAATGCACCAAACTACGAAGACGTAGAAGAGATCAACGTGGTTGATGACCATACAGTTGAATTCAAACTCGAGGACAAAAACGTTGCATTTCTTGACTATATGACAATGGCAGTTCTTCCTAAACACCTGCTTGAGGGCGAGGATATGCAGACATCTGATTTCTTCCGTAACCCGGTTGGAACAGGCCCATACAAAATTGAATCCTGGGATGAAGGTCAGGCTATCACACTTGCTAAAAATGAAGATTACTTCAAAGGTGAGCCTTCTATCGATAAAATCGTATTTAAGATCGTACCAGATGACAATGCAAAAGCTCTTCAGTTAAAATCCGGAGAACTGGATCTGGCTCTTTTAACTCCAAAGGATGCAGCAGCTTTTGCCGGAGACGATGCTTATACATATTATGATATGAAGACTGCTGATTATCGTGGAATCATGTTTAACTTTGGAAACGAATACTGGCAGAAAAACCGTGACCTGATCCCGGCAGTATGCTACGGACTTGACCGTCAGGCAATCATCGACGCAGTTATCCTGGGACAGGGAATGCCTGCTTATGGTCCTCTTCAGAGAAATATCTACAACTGTGAAGAGGTTGAACACTATGATTATAATCCGGAAAAATCAAAAGAAATCCTTGAAGCTGCCGGATGTGAAATGGGTGATGATGGATTCTACTACCGCGACGGCGAAAAAGTAGGTTTTGTGATCAGTGTAAGTGCCGGAGACCAGGTACGTATTGACATGGCTCAGATCGCAGCACAGGAACTGAAGGAAATCGGTATGGATGTATCTGTAGAAATCCCGGCACAAACAGACTGGGCAGGACAGATGGCATTCCTGATCGGATGGGGAAGCCCGTTTGATGCTGACGATCATACATATAAAGTATTTGGAACAGATAAGGGAGCAAACTACTCCAGCTACTCTAACGAAGAAGTTGATAAATATCTGACAGAAGCAAGACAGTCCGCTGATCCGGAAGTTCGTAAAGAAGCTTATGCTAATTTCCAGAAAGCTCTTGCAGAGGATCTGGCTTATGCAATGATCTGTTATATCGATGCAAACTATGTTGCTGACAGCAATATCAAGGGAATCAATCCTGATACCATTATGGGACATCACGGAGTTGGTATTTTCTGGAATGTTGCAGACTGGACTATTGAATAAATAAAACGAGATAAGGGTTGTGACGGGGGCACGCGGAGTGCCCCCTTTTTACACGAGCGGAAAAAGGGTTGAAAATGGAACATTTATTAGAGGTCAAAAATCTTTCAGTCAGCATAGATGGTCCTTCGGGAGAGGTCCAGGCGGTAAGAGATGTCTCTTTTTCGTTAAAAAAGGGAGAAGTGCTGGCTATAGTTGGAGAATCCGGATGCGGAAAAAGTGTACTTTGCAAAAGTATCATGAAGCTTTTGCCGCCAAGTGCCAGGATCAAAGAAGGAAGTATCAGTGTTAACGGGCAGGACATCACCTGTTACAGGGAAAAAGAGATGCAGAAACTACGTGGAAAAATTTTTTCCATGATCTTTCAGGATCCTATGACTTCCCTGAATCCAACTATTAAAATCGGAAAACAGATTGCGGAAGCAGTGTTGATACATAATAAGAACTATACAAAAGAACAGGTAAACCAAAAGGTTCTGGAGCTTATGGAACTGGTTGGTATTTCGCATCCAAAGGAACGTTATCATCAGTATCCGTGGCAGTTCTCCGGCGGAATGCGTCAGAGATGTGTTATGGCAATCGCATTGGCAGCAGATCCGGATATTTTATTCGCGGATGAGCCGACTACGGCACTGGATGTGACTATCCAGGCGCAGATCCTGGATCTTCTGCGCGAAATTCAGATAAAACTTGGAACAGCCACCATACTGGTATCCCATGATCTGGGAGTAGTTGCCCGTGTTGCGGACAGGGTAGCGGTAATGTATGCTGGCAAGATCGTGGAGATCGGCACAGCGGAGGAAGTCTATTATGATCCGAGACACCCATATACCTGGGGGTTGATGAGATCACTTCCGGCATTTGCAAATGGAAAAGAAAGTCTGTACACGATTCCTGGAATGCCGCCTACATTGATCGATCCACCTGTGGGGGATGCTTTTGCATGTCGAAATGAATATGCGCTGAACATTGATTATGAAGAAATGCCGCCTATGTTTAAGATCACAGACACGCATTATGCGGCAACCTGGCTGTTGGACCCAAGGGCACCACAGATCAAATCACCTATGGGAGGACAGTGCAGTGAGTAAAGAAGTATTATTAGATGTCAGGCATCTGAGCCAGCAGTTTCATCTGACGAAAAAGATCAAAGTAAAGGCTGTGGATGATGTCTCTTTCCAGATTCATAAAGGTGAGATCTTTGGGCTGGTAGGAGAATCCGGTTCCGGAAAATCTACCGTAGCCAGATGTCTGATGAATATCTATCAGCCGGCTCAGGGAGAAATCTGGTACAAAGATGTAAATATCTGTGACAAAAAAGAATTCAGAAAGAATAAAAAAATGCTTCAGACCAGACGCCAGATGATCTTTCAGGATTCTGCCTCCAGTCTGAATCAGAAGATGAAGGTGTCAGATATTATTACGGAACCAATGAGAATCCAGCATATTACACCACCTCGAGGAAGCTATATAAAAGAAGCAGCCTTTCAGATGGAATATGTAGGACTTGAGAACAGTTTTCTGGATCGTTATCCATCCGAATTGTCCGGCGGTCAGAGACAGCGCGTGGCAATAGCCAGATCCTTATGTATGGAGCCGGAATTTCTGGTAGCGGATGAACCAATCGCTTCTCTGGATGTTTCCATACAGGCACAGATCGTGAACCTGTTCCGCCATTTGCAGGAGGAGCACGGATTTACATTCTTGTTTATTGCTCACGACCTGGCTATGGTTGAATATCTCTGTGACCGTGTTGGGGTAATGTATCATGGAAAACTGGTAGAACTGGCACCGTCGGAGGAATTGTATTCCAATCCGGTGCACCCTTATACAAAAACACTGCTGTCTGCAATTCCTGTGCCGGACCCGATCAGAGAAAGAAAAAGAGTCCTGCAGTATTATGATGGCGAAGGAATGGAAAACAGTGTGTGGACAGAAGTGTCACCAGAGCATTTTGCAATGCTTCCGGCTGACGGAAAGGGGTACAGCATATAATGAGACAAAAAAAGTTAGTCTACTATGGTAAAAAATGTCTGATATTCCTGATTTCAGTATTTATTCTATCTGTTGCAGTGTTTTATGTAGCACGTCTGGCACCGGGAGATCCTCTGATTTCCTATTATGGTGACCGTACAGAAAAGATGAGCCCGGAAGAACGTGAATGGGCGATGGAAAAACTGGGACTGAACGAGCCAATTTCTGTGCAGTATGTGAAATGGGTAAAAAATGCTTTTCATGGAGAATTTGGTATTTCATTTAAATACAAACAGGATGTATTGGAAGTAATTGGCGGTCGTATTGGCAATACGCTTCTTCTGGGAGGAATCGGATTCGTCATTATGTTTGCGGGAGCATTGCTTCTGGGAATCCTGTGTGCCTGGTACGAAAACCGGCTGGCAGACAGAATCTTATGTAAACTGGGAACGATATCCAGCTGTATTCCCGAGTTCTGGATGGCGCTGGTGCTGATTCTTATTTTCTCCGTAAATCTCAAAATCTTGCCAAGCAGTGGTGCTTACAGTACTGGAAAGGCAGGCAATATCGGGGACAGGGTGATTCATCTGATCATGCCATTGACGATCGTAGTTCTGGAGCATCTGTGGTATTACGCATACATGATCCGAAATAAGATTCTTGAAGAGGTTCGTGCAGATTACGTGCTTCTGGCTAAGGCCAAGGGATTAGATAAGAAAAAGCTTATGTTCAGACACTGTGTTCGAAACGTAATGCCTGCTTACTTAAGCATCATGGCTATTGCAGTTCCGCATGTACTTGGCGGAACTTATGTTGTAGAAAGTGTATTTTCGTATCCTGGAATAGGAGCTCTGTCTTATGAGAGCGCCAGATACCATGATTACAATCTGCTGATGCTGCTTTGTATGATGTCAGGAATCCTGGTTATTTTCTGTAATATCGTCAGTCAGATTATCAATGAACAGATTGATCCTCGTATGAAAGATGAAGTGATAACCGAGAAATCGGAGGTGGTGGAAGGATGACGAATAATTCATTTGAACTGGCAGGAATCAGAAAAACAGAAACTGTAATTTCAAAATCAAAGAAAAAGTGGTACGAAGGTAAACCAGTTGTTTCAGCAGTAATATTGATTCTTATCATCCTGGGCTGCCTGGGCGCAGAACTGATCATGACTAAGGATCCTACTTATATGGATCTTCTCAATTATAATAAGGCACCAAATGCGGAATTCCTTTTTGGAACGGATACTATGGGAAGAGATATCTTTTCCATGATCTGGTATGGGGGAAGAATTTCAATTCTGATCGGTGGCCTGGCTACGGTGATTTCTACTTTTATAGCGGTGGTAGTTGGGGCCTTCAGTGGTGTGGCACCGGCGTGGCTTGATGAAATGATCATGCGATTTACAGAAGTTTTTTTGAGTATACCAACACTGCTTCTGATCATTTTACTGCAGGCTATCCTGGGAAATGCGAATATTATCAGCCTGTCGTTTGTAATCGGTGTGACTAGCTGGACCAGTATTGCAAAAGTAGTACGTACCGAGGTTCGACAGATTCGCAACAGTGAGTACATCATCGCTTCAAAGTGTATGGGAGCAGGATTCTTCCGCGTTTTGTGGAAACATCTGGTACCGAACTTCTTCTCATCAATCATGTTTATGGTTGTTATGAATGTAAGAACCGCAATGATCTCTGAGGCTACATTGAGCTTTATGGGAATTGGTCTTCCAATAGAAGTTATAACCTGGGGAAGTATGCTGTCTCTTTCGGATAAAGCGCTGATGACAGGCTCCTGGTGGATCATCCTGATTCCAGGACTTTTCCTGATCGCAACAGTACTTTGCCTGACAAATATAGGAAATGCCTGCAGAGAGCAGACAAACAGAAAAGAGAGTAATTTCTGATAAGAAAATATTGAGTAAGAAAACACGAGACCGCCATTGGCGGTCTTGTTGTGGTTTAACATACAAACAAAAGCATTTTTCGGGCTTTATGGGAAATCTATAGGAAGAAAGTATCTACAATGGCAATTTTTCTGGTGTTGCAGATACAATCTATTGGGAGAAAGTATCTACAATAGTGATTTTAGGTTATTGCGGATGAATTTCATTGTAAGAAGGTATCTTTAAATCGAGAATTATATTAGTCAAGATGAATTTATATGTGATAATAAGTTTAATAGTATCTTAAAGTCTAAATAAATGTAAATTGAAGATGTAATCGGTTGTAAAAAAGTATCCTCGGATATAGAATTACATAAAGAGAAGATATATTAGTGTCCTAAATGTATCTGTGATAACTGAAAAAAAGAAAATTAAGATGCATTAGATGATAAAAATACATCTGTAATAGTGGGAGTAGAATAGTGGAGGATGCAAAATGAAAGAAGAAGCTAAGGGCAAAGGAGATGTATTACGAAAGCTGTTTTTTTCATGTTTATATCTCAGCACATTTACATTTGGCGGCGGCTATGTAATCGTTACGTTGATGAAAAAGAAATTTGTGGATGATTATCAATGGATCGATGAGAAGGAAATGCTGGATCTGGTTGCAATTGCCCAATCTTCACCGGGGCCGATTGCAGTAAATGGAGCAATTGTTGTTGGCTATAAACTGGCGGGGATTTTGGGGGCTATGACTGCAATCCTGGGAACGATCATTCCGCCGTTTCTGATCATTTCGGTGATATCAGTCGGATATCATTCTTTCAGGGACAGCTATATTATCAGTCAGATACTTGAAGGAATGCAGGCAGGTGTTGGAGCGGTGATCGCATCTGTGGTTTATGAAATGGGTGTGGGGATTGTGCAGGAAAAAGACAGGATCGCTTTACTGATCATGGCCGGAGCATTTGCCGGGTCCTGTATATTTAACATCAATGTTGTATATATAATCATTGCCTGTGGAATGATCGGCGTGATCCGAACTTTCCTTTCAAAGAAGGGAGGAGAGAAATGATCTATTTATATTTGTTTGTAAGTTTTTTGCAGGTGGGAATGTTCAGTTTTGGAGGTGGATATGCGGCAATGCCGTTGATCCAGGAACAGGTGGTGACGATCCATCACTGGCTGGATATATCAGAATTTACAGATCTGGTGACAATCTCACAGATGACTCCGGGTCCAATCTCAATAAATGCAGCAACTTTTGTTGGAATTAAAGTTGCTGGGATTCCGGGAGCAGTTGTAGCTACAGGTGGATGTATCCTGCCATCCTGTGTGATCGTTATGATCATTGCGAAAGTATATCTGAAGTATAGAAAGATGGGAATGCTTCAGGGAATATTGAATGCATTAAGACCGGCAGTCATAGCGATGATCGCGTCTGCAGGTATATCAATTTTAATAACCGCATTCTGGGGGAATGCAGTTATTAAGTTGATAAATACAAATTGGAGCCTGGTGATAATTTTTGTGATATGTTTTATACTTTTGCAAAAATCTAAGATGAATCCCATAGGGGTTATGGTTTTGGCAGGGATTATGAAACTGGGGCTTTCACTAATAAAAAAATGATTCAAGAATGCCCAAAGGCATTCTTGAATCTGTGAACTCAGTTAGCGTTTTTGCTGGTGCCCTGTTCAAAAATGGCAACCGCTTTTTCATTTGGTGCAGAAGTAAGTTTTGCAACAATAATAGCTACTACAAGGCTTCCAAAGAATCCCGGAACAATTTCAAAGATACCCGTGGAAGCGGTCATACCAGTTAACAGCCAGCCCAGATCGATCACAAATCCGGAGATGACACCGGCTACAGCACCCTGATAATTAAACCGTTTCCAGAACAAAGACAGCAGGATAGTAGGTCCGAAGGAAGCACCAAATGCTCCCCATGCATTTTCGACCATATCCATGATAGCCTGCGCACCGTTGCCCTTGGAATTAGCAATTACAAAAGCAATCAGTGAGAGAACAAGTACAAGTACACGTCCTACGAACAGAGTCTCTTTCTCGGTTGCTTTTTTGCGAAAGAAAGGCTTGTACAAGTCTGCAGTGAAGGAACTGGAGGCAACTAATAACTGAGAGTCTGCAGTGGAAATAGAGGCTGCAATGATAGCTGCCAGCAGAAGTCCACAGATACCAGCCGGGAAGAATCTACGTGCCATTGCAATGAAGACGAGCTTCTGATTTCCCTGAGTAAGCAGTTCAGCACCCATGACCATTCTTCCAAAATAAGCAATCATAACAGCGGAAAATAATGAAATGATTACCCATACAATTGCAACGATAGAAGATTTTTTAATCATGGAAGGTTTCTCGATGGACATGAAACGAACCAGGATATGTGGCATACCAAAGTATCCGAGTCCCCATCCGAGACCACTGAGGATGTCCTGCCAGCTTGTATTGAAAATACCGCCGCCGAATGCACACTGTGTCACAGTTCCTGTGGTTGCATCAGTATATTCATATACAGTGGTAAGGGCGGTTGGATCTAACAGCGCTCTGTGTCCAAAGAAAACAACGATCGGTACAAGCATCAGAGCAAGCATCATCAACAATCCCTGGAAAAAGTCTGTCCAGCAGACCGCTGCAAATCCGCCAAAGAAAGTATAGGCAACGATGATCAGCAAGAATACAAACATAGCAATCTTTGGTGAAACATCAGGGAACAGAGTTGAAAATACGGAAGTACCGGCTACCAGCGCGGATGCTACATAAATGGTGTATGCAAACAGGAAAATCAGAGCGCATGCAAGCTGTAATGCTCTGGAACTTACTGCAAATCGGTTGGTAAGGTACTGCGGCAGTGTGATTGCATCATCTGCTGCCTTGGAAAAAGTACGAAGACGCTTTGCACAAAGAATCCAGTTGGCAGCAGTACCTAAGGCAAGCCCGATACCGATCCACATCTGTCCGAATCCAAAGGCTAAAATAGATCCCGGGAGACCCATCAGCAGCCATGCGGACATATCTGACGCCTGTGCGGACAGTGCCGTTACCCATGGTCCCATGGATCGACCGCCCAGGAAAAAGTCCTCGGAGTTTTTGTTAGTGCCGTTAAAATAGAATACCAAAGCAACGCCAAGTAAAATGACGAAGTAGGCAATGAAGGTAATGATTTCCCAATTCATGATTGATTTCCTCTCCTTTAATAATTTAACATGTTGATTAACTATTAACCTACAGCATTAAGGAGGATTTTGTCAATAGAATATGATAAATACATTACCTTCAACAAATAAAATATGAAGTTAAAGAATCAGGATTTGCGGTAATACAGATAAGAATAGATCGCTGGCAAAAGGCAGGGAACGATTGCAGCGGCAAGCAGTATCCACATGTTTTGCAGTGGTGAGGTAAGGATCATAATGATTCCTCCGATTACCATGCATTTTCCACCGAAGCGATGAGTGTGATACCAGTTATCAGGATCATTTAATGTCCATGGAATACGAAAACCAATCGTATAGTTTGGCTTTACTGTAGGGAGAAAATTTCCAAGAACAAGATAAAGAACTCCAATGAGGATCCCACATAGATAAGACATATCAAAATCATATCCTAAACTGTATCCGTAGATTACAGTGGAGACAAACAAGGAAACCAACGGGCAGATCCATAAAAGAACCCTAAATATTTTTTTATTAATATCTTTTGATTTGGGATCAATCTTTGTTGCGACCACACATACTAAATGAACTGCCAGCAGAATCAGAGGCAGGCCAAATACTGCAAAGGCTTTGGATGAATATCCGTCCGGCTGATTATCCAGTCCAAAATGTGTTGCAACAGAATCAGGTAATTGATTCCACAAAAACAGACCTATAAAAACTGGAAGCAGTGTTATAATGGATGTAAGTAAAAGCATTTTTTTATTTTGTCTGATCATAATCATTCCCTCCTTTTAATTCACTGATCCATAAGAGGATTTCCTCGAGTACGGTAGCATTGAGTTCGTAATAGATAAATTTTCCTTCTCGTTCGTTACGAATCAGATCTGCATCTTTTAAAACAGACAGATGACGAGAAATGGCGGCACCGGAAATAGAAAAATGATTGCTGATCTCGCCGGCTGATAATCGAGACTGTTTGAGAAGGTTAAGTATTTCACGTCTTGTAGGATCGGCAAGGGCGTGAAGAGTGTCCTGCATACCCAAAGTCATTCCCCCTTCATTTAATATTTAACTTAAATGTTAAATGAATTATAACACAACATTTCTTGTTGTCAAGAGTTCCCCGGTTTATTCTGATGTTTGTGGAAAAGTGTACAAAAACGGGATAGAATTATATGGAAAAGCGGAAATCCTTATGAAGCAGGAACCGATAAGACATTTTCCATGGATACTCTTCCTCAGGAATATACAGCATATGGAAATGGTGATTATCGTATCAATGGCCTGGAGACAGAGCAGGCGGACGGAAGTGACACTGCAAACCTGAAATATGAATTCTATGAGATCTCAAAAGGAAAATACAGCCTCAAGGGACTTCCGGCAATGTTTGCAAAGGAAGATGAGGCAGAAACACTCGAAATTGTTCTGAAAGACCATGCCAGCGGATTGCGTGCTCATCTTCTTTATGGTGTATTTCCACAGCTTGATGTGATCACAAGAGCAGTACGTCTGGAAAATACAGGTACCGCACCGGTCACAGTAAAAAAAGCAATGTCCATGGAGATGGACTATGAATACAGAGAACTGGATGCGGTTCATTTCTATGGAAAACATAATATGGAACGTCAGATGGGAAGAACGCATCTTGGTCATGAAAACTGGTCCGTAGGAAGTATCCGCGGTACCTCCTGCCATTACCACTGACAACAGGCGATTACCAGCCGATCAAATTTACATTCAGGGCAGTTGAAAAATAAGTTGAAACGCAAAAAAGAATGTGCGAAAGAAGTCGGAATGCCGGCAGAAGTGGCAGATGAAAAAGATGTGGAAGGCTGCATAGAATTGATTGCACAATTCCTTGTAAAGTGTGTATAATAGGGGTGGGAAACCAGTAAAAAGTGTAACAATAGAAACGTAGAAAGGAGAATCTCAATGGCAAAAATCTTAATCAGCCCTTCCAAATATGTGCAGGGCGCAGGAGAAATGAAAAACATCGGCAAATATGCCGCAGCAGCAGGAAAAAAAGCACTGGTTCTGATCAGCCAGGGTGGTTATAAGAGAATCGGCAAAATGATCGAAGATAGTTTTGCTGAAAATAACTGTGAACTTGTTTTTGATTATTTCAATGGTGAATGCAGTACCAATGAAATCAACAGACTGCTGAAAGTAGTTAAAGACAACGGCTGTGATCTTACAATTGGTATTGGCGGCGGCAAGATTTTTGATACAGCGAAAGCTGTTGCGCATTATGCCGGAACACAGGTGTTCATCTGTCCGACGATCGCGTCTACAGATGCTCCTTGCAGTGCTTTGTCTGTAATCTATACGGATGAGGGCGTTTTTGAAAAATATTTATTCCTTCCGGCTAATCCAAATCTTGTTATGATGGATACAGAGATTATTGCAAAATCTCCTGTCAGACTTACTGTAGCAGGTATGGGTGATGCGCTTGCAACTTATTTTGAGGCAAGAGCATGCCAGAGAAGTGAAGCAACTTCTTGCGCAGGCGGAAACACAACAGGTGCTGCAATGGCACTGGCAGAGCTTTGCTTTGATACTTTGATGGAAGAAGGCGTGAAAGCTAAAATTGCTCTGGAGGCAGGCGTATGTACTCCGGCAGTGGAAAAGATCATTGAGGCAAATACTCTGCTTTCCGGAATTGGATTTGAAAGTGCCGGACTTGCAGGAGCTCATGCAATCCACAATGGTCTGACAGTACTGGAAGAATGCCATCATATGTATCATGGTGAAAAGGTTGCATTTGGAACCCTGGCACAGCTGGTACTGGAAAATGTCCCACATGAAGAATTGGAAGAAATTATTATGTGGTGTATAGAAGTGGGACTTCCGGTCACACTTGAAGAACTTGGAGCAGGTAACGTAACAGATGAGCAGCTTATGGAAGTTGCAAAGGCTGCAAGTGCAGAAGGTGATACTCTCCAGAATATGCCATTTACAGTTACACCGGAGAGTGTATTTGCAGCGATCAAGGCAGCAGATGCATATGGCAGATATTATCTAGGAGAAGAATAAGCGGAGTATAATGTTTTTGTACAAAAGTGACTTTACAAATCCATCCGGAAAAGGTAAGATTCTTTTATAAAATACTTTATAAAAGGAAACTTTGAGATGGTTGGAACGGAAAAGAAAAACAGTACAAAATTTCAAATTATCAATTATATTATAAATCATAAGGCAACGTCTAAAGTGGAATTGTCCAGAAATCTGAATCTCAGTATGCCAACGGTCTTGTCTAATGTAAATGAGCTGCTTGCCAGTGGAATTGTAGTTGAAATGGGAGAGTATGAATCTACAGGCGGACGAAAAGCAAAAATGATCAGTATAAATCCTGCTTATCGTTATGCAGTTGGAATTAGAATTACTGCAAAACATGTAGGGTTTGTGCTTGTAAATCTGAAATCCGAAATTGAAAAGTATGAAAGAATCCGGCTGGAATTTTCAACAGAAGCTTCTTATTATTCACGGCTCAGAGAAGAACTGCATCATTTTCTTGCAGATGTAGAAAATCAGGACAGAATTCTTGGAATTGGTATTTCTGTTCCGGGAATTATAAAGCCAGGGGATAGAATGCTAAGCAAATCACATGCACTTCAACTGGAAAATTATAGTCTCAATTTCCTGGAACAGATATTTGCGCTGCCCGTCTATTTTGAAAATGATGCAAATGCTGCAATGCTGGCAGAAGATTTGGACAGATATAAAAATGCATTGTATTTGTCTTTGAATAATACTCTTGGCGGAGCATTTTGTATTGATGGGAAATTAATACCAGGAGAGAACCAGAAGGCTGGTGAGTTTGGGCACATGATTCTGATTCCGGGAGGAAGGCAATGTTATTGTGGAAAGTTGGGATGTGCAGATGCCTATTGTGCTGCAAGTGCATTGACAAATGAAACATACCAGACGTTGGAACAGTTTATGAAGTGTCTGGAAAAAAGGGAAGCCAGTGCAGAAGAGATTTGGCAGGAGTATTTGAAAAATTTGGCAATTTTGATATCGAATTTACGAATGGCATATGATATGGATATTATTCTTGGAGGCGAAGTCGGAGGATATCTGTCAGAGTATATGATTCCACTGGGGCAAAAAGTAATGGAATACAATGGATTTGATCATGACGTGAGATATCTGAGAACCTGTTCTTACAAGAAAGAGGCATCTGCAGTGGGTGTGGCAAAACATTTCCTGCAGGAGTTTATAAAAAATATATAATTATGAGGTTAGTATCAAAAGTATACAATCCAGAGAGAAAACACAGAAAAAAGTTTTTCTCCCTGGATTTTTTGTTGTCAAAAATGCATAAATTCATTTGAACAATATTGTGCAATAGGCAGAAGTGAATAAAAGGATATTGACAAATACTGGCAAGTGAATAATAATGTAATTACTTTAATAAAACGTTTAATAAAAGATAATAAATAAAGGAGGAATTAATTATGTTACAGCAGGTAATGACAAATCCAGGAGAAATTATTTTTAGAGAAGTTCCGGTTCCGGAAATAAAAGATGATCAGGTATTAGTCAAGATCATGAATATTGGAATCTGTGGATCGGATATTCATGTATATCATGGAAAACATCCATTTACCAAATATCCGGTCACGCAGGGACATGAAGTATCAGGAGAAATCGTAAAAGTAGGAAAAGATGCTTCAGGTTTACGTGAGGGACAGAAAGTAACAATTGAACCGCAGGTTTATTGCGGACACTGCTATCCATGTCGTCACGGAAAATACAATCTTTGCGAAGAATTGAAAGTTATGGGATTCCAGACAACAGGAACTGCTTCGGAGTATTTTGCAGTAGATGCATCCAAGGTAACACCGATTCCAGAAGAGATGTCTTATGAAGAAGGTGCAATGATCGAGCCTCTTGCTGTAGCTGTACATGCTGTGAAGCAGATGGGCGATGTAAAAGGAATGAACATTGCAGTTCTTGGTGCTGGTCCGATTGGAAATCTGGTTGCACAGGCTGCGAAAGGGATGGGAGCAGCAAAGGTTATGATTACTGATGTCAGTGATCTTCGCCTGGATAAAGCGAAGGAATGCGGCATTGATGTATGTGTAAATACAAAAGAGAAAGATTTCGGGGAGGCAATGGTTGAAGCATTTGGACCGGATAAAGCGGATGTGATCTATGATTGTGCAGGAAATAATATCACAATGGGACAGGCTATCAAATATGCAAGAAAAGGAAGCGTGATTGTTCTGGTAGCTGTATTTGCAGGCATGGCATCAATTGATCTTGCAGTCGCAAATGATCATGAACTGGATATCAAGAGTACTATGATGTATCGTCATGATGATTATATCGACGGAATCACACTTGTAAATGATGGGAAGGTGCATTTAAGACCTTTGATCTCCAAAACATTTGCATTTAAGGATTATCTGAAGGCATATCAGTATATTGATGACAATCGCGAGACTACCATGAAAGTTATCATTAACGTTCAGGAAAAATAGAATTCCAACAACATTCTGACAGGGAGGAAGATATGGGGAACGAAAGTAATAATGGGAAAGTGCCGCTGATCAGTAAGATCGCATATGGATTTGGAGATGTAGGCTGTAATTTCAGCTGGATGTTTGTCAGTAATTTTCTGATGATCTTTTATACAGACGTGTTTGGAATCAGTATGGCTGCAGTGTCAGCCCTGATGCTCTTTTCAAGATTCTGGGATGCGATCAATGATCCAATCGTAGGCGGTCTGACAGATAAGACTCATACAAGATGGGGCAGATATCGCCCATGGCTTCTTGTAGCTGCGCCTATTACAGCGATTCTTCTGGTGCTTTCTTTTTGGGCACACCCGGATTGGTCAAATACAGCGAAGATTATCTATATGGTGATTACCTATTGCTTACTGGTATTAGGTTATACCTGTGTAAATATTCCATATGGAACACTCTGTGGTGCTATGACACAGGATATTGATGAGCGTGCCAAGATTAATACTTCCCGTTCTGTGTCAGCAATGATTGCGATAGGAATCATCAATATTGTGACAGTGCCGCTGATCAGTAAGCTGGGAAGCAGCAGTGCAAAGAATGGTTATTTGTTTGTTGCAATTATTTATGGATGTATCTTTGCTGCCTGTCATTTCTTCTGTTTCGCAAAGACAAAAGAACAGGTAGCAATTCCTGAGAAAGAAAAAATCTCAATAAAAGTACAGTTGAAAGCAGTTATGCAGAACAAACCATATCTTCTGGCTTTGGTTGGACAGGTGTTGTTTGGATTTACATTATATGGAAGAAATGCAGATATTTTATATTATTTTACTTATGTAGAGGGAAATGCTTCTTATTATACAACATATTCTATGTGTATTATCATTCCGTCCATTATTGGTGCAGCATGCTTTCAGCCAGTATTTCGGAAGCTGAATAATAAAGGAAGAACTGCATCGATCTTTGCACTGCTCACAGGTATTGCAATGTTGGCAATGTACTTCTTCAATGTAAAAGAATCACCAGTTGCATTTTATGCACTTGCCGGGATTACGCAGTTCTTTTTCTCTGGGTTTAATACAGCAATTTATGCAATTATTCCGGATTGTGTGGAATATGGTGAATGGAAGACGGGACTTAGAAATGATGGATTCCAGTATGCTTTTGTTTCTCTTGGAAATAAAATTGGAATGGCGATTGGCACAGCACTTCTCGCAGCATTGCTTGGAAAATATGGTTATGTAGCAAATCAGGCACAGAATCCGAAAGTAATTGCAATCATGAAACATGCATTCTCGACAATTCCGGGAATTCTGTGGATCGTTACAGCAATTGTTTTGTTCTTTTATCGATTAAACAAAAAACGCTATAACGAAATCGTAGAAGATTTGAAAAAAGGAAAAAGTCATAGTAATAATGCCTAAAAACAGAAGGCTTATTTTTAGTAAAAATCACTTTTGAAAGAAGAAAATAGTTTTATAATATTTACAACGGCGAGTAGCGTAATCATGCAGCAAAGCAAAAAATACGTTACTCGCTTTTATAAAATTAATTCCAGGAGGAAGTGCATATGCATGAGTATGAAATTTTTATTGAGGATATAAATCCATGTGGAGGAGAACAATACAGCAAAAAAACATTGATAGAGGCAGAAGCAGCCAGCCCGGAAGCTTATGTAAAAGAAAATGGAAGATTCCCGATCCTGGAAACTACAAGTAATGAGAGTGGAGACATTGTAATCGTAACAGGAGATAATAACGGCTCTTTTGTACGATATACATTTACGGAATAAAAGGGACGGTCAGTAAGTTTAAAATATAATATTCGTCATGAAAAAAAGTGTGTAGCCTGTCAGCGTAAGTCCAGCTTATAAGACAGGGTGTGCACTTTTTTTGTGCCAGAAAAGAGAGGAGTAAAACAAAATGGCGGAAAGTAACAAAATGAAGGATATGCCGGTGAATAAGCTGATGATCCAGATGGGAATCCCGATGATCTTATCCATGGCATTGCAGGCGGTCTATAACATTGTAGACAGCGCATTTGTAGGAAATATGAGAGAGGGCAGTGAAGCGGCATTAAATGCTTTGACACTGGTATTTCCGGTTCAGATGCTTATGGTGGCAGTTGGAATCGGAACCGGTGTCGGAACGAATGCACTTCTTGCGAGGACACTTGGACAGGGTAACAGTAAAAAAGCTGCAAAGGTAGCAGGCAACAGGTCGTTCTCTTCCTTGCATTTGGTCTGCGAGATGCGATCACCCCGATCATTGCGTTTGCTTATGGAATGAGAAGCAAAAAGAGAATCAGAAAAAATAAGGTTAATGCTTTGCGTTAAGGAGGACTCAGAGATGGGGAAAAGCTGATAACTATACGTTGTGTCTGAACAGTTCGCAGCTGGGATATGACAGATGTGAGAAGATAATTATGGAATGTATTTGATTTGTTTGGATTAGCAAACTTTTGGGTGACAAACGTAACCTTCCGTGATATCATTAAAAACATATAAACGAAAATGACTTTTGCAGAAGCAGGAGAACAGTTCGAATATATACCTATACATATATATATCGATTGTTCTCTTTTTTGGCTTTTTCATATATTAGTGTGGTGAAGTTTTGCTCACACATAGTGAGATACTGGGATGTTATAAAATTACCTCTTTGTGAAAGCTGTAATAGAAAATAATTGGCAAAGCAGACGAAAGTCTGTGACGCAAAGCTATAGGGCCTGTAAAATGGCAGCCAGTTGCATAAGATGATGATGTGCACTGTCTGTCTGACAGTGCTTTTTTTGAGGAATGACTTATCGGTGGCGGGGGGCACCGAACCGCAGGTCACTGAAGTGTGATAAATGGTAAAGAAGCTGATATAAGAAAAAAAGCAAAATAACAGTAAGGATGGAAGGAAAATGAAAGGAAAAAGAGGGATCGCAGGCATTCTGCTTGTGGGAATTTTGGCGGTCACCCTGACAGGGTGTAAAAACACAGACAGCAGTAAAAAAGAAACCGAAAAGCCGGTCATCACGCTCGGCAGCGATAACTATCCACCATACAATTATCTGAATGAGGATGGTGTACCGACGGGTATAGATGTAGAACTGGCTACAGAAGCTTTCAAAAGAATGGGATATCAGGTGGACGTTGTCCAGATTGACTGTATCATGGGCTGCTTTTCCATGGAAGGGCGTCTTGATGATTACCGCTGGGCAGGACCATACATAGCAAGCCGCCAGGTGGTTGCTGTAAATGCGAGTAGTGATATCTATAAACTGAGTGATCTGGAGGGAAAGAATCTTGCCGTCCAGTCTACAACCAAACCGGAAGGCATCTTTCTGGACAGGACGGATGAGAGAATTCCCAAACTGGAAAATCTGATCAGCCTTGGACACAGAGAGCTGATTTATACGTTTCTTGCGAAAGGATATGTAGATGCAGTTGCCGTACATGAGGAATCTATTGTCCAGTATATGAAAGATTATGATGCAAGCTTCCGTATCCTGGAAGAACCTCTGATGCTTACCGGAATAGGTGTTGCTTTTGCCAAAGATGATGACAGAGGAATCTGTGAACAGATGGAACAGACGCTGGAAGAAATGCGTCAGGATGGCACGAGCTTGAAAATCGTTGAAAAATATCTGGATGATCCCCAGAAGTATCTGGAGGTGGATGATCTTGGATATTGAGAGAAAGAAAAAAGAAAAACGAATCCAGCTGGTCGGCGGTCTGATTGGAATCTGTGTGGTTGCAGTCGCACTGTTTTATTTCTTTTATGCGGAAAAGGCAGAAGCAGAGAAAAGAATGGTGGAGATTGTAAACTATGTCAAAGTGCAGTGCTCCACCTATACCCATTATAATGAATCTTCGGAATCCAAAAGTCTTCTTCGGGCGATTGAAAGTGCCAGACAAATGAGTACAAATATTAACATAGAAACAGAAAACGGTGGTCAGCTGAGCCAGGAGTTCCTGAAAGGAAACCTGCAGACTCTCTGGGTGGATGGTATCATTGTACTGAATGCAGAAGGAAAGACGGACTGTGAATACAGCATGGATGAATCTCTGACCGATGAGATTACGGAATACCTGCAAAAAGATATTATTATGGATTTTGCCGGATATGAAGAAAGATCTTATTCGGAACGATTTACCAGAGAAGACGGGTCATGTATCGACATTGCAGCCTGTGCCAGAAAAGATGCACCGGGGATTGTTGCAATCTACTATTATACATCTCCTGAATTTGTCAGAAACTATACCCTGACGATACAGGGCCTTTTAAACGGCTATAGTGTCCAGAAAGATGGAACAATTATTGTTGCAGACAACGGGACAGTTGTTGCCAGCAATGATGAGAGTCTGTTGGGGCAGAATACAGCCGACAACGAAGTTGTTCAGGCAATGAAAAAGCATACAGACAGTCAGCACATTTTTCACTTGAAAAACGAAGGAACCGGATGTTATGGAATTATGCTGAAGCAGCGTGATTATTATATTTATGCATATCTTCCGGATACGGAAGTATTTCATAATCTTCCATTAAGTGTGATAAGCATTATTTTTCTTTATTTTCTGATATTCAGTATATTCTGGCTCTGGACATATAAAACCAATCTGACACACCAGAAGCTGGAACAGGAAAAAGATGAAAAATATAAAGCAGAACTTCTGATAGCTGCAAAAAAGGCAGAAGCCGCCAATGAGGCAAAAACCGAGTTTCTTCAGAGGATGAGCCATGATATCCGGACTCCGATCAATGGAATCTGTGGCATAATCAATATGGCAGATCATTATGCAGATGATATGGAGAAACAGACGGAATACAGGACAAAGGTTAAAGAGGCCTCCCATCTGCTGCTGGAACTGGTAAACGATGTCCTGGATATGAGTAAGCTTGAGTCTGGTGAAATCGTTCTGGAAGAAACACCGTTTAATCTGAGCAAAATCTCTAAGGAAGTACTTATTGTGATCGAACAGATCGCTGCAGAACAGAATATTCAGATCGAGTGGGAGAAAAAAGAAATCATACACCGGAATCTTATCGGAAGTCCGGGGTATGTGAAACGTGTGATGATGAATATCCTGTCGAATGCGGTAAAATATAACAGAGCAAACGGACATATCTATATCAGCTGTATGGAAATTCCATCCGAACAGCCAGAAATGACGACAATGGAATTTGTCTGTCGGGACACAGGAATCGGAATGACTGAGGAGTTCCAGAAATGTGTGTTTGAACCATTTGCACAGGAACATACAGGAAGCCGCACAAAATTTGCGGGAACAGGCCTGGGGATGGCAATTGCAAAGAAACTGGTCGAGAAAATGGGTGGAACCATTACCTTTGAAAGTGAAGAAGGCGCAGGAACTACCTTTGTGATCCGGGTTCCGTTCCGGATTGATACAGACAGGGAAGGCAAAGCTGAAACTGAGGCAAAGACAGAAGCTTCCATCCGCGGACTGCATATTCTTCTGGCAGAAGACAATGAACTGAATATGGAAATTGCAGAGTTTATGCTTCAGAATGAAGGCGCAGTTGTGAAAAAAACATGGAATGGACAGGAAGCTGTTGAGATATTTGAAAAAAGCAGGCCTGACGAATTTGATGTGATTCTTATGGATATCATGATGCCGGTCATGAATGGTTATGAAGCAGCGAAGATGATCCGCTCTATGGACAGAGAGGATGCAAAGACGATACCGATCATTGCAATGACAGCAAATGCGTTCACGGAGGACAGAATAAAAGCAAAAGAAGCAGGAATGGATGAACATATCTCTAAGCCTATTGATATGAAACTACTGGTAAAGATAATTCATGAATTGGTGTACTAGTGGGAAACAATCTCAGAAGGGGGATTCGTAATGAAAAAGAAAAAATGGAACAGAGTGTTGGCTGTACTTTTAATGATGGTGATGAGCATATCACTTCTTTCAGGCTGTGGCGGTAAAAGTACGGAAAAAGAAGATGCAGAAACAATCACGGTGTACTTATGGAGCACAAACCTGTATGAAAAATATGCACCATACATCCAGGAGCAGCTCCCGGATATCAATGTTGAATTTGTCGTAGGTAATAACGATCTGGATTTCTACAAATTTCTGAAGGAAAACGGTGGACTGCCGGATATTATAACCTGCTGTCGTTTTTCACTGCATGATGCAAGTCCGCTGAAAGACAGTCTGATGGATCTTTCCACAACTAATGTGGCAGGAGCTGTCTATGATACATATCTCAGTAGTTTTATGAATGAAGATGGAAGCGTAAACTGGCTTCCGGTGTGTGCAGATGCGCATGGTTTTGTAGTGAATAAAGACCTTTTTGAAAAATACGATATCCCGTTGCCAACAGATTATGAAAGCTTTGTCTCTGCCTGCGAGGCATTTGAAGAGGTGGGAATCCGTGGGTTTACTGCAGACTATTATTATGATTATACCTGTATGGAAACACTGCAGGGTCTGTCAGCATCAGAGCTGTCTTCTGTAGACGGACGCAAGTGGCGTACCACCTACAGTGCCCCGGATAATACAAAGAGAGAAGGTCTGGACAGTACTGTCTGGCCGAAGGCTTTTGAACGTATGGAGCAGTTCATCCAGGATACAGGGCTTAGCCAGGATGATCTGGATATGAATTATGACGATATAGTTGAGATGTATCAAAGCGGCAAGCTTGCCATGTACTTTGGCAGTTCTGCCGGTGTAAAAATGTTTCAGGATCAGGGCATAAACACGACATTTCTTCCATTCTTTCAGGAGAACGGTGAAAAGTGGATTATGACTACGCCATATTTCCAGGTGGCTTTAAACCGTGATCTGACAAAAGATGAAACACGCAGAAAGAAAGCAATGAAGGTGCTGCTCACAATGCTTTCAGCGGATGCGCAGAACAGGATTGTTTATGATGGGCAGGATCTGTTAAGCTACAGTCAGGATGTGGATCTTAAGCTTACAGAATATCTGAAGGATGTGAAACCTGTGATCGAAGAAAACCATATGTATATCCGCATTGCATCAAATGACTTTTTCTCCGTTTCCAAGGATGTGGTTTCAAAGATGATCTCAGGAGAGTACGATGCAGAGCAGGCATATCAGTCGTTTAATTCTCAGCTTCTTGAGGAAGAAGCTATTTCGGAGAATATCGTGCTGGATTCGCAGAAATCCTATTCCAATCGTTTTCATAGCAGTGGGGGCAATGCGGCATATTCAGTTATGGCAAACACTCTGCGCGGCATTTATGGATCAGATGTGCTGATCGCAACTGGAAACAGCTTTACGGGAAACGTGCTGAAAGCTGGATATACTGAAAAAATGGCAGGCGACATGATCATGCCAAATGGTCTTTCGGCTTACAGCAGCAAGATGAGCGGTGCTGAACTGAAAGAGACAGTTAAAAATTTTGTAGAAGGCTATGAGGGAGGCTTTATTCCGTTTAACTGTGGTTCTCTGCCTGTAGTCAGTGGTATTTCTGTGGAAATTAAGAAAACAGATGATGGTTACACATTGAGCAAAGTTACAAAGGACGGAAAACAAATTCAGGACGATGATACTTTTACAGTAACCTGCCTGGCGACACCACAACACATGGAGGCCTATCCGACAGACGAGAATATAGTATTTGACGGAGGAGATACTTCTGTGAAGGATACCTGGACAGGATATATTTCAAATGGTGATGCCGTTCTTGCAGAGCCAGAAGATTACATTAATGTGAGATGAGAAGAATGAATATTAAGAATCATAATACAAACAGAGAAAAGACTGTTATGAGAAAACAGTTAAGGATTGCGGTCTTCATAGCTGTTTTGGTAGGAATTGTTTTGATGGTTTTCCAGTATTTCAGATTTGTGTCGAAAACTATTTATGAGGAAAGTGTTTCTCATCTGACAGAAGTTTTTCATCAGTCTGATAACATGCTGAGAGAACTGACAGATAAGAATCTGACATATCTTCATATGTGGGGCGAGAATCTGCAGGATATTTCCAACGAAGACGAAATCCGTGATTATATAAAGAAAGCGCAGAAAGATGCCGGCTTTATGGAATTCTTTTTTCTGTCAGCCGACGGGAACTATAAGATGCCAACAGGGGAAACCGGGTACCTTGGATTACAGGAAGATATTGGAGAGGATATCCGGCAGGGAAATGATGTGATAGCGAATGCGGCACTTCCCGGAAAATCACAGCTGCTTGTTTTTGCCACACCTGAGGCTCATGGAATATATCAGGGATTTGAATATGATGCGATTGCCATTGCCTATGAAAATTCTGATATCGTAGAAGTGTTGGATATTTCTGCTTTCAATGGAAATGCTCAGAGTTTAATTGTTCATCCGAATGGTCGTGTTGTGATTGATCATTCTTCGGAGTCATGGGGGAACGTGTATAATTTCTTTGGTCTTCTGAGAGAGCATTCTGATATGTCTGAAAAAGAGTTCAATGAACTTTTGGAGAAGTTTAAAGTGGGACGTACCGATGCGATGCTACTGAATCTGGATGGAGGAAATTATTATCTGGTCTATGAAAAATCGAATATTCAGGACTGGATGTTCCTGGGACTTGTCCAGGCGGATATCGTCAATGCCAGTATGAACAGTCTGCAGCGTAGTACAATGCTTCTTGTTGGTGTGGTGGTGCTCTGTATTGCTGCTTTTCTTATCAGTCTTATTATTCAAACAAACAGAACCAATCTCAGAAGAAAGGATACGGAGATCCTGTACCGTGATGAGCTGTTCCAAAAGCTTTCAATGAACGTGGATGACGTCTTTCTGATGTTGGATGCCAAAACATATCAGGCAGATTACGTCAGTCCAAATGCGGAAAAGCTGCTAGGGATTACGGCAGAGCAGATTCGTAAAGATATTCGTGTTCTGGGAAAACTGCATCCGGCAGAACATGAAGATCTAGAGAAGAATTATCTGGAGGAAATCCAGGTTCATGAACAGAGGGAAGGGGATTTTAAATATGTTCATCTGAAGACAGGGGAAAAACGCTGGTTCCATAATATTGCAATGGGCAGTGAGGTAAACGGGAAAAAGAAATATATCCTGGTTATGTCAGACCGTACCTCTGACTGGAAAATGAACCAGGCACTTTCTGAGGCAGTACGTGCGGCAGAGACAGCAAACAAGGCAAAGAGTACTTTCCTTTCCAACATGTCTCACGATATCCGGACACCAATGAATGCGATCATCGGTTTTACCACACTGGCAGTAAGCAATATTGATGATAAAAAAAGGGTTCAGGATTATCTGGGTAAGATACTTTCATCCAGCAACCATCTGCTCTCACTGATCAACGATATACTGGATATGAGCCGGATTGAGAGTGGAAAGATCCATCTGGAAGAAACGGAGGTCAGTCTGTCGGAGGTGCTTCATGACCTGAAGACGATCATCAGTGGTCAGATCCATGCAAAGCAGCTGGAACTTTATATGGATGCAATGGATGTTACAAATGAGGATGTCTATTGTGATAAGACGCGGCTGAACCAGGTGCTGCTGAATCTTTTGTCCAATGCAGTTAAGTTTACACCTGCAGGAGGAACCGTTTCTGTTCGGATCAGACAGTGTCATGGAACACAGAAAGGCAGTGAGCTGTACGAAATCCGGGTTAAGGATAATGGAATCGGTATGAGTCAGGAATTTGTACAGAAGATTTTTTCTCCTTTTGAGAGGGAGCGTACTTCCACAGTCAGCAGGACTCAGGGTACAGGACTTGGAATGGCCATTACCAAGAATATTGTGGATATGATGGGCGGTACTATTGAGGTTCAGACAGAGCAGGACAAAGGCACCGAATTTATAGTCCGTCTGCCATTTCGAACTCAGCCTGAGCATCAACGCACAGAGAAGATCGCAGAACTGGAAGGACTTAAGGCATTGGTTGTAGATGACGATTTTAATACCTGTGACAGTGTGACAAAAATGCTTGTGAGGGTTGGAATGCGCTCAGAATGGACACTTTCCGGCAGGGAAGCTGTTCTCCGTGCACGGCAGTCTATGGAACTGGGAGATGCCTTCCATGCGTATATCATTGACTGGCGTCTGCCGGATATGAATGGAATTGAAGTTACGCGTCAGATCCGCAGCCTTGGTGACGATACACCGATTATTATCCTGACTGCTTATGACTGGTCAGATATCGAAGCAGAAGCCAAAGCAGCAGGGGTGACTGCTTTCTGTGCGAAACCTCTGTTTATGTCAGATATCCGAGAAACCTTGATGACTGCCATCGGCCAGAGTCAGTCTGAACCAGAAGATTCGGTTCTTCCGGCAGCAGGTTCAGATTTCAGAGGCAGATGTATACTGCTTGTGGAAGATAATGAACTGAACAGAGAAATTGCGGTGGAGATCCTTAATGAATATGGATTCCTGGTTGATACTGCCAAAAATGGAGCAGAGGCAGTGGAGAAAGTTAAGAATTCGGAGCCAGGTAATTATGATCTGGTGCTGATGGATGTGCAGATGCCGGTAATGAACGGATATGAAGCTACGAAGCAGATCCGTGCTCTGGATAATCCGGCACTGGCGGGGATTACAATCCTTGCCATGACTGCCAATGCCTTTGATGAGGACAGAAAGAAAGCCCTGGAATGTGGCATGGATGGATTCTTATCCAAGCCAATAGTTATTGAAGAATTGATCAGTACCTTACACGACAATCTGCTGGGTTAGGCAGAAGATGTACGTTTTGACAGCCGAGGACAGTTCGCAGCATGAAACTGTCAAAGCCGGTTGTGCCTGAGAAAGTGATAAAAACAATTTCAGGATATGTTCACTAAAACTATATTAATGAAGGTATAAGAGGAAGGGAGCATAATGGATAAAAGACAAAAGATACTTATTGTGGATGATGCGGAATTTAACAGGGCTATATTGAAGGAGATTCTCGGAGAAACTTATAATTATCTGGAGGCTGAAAATGGAAATCAGGCAATCCAGATAGTGGAAGAAAATCCGGAGATCGACCTGATGTTGTTGGATATCAACATGCCACAGATGAATGGTTTTGGAGTCCTGGAATGGATGAACCGTTTCCAATGGATCGATGAAACTCCAGTTATTATGATCTCCTCTGAAGAATCTGTTGATACTATGCGTAAAGCCTATGAGATGGGTATTACCGATTATATTACACGGCCTTTTGACTCTGTTATCGTAAAGAAAAGAGTCCAGAATACACTGGCACTTTATGCGAACCAAAAGCGTCTGGTAAATGTGGTTGTAGACCAGGTTTATGAAAAAGAAGAAAATAACAATATTATGATTGGAATTTTGAGTAATGTACTGGGATTTCGCAACAGCGAAAGCAGTGAGCACATTCTGCATATTAAAACAGCAACGGAAATGATGTTAAGAAAATTGGTAAAAGTAACAGATGCTTATCCTCTGACAGAGGCAGATATTGCTTTGATCACAACTGCATCCTCCCTTCATGATATCGGTAAAGTGGGTATTCCGGAAGAAATACTGAATAAACCGGGCAGGCTGACGGATGAAGAGTTTAAGATTATGAAAACCCACAGTGAGATAGGCGCATCCCTGATCCGGGATATGCGCTTCCCAAAGGATAAACCATTGGTGCATACTGCATGGGAAATCTGCAGATGGCATCATGAAAGATGGGATGGAAAGGGTTATCCGGATGGACTGAAGGGTGAAGAAATACCGATTTCTGCACAGGTTGTATCAATAGTCGATGTTTATGATGCACTTACCAGTGAAAGATGTTATAAGAAAGCATTTGATCATGATATAGCAATCCGAATGATCCTGGATGGGCAGTGTGGACAGTTTAATCCAGTTCTTCTTAAATGTCTGAAAGAACTCAGCCTTCAATTTTCCAGAATGTTTACTAATAAACCAGATGATAATAAACAGTATTATGAAGCGCAGAGACTCTCTGATGAAATACTTAGGGAAAAGTCTTTACCCCGTAAAAATTATTCCCAGCGTGTCATTAAGCTTATGCAGGAAAAGATTGAGTTTTTTAAAACGAATAGTGGAAAAACCTCCATTGAATACAATGTCATTTCAGGTCAGCTTAGTATAATGAATGAAAAACAGCAGATAATATGTCAAAAAAATGATCCGAAGTACGATATATCTAATGTGTTTGAAGTAAACAGAGAAGATATACGGCAAGTCAGTAATCTATTGGATCAGACATCAATACAGAATAAAGAGGTTTTATTGCACGTAATGGCAAAAGTAGAGAACAAAAGGCAGATGTGTGCTCTGAAGCTACACACCCTATGGTCTCCTTTAAAGAAAGATGGTTATATAGGAATTGTTGGATATTTTGAGAGTATATAGGTTCCTGAAAAGTGGTAGTGCTGATTTTTTCCACCATATTAATGTATTTTCTGAAGGAGTATGATACAATTGGTTATGAATACTAAGAACTAAGGAAAAACCATGTATGTTAAATAAAAAAGATTTCTTGAAACATGCATCAAAACTAGCTTTTCCGATCATGATCCAAAATCTGATCGGAACTCTGGTAAACATTGCCGATACGGTAATGCTTGGATATGTAAGCCAGACTGCCATGGCGGCTTCATCCCTTGCGAACCAGTATACTTTTATTCTTTTCTGTTTATATTATGGCATGGCCACGGGTACTTCAGTTTTATGTGCACAGTACTGGGGAAAAGGTGATAAAAAGACTGTAGAAAGAATTCTCGGCCTGGCGGAACGAATCTCACTGATCGTTTCCCTCGTGTTTTTCGTGATCTCCTTTTCTATGCCAACTACGATCATGAAGATCTTTACAAGCAGTCCGGATACGATTGCTGCCGGCAGTGAATACTTAAGGGTAATTTCATTTTCATTTATGTTTATGGGATTTTCTCAGGTTTTTATGAGTGCCCTTCGAAGTATCGGAAAAATAATGCTGCCATCTGTCACGTACATTGTTTCGCTTTGTGTCAATGTAATTTGTAATGCGACCTTTATCTTTGGTCTGTTTGGACTTCCAAAGCTTGGCGTTACTGGTGTGGCTCTTGGTACTGTCATTGCCAGAATCACAGAAGTACTGATCTGCCTCATCTATTCATTAAGAAGTTCCGATGTCAGATTCCGGATCAAATACTTCTTTACGAAATCAGGTATTCTGTTCCAGGACTTTATGAAAATTGCCACCCCGGCTGTAATAAATGATGTTGTCTGGAGTTTTGCCAGCTCAGCATTCGCAGCAATACTCGGCCATATTGGCGATGATATGGTTGCCGCAAATGCAGTTGCTGTCATGGTGGTAAATATTGGTGCGATCGCCTGTCGTGGTTTTGCCAATGCGACTACCATCATTGTCAGCCAGGAACTGGGTAAAGATAACATTGATACAGCAAGAGAATATGGAAAGCGCATGCTCAGGATAACAATGGTTGTGAGTCTGATCGGATGTGTCATTATTCTGGCGCTTCGTCCGCTAATACTGGATTTCTATCGGGATAAACTGACAGAGACGGCCATTTATTATCTTGGCATTTTTATAATTATGACAACCTGGCGTCTTGTGGGAGAAGGTATCAATACCTGCCTTATCTGCGGATGCTTCAGAGGTGGCGGTGATTCCAGATTTGGAATGATCATAGATTCCATATTTATGTGGCTTGTTGCAGTGCCGCTTACTTTCCTTGCCGCATATGTTTTAAAATTGCCTCCAATCTGGGTGTACTTTGTAATGACTCTGGATGAGTTCGAAAAAATGCCTGTGGTATTTATTCACTATTTCAGAGGCAAATGGCTCACAAATATTACCAGAGATTTTGATTGATTTAATGGAGGAGCGAAACATGATTATCAGAAAAGCTAAAGAAAAAGATATTCCAAGAATTATAGAGCTATTAGGACAGGTGTTGCAGATCCATGCAGACATAAGACCTGATATTTTTATTCCCGATACAACAAAATATACAGTGGAAGAATTAACAGAGCTTTTGAAAAATAAAGAAAAACCGATATATGTTGCAGTGAACGAGTCTGATGTTTGTGTAGGGTATGCCTTTTGTCAATTGCAGGAACAGCCCTTCTCAAATAATATGGTACAGTTTAAATCGCTTTTTATAGATGATCTATGCGTTGACCAGCAGGCACGAGGTCAGCATATCGGTGAAAGCCTGTTTGAGCATGTAAAAAAAGAAGCCAGGAAAATGCACTGCTATGAAGTGACATTAAATGTATGGTCAGGAAATACTTCCGCAGAAAAATTCTATGAAAAAATGGGAATGAAAACAAAAGAGAGGCAGATGGAATACATTCTGGATAATTTATGAAAAAGCATTTAAGGGATTTAGAACCGCATTCTGCTGTGGTAATAATGACTAAAAACAGAAGGTATTTTTTTAGTAAAAACTGCTTTTGCAACCAGAATAAAATAGTTTTATAATAAAGATAGTGGCGAGTGGCGTAATCATGCAGGAAAGCAGAATATATGTTACTCGCCTTTATAAAATTAATTTCAGGAGGAAACGCATATGCATGAGTATGAAATTTTTATTGAGGATATAAATCCATGTGGAGGAGAACAATACAGCAAAAAAACATTGATAGAGGCAGAAGCAGCCAGCCCGGAAGCTTATGTAAAAGAAAATGGAAGATTCCCGATCCTGGAAACTACAAGTAATGAGAGTGGAGACATTGTAATCGTAACAGGAGATAATAACGGCTCTTTTGTACGATATACATTTACGGAATAAAAGGGACGGTCAGTAAGTTTAAAATATAATATTCGTCATGAAAAAAAGTGTGTAGCCTGTCAGCGTAAGTCCAGCTTATAAGACAGGGTGTGCACTTTTTTTGTGCCAGAAAAGAGAGGAGTAAAACAAAATGGCGGAAAGTAACAAAATGAAGGATATGCCGGTGAATAAGCTGATGATCCAGATGGGAATCCCGATGATCTTATCCATGGCATTGCAGGCGGTCTATAACATTGTAGACAGCGCATTTGTAGGAAATATGAGAGAGGGCAGTGAAGCGGCATTAAATGCTTTGACACTGGTATTTCCGGTTCAGATGCTTATGGTGGCAGTTGGAATCGGAACCGGTGTCGGAACGAATGCACTTCTTGCGAGGACACTTGGACAGGGTAACAGTAAAAAAGCTGCAAAGGTAGCAGGTAACAGTCTGTTTCTGGGCGTGATCATTTATGTGGTCTGTTTACTGTTTGGTATCTTTGGAGTGAGAGCATACATTTCATCACAGACAGTAGATCCTGAAGTACTTGAGATGGGAGTCAGCTATCTGCGGATATGCTGTGTGATTTCTTTTGGTATTATCTTCTTTTCTTTATTTGAAAAGCTGCTTCAGGCAACAGGTCGTTCTCTTTATTCTACGATTGGTCAGGTAGTCGGTGCGGTTGTAAATATTATCCTTGATCCAATCATGATCTATGGTATTGGCCCCTGCCCTGAAATGGGCGTGAAAGGTGCAGCCTATGCAACCGTAATTGGTCAGGTAGCATCAGCAGTTTTATTATTCATTTTCCATATGAAATTGAATAAAGAATTTGAGCATGGGGCGAAATACATGAAACCAGATGGCAGAATTATCAAGGAAATTTATGCAATCGGACTTCCGGCAATCATTGCTCAGGCCCTGATGTCTATTATGGTTTATGTAATGAATCTGATCCTGAAGTTCAATCCGTCAGCACAGACAGCCTATGGATTGTTCTATAAGGTACAACAGTTTGTTCTCTTCCTTGCATTTGGTCTGCGAGATGCGATCACCCCGATCATTGCGTTTGCTTATGGAATGAGAAGCAAAAAGAGAATCCAGGATGGTATCAAATATGGTCTGATCTATACAATTGTATTAATGATCCTGGGAATTGCAATCACAGAGATTTTCCCTAGAGCGTTTGCTACTCTGTTTAATGCAGGACAGTCAAAAGAATATTTTATCAGTGCGATGAGAGTAATCTCAGTAAGCTTTTTGTTTGCCGGAATCAATGTTGCTTATCAGGGCATTTATCAGGCACTGGATGGTGGTATGGAATCACTGGTTATTTCACTTTTGAGACAGCTTATTATCATTTTGCCACTGGCTGGAAATTTTTCTATATTTGTTCGAAATGGTCAGATGGGAGTTGCACTGATCTGGTGGGCATTTCCGATCACTGAAATAATTTCATGCTTTGTAGGATATGTGTTCTTAAAGAGAATCAGAAAAAATAAGGTTAATGCTTTGCGTTAAGGAGGACTCAGAGATGGTAAAAAGAATCATTACGATCAGCAGAGAATTCGGAAGTGGTGGACGCTTTATCGGAGAAGAAGTTGCAAAAAAACTTGGAATTGCTTATTATGACAAAAATATTATCAATGAGATTGCGGAAAAGTCTGGTTTATCTCCGGAATATATTCAAGAAAATGCAGAGCTATCTCCGAAGAGAGGCTTGTTTGCATATGCATTTGCCGGACGTGATATCACCGGAAAATCAGTAGAAGATATGGTATATGAGGCACAGAGAAAGGTTATCTTAGATCTGGCAGAGAAAGAGTCTTGTGTGATCATTGGAAGAAATGCGGACTATATCCTGAAAGACCGTGATGATGTGCTGAATGTATTTATCCATGGAAATATGCCGGAAAAAATACAGCGTATCACTCGTTTATACAATGTAGAAGAGAAGGAAGCTGTCAAAATGATGGCAGACACCGATAAAAGACGTATGACAAATTACAACTTTTATACGGATCAGAGATGGGGAAAAGCTGATAACTATACGTTGTGTCTGAACAGTTCGCAGCTGGGATATGACAGGTGCGAGAAGATAATTATGGAATGTATCTGTAAAATGAAAGAGAGGTAGCTATAATGAAAAGAATCAAAGCAGCTTGTATCACTCAGACATTGTGTTTTTCCAACCATGATGGAGAAACGACAGAGTATGCAAAAAAGATGATTGTACAGGAGTATGATAAGTATAAAGCACAGCTGGATAAGAGCGGTACAAAGTACAAAATATTATCAGAAAAAACTAATGAAGATGGTTCTATCGTGGTCGAGATTAAGAAACAGTATAATACATCTCCGGTTGGAGAATACCTGAATTAATGTTAAATAATTGATAATATATTATGAAGACAAAATTTGGTTGATTAACCAGGTAAAAGTGATATACTGAATGCATAAGAAAAGAAACCGTGTGGAATTACAGTTTTGTTTTCACACGGTTTTTTAGAAAATAAGAGTTAGATATTACTAACATGGGCACTGGCAGTTTTTTTGAAAATGAAAAAGAGGACGGATTTCTATGAGAATATTGATTTATGGTGCAGGTGTGATTGGGTCTTTGTATGCGGCCTTATTCGCAGAAGCTGGTTATGATACAAGTGTTTATGCCAGAGGTAAAAGACTTGAGTTTTTAAAGAAAAATGGACTGCTTTATAAGAAAAACCAGAACATAAGGCGGGCAGAAGCCACGATTCTTGGAGAATTGTCAGATAATGATGCTTACGATTTTATTTTGCTAACTGTCAGGGAAAATCAGCTATATGAAGCACTTGCTGAATTAAAAAATAATAAAAGCGATACAATTGTTACAATGGTAAATTCATTGGACAGTTATAAAAAATGGGAAGATATTGTTGGAAAAGGGAGAATATTGCCTGCTTTTCCAGGAGCGGGCGGAAGTATAAATAATGATGGTATCCTTGATGCAGCACTCACTCCAAGAATGATTCAGCCGACAACATTTGCAGAAATATCAGGAAATAAATCCGAAAAGACAAAGCAGTTTTCAAAGATATTAAGGCATGCTCATATACCATATCAGAAAGTAGTGGATATGCATATGTGGCAATTATGTCATCTTGCCATGGTGGTGCCGATTGCAGATGCATATTACGAAGCAGATTGCCCGGAAAGAGCGGGAAAAGACTGGAAGATTATGAAGAAAACAGCAAAAAAATTGAAAAGAAATTTTAGCTTTTTGCGAAAACAGGCAGGTAGGCTGTCACCTTGTAAAATGAATATTTTTCGTTTTTTACCACTGCCAATTATGACGATTATGCTTGCTGTTACATTCGAAAGTAGCTTTGGAGATAAATTTATGTATCAACATGCCAGGAAGGCACCAGATGAAATGAGGGAGCTGCATAAGCAATTTTATGCTTATATGAAAAAACTAAAGGAGGCCAGATATGAAATTTTATGAAAGTGGAGACAGTAGTAAACCAGTGATATTTTTATTTCCTGGTACCTGTTGTCTGTATAGCAGCTTTGAACATGTACTGGATGGATTACATTCTTATTTTTACACGGTAATCGTTTCTTATGATGGATTTGATCCAAATGAGAAAACAGAATTTTATTCAATGGAAGAATCCGGATATTCGGAGACACAACATGCAGCATGAAGAACTGTTTTGCTGTCATAGTGCAGAGTGGGTAAAAGAAGTAAAAAAATCAGTGGAAGGCGACAGACAATGAAAGAAAAAGTGAATGTGACAGGTGTGCCGGAAACAATGGTACAGACCCTGTATGCAAGAGCAAAAGAAACAAAAAAACAAAATGCAAAGATCAAAGATGAGATTGCAGTAGAACTTGTGAAAAAGCTGGACTATGACTTTTCTATAGCAGATAAGGATAAAGCCATGAACTGTGGTGTGATTGCGAGAACAATCGTATTAGACCGGATGGTTAAGCGATATCTGGAGAAGCATGCAAATACAGTTGTCGTAAATATTGCATGCGGACTGGATACCAGATGCTACCGGATGAAGGGAAAATATCTGCGCTGGTATAATGTAGACCTTCCGGAAACAATGAAAATAAGGAGCCAGTTCCTTACCGAAACTGATCCGGTGTATCAGATTGCAAAGTCTGCAATGGATGATTCCTACATAGATGATATCGATTATCACGGTAAGAATATTCTGGTAATAATCGAAGGACTTACCATGTATTTGTATGAGAAAGATATCAGGAAGATGTTTTCTATTATTGATAAATCATTTCAGAAAGTTACAGTAATGGTCGAAACCATGTCACCCTTTGTTGTAAAGCATATGAAAGAGAAATCCATAGAGGGAAGCAATGCAAAATTCACATGGGGAGTTAAGAGCAGAAAGGAGCTGCAAAGAATCATACCGGCATTTTCTGTTCGGCAGGAAGTCAGTCTTGTTGAAGGAATGAAAGAGCTTATGCCTGTTTATTGTGTAATAGGTAAGATTCCGGCTGTTCGGAATATCTCAAATAAAATAATAGTTTTGGAGAAACGTGGCCGATATTAAGGAGATGATACAAATGAAGAAAAGACATTTTGATGTGGAAACAGATGGATTTTATGGAGCATATTGGAAATGTAAAACAGGCTCAGACTGTGCAATGATAGCAATGATCGGAGATGATCCAGAGGATTATCTGGCATGTGATTAAGAAAGAAACAAAACGGACCGGTGATATGATTAATTCAAGAAAACTGTTTGATGACTCGGAAAAGGCTCATCCAATCACAGAAGACGAGATGATCAAGATTGAAAAAATCCATGGAACGTTATTGCTGATTGGTGCGGAAGATGATGTGTTGTGGGATACTGCAAAATATATCCGCCGAATGAAACAGCGAATGGAAGAACACCCTCATACATGCAGATTAGAGTTTGTAATTTATGAGCATGGAACCCATTTCGTTTTTCCAGATAGCATGCTAAAGACAATGCTCCCGGTTGGCTCCGGACTCTTTGTGAAACTGGCATTTCAGGCAGCAAGAAAATATCCGGAAGAATGTCGCAGTGCACGTCTGGATATTGACCAGCGGGTAAGAAATGCTGTTGCAAAATGGAAAAGAGTAGATAGATAAAAGATAAAGAAAATCTAAGCAGCAGACTTGACAAATTCCTGTAATGAGTTAAAATATAACAGTGCTATATAGCACTGTTATATTTTTGAAAAGAACTTTAGAGGATACGAAAAGAATGTCGACAAAAGCAGAAGATACACAAAAAAATATATTAAATACAGCCAGAAAACATTTCCTGAAAGATGGTCTGACCGGAGCATCTTTAAGAAACATTGTAAAAGATGCTGGACTTACTACTGGTGCATTTTACAAATATTATCCGACGAAAGAGGCACTTTTTGATGCACTGACAGATCCCTATATGGAACATATTTATCAGATTTATGACCAGATCGTTGAGGCGTTTGAAAAGCTATCAGCCAGTGATCAGACAAGGAATATGTCGGATACATCCAGTGATGGGATGGAACAGATGGTTGATTATATCTATGATCATTATGATAATTTTAGATTATTGTTGAAATGCGGAGACAGTGGAAAATTTGAATTATTTATACACAATATGGTGGATCGGGAAATGAAGTCCAGTCTGAAATATATGGAAAAAATGAAGGAGGCCGGTGTAGAAATACCGGTTGTAGAGGAAAGCCTTATGCACATGATCTATTCGGGATTTTTTTCATCAGTATTTCAGATCATTGAGCATGATATAGACAGGGAGACTGCAAAGAAAAATGTGCATCAACTGAAAGAATTTAATACAGGTGGCTGGGAACGATTGTGGAATATTGAATTTCCGGTATAACTGATACAGGTGGCTAATGCCAGTAAGCCACCTATTTTATTACATGCGAGTTAGAAAGAACTAACGAAAGGAACAACAATAAAATCAAAGTAAGGAGTGAACAGATGTGAAAGAAAAAAAGAAGTCGGCAGTCAGCTGGATCCTGACATGGGCCGGACAAAAAAGAATTGCCTATGTATGGAGTGTGTTACTTGCAATCGGAAATGTGATTTTTAAGATTTTGCCGTATTTTATTATTGCAGATGTAGTAAAGCTGTTTTTAAATGGTGAAAAGGAGTTTGAAATATATCTTGCAAAAGCGGTTCTGATTGCATTATCGTTTATCATTGCAGAACTGCTTCATTCACTTTCGACAGCATTGTCACATAAAGCAACGTTTGCAGTACTTGCAAATATAAGAAAATCCTGCTGTGACAAGCTGGCGCGGGTACCTCTTGGATATGTGAAAGACACACCTTCCGGTACATTTAAAAATATTATGGTGGAAAGAATCGACAGTATCGAGACAACACTGGCGCATATTGTCCCGGAATTCACGTCCAATCTGCTGGCACCGATTGTGATTTTGATTTATTTCTTCCTGACAGACTGGAGACTGGCACTCTGGTCATTGGTGCCGGTTATAGTGGGATTTCTTTCCTATTTTGGAATGATGCTGGATTATAAACCAAGCTTCGAGAGAACGGTTCAGACAACAAAAGATCTGAATGATGCGGCAGTGGAATATATTGACGGAATCGAAGTGATCAAGGCATTTGGAAAGACAGAAAGTTCTTATGCAAAATTTACAAAGGCGGCTATGGCTTATGCAGATTCCTTTATTTCCTGGATGAAACGGTGCTCGATCTTTCATGGACTGATGATGGTGGTCACACCTTATACGCTTCTTACGGTATTGCCGTTTGGGGCACATTATGTAGCCAATGGAACACTTACGATTTCAGATTTTGTCATCTGCATTATTTTATCACTTGGAATCGTTGGACCGTTGATCACAGTGGGTTCCTATACAGATGATCTTGGCAAGATCGGAGTGATTGTTGGTGAAGTGGCAGGAATTCTGGAACAGCCGGAGCTTGAACGTCCAGAGAAAAGTAAAAGTGTTCCAAAAGATAACTCCGTTACTCTTGAAAATGTCAGGTTTGGTTATCACGACAAAGAGATTCTGCATGGAGTAACTATGGAGCTGAAAGCAGGAACGGTAAATGCAATCGTAGGACCTTCCGGAAGCGGCAAGTCAACCATTGCAAAGCTGATTGCATCTCTGTGGGATGCGGATTCCGGAAGTATCAAAATCGGCGGAGTTGATGTAAAAGAAATGGCACTTACAGATTTTAACCGGAAAATTGCATATGTTGCACAGGACAATTATCTGTTTAATGAAACGGTCCGTGAAAATATCAGACAGGGAAATCCGAATGCTACAGATGAACAGGTTGTTGAGGTGACAAAGAAAAGTGGATGCTATGAATTTATCATGCAGTTGGAGAATGGATTTGATACGGTTGTAGGAGGTGCAGGAGGACATCTGTCAGGTGGCGAGAGGCAGCGTATCTCCATTGCAAGAGCAATGTTAAAGGATGCTCCGATCGTGATCCTTGATGAGGCAACTGCCTACACAGATCCGGAAAATGAGGCAATTCTGCAGAATTCTATCGCAAAACTGGTAGCAGGGAAGACCCTGATCGTAATAGCACACAGACTTTCTACTGTTAAGGACAGTGACCAGATCTTTGTTGTAAATGATGGAAATGTAACAGCACATGGCACACATGAGGAACTTCTGGTGTCATGCCCGCTTTATAAGGAAATGTGGAATGCCCATATTTCTGTAAAAGATACGGTGAAGGAGGGAGAATGATATGTTTGGAATTCTGGCAAAATTCTTTCGTTTTTCAGGCAGGGAAAATGGCAATAAATTTAAACTGTCGATAGTGATCGGACTCATAGAGGCTCTTGCCTCAGCAATGAAGATTCCGGCTATTATGTACATACTGATTGGTCTGCTGAGTGGGAAATCGACAGGAAAATATATTGGAGGCTCCGTTGCGATTATGGTTCTTGCAATTGTAGTCGACGTAATCTGCAAGAGATACTCTACAGTGCTTCAGACAGAGGGAGGATATAATGCAAGTGCTTTTATGAGAATCAAGATTGCAGAACATCTGCGATATCTGCCGATGGGGTATTTCAATTCCAATAGTATCGGGGAAATTTCTTCCATTACAACCAATACAATGGAAATACTTGGCGATGTGGCTGCGAGAGTGGTTATGCTGACAATGCAGGGAATTCTGGAAACATCAATGATCATTCTTATGCTGTTTATTTTTGACTGGAGAATCGGACTGATCGCTGCAGCAGGAGTACTTATTTTCTTTGGGGTCAATTCTGTGATGCAGAATGCGGGTAAAAAAGATTCAGAGCAAAAAGTGGTATGCGATACGGAGCTTGTAAACCAGATCATGGAGTATCTGCAGGGAATATCAGAAGTTAAATCATATAACTTGCTTGGGAAACAGGCGAAAAGATTAAATGATGCAAATGAAGCATGTGAAAAGATCAATACAAAGATGGAAATGCTGTTTGTGCCCTATCATTTTCTGCAAAGTGTGATAACCAAAATTACAGGTGCTGTGATCGTGGCTTGCAGTGCATATTTTTATATTAATGGAACTATGAGTGCGGTCTATGCGATCGGTATGACAATTTCAGCATTTATGCTTTATGCCAGTCTGGAATGTGCAGGAAATTATTCATCTCTTTTACATGTGGTAAGCGTATGTGTAGATAAAGCAAATGCAATATTGGAACTGGATACCATGGATATCGACGGTAAAGAAATACAGCCGGAAAATTACGATATCAGACTTTCTAATGTTTCGTTTTCTTATGACAAACGGAAGATCATTGATGATATATCGCTCTCTATTCCGCAGAAAACGACGACAGCAATCGTTGGACCATCTGGTGGAGGAAAATCAACACTTTGCAATCTGATTGCCAGATTCTGGGATGTGGATTCCGGGGAAGTGACACTTGGAGGTGTGAATGTAAAAGACTACAGTATGAACAGTCTGATGCGTAATTTTTCATTTGTATTTCAGTCGGTGTATTTGTTTGCAGATACCATTGAGAATAATATTAAATTCGGACGTCAGGATGCAAGCCATGAGGAAGTGGTGGAAGCGGCAAAAAAAGCGTGCTGTCACGATTTTATCAGCAAACTTCCTGATGGATACAACACAGTGATCGGAGAAGGCGGAGCCACAATTTCCGGTGGTGAGAAGCAGCGTATTTCAATAGCCAGAGCAATCATGAAGGACGCACCAATTGTTATATTAGATGAGGCAACAGCCAATGTTGATCCGGAGAATGAAAAGGAACTGATGGATGCAGTAGATGCACTTACAAAGGAAAAAACGATTATTATGATTGCCCACAGATTAAAAACGGTCAGACATGCAGACCAGATTGTGGTTATTGACAAAGGAAGAATTGTGCAGCAGGGAACACATGAGCAATTAATGAAACAGGAAGGTATTTATAAGAGATTTGTGGATGCAAGGCAGCAGGCGGTAAGCTGGAAACTGGCGCACAAATAATTAGCATTCACCTCTTGATGATGGAAGACGGTCATTGCAGTTTATCCAACAATCTTAGCAAAAATGCAATCAGGCCATTTACTGTTACAGTTGGAACATTTTTTCCGCCATAATATAAAAAATGGTGGCATTTCGTATTTGCTGAAGGTACATGAAAGTGTTCTCCTGTTAAATAATATTCTGTAAGTTATTTTCTATAGATGTCCGCTGATAGTAGGTATCTATGATATCCTGTAAAGTAATTGTATTCATTTTTTCTTCGGCATCCTTTTGAATTTCATTGTAAAATCCCTGCAAAGATAACTGAATGTTAATGCCAACGCCACACTCTGGATTGGTATGAGTATCTAAATGAAGCAAAGGTTTATCACCTTCAACTGCTTTATAAATATCCAGCAATGTAATCTGTTCTGCTGGTTTTGAAAGAGAAGGACGGGCATGTCCGGCTACACTGGTCATAAGTTCCGCTTTTTTTAGTTTTAACATAAGCTGGCGCACAAAGCCGGGATTTGTATGGACACTTTCTGCAATTGAGGCACTGGAGAGGGATTTTTCCTGGTTGATAGCAATCAGAACCATCACATGAACAGTATCACTTAATTTCGTTGAGTATTTCATGATAAGAAGCTCCTTGTAGTATGATATAATAATCTTGTTTTCACGTTTTTGGGGTGAAAATATTTTTGGTTTGCTTAAAACATCCTAAGTTCTCAACAGTTCTTTTAAATGTGTTGATAAACTGTGCACTTTTTGTGTTTTGATGATTGTAAATAATATAATTACAACTATAATGGGAATTAAAGGAAAAGTCAACACAGTAATGAAACTTATGGCAAAGGAGAACTTATGGAATACAAAAATCAAACGGAAAATCGTGCATTTCAGGAAATGTTGCAGGCGTCAGTAAAACGGCTGCAAAATCGTTCTGGAGAGGATATTGCTGCAAAAAGTGGGACTGTTTTTCATAGCAGTCGAAATATGCTTGAGGTACAGAGTTTTCATGAAGTGATTGAAATTCAACTCCCTGAGTTTCGTATTAACTCAGATATGGATGAATGGCATTATCTGACATTGCTGCATTATCTGGATATGGCCGATGGAACAGAAGGTTCACAGAAGCTCATTACTTTTGGTAACCTGAAAGATGGATTGATTCGAGGAACCAGGTTTGACCGGACTGCAGAGCAGAAACTGGAAAAGCTTTTGCAGGATAAAGATCCTGAGAAAATTCAGAAAGCATGTAAAAACCTGGGTGCAGAATTCACAGAGACAAAGGCGGATCTGTGTGCTGTTTTTCCAGTTCTGCCAAGATATCCGGTAACCTTAAAGATATGGTTTGCAGATGAAGAATTTCCTGTATCTGGCAAAATATTTCTTCAGGATCATGCCGATCATTATCTGAGTGTAGAAGATGCGGTAACAGTTGGAGAAATTTTGCTGCAAAAATTATCGGAAGCATTTTCTTCCCTCTGATCATGGATCAGAAAACTTTCCAGCCCGGCTTTGATAAATTTGTCAATGGTTGTCTGAATCTGTTTCCAGTCATTACAGTGGTTGCGGAGCATCAGTCTGTTGATGGAAAGGCAGCCATTCATTTGAAAATAAAAAACCGATTCTGCCTGTTCAAAGGTCAGGAGGCTGTGTGACATAAGCCAGGTCACATAGCCTTCTTTTGTATTTTCTGCTATTTTTTCCAGAAGGATGGGAGCTATCGTGTCATCCAGGAACAGTGCCCTGTACTGTGATTCCATTTGAATTTTCTGACAGAATGGATAAGAACAGCTTTTTTTATTAGGACAGAATAAATGATCTACAGTTGTTAACATATCCTGAGTCATATCATCAAAAATATCTGTTAATACATCATGGATATCGTAGTAATGAAGATAAAAAGTGCCACGGTTGATTTCAGCATTTTTGCAGATCTCAGTAACTGTAATTTTCGTAAAACTTTTCTGCGTTAACAATTCTAAGAACGTATCTTTTATGGTTTGCCGGGTATAGCGGGTACGGCGATCTTGTTTTCTGGTTTTTTCTGACATTATATACTCCTGTATTATTTGGTATCGTATGATTCCTCAACAATTTTTCTGATGTGTTGAGTAGCCATACAAATCTCAAAGATTGATTATTGTAATTTATATAGTAACAACTATAATGGGGTTTAAAGAAAAAGTCAACAGATTGTTCAGAATATTAGGAGGAAAAACATGGGACATGTAATTGCAATATCAGGAAAAGGCGGCGTAGGAAAAACAACCCTTTGCGGATTATTGATCCAGTATTTGTGTGAAAGTGGGAAACGTCCGGTTCTGGCCGTGGATGCAGATGCAAATGCCAATTTAAATGAAGTGCTTGGTGTGGAGCCGGAGATCACACTTGGAGAGCTGAGAGAAGAAATTGAGCGGGCAGGCGTAGACCCACGATATCAGATCCCATCCGGTATGACGAAGCAGGCATATCTGGAAATGCGTCTTTCTGATGCGATTGCGGAAGAAGATGATTATGATCTGATGGTAATGGGTCGAACCCAGGGACAGGGCTGTTATTGCTTTGTAAATGGTCTTGTACAGACCCAGGTTCAGAAACTGCAAAGCCATTATCCATATATTGTGGTTGATAACGAAGCGGGTATGGAACACATCAGCAGAGGAATCCTGCCAATGATGGAAGTTGCGATTCTTGTGAGTGACTGTTCCAGAAGAGGTGTTCAGGCAGCCGGACGTATTGCAAAGCTGATGAATGAGTTAAACTTTAAACCACAGAAAACTGGATTAATCGTGAATCGTGTTCCAGATGGAAAACTGGATGCCGGAACTCTGGAAGAAATCCGAAATCAGGGACTGGAACTGTTAGGGGTTGTACCACATGATGACCAGGTATATCAGTATGACTGTGATGGAAAGCCGATCATACGGCTTCCGAAAGATTCTCCTGTAAGAAGTGCACTGGGAGAAATCGTAAAGAAGTTAGGATTGTGAGTTGGAGGATTGAAAGTTTGAAGATTGAGTAAACAGAAATATTATCTGATTTGGTATAACCAATTGCAAAGAAAGGAAAATCCTCATGAAAAATCATTGGACAGAAATAGAAAAATATTTAGAAGACCAGAAGATAGCGCAGGAACTGATTGGAGAACTGAGAGATTTTCACATGCGTTATGAGGTAAAGGATCAGGTAAAGGAACGGGTAGAAAAACCGGATATTCTATTTTATGGGAAAAAAATTCTGGAAATGTCAATAGCAGCGCTTCTTCAGGGAGATAACCTGTTACTTTCCGGTGCGAAAGCTACAGGAAAAAATGTACTATGTGAGACACTGGCATGGATATTCGGAAGACCGGAATATGATATTTCTTTTCATGTAAATACAGACAGTGCCGATCTGATTGGAACGGATACCTTTATAAATAATGAGGTTCGCCTTCGGAAAGGCCCCATCTACCAATGCGCGGAATTTGGAGGATTTGGAATCCTGGACGAAATCAATATGGCAAAAAATGATGCGGTCTCTGTACTGCATGCCACACTGGATCATCGGCGCAGAATTGATATTCCAGGATATAACAGGTTTTTACTTCATCCGGCAACACGATTTATCGGCACGATGAATTATGGTTACGCAGGTACCAGAGAGCTAAATGAAGCATTGGTTTCAAGGTTTATGGTAATTGATATGCCTGAAATGGATGAGGATAGTGTTCTTTTTGTATTAAGACAACATTTTCCAGATGGGAAAAAAAGTGCACTGAAAGCTTTTGCAGGACTGTTTCTGGATTTGCAGATCAAAGCTTATCATGGAGAAATCTCAACAAAATCTCTTGACCTGAGAGGATTGGTTTCTGCTGTAAAAGCCACAAGAAGCGGACTTTCTCCAATTGATGCAATCCAGATGGGAATCATAAATAAAAGTTTTGATGTATTTGAAAAAGAAATCGTAGAAGATGTGGTTTCTACAAGAATCCCATCTTCCTGGACCGGAAAAGACATATGGGGGTAAACTTGTATGGAGGATGTCAGATGGCCGGCGGAACAACTGGAAGAACATCGTCTGGAAATCAGCAATCGTATCAGAAATCTTTTTTGGACAGTCAGTGGTGATTATGATACGGAATTTGAACCAGACACAGAAAAATATGTTTATTCAAAACAAACGGTTCTGTATGAGGCAGTGAAGCAGGGTGCCTTTGCACGATATTTTGATCAGAAGAAACTTGGCATGTATTTGATGAAAAAAATACATTTTTCTGCTGGAGAAGATATGCTTTTGCCTCTTGCTGGATTATGCATGGATGCTGCAGTGAATCGTTTTATCATTCGAGAACGTTTGGGAACAAAGGAAATCAGAGAACAGGCATTCGGAGAATTGGAAAAGGCCGAGGAAGAGCAGATATCAGATAATGCTGGAACAGACCTGATTCACAGGATTAGGCTTCTGTATATAAGGCATGTTCTGAAGAACACAGACGATGAGGGAATGGATCCGCAGGCAGAGATTGCATTGTACAAGATTCTTTCTCTGAAGGATGCAGAAAATACGGAAGATGTCATAAACGTGATAGATGAGATTTATAATCATGTTCTGGATCCCTCTTTTGAAAAAAAGAATGGAAATCTGGAGAAGATTCTGAATTTACCGGATATGGCATTGGCCAATGACGCGTGGCAGAAATGCATGACAGATGAACAGATGGAAGACATCATTCAAAAATATCTTTCTAATATCAAAAAAAAGATGATGAGTCTGGATATCAGAAACCAAAAGAAAAAAAGATTTTATTTCTCTCCGGAAAATGAAGAAGTTCCGGAAAGCTCGGAGAATATAAATCCACAGGCAGTGAGACGGATACGGGAATATGTGGAACTGAATTACGGAAAATCGTATCTAAGTGAATCGGAGCAGGCCAGAGTCAACCGGAAATTTTGTACAGGAATCCATAAAAACAGTATCCTGTATCTTACAGATGGAATTTTACAGAACCCTGTGATAAAAAATAATCAATACCGTTTTTCTCAGCTGCAGTTTGAAAAAAATAAAGCCTATTATGGAAATAATCACTGGATCATCAAAAGAAATATTTCTGTGTTGGCAGAGTCACTGAAACGGGCACTTATAATCCGAAAGGATGATTTTGTCAGCAGATCTGATGCAGGGCAGCTTGTTCCTGAAAGGTTATGGAAAATTGGAAGAACAGACGATGACAAGTTATTTAATAGAAAAAAGAGATCAGAAGATTCTGAGTTTGTAATAGACATCCTGATTGATTCCAGTGGTTCCCAGGCTGGCAGACAGGCTCAGGTAGCGGCGCAGGGATATATTATCAGTGAAGCATTAAGCCAGGCAGGAATTCCTCATCGGGTGACAGGATACTGTGCTTTCTGGGGATATACAGTACTTCAGAGATTTCGGGATTATGAAGATCCAAGGGAAACAAATGAAAGAATCTTTCAATTTCGTGCATATGCCAATAACAGAGATGGGCTTGCACTGAAAACAGTCGGTTCCTCTCTCATGGAGCGACCGGAAAAAAATAAGATTTTAATCGTATTAAGTGATGGAAAACCCTGTGATATGAGCATACAACGACCAGGAACCCGCCAGCCCAAGATCTATGACGGAGAAGGAGCTGTGAAAGATACTGCATATGAGGTGCGTCGAGCCAGAAATCAGGGAATTTTCGTAATTGGTATTTTTGTAGGGAATGAAGAAGAACTCTCCGTGGAAAAGAGAATCTATGGAAAAGATTTTGCCTATATTCGTAATATCAGCAATTTTTCCCGTATAGTAGGAACTTTTTTGCGAAGACAAATTGATATGGAATGAAAATGGAGGAATCACTATGGGTAAAATTGAATTTTCCAATTGTCAGGATGTAAGAAATCAGAAAAAGATACAGGAATTAGACTGTCCACGCTGTCATGAACCGGGAGGCATTGAAGCCTTTGTGAAAGACGGGATACTTGCAGAGGACGGAGTATGTGATAACTGCGGATATATTCTTCCAGAAGGAACAGAACTGGAGGAAGTGGAGTAAGACAGTTTGAAGCATGGCTATATGTAATACATATTATTTAGAAAAAAAAGGAGCAAATGTAGAGATGAAAATAGCAGTTTGTGGAAAAGGTGGATGTGGAAAAAGTACAGTAACCAGTCTTTTGGCTAAGGCTTTAGCCAGACGAGGAAAAGAAATTTTGGTAATTGATTCCGATGAATCTAATTATGGTCTACACCGACAGCTGGGTATGAAGCTTCCCAGAGATTTTACAGACTATTTCGGTGGTAAGCAAAATGTTTTAAATGATATGATGTTATCAAAATTTACTCATCAGTTTTTTGAGGAAACCTGGACTATAGATGATATACCGGAAGATTATTATAGTCTGAAGGACGGTGTAAAACTGATGACCAGTGGAAAAATCCATCAAGCAAATGAAGGGTGTTCTTGTGCTATGGGAACTGTTATGACTCAATTTATCCAAAATCTCAGGCTTACAGAAGACCAATTTGCGCTAATGGATATGGAGGCTGGTATTGAACATTTTGGACGTGGAATTGATAACGGTGTAGATTTGATATTGATAATCATAGATCCATCCTATGAATCCCTGCAGCTTTCCAAAAAAATCGGGGAATTATCGGAAAGTATTCGAAAACCATTTTATTACGTTCTCAATAAAGTAACAAAAGAGAATCAGGAAATGATGTATGAAGCTGTATGGAATTCAAGTCGAGTCGCTGCGTCTCTTAGTGCGGATTCTAGTATTATGGGAGAGGGACTGATGGGGAAAGAACTATCAGAAAAACCAGATGCTATTGAAAACCTAACAGAATTTCTACTTTCTATTTAATATGGATATATGATAAAAGAAAACCAGATTATACAGCTGTAATTTGTAAAATTAGATCCGCTTGATGCAAGAAAAAAGCAGTGATATACTGAAATAAAAGATATTTATAAAATAATAAAAACCTGGAACTAAATTGTGTGATTGAACAGTTACAAAGAATGCAATTTTTGCGGAGGGTATAGGATGATACAGATTGCAGTTGTGGAAGATGAAGAAATTTACGTAAAACAATTAACAGAGTATATCCGGAAATATCAAACGGAAAGGGGAAGATCAATAAAGGTTACAGTATTTGGTGATGGAGAAGATATCACAGAGAATTACAGTGGCGGTTTTGACATTATTCTGATGGATATCCAAATGCAGTTTATGGATGGTATGACAGCAGCAGAAAAAATCCGTCAGATGGATCAGAAAGTAATTATCATGTTTATCACAAATATGATCCAATATGCAGTACGTGGATATGAAGTTGATGCAATGGATTATGTAGTAAAACCAGTTGAGTATTTTTCTTTTTCGCAGAAACTGGATAAAGCAATTGGACGTATTCGTTCTGAAGCAAAGGAATTTCTTATGATTACGATTGGAGAAGGAATCGTAAAAACAGATATAGCAGATATCTATTTTATTGAAGGACAGGGACATAATGCAGTTTTTCATACTTTAAGAGGGGATTACAGTTCCAGAGTTACGTTAAAGGAACTGGAAGAAAAATTGATAGTTCATAATTTCTTCCGGTGCGCCAAGGGGTATCTGGTAAACATGAATCATGTAGAAGGCATTGTTGGTTCTGACTGTGTGATTCATAGTGTACATATACCAGTCAGCAGAACTAGAAAAAAGGAATTTATGAATAAACTTTTGCAAAATCTGAACATGGATTAATTTTGTTGGGCGGATAACGGAGGAAGTTATGTTATACCAGGATATTCCAAGAATTTATACAGCAATTGCGGAGTGGGGAGCGTGTCTGGTTTATCTCTATATGTTGAAAAGAGAAAAAATGAAATCTGCACATTTTCTTATTGGTGTGTTGCTTATGCTGGCATTGCAGTGTGCTTTTCTGGTTGCGACAGGTAATGTATCAGAGGTTTTATGGATTCCCTGTATGATTATTGCTGTTGCTATAATGTATGTATTTCTTATGGTTGGAGGAAGCATGAAACCTCTTGGGGCAGGATATTGCTGTGCCAGAGCATTTGTGTTGGCAGAGTTTGTTGCTTCTCTGCAGTGGCAGATTGTATCTATTGTACAGGTGAGAGGAATTCAAAGTTTCTGGACTGAAATTTTGATTACGATTATAATTTTCGGTGGTTGTTTTGTCATTGATATTTATCTGGAAAGGGATTATCTGAAACAGGATTATCTTCAGCAGATGACTGTAAAAGAAGTTGTAGCAGCAGCAATCATGGCAGTTACAATCTTTGCGTTCAGTAATCTGAGTTTTTTGAGTGAAAATGTACCATTTGCAAGCAAAGAACGTGCAGATATTTTTTCTATGAGAACCCTGATTGATTTTGGAGGAATTGCAATCCTGCATGCTTATCAGAGCAGGATTAGTGAGTATATTGCCGAAAAAGAACTTTCAGCAATGAATGTGATCCTGAAAAGTCAATATGAGCAGTATCGAAATTATCAGGACAGTCTGAATCTCATACAGATGAAATATCATGACTTGAAGCATCAGATCACAGCACTTCGTACAGAATCAGACGAAGAAAAACGTAAAAAATGGATTGATGCAATGGAGGAAGAAGTCTCTGCCTTTGAAAATATGAGCAAAACAGGTAATCAGGTGCTGGATACAATTCTTGCAGCTAAAATTTTTCATTGTCGAAAAAATTATATACAGATTACCTGTGTAGCGGATGGTAAGTTACTGGATTTTATACATGTAACAGATTTGTGTTCCATTTTTGGAAATGCATTGGATAATGCAATTGAACATGTAATTATGATACCGGAAGTGGAAAAAAGACTGATTCATCTGACGGTATCTGCAAAAAAGAGTTTTGTTTTTATTAAAATAGAAAATTATTGTGAAGATAAAATTCAGAAAAATGAAAATGATCTGATTACAACAACAAAAGTAGATCGACAAAACCATGGATTTGGATTAAAAAGCATTCGTACTGCTGTGGAGAAATATAATGGTTCTGTGGATTTTGGAGTGGATCAGAACTGGTTTGAATTAAAGATTCTTTTACCCAGAGTAATGTAAAGCTCTGGGTATTTTTTTGCATTTCATGCCATATTTTTGCATGTTGTGCCAAAACCGGCATGATGAAAAAGATATGATATAGTAAGGTCAACAGGAAACAGTTCCTGAAATTACAGGACAGATAAAAAGGAGGAGAAGAGAATGATCAGTGTTGAAATGGAAGACGTCCTGGCGGTATTACAATTATGCAAACCGTATATTATCGGTATTATTGCTGCACTTGTAATTGGAATCGTAATTATGACCGCATGCCGCAGGATGTCCAGGGACAAAAGATTTCTGATAAGAAGGGAAGCTGCGATCGCAATGGTTCTTGCAGTTGTTGTCTGCGTGAATATGATCTGTTTTGGACCAATGGCTACGTTGATTGGACTTGCAACGGGAAATGGAACTTTAAGCGATGAAACAAATGAAGAAGCTGCGGAAGTGGCAGAAGAAATTATGGAAGACGGAATTGTTCTTCTGAAGAATGAAAGCCTGCTTCCTTTAAATGAAACAAATAAACTGAATATTTTTGGCTGGGAATCTATCAATCCGGCTTACGGAGGAGCTGGTTCCGGTGGAATTAATGATTTGTATGATATTGTCAGTCTGAATCAGGGACTTGAAAATGCCGGATTTTCTATTAACCAGGAACTGGTTGATTTTTATAACAATTATGGTGCAGATAATCCGGAAATGTCTATCCAGAAACAGAGCTGGACATTACCGGAGCCACCTGTAGATACGTATAGTGATGAGCTTATTAAAGGTGCGAAAGAGTATTCTGATGTGGCAGTTGTGGTTCTTTCCAGAAAAGCAGGTGAAGGTCATAATGATATTCCTATGGATGTAAAAAAAGCAGCCTATGATAATAATTCAGATGAATATGATGATTTCCCTGAGGGAGAGCATTATTTACAGCTTTCACAAACTGAGAGAGATATGGTGGATATGGTTTGCTCAAACTTTGATAATGTGATTGTGATTTATAATGGAGCAAATCAGTTTGAACTTGGTTTTGCAGATGAATATCCTCAGATTAAATCTGTTGTATGGTGCCCTGGAACGGGAAATGTGGGATTTAATGCACTTGGTAAAGTATTTTCAGGTGAAGTCAATCCTTCCGGAAAAACACCGGATACGTTTATTTACGACATGACAACTGCTCCATGGTGGAACAATGGAGAAAAGATTGAATATACCAACCTGGTAGATATGGCAGTTGAAGGAATGAATGCAGGATCTCCGCAGGTATACGCTCCAGCATTTACAAACTATGTAGAAGGAATCTATGTAGGGTACAAGTATTACGAAACAGCAGCACAGGAAGGCTTTATCGATTACGATAAAACAGTACAGTATCCATTTGGATATGGACTGAGTTATACAGAATTTGAACAGAAGATGGGTGAACTGGAAGAAAAAGACGGGCAGATTTCTGTAGATGTAGAAGTAACTAATACCGGAGATGTTGCAGGAAAAGATGTAGTAGAAGTGTATTACAATCCACCGTATACGAATGGCGGGATCGAGAAAGCTTCTGCAAATCTGATTGAGTTTGCAAAAACAGACCTGCTTCAGCCAGGAGATTCTCAGACAGTCACAGTTACATTTGATGTAGAAGATATGGCATCTTATGATGAGAATGACGCAGAAGCGTATGTCCTCGAAAAAGGAGATTATGTGATTTCTATTAACAGGGATTCACATACCGTTTTAGACCAGAAAACTTATACCGTAGATGACACTGTGGTATATGCAGGCGAAAATAAGAGAGCAACTGATGACACTGCAGCAACAAATGTATTTGAAGAAGCAAAAGGAGATGTGACATATCTGTCACGTGCAGATCATTTTGCAAATTATGAAGAGGCAACAGCTGCACCAGCATCTACAGAACTCGGAGAACCATATGTTTCAGAATATCATCTGAACAGTAATTTTGATAAAACTACATATCTCAATGATGACGATGTAATGCCAACAACAGGGGCAGATAATGGACTTACATTAGCTGATATGCGAGATGCGGATTATGACGATCCGCGGTGGGAAGAACTTCTGGATCAGCTTTCTGTTGACGAAATGGCAAATATGATCGCAATGGCTGGTTATCAGACAGCAGCCATGGATTCTGTTGGAAAAGTGGCTACACTTGATTTCGATGGACCGGCAGCAATTAATAACAACTTTACAGGAGTTGGTTCTATTGGTTTTCCGATTGAAGTTGTAATTGCTTCCACATGGAACAAAGAACTTGCACAGGCCTGGGGTGAATGTATGGGCAAGATCAGTCAGGAAATGGGTGCAGAGGGCTGGTATGCACCAGGTATGAATACTCATAGAACTGCATTTGGAGCAAGAAACTATGAATATTTTTCAGAAGATGGAGTTCTTGCAGGAAATATGGGTGCAAATGCAGTAGAAGGTGCAAGAAAATATGGAGTTTATTCTTACATTAAGCATTTCGCACTGTATGAGGGAAATGCAAAGATGGTAAGTGTCTGGTCAAATGAGCAGGCAATCCGGGAAATCTATCTGAAACCATTTGAAGTCTCTGTAAAACAGGGAGGCGCAAATGCGGTTATGGTTTCCTGGAGTTTCCTTGGAGATAAATGGACTGGGGAATGCAGTAATCTTATGAACACAGTTCTCAGAGATGAATGGGGCTTCAGGGGAATGGCACTTACAGACTTCTTCCGAAACAATGGTCATGGATTTATGAATGCAGATGCAGCTTTGGCGAATGGGGTAGATGCAATGCTGTCCACATTCAACGGAGAAGAGAACAATGTAGCCAATCCAGAGCATCCAACATCTGTACTTCAGATGAGAAATGCCTGCAAAAATGTCATGTATACAGTTGTAAGCAGCTGGGCTTATGATGGAGAACACGAAAAAACAGGTATGGAAAACTGGAAAAAAGCAGGAATTGGTATCGACATTGTAATAGCACTTTTCATGGCAGGAATGGAAGTACTGGTAATCAGGGGATATAAGAAAAGAAAGAATGCTGAATAAGGATGAAAGTGGGATGGAAAACAGTTATGAAACAGCAAAAATTGGTTGAAAAGATGACAATTGAAGAAAAGGCAGCGATACTCAGTGGAAAAACTGTCTGGCAGACCAGAGAAATTGACAGGCTTTCCATCCCGTCCATTTTTCTTTCAGATGGACCGCATGGAATCAGAAAACAGGCAGGAGCAGGAGACCATCTGGGACTGAATGCATCCTTGAATGCAACTTGTTTTCCCACAGCAGCGACGATAGCAAACAGCTGGAATCAGGATCTGGGGGAAGAGATTGGACAGGCTCTTGGAGAGGAAGCAGCAAGTATGGATGTAAATATCCTGCTTGGTCCGGGATTAAATATTAAAAGAAGCCCATTATGCGGAAGAAATTTTGAATATTTTTCAGAAGATCCATATCTTTCCGGGAAGATGGCAGCGTCATATATTCGTGGAATACAGAGTAAAGGCGTTTATGCCTGCCCGAAGCATCTGGCGGTTAACAGTCAGGAACTTCGGAGAATGGCAATGGACGCAGTTGTTGACGAACGGACATTAAGAGAAATTTATCTGACCGGTTTTGAGATAGCTGTTAAAGAAGGACACGCAAAAGCAATCATGAGCAGTTACAACCAGATTAATGGGATTTATGCTAATGAGGACAAACATCTTTTGACAGATATCCTGCGCAAAGAATGGGGATTTGATGGAATTGTAGTAACAGACTGGGGCGGAAGCAATGACCATGTGAAAGGTGTTGCTGCCGGCTCAAATCTGGAGATGCCGTCCTGTGGGTACGATTCTGCAAGAGAAGTGATTGCTGCTGTCCAAAGTGGAAAGCTGAAGGAAGCGGATTTGGATGAAAGAGTTGGAGAATTGGTGGATGCAGTGATGGAACTGACATCAGGGAAGAAGCTTTCAAATAAAAACTTTGACAGAAACGCACATCATCAACTGGCAAGGAAAGCAGCAGCGGAAAGTATGATTCTTCTGAAAAATGAAAAACAGATTCTTCCGCTGGATACCCAAAAATCCATCGCTGTTATTGGGGATTTTGCTTTTTCACCCAGATATCAGGGGGCAGGATCTTCTATGGTCAATCCAACAAAAGTAGAAGATATATCATCGATTTTGCAGCAATATGATCTGAATATTCTGGGAATGACAAGAGGCTATCATAGAAATGGAGATGTAGATGAGAATGATAGAAAGTTTGCATTAAATTTGTCTATGAATGCGGATATTGTGATTTTCTGCTTTGGTCTTGATGAGATCAGTGAATCAGAAGGACTGGACAGAACCCATATGCGTATTCCACAGGATCAGATCGATCTTCTGCAGGATATTAGTAAGGTGAATGAAAATGTTATTGGAATACTTAGTGCTGGATCAGCGATAGAAATGCCATGGCACACCTGCTGCAAAGCGATTTTGCATGGCTATCTGAATGGACAGGCAGGCGCTTCTGCAACATTGGATATTCTGACCGGAAAGGTGAACCCATCAGGAAGACTGGCAGAAACATATCCCATATCCTATGAGCAGACACCGGCATTCCGATATTATCCAAGTAATGAGAAAACATCGGAATACCGAGAGAGTGTTTATGTGGGATATCGCTATTATGATACTTCAAAAGTCCGAGTACAATATCCATTTGGCTTTGGGCTTTCCTATACGGAATTTACATATTCTGATCTTATCATAGAAGAGGATGGAATCAAAGTTTCGGTTACCAATACAGGTGACAGAGACGGTGCTGAGGTTGTTCAGATGTATGTAGGACTTCCTAATGCAATCGTGTTCCGACCGGAAAAAGAACTGAAAGGTTTTGCAAAAGTTTATCTAAAGGTAGGAGAAAGCAGACAGCTCAGGATTCCGTTTGATGATAAGACATTCCGTTATTGGAATATAAAAACGGGACAGTGGGAAATAGAAACAGGAACTTATCAGATTATGGTAGGGGCCAGTGTTGCAGATATTCGTTTAACAGGTATGACTGAGAGAACAGGAAATAGTAAAGGGTATCCGTATAATCCGGCAAAAATGCCTTACTATTATACAGGAATCGTGCAGAAAATATCAGATGAGGAATTTCGTGAACTTCTTGGTCATGAGATACCGAACAGAAGATGGAGTGGAAATCTGGAAATCAATGATGCAATTTGTCAGATGTATTATGCAAAAAGCCGACTTGCAAGACTGATATATAGATGTCTCACAAAAATGAAAAAGAAGAGTGAGGCACAGGGAAAGCCGGATCTGAATATTCTTTTTATTTACAATATGCCGTTTCGAGGGATTGCCAAGATGACCGGTGGGGCAGTCAGTATGGAAATGGTATATGGAATTGTCGATGCTGTGAATGGTCACTTTATGCTTGGAGTAAAAAAAGTAGTTGGTGGATATTTCAGAAACAGAAGAAATAATAAGAAATATGAAAAATTATTAAAAGGAGCCGGAGGGAAGCGCAGATGAATCATATAAAAAATATATGGAAACGTTTTGAAGCGAAACATTCTGCTTTGGCAAAATGGCTTTATCAGATATTCTATTTTGTTATATTCAGTATGGGCGTGACAGTGTTCCAGTATCTTGTATTTACATTTTTACCAGGGATTTTGGGAATTGGTCTGGCTGGTACAGAGTTTATGTGGCCAAAGGTTTCCATGAATCTGTTTGGAGTAAAATTTACATGGAGTTTGCTGGGGTATAATGTATTGCGTGATGCAACGGGAAATATACTGATCGGTGGTGGACTTGGCTATTTTATCAGTTATGAATTGGGGTCATTTCTTGCACAGTGTATCAATTTTCCACTTCAGAGAAATATTACTTTTAAAAGCCATGGAAATCCTGTATATCAGGCAATCTGGTATTTTGTTGCATGGGTGGTAATTTCACTGATTTGTAATGGATTTAATAATCTGTGGATGCCAGTTGCATCTGCATATGTGGCACCGGCAGTTTATAACATGCTTGTGACAATTATCACAGGTGGAGTTTCCATGGTGATTTTTTTCTTTGTGTTTAAAATTATTTTCCCAGAGGGGAAGGCTGAATAGAAGAAATTAGCAAGTATGCCTGAAATCTAATAATAAAAGAGATGAGGAGTGGTAAGAAAATCAGACGAATATATTTTTCCAAGAATTTGTGGTAAAAATGTGGTCAAATCAAGAAAATTGAGTGCGAAAGAGAATGTTACGCCATGCACAGCTCGGGAAAGAATTCCCTCGCTGTAGGGCTGTCGCCCTATAAAATAGCAAAAAAAGACGCCTTTGCAAGTAAACTAGCAGGGCGTCTTTTTTCACCATTTTGCATGGCTCGTAGCGTTCACAAAATCTTGGTTGAATGAAAAAGTAACTTCCACCATACATTGGCACAGGTAAAATAAGACCT